>Ga0209698_10002732_pt1 | contig 19877 bp, 15 predicted proteins | sample LitLauG_LLR_2012_FD_187203 | JGI IMG/M metagenome (GOLD analysis project Ga0209698, IMG submission 187203) | Freshwater sediment microbial communities from Pennsylvania, USA - Little Laurel Run_MetaG_LLR_2012 (SPAdes) (version 2) | ecosystem: Environmental > Aquatic > Freshwater > Creek >...
CATCGGGGTGTAGCTCAGTCTGGTAGAGTACTGCGTTCGGGACGCAGGAGTCGGAGGTTCGAATCCTCTCACCCCGACCAGACCTTTTTCCCGCGCCGTCCTGCCCGGTCCCCGCGCCCGCCCCGCCCTACGCCCGACCCCAGGGTCCGTGCGACCGCGGACGCGGCGCTCGCCGGCGGCGCCCGGCGCCGGTGACGCGAATCCACGACGATCCGCCAGATGTCTAGCCTGCCGCTGTGGGTGCACCTGAGCGCGCTGGCCGTGCTGCTGCTGCTCTCGGCCTTCTTCTCCATCGCCGAGACCGCGATGATGGCGATCAACCGCCTGCGCCTGCGCCACCTGGTGCGCCAGGGCAATCCGGCGGCACGCCGCACCCAGACCCTGCTCGATCGCACCGACCGCCTGCTCAGCGTCATCCTGATCGGCAACAACCTGTGCAACACGGCGGCCACCACGCTGGTCGCCGCACTGTCGATCTACGACCTGGGCGCGCACCAGTGGGCCCTGGCCGTGGCAACGGTCCTGATCGCCTTCCTGATCCTGGTGTTCTCCGAGATCACGCCGAAGATCATCGGCGCCACCTATCCCGAGCCGATCGCGCTGGCCTCGAGCGTCGTGCTGCGGCCCATCCTCTGGCTGGCGACCCCGATGGTCTGGTTCGTCAACCTGTTCGTCCAGGTGCTGCTGCGCCTGCTGGGCGTGCCGCGCGCGTCCGGCGGCAGCGAGCGCCAGCGCGTGACGCCCGAGGAGCTGCGGACCCTGGTCATCGAGGGGGCGAGCTTCATCCCGGTGCAGCACCGCAGCATGCTGCTCAACGTGTTCGACCTCGAGGCCCTGAGCGTCGACGACGTCATGACGCCGCGGGCCAGCATCGAGGGCGTCGACCTCGAGCAGCCGGTCGAGGCGGTTCTCGAGCAGCTCACCACCTGCTACCACAACAAGCTGCCGGCCTTCGAGGGCGACATCAGCCGGGTCGCCGGCATCCTGCACGTGCGCAAGCTGCTGCCGCTGCTGGCCGAGGGGCGGCCCGACGTGGCGGCGATGCGCGAGCAGCTGGTCGAGCCGTACTGGATCCCGACCGGCACCTCGCTGCTGCAGCAGCTGCAGATGTTCCAGGAGAACCGCCAGCGCCTGGGCCTGGTGGTCGACGAATACGGCGACCTGCTGGGGCTGGTGACGGTCGACGACATCGTCGAGGAGATCGTCGGCGAGTTCACGACCCAGGTTCCGGGCGGCGGCGCCAGCACCCTGCGCTGGGGCGCCCAGGGCCAGGTGATCGTCGACGGCACCGCGAGCCTGCGCCAGCTCAACCGGCGCCTGGCCCTGGCCCTGCCGCTGGACGGTCCCAAGACCCTCAATGGCCTGCTGCTCGAGCGGCTCGAGCAGATTCCCGACGGGCCCTGCTGCCTGCAGCTGCCCGGCTGCAACGTGGAGGTGGTGCAGATCCTCGACCAGGCGGTCCGCAGCGTTCGGCTGATCCGCGTTCCGGCGATGCCGGCGGCCGGCGAAGGGCGCTAGTGTCGTGCGGCGGGCGGCGGCCGCCGCCGCGGGCCCGGCACAGGCCGGCAAATGGGGGATAATAATCTTTCAAATCCTCGGTTTAAACACCCCATCTCAAGGCTTTTCGGTGGCCGTTCGACGCTATAACTAGCGTTCGTACGATTGCGGTCCGGTCCCGCCGAGCGCGGGACCCATCGAGGTCCATTCAAGGCAGACATGTCAGCAGCGACCCAGGCAAGCACGCCGGCAACCAGCGCATTGACCGGGCTGGCGCGGGCACTCGTGCAGCAGGGCAAGCTGCGCCCGGACCGCGCCGAGACCCTGGCGCGCAAGGCGGCGCAGAGCAATACCCTGTTCATCGACGAGCTGGTCGCCGTCGGCGAGGCCATCGGCCTGACCGCATCGTCGATCGCGCGCTTCGCCGCCGAGACCTTCGGTCATCCGCTGCTCGACCTCTCGGCGATCGACACCGAGCAGCTGGCCAAGGACACGATCGACCGCAAGCTGGTCGGTTCGCTGCGCGTGCTGGCGCTGCGCAAGCGCGGCAACCGGCTGGCCGTCGCGGTCTCCGACCCGACCAACGCCCAGGCCCTGGACCAGGTCAAGTTCCAGACCCAGCTGGTACTCGACGTGGTGGTGGTCGAGCACGACAAGCTGCTGGCGCTGATCGAGAGCTCGACCCAGACCGCGACCAAGGCGCTCGAGAAGCTGATCGACGACGATGTCAGCTTCGAGGACCTGCTGGACGAGAACCCGGCGGCGCAGGAGGAAGAGGCCAGCGCCGAGGTCGACGACGCGCCGGTGGTGCGCTTCCTGCAGAAGCTGCTGCTCGACGCCATCGGCGAGGGCGCATCGGACCTGCATTTCGAGCCCTACGAGAAGTTCTACCGCATCCGCTTCCGCGTCGACGGCGTGCTGCGCGAAGTCGCCCAGCCGCCGCTGGCGATCCGCGAACGGCTGATCTCCCGCATCAAGGTCGTCTCGCGCCTCGACATCTCGGAGCGGCGCGTGCCGCAGGACGGCCGCATGAAACTGGCGCTCGGCGGCCAGCGCGCGATCGACTTCCGGGTCAGCACCCTGCCCACGCTCTATGGCGAGAAGATCGTCATGCGTATCCTGGACGCCTCGCAGGCCAAGCTGGGGATCGACGCGCTGGGCTACGACCCGGACCAGAAGGAGCTGCTGCTCAACGCCATCCAGCGGCCCTACGGCATGGTGCTGGTCACCGGCCCGACCGGCAGCGGCAAGACCGTCTCGCTGTACACCTGCCTGAACATCCTCAATCAGCCGGGCGTCAACATCTCCACCGCCGAGGATCCGGCCGAAATCCAGCTCGCCGGGATCAACCAGGTCAACGTCAACGAGAAGGCGGGCCTGACCTTCGCCAACGCCATGCGCGCCTTCCTGCGGCAGGATCCGGACATCATCATGGTCGGTGAGATCCGCGACCTGGAAACCGCCGACATCGCGATCAAGGCGGCGCAGACCGGCCACATGGTCATGTCGACGCTGCACACCAACGACGCGCCATCGACCCTGACCCGGCTGGCCAACATGGGCGTCCCGGGGTTCAACATCGCCTCGTCGATCAACCTGATCACGGCGCAGCGCCTGGCGCGCCGGCTGTGCTCCTGCAAGCAGCCGGCCGTGCTCGACGCGGATGCGATGCTGGCCGCGGGCTTCCGCGAGTCCGACCTGGACGGCACCTGGACGCCGTTCCGGCCGGTCGGCTGCGACATCTGCCGCGGCAGCGGCTTCAAGGGCCGGGTCGGCATCTACGAGGTCATGCCGATCACCGAAGCGATCCAGCACCTGATCCTGAAGGGCTCCAGCGCCCTGGACATCGCGCAGCAGGCCGAGCTCGAAGGCGTGCGCGACCTGCGCCGCTCGGGCCTGTTCAAGGTGAAGCAGGGCGCGACGACGGTCGACGAGGTGCTCGGCTGCACCAACGAATGAGTTTCCGCCCCGGAAAAGGATAGCAATGGCAACCAGTGCAGCAATGGCGCGCCCGCGCGACACGGTCCGCGAATCGATGTACCTTTGGGAAGGACGCGACAAGGGCGGGCGCATCGTCAAGGGCGAGATGCGCGCCGGCGGCGAGTCGGTCGTCGCCGCCTCGCTGCGGCGACGCGGCATCCTGGCGACCAAGATCAAGAAGCAGACGCTGTCGCGCGGCAAGAAGATCAAGGCGCGCGACCTGGCGGTCTTCACGCGCCAGCTGGCCACCATGCTGCGTGCCGGCGTGCCGCTGCTGCAGTGCTTCGACATCGTCAGCAAGGGCAACGCCAATCCGTCGATGTCGCGGCTGCTCAACGACATCCGGTCCGATGTCGAGACCGGTACCAGCCTGAACCAGGCGTTCCGCAAGTACCCGATGTACTTCGACGGCCTGTTCTGCAACCTGGTGGCCGCCGGCGAGCAGGCCGGCATCCTGGATGCGCTGCTCGACCGCCTGGCGACCTACCAGGAAAAGACCATCGCCATCAAGGGCAAGATCAAGAAGGCCCTGTTCTATCCGGTGATGATCATCGGCGTCGCGATCCTGGTGACGGCGATCATCATGATCTTCGTCATCCCGTCGTTCAAGCAGGTCTTCGAGAGCTTCGGTGCCGAGCTGCCGCTGCCGACGCAGATCGTCATCGCCATGTCCGACTTCTGCCTGCAGTACTGGTGGCTGCTCGGCATCATCGCCCTGGGCGGGCCGTATTTCCTGTACCAGGCCTGGCGTCGTTCGCCCAAGGTCCAGGTCTCGGTCGACCGCATGATGCTGCGCCCGCCGGTGATCGGGCCGCTGATGCGCAAGGCCGCGATCGCCCGCTGGACACGCACCCTGGCCACCACCTTCGCCGCCGGCGTGCCGCTGGTCGAGGCGCTCGATTCGGTCGGGCCGGCCGCCGGCAATGCGGTCTACAAGGAGGCGACGCGGCAGATCCAGACCGAGGTCAACACCGGCACCACGCTGGCCCAGGCGATGCAGAACTGCGGCGTCTTCCCGCCGATGGCGATCCAGATGACCTCGATCGGCGAGGAGGCCGGCTCGCTCGACGCCATGCTCAACAAGGTCGCCGACTATTTCGAGCGCGAGGTCGACGATACCGTCGATGCCCTGTCGAGCATGCTCGAGCCCATGATCATGGTGATGCTGGGCACGATCGTCGGCGGCATCGTCGTCGCGATCTACATGCCGATCTTCAAGCTGGGCCAGGTCGTCTGAGGCGCGCCGCGTACGTGGCCCCGACGGCGCGGCCGCGACCATGACGCCGCTCCTGCCGGACGGCGTCTTCGCGCCCCTGGCCGCCCTGCTGGGGCTGATCGTCGGGTCGTTCCTGAACGTGGTCATCCACCGACTGCCCAGGATGATGGAAGCCGACTGGGCGGCGCAGGCCGCCCAGATCGAGGGCCGCGACGCGCCGCCGCGGCCGCGCTACAACCTGCTGACGCCGCGCTCGCAGTGCCCGGCCTGCGCGCAGCCCATCGGCGCGCTGCAGAACATCCCGGTCGTCTCCTACCTGTTCCTGCGCGGGCGCTGCGGCCATTGCGCCGCGCCCATCTCGGCGCGCTATCCGGCCGTCGAGGTGCTGACCGGCGTCCTGTCCTGGTGGGTGGCCGCGCATTTCGGATGGGGCCTGGCCGGGGCCGGGGCGCTGGTGCTGGTGTGGACCCTGGTCGCGCTCAGCTTCATCGATGCCGACACCCAATACCTGCCCGATGACATGACCCAGCCCCTGCTCTGGCTGGGCCTGCTGCTGAACCTGCACGGGACCTACGCCGCGCTGCCCGATGCGGTGGTCGGCGCCTGCGCCGGCTACCTGGTGCTGTGGCTGGTCTACTGGGCTTTCAAGCTCGCCACCGGGCGCGAAGGCATGGGCTACGGCGACTTCAAGCTGCTCGCCGCGCTGGGGGCCTGGCTGGGCTGGACCATGCTGCTGCCGATCATCCTGATCTCGTCGGTGGCCGGGGCGATCATCGGCAGCTGCCTGCTGGTGCTGGCGCGGCGCGGACTCGGCGTGGCGATCCCCTTCGGTCCGTACCTGGCGATCGCCGGCTTCGTCGCCCTGCTCTACGGCCGTCCGATCGTCGGGGCGATGGGCTGGGGCTGATCCCATGGCGCGTCGCGTCCGGATCGGCCTGACCGGCGGCATCGGCAGCGGCAAGTCGACCGTTGCCGCCCGGCTCGCCGGGCACGGCGCGACGGTAATTGACAACGATGCCATCGCGCGTGAACTCACGGTCGCCGGGGGCGCGGCGATCGGCGCGATCCGTGCCGCCTTCGGTGGCGAGATGATCGACGCCGCGGGCGCCCTCGATCGGGCCCGCATGCGCGCCCTGGTGTTCCGCGACCCTGCGGCGCGGCTGCGCCTCGAAGACATCCTGCACCCGATGATCCGCGAGCGCGCGGCGCAGCGCGCCGCCGGCGCGCCGCAAGATTCCCCGGTGCTCGTGTTCGACATCCCCCTGCTCGCCGAGGGCGGGCAGGCGCGCGCCCAGCTCGACTTCGATCGGGTGCTGGTGGTCGATTGCCCGATCACCTGCCAGCTGGCCCGCGCGCTGGGCCGCGCAACCATGTCGATCGAGCAGGTCCGCGCCGCGATCGCCAGCCAGGCCGGGCGCGGCGCGCGGCTGGCCATCGCCGACGACGTGCTGGTCAACGCCGGCTCGATCGACGCGCTGCATGACCGCGTCGATCGGCTCTGGCAGATCTACCGGGCCGCCGCCACGGCGTCGTCCGCGGACCCTGTGATATCTTGCGCGGGTCCATGACCGCGTCCGGCAAGGAACTGATCCTCTACGAATACCCGTTCAACGAGCGGGTGCGCACGCTGCTGCGTCTGGAAGACCTGTTCGACAAGCTCGGCTTCTTCTGCGCCGAGTCCCATCCCTACTGCCACCACACCGCGCTGCTCACCCTGTTCGAGATCGTCGAGGTCACCTCGCGGTCCGACCTCAAGGGCGAACTGCTGCAGGAACTCGAGCGGCACAAGCAAGCGCTGGCCGGGCTGCGCGACAACCCCCAGGTGGCGCAGGACGCGCTGCGCGACATCCTGGCGCAGATCGACGGCGCGCAGGCGGCGCTCAATTCCGGAACCGGAAAGATGGGCCAGCACCTGCGCGACAATGAATGGCTGATGAGCGTGCGCGGCCGCTCGATCATCCCCGGCGGCACCTGCGAATTCGACCTGCCTTCGTACCACGCCTGGCTGTCGCGCGACGTGGCCGCGCGCGCGCAGGACCTGCAAGCCTGGGTCGACCCGCTCGCGCCGTACCGCACCGCGCTGGCCATCGTGCTGCGGCTGCTGCGCGAGAGCGCGAGCCACGCCCAGTACACCGCAGTGCAGGGCTGCTACCAGCAGATGCTGCAGGGTAAGGCCCACGCCCTGCTGCAGGTGCGCGTGGCACAGGACCTGCTCGCGGTCCCGGAGATCAGCGCCAACAAGTACATGCTCTGGATCCGCTTCACGCGCACCGACCGCGACCTGCGGCCGCGGCCGATCGAGCGCGACGTCGCCTTCGACCTGGCGCTGTGCGCGGTCTGAGCCGGCGCGCGCGGCTCAGGGCAGGCGGGCGATGGCCAGGCCGTGGAAGCCGCGGCCGCGCGCGCGCTGCATGATCGCCAGGTCCAGCGGCGCCTCGAGGTAGCAGGGCAGCGGACAGTCGTCCCACGCCGGCGGCGCGGCCGCGTCGGGCCAGCCCTCGAGCACGGCGAAATCGCAGGCCAGGCGCGCGGCGCGATCCAGGTCGGAGCGATCGGCCACCGCCGCGCCGACCCAGTCGGCCGGCGGCCGCCGCGTCGCGGCGCGCAAGGCGCCGACTCCCAGGAACACATCCGCGCCCGGATCGGCCGGCGGCGCGGCGTTCGCAGCGGCGAGCAGCAAGGCGCCGTAGGACCGGGCGAGCTCGCACGCCGCCGGCCACGCCGCCGCGGCCGCGGCGCGGTCGAGCGCCGGTTCGTGCCACACGATCTGGCGCAAGCCGCGACCCAGTGCGGCGTCGAGCCAGGCCAGCGCTTCGGCGGCCGTCCGGCAGTCGCCCGGCGAGCGGCCGATGACGGCGGACAGGCGGATCCAGCGCAGCGCCGGAACGGCGGCCGGCAGCAAGGGCGCGGGCGGCGGGTCACCCGGGACGTGATACAGCAGGCGCTGGCCCTCGAGCGGCCGCGGCGCGCCGGCAAAATCGAGGATGCGGCGAAAGTGCAGCCGCACGTAGGCGTGCGGATAGTCGTGCTCGATCACCACCCAGGGCACGGAGCCTGCGGCGCGCAGGCCCAGTTCCTCGTGCAGTTCCCGCTCGAGCGCCTGCCCGACGCTTTCCCCGGCTTCGATCTTGCCGCCGGGAAATTCCCAGTGCCCGGCGTAGGGCTTGCCGGCCGGCCGGTCCGCCAGCAGCACGGCGCCGTCGCCCCGGACCAGCACGCCCACCGCCACCGGGACGATGGCGCGCCCGGCGCTCGCCGGCGAAGGCGCCGCGGCGCTCACGGCCGGGACAGGCCGCGCCGCCCGGCAAAATCGCGCGCGAACTGTGCCGCCACCCGGCCCGAGCGCGAGCCGCGCTGCAGCGCGAACTGCAGTGCCTCGGCGCGCGCCTGCGCGATCGCCTCGGGGTCGACGTCGCAGCGCGCGAGCCAGTGCGCCACGATGCGCAGGTAGTCGTCCTGGCGGAACGAATAGAACGACAGCCAGAGGCCGAAACGCTCGGACAAGGAGATCTTCTCCTCGGCGGTTTCGCCCGGGTGCAGGTCGCCGTCCTCGTCGTAGGCCGCGGCGAGATTCTCCTGCATCGACTCGGGCATCAGGTGGCGCCGGTTCGACGTGGCATAGATGAGCAGGTTGGCCGCGCCGGCGGCGATCGACCCGTCGAGGGCCGCCTTGAGCGCCTTGTAGGAGGATTCGCCCGAGGCGAACGAGAGGTCGTCGCAGAACACGACATAGCGCTCGGCCCGGCCGGCAACCTGATCGGCGATGCGCGGCAGGTCGACGAGGTCGTCCTTGTCGACCTCGATGAGGCGCAGGCCGCGCGCGCCATGGCGGGCCAGGCAGGCGCGCACCAGCGAGGACTTGCCGGTGCCGCGCGCGCCGGTCAGCAGGACGTTGTTCGCCGGCAAGCCGCGCACGAACTGCTCGGTGTTGCGCAGCAGGGCCTCCTTCTGCGTCTCGACCCCGAGCAGGTCGTCCGGATCGATGAGCGCCAGCCGATGCACGGCCGCGAGCTGCGCCTGCTCGGTGCCCAGGACGCGGCGCCGGCGCCACTGGAAGGCCCAGGCCGACCAGTCGGTCGGCTCGGCCGGCGGCGCCAGTTCCTCGAGCCAGCGGGCGATGCGCAGCAGCGGGCCGGCGATGTCGGGGGTCGGGTCGGTCATCTTCGATGGCGCCCGGCGCCGGGCCCAGGTGTCCGGCGCGGACCGTGCGCTCCCGTTCTCAGCTGCGGTAGTCGGCGTTGATCGATACGTACTGGTGCGTAAGGTCGCAGGTCCAGAGCGTGCTCTGCGCTCCGCCGCGGCCCAGTTCGACCCGCACCTGGATCCGCGATCCGGCCATGACCCGCCGGCCATCCTCCTCGCGGTAGAGCGGATCGCGGCCGCCGTCGCGCGCCACCGCGACGTCGTCCAGGAACAGGCGGACACGGTCACAATCGAGGTCGGCGATCCCGGCATTGCCGATCGCCGCGAGGATGCGGCCGAGATTCGGATCCGAGGCGAAAAAGGCGGTCTTGACCAGCGGCGAGCGGGCGATCGCCTGGCCGACCGCGCGCGCCTCGGCCGGGCTGCGGCCGCCGGAGACGACGATCTCGATGAACTTGCTTGCGCCCTCGCCGTCGCGCACGATGGCCTGCGCCAGGTGCACCGCGACCTCGGCCATGCCCTCTTCGAGCGCAGCGAGGCGCGGATCGTCCGGCGACCGGATCGGCGCGAGCGCCGCGCGGCCGGTCGCGATGCAGACGAAGGCGTCGTTGGTCGAGGTGTCGCCATCGACGCTGATGCAATGGAAGGAGCGATCGGCGAGACGGCCGACCATGGCGCGCAGCAGCGGCCGGGCGAGCGGCGCGTCGGTCGCGACATAGGCCAGCATGGTGGCCATGTCCGGATGGATCATGCCCGAGCCCTTGGCGATTCCGGTCACGACGACGCGCTGGCCGTCGATCCGCAGCTCGCGCGAGCAGCCCTTGGGCACCGTGTCGGTGGTCATGATCGCCTCGGCGGCGTCGCGCCAGCCGTCGGCGGCCAGGCGCTGCGCCGCCGGCGGCAGTCCGGCGAGCAGGCGCGCCATCGGCAGCGGCTCCATGATGACCCCGGTGGAGAAGGGCAGGACCTGGTCGGCGGTGCAGCCGGCCAGGGCGGCCGCCGCGGCGCAGGTCTCATGCGCCGCGGCGAGGCCGGCGGCGCCCGTGCCGGCGTTGGCGCAGCCGGTATTGACCACCAGCAGTCGAATGTCGCGGCCCTGCGCGGCGGCCTGCTCCAGGTGTTCGCGCGCGACCCGCACCGGGGCCGCGGCGTAGCGGTTGCGCGTGAAGACCGCGGCGACCTGCGCCCCCGGCGCGATGCGGACCAGCAGCAGATCCTTGCGGTCAGGCTTGCGGATCGCCGCCTCGGCCCAGCCGAGCTCGACGCCGTCGACCGGCAGCAGCTCGCCGACGACTGGGGGAAGGGACTGGACGGCCATGCGTCGCGCTCCTCGGGTGCGGGCCGCGGGCAGGCGGCGCCGGTCGGCGCGCCCGCCCGTCGCCCGGTTCAGGCGATCCGGCCGTGGCAGGCCTTGTATTTCTTGCCGCTGCCGCACGGGCAGGGATCGTTGCGCCCGACCTTTTCCTGGAAGCGCCGGAAGGGTTGGGCCGGTGCGGCCTCGGGCGCCGCGGCCACCGCGGCGTAGCCGCCCGACTCGGCCTCGGCCGCGGAACCGGCCGGCGCATCGTCGGCCACCGGCGGCGCCAGCACCGCCGCCGTCGCGACGTCGGCATGCTGGGCCTGGGCCTGCTCGACCCGGCGCTCGGCGGCGCGTTCGATCTGTTCCTCGGTGCGCGCGATCTCGTCGGGCGACTGGATGCGCACGTTCATCAGGATGCGCACGATCTCGGCGCGCACGCGGTCGATCAGCAGGCCGAACAGCTCGAAGGCCTCGCGCTTGTACTCCTGCTTGGGCTGCTTCTGGGCGTAGCCGCGCAGGTGGATGCCCTGGCGCAGGTGATCGAGCGCAGCCAGGTGTTCGCGCCACTGCATGTCGAGCTGGTTGAGCATGATCGAGCGCTCGAAGCCGGCGAAGGAACCGCGGTCGACCGCCGCGAGCTTGCTCTCGTAGGCGGCATCGGCGGCGGCCAGGACGCGCGACACGATGTCCTCGTCGGACAGCTGGGTCTCGTTCTCCAGCCACTGGCGGACCGGCAGGGTGATGCCCCAGTCGTCGGCCAGCGCGCGCTCGAGGCCCGCCACGTCCCAGGTCTCCTCGACCGATTCGGCGGGGACGAAGCCGCGCACCAGCTCGGTGAACACCCCGTGGCGCAGGTTGCCCAGCATGTCGTCGAGGCGCGGCGCCTCGAGGATGTCGTTGCGCAGGCGGTAGATCTCCTTGCGCTGGTCGTTGGCGACGTCGTCGTAGTCGAGCAGCTGCTTGCGCATGTCGAAATTGCGCGCCTCGACCTTGCGCTGCGCGGTCTCGATCGAGCGCGTGACCATGCCCGCCTCGATGGCCTCGCCCTCGGGCATGTTCAGCTTGTCCATGATCATGCGCATGCGGTCGCCGGCGAAGATGCGCAGCAGCGGGTCTTCCATCGAGAGGTAGAAGCGCGACGCGCCCGGGTCGCCCTGGCGGCCGGCGCGGCCGCGCAGCTGATTGTCGATACGGCGCGACTCGTGGCGCTCGGAACCGATGATCTTCAGGCCGCCGGCGGCCACCACCGCGTCGTGCAGCTGCTGCCATTCGCCCTGCAGCGCGGCGACCCGCTGCGCCTCGGCGACCGGGTCGGCGACATGCCCCTGGTCGTCGAGCACGCGGCCCAGCTCGATCTGCTTCTCGACATTGCCGCCCAGCACGATGTCGGTGCCGCGGCCGGCCATGTTGGTGGCGATCGTGATCACGCCGGGGCGGCCGGCCTGCGCGACGATCTCGGCCTCCCGGGCGTGCTGCTTGGCGTTGAGCACCTGGTGCGGCAGGCCGTCGCCGCGCAACAGGTTGGAGAGCAGCTCGGAACTCTCGATCGAGGTCGTGCCGACCAGCACCGGCTGGCCGCGCGCGTGGCAATCGCGGATGTCCTCCAGGATGGCCTGGTACTTCTCGCGCGAGGTGCGATAGATCTTGTCCTGCTCGTCCAGGCGCACCATCGGCCGGTGGGTCGGGATCACCACGGTCTCGAGCCGGTAGATCTCCTGGAACTCGTAGGCCTCGGTGTCCGCCGTGCCGGTCATGCCGGCGAGCTTGCCGTACATGCGGAAGTAGTTCTGGAAGGTGATCGAGGCCAGCGTCTGGTTCTCCTGCTGGATGGTCACGCCTTCCTTGGCCTCGACGGCCTGGTGCAGCCCCTCGGACCAGCGCCGGCCGGGCATGAGCCGCCCGGTGAACTCGTCGACGATGATGATCTGGTCGTTCTGCACGACGTACTGCTGGTCGCGGTGGAACAGGTGGTGGGCGCGCAGCGCCGCGTTGAGGTGGTGCATGAGCACGATGTTGTGCGGCGCGTAGAGGCTCTCGCCCTCGGCGAGCAACCCGCGCTGCACGAGGATCTGCTCGATCTTCTCGTGGCCGAGCTCGGAGACGTGGATCTGGTGCTGCTTCTCGTCGACCCAGAAATCGCCGGCACCGTTCTCGTCCGGCTGCGCGGTCAGCAGCGGCGGGATCAGGTTGACGGTGCGGTACATCTCGGTACTGTCCTCGGCCGGCCCGGAGATGATGAGCGGCGTGCGGGCCTCGTCGATGAGGATCGAATCGACCTCGTCGACGATGGCGTAGTACAGGCTGCGCTGGCGCCGGTCCTCGGTGCGGTACTCCATGTTGTCGCGCAGGTAATCGAAGCCGAATTCGTTGTTGGTGCCGTAGGTGATATCGGCGGCGTACGCGGCGAGCTTGTCGGCGGTCGGCTGCTGGGTGAGGATCACGCCGACGCTCATGCCCAGGAAGCGATACACGCGGCCCATCCAGGCGGCGTCGCGGCTGGCCAGGTAGTCGTTCACCGTGACCAGGTGCACGCCCTTGCCGGGCAGGGCATTGAGATAGACCGGCAGGGTCGCGGTCAGGGTCTTGCCCTCGCCGGTGCGCATCTCGGCGATCTTGCCGTCGTGCAGCACCATGCCGCCGACCAGCTGCACGTCGAAATGGCGCATGCCCAGCACGCGCCGCGCGGCCTCGCGCACGACGGCGAAGGCTTCCGGCAGCAGCTCGTCGAGCGTGGCGCCGGCCGCCAGGCGGGCGCGCAATTCCGGCGTCTTGGCGGCCAGTTGCTCGTCGGTGAGCGGCGACAGGGTCGACTCGAGCTGGTTGATCCGCGCAACCTTCTGCTCGTAGGACTTGAGCAGACGCTGGTTGCGGCTTCCGAAGATGCGGGTAAGCAGAGCCGGGAACATCGAAGGGGGGTATCTTGGCCAGAACGGTCAGGGGGTGCGCCGGCGCGCACGACCTGGGGGTGTCGGCGGCGCGGGTCGACCTGGGGCCGCCGAAGCGGGCAAATGGGGAAATTATAGAGGTCTTTTGCAAGCCGACCGGCGATCCGCCGGCCGGCGCAGGCCGGCCTGGCGCAGCAGGGTCGCGCGCTCGGGTCGGAAACCGCCCGGCGGCCGGATCAGACCGCTGCCGCTTGACGGCGCGATGACCGCGGCCCATGCGCGGCCGGCAAGGCGCGCGGCGTACCCGCCGCGTCGAGCAAGGGCGCGGCGGCGGCCTACGGCGCGGTGGCGGCGGCCACGCCCAGCGCCGGCGCGGCGGCCGGGGCCTTGCGCAGCGACGCCAGGTACTTGGTCGGGTTCTGCGGTGCGCCGTTGACGTGCACTTCGAAGTGCAGGTGCGGACCGGTCGAGCGGCCGGTGGTGCCGACTTCGGCGATCTTCTGGCCCTTGCGGACGATGTCACCGACCTTGATCAGCATGCGGCTGGTGTGGCCGTACACCGTCGAGAGGCCCTTGCCGTGGTCGATCTCGACCACGTTGCCCAGGGCCGTGTTGGATTCGGCGTTGACCACCACCCCGCCCGCCGCGGCGAAGATCGACGTGCCCTCGGGCGCCGGAAAATCGAGGCCGGCGTGCATCGACTGCTGCCCGGTGAACGGATCCAGGCGCATGCCGAAGCCGGATCCCACGAAGCCCTGGCTCACCGGCGTACCGTGCGGCAGCAGGGCGTCGCGTGCCTCGTTGGAGACGAGCTCGGATTCGACCACGTTCATGAAGTCGGCGCGCTGTTCGACGCCCTGATCGACCCGCGCAACCTGGTCCTGCAGCTCGCGCAGCGACAGCGCACGCGCGTCCGCGGGCAGCGGGCCGCCGCGGCCCGGGAGGTCCTTGAAATTGAATTCCTCCGGCCGGATCCCGGCCAACTTGGACACGCGCTCGCCGAGCGCATCGAGGCGCAGCATGCGCGCCTGGATGTCGCCCAGCATGCGGGCCATGGCCGAGACGTTGTTCTGCAGGTACTGCTCGTTGCGTTCGACCTGGTCGCGCATCACGAAGGAGACGATATTGCGCACCACCGGGACATCGGCCTCGGCCGCCAGCCGGAACGCCACCGCCGAGAGTCCGGCCGCCACCGCCAGGACGGTGAGCGAGAGGGCGAACGCGACGGCCACCAGCCGGGTCCGCGTCAGGGTCAAGGTGCGCGCCTGCGCCATGCGACGATCGACAAAGATGATCTGCAACTCGACCTCCAGTACTATCTCGGCAAATTCCTACGCGGCCATTTCGCCGACCCGCCCAGTGCTGCCCGAACGACCCGGCCGCAAGCGGCGGCGCGGCCGCCGTGCACGGCTCCGGTTGTCGCAACCGGCACGGCGCACGACACCCCTACACGACGCTACTTTCGACACGGCGGCGAGGAAACTGAAGCCCCGCGCCAGGCATCCCTTCAGATGAACCAGAGCGCCCGCCGCATCGACCAGATCCTGACCGACGCCCCGCTGGCGGCGAACCTGCTCGCGCGGCTGGCCGCCGGCCGTCGCGCGGCCCGCGCGATCGCGCCGATCTGCGCCGAGATTGCGCCCGGCTTCGATCCCTTGCGCCCGGGTACCTGCGACCTGCGCGGCCGCGACCTGCGCATCGTGCTGACTTCGAATGCCCAGGCCACAAGACTGCGTCAAGCTTTGCCCCGACTCCGGGCGGCCCTGCAAGACCACGGTGTCGAAGTTAACGAAATCAAGGTCGTACTTCAACTTGTCAGGGTACGCGAAACCGTCCAGTCAAATCCGCGAAATAACGCCGCAGATGCGCCAGCGGGTGCGTCGGCGCGCGCCGACGAACGCAGAAAAGTCGTTGAAATGCTTGGTTTTTCCAGGAAGCTGGCGCTTACATTGCCAGACTCGGAATTGCGCCGTGCGATCGCCCGATTTGGCCGGTCGATCGATGCCAAACTCGCTCGAATGCGCGAGTCAGATCAATCGTTTGAGCAACAGGAAGGCGAAAAAAACGACACCCGCCCCCAGCCCGCCAAGTAGCAGGCGCTGGGCCAGGGCCAGGTAGGGCGCGCGGCGCGTGAGGAAGTACAGGATCACCAGGACCGCGATGATCGCGCCATAGGCCAACAGCAGCAGACGGAACATCGGGGCGGGGCCCGCGGGATCGTCCGCGGATCAGGAGAAAGCGAGGCTCTGCAGCGCCTGGGGCACGGCCTGTTCGGCCGCGAAACTGACGATATCGTAGGCCGATGCGTCGGCCAGCAGCGCCCGCAGCAGGCGGTTGTTCAGGGCATGGCCCGAACGGTGCGCGCGATAGGCGGCGACCAGCGGGCGGCCCAGCAGGTACAGGTCGCCCATGGCGTCGAGGATCTTGTGCTTGGCGAATTCGTCGCCGCTGCGCAGGCCGTCGGTATTGAGCACGCGATACTCGTCCATCACGATGGCATTCTCGAAGCTGCCGCCGAGCGCCAGGCCGGCGGCGCGCAGCGCCTCGACCTCGTTGACGAAGCCGAAGGTGCGGGCGCGCGAGACCGCCGTGACGTAGTTGTCGCGCGCGAAATCGACCTCGACGTCCTGCGTGGTCGAATCGATCGCCGGATGATTGAAGTCGATGGAAAAGCGCAGCTTGAAGCCGAAATGCGGCTCCAGGCGCGCCCACTTGGCCAGGTTGCCCTCGCCTTCGCGCACCTCGACCGGCTTGAGCACGCGCACGAAGCGCCGCGCCGCGGCCTGCTCGACGATGCCGACCGAGCGGATGAGAAAGACGAAGCTCGCCGCGCTGCCGTCCATGATGGGGATTTCCGGCGCGTCGACATCGACGTAGCAGTTGTCGATGCCCAGGCCCGCCATGGCCGACATCAGGTGCTCGACCGTGGCGATGCGCACGCCGTCGCGTTCCAGGGTGGAGGCCATGCGGGTGTCGCCGACCGATTCGGCCGCCGCGGGGAATTCGACGACCGGATCGAGGTCGGTGCGGCGGAACACGATCCCGGTATCGACCGCCGCGGGGCGCAGGCGCAACTCGACGCGCGTGCCGCTGTGCAGGCCGATGCCGACGGTGCGGGCGATCGATTTGAGGGTTCGTTGGCTGATCATCTTGACGGCGGTACGCGGCGCCGATCGGCTCGCGAAACCGCCCATGCAGCGGATCCACCGGCCGGTCGCCGGACGCTGGACCCGATTCTATCGTCGCCGCGGCGCAATCGCCGCCGGCAAGATCGCGAATTTGCTTCTTATCGTATCCTGGTACGGACGCGGCGCCGCCGGCCGATGGCAAAATCGGCGGGCGCGGCACGCATACCGTTGCGGTCCCACGAGAAGAGCCCCTCCATGCCCATTCCCTCATCGATCGGCCGTCCCCTGCGGCCGGCACGGCGCGCCGGCGCGCTGCTCGCGCTCGGGCTGGCGCTGGCCGGGGCGGGCGCCGCCGCGGCGGAATCCGCGCCCTTGTCGCTGACCACCACCGCGCAGCTGCTGGCCGGGATCGCGCCGGGCGGCGACGACCCGGCCGTCGCGCGCGTCATGGCCGGGAGTGCCTGGCGCCAGCACAGCAAGGCCGCGCAGGCCGGCGACCAGCGCCTGCGCCAGCGCCTGGCCCACATCCAGGCCTGGCAGGCGAGCCACCTGGCGCCGGTCAACCACGGCGCCACCCTGCTCTACCCGTTCAGCGGACCGGATTTCATCAACGCCTATGCGCTGTTTCCGGACGCCGAACGCTACGTCTTCTTCAGTCTCGAGCCCGTCGGCAAGGTGCCGCGGCTCGAGGAGATGGATGCCGACCAGCAGGCGGCCCTGTTCAACGACCTGCGCGCCGCGCTCAACGACCTGGTGGCCCTGAACTTCTTCATCACGCCGAACATGAAGGAAGGACTGGACACCGATGCGCTGCACGGTACCGTCCCGGTGCTGCTCGCGATGATGGGCCTGCTCGAGCTGCAGGTCGAGGAGGTGAGCGCGTACGAGCCGTGGCCCGAGCGCAACCGGGCCTACGCCGATCGCAAGGCGGCCGGGCCGCGGCCGGCACTGCCGGCGACCGGGGTGCGCATCGTTTTCAGCAATCCGCGCACGGCGCGCCGCCAGACCCTGGAATACCTGTCGCTCGACGTGAGCGACCACGAACTGCGCTACTACCCGGAATTCCTGCCCGCGATCCGATCGCACGAACACCCCACGGTCCTGCTCAAGTCGGCTTCCTATCTGCTGCACGGCGAGCACTTCCGCAAGGTCCGCGAGGCGCTCCTCGCCGACGCCGAGGCGATCGTGCAGGACGACACCGGGGTGCCGTACCGGATGCTGAAGAACGCCGGCTACTCGATCCGCCTGTACGGCCAGTACGAACACCCGGTCAAGCTGTTCGAAAACCGCGAGCAGCCGGACCTGGCGCAGGCCTACGCCAAGGAGGGCGATGCGCGGCCGCTGCCCTTCCCCTTCGGCTACAACTGGCGCAAGGAAGGCAAGTCCGGCCTGATCCTGGCACGCCGACCGGCCGCTGGCGCGGCCGACGCGCACTGATCTTCGAATTGGGCGGCCTTCGCGGCCGTGGCCGGGCGATCGGCGCGCGCCACCCTGTCGTCCACGCGGCGCACTGGCGCGTTGTATCCGCTGGCGCGGCAAGCGCCGGCACCCCAGCGACTGATCGACGAACGGAAAGCCCTTGAACCGTCCCTGCCCGCCCCTCCTGCCCGTGGCGCCCGGGTCCGCCACGACGCCCGGCCGCGGCCCCGATCGCGCCGCCCTCCCGGAACGGCGCCGCGCCGCGCGGCGCGCGCCGTTGCGGGCGCGGATGAAGGCTCGCCTGTCGGCCGTGACATCGGTCCCCTTGTTCGCGCTGCTGCTGGCCGGGGCCGGCCTGGCGCCTGGTCCGGCGAATGCGGTCGAACGGATCGACGACACCGCGACCTGGCTCGCCGGGCTGCAGCGCGACCCCGATGCCCGCCTGTCCAAGGCGCAGCAGGAGACCGAGGCCGCGTGGGAGCGGCTGCGCACCGACCGCCTGGCGCCGATGGCCGCCTTCGCGCGGCGCAATTTCCCGCTCGAGCGCGAGCATTGCGACACCCTGTTCTATCCGTTCGGCGGGCCCGATATCCTCAATGCCCTGGGCCTGTTCCCGGCGTGCCGGCGCTATATCCTGTTCGGGCTGGAGCCGATCGGCGAGCTGCCCGCGCTCGCGCGACTCGATGCCGAGCGCAAGGGGCGAGTCCTGGACGACATGCACAAGGCGCAGCAGTACATCCTGCGGCGCAACTTCTTCGTGACGCAATACATGAATCGCGAGCTGAACACGCCGAACCTGAAGGGCGTGCTGCCGCTGTTGGCCACCACGCTGGCGCGCATGGGCTATGAAGTCCTCGACGCGCAGACCGCCAACCTCGATGGCCGCGTCCCGGCCGATCCGGGCGGGCGGCCACGCGCGCTGCAGCTGCACTTTCGCGCCCGCGCGGGCGGACCGGTGCAGGAACTGGTGTACGCCTCGTTCGACGCCTCGGACAGCGGCCTCGAGCGGCGTCCCGGATTCCTGCAGTTCATGGCGCCGATCGAGCCGACCGTCACCCTGATGAAGGCCGCGTCCTACCTGCTGTTCGAGAAGGACTTCTCGCGCATGCGCGCGCTGGTCGCCAGCCGCTCGCGCCTGATCGTGCAGGACGATTCCGGACTGCCGTATGCCGAGCTGCGCGCGCAGGGCTACGCGGTCGAACTGTTCGGCGACTACGTCGGCACGATCCCGCAGTTCCGATACCGCTACCAGAAGGACCTGGCGGCGGCCTATGCGGCGCAACCGGGGATCCTGCGCCTGCCCTTCGACTGGTCGTACGCCTGGCGCCCGGGCGAGGCGTCGATGCAGGTTGCGCGTCGCGCGGCGCCGCTGCGCGAGGCGGCCGCCGCGGCGGCGCCATGACCGCCCGATGAGTGCGCCGCGGGCGCGCCGTCGCGTGCTGCACGCCGGCCTGCGATGCGGCGCCCTGCTCGCCGCTCCGGGCATGTGCCGCGGCGCCCTGGCCGCGGGCGACGCTGCGCTGCCCGGTACGCGACGCACCGTTGTGACGAGCGATGGCGTGCAGCTGAGCGTGATCGAGCGGGCGCCGGCCAGCCCCGCAACGGCGGCGGTGTTCTTGCTGCTGCCCGGGTGGTGCATGCCGGCGTCGATCTGGCAGGACCAGCTCCTCGGCCTGGACGCCCGCTGGCCGGTGCTGGCGATGGATCCGCGCGGCCAGGGCGAATCGCAGGTCGCCGCGGCCGGCTATACGGCCGACCGGCGGGCCGACGACCTGCACGACGTCATCGAGAGCCTGGGGGCCGGCGGCGACCGGCCGCCGGTGGTGCTGGTGGGCTGGTCGCTCGGCGTGCTCGAAGCGCTGCAGTACGTGCAGCGCCATGGCAGCGCGCGGCTGCGCGGGCTGGCGCTGGTCGACAACTCGATCGGCGAGCCGCCGGCCCCGGCGGGCGGCGGCGGCTTCCTGCGCGAATTGCGCCAGGCGCGCGAGGCCGCGATCGACCGTTTCGTGCGCGGCATGTTCGCCCGCCCGCCGGCCGAGTCGCTGATCGCGCAGATCCGCCGCTCGGCCCTGCGCATGCCGCTCGAGGCCAGCCTGGCGCTGCTGTCGTATCCGCAACCGCGCGAGCACTGGCGCGACCTGGTCCACGGCTTCGACCGGCCGCTGGCCTACCTGGTGACGCCGCGCTATCGCGAGCAGTCGGAGCACCTGCGCCGGGCGCGCCCGGCGGCACGGGTCGAGGTCTTCGAGCATGCCGGGCACGCGCTATTCGTCGACGAGGCGGCGCGCTTCAATCGGGTGCTCGAGGAC
>Ga0209698_10002734_pt1 | contig 19875 bp, 13 predicted proteins | sample LitLauG_LLR_2012_FD_187203 | JGI IMG/M metagenome (GOLD analysis project Ga0209698, IMG submission 187203) | Freshwater sediment microbial communities from Pennsylvania, USA - Little Laurel Run_MetaG_LLR_2012 (SPAdes) (version 2) | ecosystem: Environmental > Aquatic > Freshwater > Creek >...
ATTGAAATCGTCGGGGGAATATTTGGAGTCTTCGCGGTTGGTCTGATCGTGCTTCTGATCTACAAGAGCACGCTGACGATGCACGAGGACGATCAACTGTTCTTGGATGACGCCAATTCCCACATGCAGGAAGAGCAGACGGAGCTGTTAGTGAAAGTAAACAAGCTGACACTTCCGATGCGTGTGTTCAGCATTGGCTCCGGAGTGTTTCTGCTCGCCTTCCTGGCGATGCTGATTTATCAGAAGCTGAACGAAGTGCAGTAGTCGTCCGTTGGCGGAGCGTCGAAAGGCGGCGACCTCCGCTGCAGGGAATGCACCCTCGTTGTGCGGCTCTCCTTTGCCCGTTAGCGGACGCAGGCAAGGGAGTGCGGACTTATGGTTTCGTCCTTTCCGTGTCGTCCAATCATCTCGAGGGCGCTCGAAGCGGAGTTGGCGAGTAAGCCTGCGAATATGCTCGACGCGCCTCTCCATAACAATTCTTTGTACCCGGTCGATATACCGGCGGAAAAGCCATCCCATGATTTGCAAGTCGTAAACCGTTTACCGATCTAACGGGTTGTTAGGCAATGTGTGATTGGCGAAGTCACAATAAAGATTAACGGGATAAAGATTAACGGGCGGGCAACGTCGCAACACAACCAACATTCCTACAGGCGGGAGTAGGCGGAAATGTCAACAGCTCCTGCGGAAGTGACTCCCGTATCTGATTCCTTACCGGAACAGCCGGGATCGCAGCCGGAACCTACATCGCGCGACCGAGGTCCGAAGCGTTGGCGCGTTTGGGTGATCGTTGCGGTTCTCCTGGTTGCCCTCGGCCTGGTGTTGACATTTGCCTTCCGTAGCCGGGTTCCCCTTTCATCAAGGCAAGTATCAATCACCTATCAGAACCCTGCAGATGTATTGCGCCTGAAAGGGACCACGGAGGCGGTACAGGCGAGGGCTATTCTCGCGCCGTTGCTGGCGGGACAGCAAATCGGGACCCTGACCATCATTCACCTCACCCTGGCCGGCACCAAGGTCAAGCAGGGCGACTTGCTGGTGGAGTTCGACCGGCAAGCGCAGATGCGCGACGTCATCGACAAACACGCGGAGTACCAGAAGTTGGTGGACCAGGTTGCCGGCGAACAGGCGAAGGAAGCTGCTGCGCGCGCCAAGGATGAAACCGAACTTAAGGCTGCGGAAGACAACCTTCGAAAAACGGAACTCGAAATTCAGAAGGCTGAAATCGTGTCGCGCATCGACGCAGAGAAAAATCAGGAGAATCTCGAGGAGGCCAAAGCCACCTACGGGCAGTTGCGCGAGACATTCGACCTGAAGCGGAAAGCAGCGCAGGCGGCGATTCGCATTCTGGAGATTCAGCGGGACCGCACCAAGCAGACGATGGAGCATGCGAAGGCAAACTCCGACAAGATGCAGATTCGTTCACCACTGGATGGGGTGGTCGTGCTGAATACGATCTGGAAGCAAGGCACCATGGGCGAGGTACAGGAGGGTGACCAGGTGCGCCCCGGCGTACCCTTCTTGCAGGTGGTGAATCCGGCCACGATGCAGGTGCGGGTGCACGCCAATCAGCAGGACTTCCCTTCTCTGCAAATCGGACAAACCGCGAAGGTGCGGCTGGATGCCTATCCGGAAATGGTGCTCGAAGGTAAGGTGGATCAGATTTCACCCATCGGTGAGAACGGAGATTTCTCCAACAAGCTGCGCACGTTCGTCGTGATCGTCGCCATCCAAGGCAACGATCCGAAGCTGATGCCGGACCTTTCGGCGGCGGTGGACGTAGACACGGCGAAGCGCACCGCACAGTCTGCCAGCGCTTCCGGGGGCGGTTCGCCATGATGCGGCGCTTCCGGCAACTGTCAGCCCGGGGCAAATTCGTCGTTGTCGCTGTCATTCTGCTCGCCGGGAGCGGCGTCCTTCTGGGCGCTGTGCGGCTGGGCCGGCGGGTGCCGACAGTTCCTACGATCGAGGTGGAACGCGGAGACTTCCTCGACTCCCTGCAATTCCGCGGAGAAGTGAAGGCGCTGAAGTCGGTGACGATCAGCGCACCGGCGGAAGCGGGAGATCTGCAGATCATCAAGATCTCACCCGAAGGTACCGTGGTGAAGCCGGGCGACGTGGTCGTCGAATTCGACAGGACGAAGACTGAGCAGGACCTCGCTCAATTCAAATCTGCACTGAAGTCCGCCGAAGCTGAAATCGCGCAGGCCAAAGCGCAGGCCCACCTGGCGGAAGAAGAAAACAAAACCACCGTTCTTAAGGCGCGATATGACGTGGAAGCTGCCAAACTCGAGGCCAGCAAGCAGGAAATTGTCTCCAAGATTGAAGGAGAGGAAGCCAAGCTGAAGCTGGCCGATGCTGAGCAAAAACTGCGCGAGGCCGGGACGAAACAGAAATCGGACGAAGCCCTCAACAAGGCGACCATCGAAAGCAAAGAGCAGGCGAGCAAGAAGGCTCAGTACGACGTGATGCGAGCGGAACGGGCGCTGGGGCAAATGAGTCAGCGCGCACCTTCGGCGGGTACCATCAGCCTGCTGCAGCACTGGGGCGGATCTGGAGTGGTCACCTATCGCCCTGGAGACCGGGCGTGGCCGGGAGCTGCAATCGCCGAATTGCCTGATGCGACGACATTGCGGATTACCGCCCGCGTCGATGAAACGGAACGCGGAAGGCTCGCGCTAAACCAACCAGTCACGGTGCAGTTGAATGCGATTCCCGACCGCCAGTTCACGGGGCACATTGAGCAGATCGGCGCGATCGCCAGTCTGGACTTCAACAGCGGTTGGCCGATTACGAGAAACTTCATTCTCGAGGTTGGGCTTGATCAGACGGATCCACGCTTCAAACCAGGCATCACCGGTGACGTCACCGTTGTGGTGGATAAAGTGTCGAAGGTCATCATCATTCCGGCGCAGGCACTGTTTCAGAAATCCGGACAGAATGTGGCGTACGTGTGGCGCGGAGGAGAGTTCGAGGAGCGTGCCATCGAAGTCGGCCGGCGAAGTGGCGACAAGATTCTAGTGGCCAAGGGCGTTTCCGCAGGTGACAAAGTGGCGCTCAGGGATCCGACGGTAAAGGAGTGACGCGGTCCAGATGAAAAGTCGAAAGGCCATTATATGGGCGGTTGCGGCGGTTGTTCTCTGCGCCGTAGTCGGCGTGGTTGCGGCGGCGCGCCGCGTCGGCCCCTCGACGAGCGCCACGGATGTGCCGACCGGGCGAGTGAGACGCGGCGATCTCGACATGAAAGTTTTCGTCACGGGCGAACTCAAGGCGAGTCACTCCGAAATGCTGACAGCCCCGCCCATCGGCGGAGGGGCCTTGCAGATCACTCATCTGCTGCATACCGGCTCGGTGGTGAAGAAGGGCGACCTGATCATGGCATTCGATCCCAGCGAGCAACTCTACAAAGTCGACCAGAATCGCTCGGAATTGTTACAGGCCGAACAGGAGATCACCAAAGCCAAGGCGGACGCGGCTGTGGTTGCCGCGCAAGACAAAGTAGCGCTGCTCAAGGCCCGCTTCGATGTGCGGCGCGCCGAGTTGGAGGTGCAGAAGAACGAACTGGTTAGCACAATCGACGCCCGGAAAAATCAGCTGGCGTTGGAGGGGGCACAGCGGGTCTTAGCGGAAGTCGAGCAGGACGTGAAATCACGCACCGCCTCCAATCAGGCAACGATCTCGCTGGCCGAAGAGAAGCGGAACAAGGCAAAGCTGGCGATGGAGCAGGCCCAGGGCAACATCGACAAGATGCGTGTCGTCGCACCAATGGACGGATTGGTTGCGTTGGAAAAGAACGAGGGCGCATCGGGCGGTTTCTTCTTTGAAGGGATGTCCCTGCCGGAATACCGCGAGGGTGATCAAGTTGAGGCGGGCAGAACGGTCGGTCAAGTGATCGATCCGAATGCGATGGAACTCGTCTCCAAAGTGGGGGAACTCGAGCGGAACCGCATTAAGGAAGGGCAATCCGTCGATATCCAGCTCAACGCGTTGCCGGGAACCATGTTTCACGGCACGGTGAAGACCGTCGCCGGCAACAACGCCCGCAGATTCTGGGACGACGATACCAGCACCAAATTTGAAGTCGCCATTACCCTTGCTTCCACTGATGCTCACATGCGGCCCGGACTCACCGCTAACGCTTCCATCAACAGCGATCCGCGGAAGAATGTGCTTTACGTACCACGCCAGGCATTATTCCTGAAGGACAACAAACGCGTGGTGTATGTACCCAACGGCAGCAACTTCGAGACGCGCGAAGTGAAGATTCAGGCAGAAAACGAGAGTCGAGCCGCCATCGATGGCATCGATGCAGGAACCGAGATCGCGCTCGTGGATCCGACGGCTCCCCGAAGAGCTGCCAATCCCGGCGGCGCGCCTTCCGGGGCAGGAGGCACGCCGTAATGGCTACCATCGCCTCCACGCCATCGCTTCGCGCACTGCGCGGCTATCAGCAATGGCTCCCCGACCTGCAACTCGGTTGGCAGAATCTGCTGCTGCACCGGCTTCGCTCTCTGCTGACCATGCTGGGCATGATTTTCGGTGTGGCCGCGGTTGTCTCCATGCTGTCGATCGGTGCGGGTGCGCGGCAGAAGGTCATGGCTCTGATCGAGCAGATGGGCGTCCACAATCTGATTGTCGAAGCCAAGGAAACGACAGAGTGGCAAGCCCATCAGAAGGTCCGCAAGATTTCTCAGGGACTCTCCTTTCAGGATTATCGCGTCATTCGCGACGACGTGGGCGAGATTGCCGCCGGCACGCCGCGCAAGCGCATGACGCCTTTCAAGACGATTCCAAAGTCTCAGCTGGATCCGCCAACCATCTATGGTGTCGATCCCGTGTACATGAAGATTGCGGGCCTGCACGTGCTGCAAGGAAGATTCTTCAGCGATGACGACCAGACCCGCGCCGCGCCAGTCTGCGTATTGGGAGCGGCTGCGCGTTCCAGTCTTTTCGGCTCAGCCGACCCGGTCGGACAGTACGTCAAGGCAAATGAGACCTGGTTTCGCGTGGTTGGCGTGGTTTCACCTCAACTTAGTTCACAAACTGAAGTTGCAGGAGTGCCTTCCCAAGACGTGAACAACATCATGTATGTGCCGCTGAACTCGGCGATCCTGCGGCTCGAAGACAACTACAGTGACGTGCGCGACGAGATCGACGGAATATACCTCAACATCCGCGAGAGCGCCGACATGAGTTCCGTCGCCCAGGTGGTGCGCGCAATTCTGGACTCGTCCCATCACTCCGCCCGTGATTTCAGCGTGATTGTTCCCGCCGAGTTACTGGCCGAGCAGAAGCGAACCGAGCGCCTGTTCAACGCGGTCATGGTGGCGATCGCCTCCATTTCTCTTCTTGTGGGAGGCATAGGAATTATGAACATCATGCTGGCCAGCATCCTCGAGCGTACGCGTGAGATTGGCGTGCGGCGCGCTGTCGGCGCGCGCCAGCGGGATATTATCCGGCAGTTCGTCGTCGAGGCCGTCCTGATCTCCTTCATGGGAGGAAGTTTCGGCATCGTCTTTGGCTTCCTCATGTCGCGGCTGATTGCATGGCTCGCAGGATGGTCAACGATCGTCACGGCGAGTTCGATCCTGCTGGCATTCCTGGTTTCGATCACAGTTGGATTGGTGTTCGGGATTTATCCTGCAGTCAAGGCCGCCCGTCTCGATCCAGTCGAAGCGATTCGCTACGAGTAGGCGGACTTCGTTCTTCAAGGTGCGTCAAAACGAAATCCTTAAGGAGTGTGGAAATGAGGCGCTCTCATCTTTTGTTGTTCGCGTGTCTGTTGATGGTCTGCAACCTGCGAATGTCGGCACAAAAAGACGAAAGCTATGGCGATCTGATGACGCCTCAAGTTCGATCGGACAAGCTTGGCGCTCCTGAGCACCTGAGGACCTATGTCGTCGATGGCAAGTTGCGCCTCAGCCTGCGGGATGCGGTCGTGGTTACACTCGAAAACAACAGTCAGGTACGCGTACAGGGGACGCAGGTAGAAGCCTCGAAGTTTTCCCTGCTGGGAGCGCACTCTGCGTTTGATCCTGCCGTCACGAGTTCTTACAACCTTTCGAGCAGCATAGCATCGCCGTTTAGTCAATTCCAGGGTACAGGCGGTCTAAACATCAACATCAAAGACACGACGCGATCATTGCAGGTCGCCTATTCTCAGACTTTCGAAACCGGCACGAACGTGCAGGCAGGATTGTCCACTACCAGGTATTCGTCCAACTACTTCTCATTTCTTTACAACCCCTACATCGCGTCGTCTCTCAACTTTCAATTCACGCAGCCGCTATTGCGTAATGGGTGGCTCTTCGCCAATCAGGCTCCTCTGGTGATTGCACGCCGTGATGTGCAGCAATCGCGGGCCAATTTTGCAGCCGACGTTAACAACAGTATCTTGCAAGCAGTAACCCAGTACTGGGCGGTGGTTCAAGCGCGCGGCAATCTGGGCGTTGCGCGCTCGTCAATGGAAGCGGCGGAAGCAACCTACAAGCGCGATAAGCGAGCGCTGGAATTGGGTGCGCTGCCTCCTCTGGACATCTATCGTTCCGAGTCGCAGGTAGCGTCCCGTCGCGTGCAGGTGATCCAGAGTGAATACGCGCTAAAGCAGGCAGAAGACGAGCTGCGATTAACCCTCGGAGCGGATCAGGATCCGTATCTGCAGGTGCTCGATTTGGAACTGACCGAGAAAGCCGAGCCCGAGGGTGAACTGCTGTCGATCGACACAGCGGCTGCGCTGCAGAGAGCGCTGACGAAGCGGCCTGAGTTTGACGCAGCTCACGCGGCCCTGGCCAACGACGAGACGCGAATCCGTTTGGCGCACAACCATCTCCTGCCTGAGCTTGATCTCCAGGGCAATTACGCAAGCAACGGCGTCGGAGGGACGTCTCTGAACAGCGCAAACCAGCTCGTCTCGACTTCCTCGCTCAGCCAGCTTTTTGGATTTGGGTATCCAACGTATACGGCGCAATTGTCTCTGAATCTGCCGTTGCGTAACCGCGCGGCCAAGGCAGAGTTGGGCACTGCTCTGGTTTCACGCCGAAGCGATCTTTATAACCAGCGCCGATTGCAGGAGCAGATCACGCTTGATGTCAGCAATGCCGTGCATCAACTCGAACAAGCGAAACTGAGCATCGTTGCGGGCAAAGAAGCGCTGGACTTGGCGAAGAAGACGATGGCTGCCGAACAACGCAAGTACGAGTTGGGCTCGGGAACGATCTTCCTCGTGCTCGAAGCGCAAACCGAAGTCGCTACCGCCGAACAAAGCCTGTTGCAGGCGGAAGTCGGCTATCAATTGGCGCTGGCCGCTGTCGATCACGCGACTGGGGAGTTGTTGGACCCTTATCATGTGCAGATTGCAGAGCTGGCCAGATAGGGCGAGGGTTTCGACTTCGACGAATTAGATTTGCATGCCATCGCGGGTACGCCATCGTTTCGTTGCACCCGGAAGGCACAAAGTCTATGCAAGCGCCGGCAACCTCACGCTACAATGGAACCACGCGTTCGCTTCGAGCGTGCGAAAGTGGCGGAATTGGCAGACGCACCAGACTTAGGATCTGGCGGGTAAAACCGTGGGGGTTCGAGTCCCCCCTTTCGCACCAACCCTCCGCGAGTGCTCCGAATCCTTCCCGTCATCCGTGGTTGGTCGCACCTTGCGGCGCGCGACGACGCGCAAGACCAGGATCTTTCTGCTGCCGTAGTGCCAGGAAATGATCAGGAATGCGATTGGATTCTTACGGTGCGGGCGTTTGGCCCGAGTGTCCCTGCTGGGCCTGGAGCTGTTGGCGCTTCTGGTACATTTGCTGGAGGTTCTGCTCCATCTGTGAAATGGTCGGCGATCCTCCCACGCTCGAAGCTCCATTGGAGCCGTTGCCAGCATTGCCCGAGATTGGCTGGCCTGCGGCTGTCAAAGTGGTCGCATCGGCTGAAGGCGGTGAATCGGTGGCGGCGGTGGTCGCGCGCTGAGTGTCGGTCTGTGGATTCGTTGCGGTAGAATCCGCTGCCGTGGAGGGCTGGTCCGGACTTGGAGAAGAGGACTCCGCGGCGGCGGGTGTTTCTGCAACTGTCGCTGCACTGTCATCGACCGCGTTGGAGTGGGCCACTTCGAAATCGCGCTTGCCGGGCGCGCCGTAACCGGGCATAAGCCGTATCTTCGGATTGGCGCGACCGTCGCCAGCTACGGTGTCGCCAGCCGCGGTGTCACCACTCTGATCGCTGTCTCGCGCTGTCAGAATAACTTTCCCTAAAGCGCTCCCATCGTCTTCCGCGGATTGGATTACGTAGTTGAAATTGGTTCCATACAACAGCGATGAGATCACCTCGCGAATCGGTGCTGGCCCCAAGTGGACGGCAATTCGCTCCCGGTTGGTGCTGGCCGGCATCTCAATCGATGCGCCGGTGCGAGATCGAATTCCGAGCATAATATCGGAGAGAGAGGAGTTCTCCGCATCGATCGTGAGGCGATTCCCGTCCCATGAAATGACGGGCGCATGTATAGGAGTCTGCGCTGGGGGAAGCACCACGGGTGCCGGTGCAGGTGCGGGGGGTGCGGGAGGTGCGGGTTCAGCGGTAGCCGGAACGGAGCCGGATGGGGAGGTTTTCTTGGCCTGGACAGACTGCTTGGCTTGGATGGACTGCCCAGCGACAGAGACGCCCTGGACGAGCAGGTTCGATCCAAGCACGAGGAGCAGCATGGCTGACTTGGGCCGGAGAATCCCTCCACGGCAAGCAAGCCAACTCGCGGACCCGGAACGAAGAACTTCAGCCACCCCTAGGACCCCTCTCACGGCTCAGAGCGCAGGAACAACACTCCAGAGCCGCACGCTGGCACATGAGTCTAACACGGTCCCTGCACCGCGACTACTTCCTTTTAACAGCGAATGCCGCAGCCCAATTTGCTCAAGAACAAACGGCTGCACGTCAAAAAGTCTTTTTTGCGGCGTAAAAAAACAGGCTTCTCTTTGCGCTAGCGCAAAGAAGACCCCTCCTGGATGAGGCATCGTAGAACAACTGTGGGTTTGCCTTGGGGGCAGAATTCACCCTAGGCCTGACATTATTTCCCATTATCTGCGAGTTCCCCTTCCCCGCTCGCGGTCTAACAACTACAGCTCGGGCGATGTGGGAGTCGAAGACTCTCTTGTTCTCCTGACCATTTTGCAGGCATGACTGGACGTGGTTGAGGTTCAGCCACTTTCCGGCATTGGCGGTGGGGTAGGATGAAGAACTCGAATTTTTCGCCGCGACTGATCGGCGTGACGTACAGGCAGCGGTCATCTCAGGATTCTCAGGCCGATCGATTTGAAATATCAATGTCGAGTCCTCTTCCGGAAGCCCTTTCGTATCCAGTCCCCCAACATTCTGCAGGTTCCAGGCAGCTTCGTGTCCCAAACGAAGCTATTGCAACTTAGGGTTGGCGCAGCACGAGACAGGGAACAACGAATTCCCTGCGAGTCGACAGGGGGAGTAAACCATGGGTCAAGCGGCATTAGTGGGAGCTATATTCCCTTCCGCGGATCGAGTAGTCCGGCAGCTGTCCGTGACTCCAGGAGTCCAGGAGCGTCCGGCAGTTCCGGGAGTCACCAGTATCCTGAAACGGCGCGTGGATTCGGTACAGCGCTTCGAAGCCTTTTCGGAGATTCCGAATTCCGATTGCGCCGCCATCGTAGCCGATGCGCGGGAAATGCAGTTCCAGCGCCATTCCACCATCTTCTCTGAAGGAAGTCCTGCAAACCGGGTCGCTCTTTTGCTGTCCGGCTGCATGAAGGTCACCCAAGGCAGAGCTCAGGGACAGGAAGTCATCCTGCGGCTCCACGGGCCAGGGGATCTGCTCGGCAAATTGGGAAATCAACCTCGAGCGAACCATTCCTACACGACTTACACTGTACAGCCCTCGGTGGCTTTAGTTTGGGAAATTGATAATTTCGAGGCTATGGTGGATCGTTTTCCGCTTCTGCGGCGAAACATTGCGAATATCCTGGAGCGGCACCTCAACGAACTGGAGATTCGGTATCGCGAAGTCTCTACGGAAAAGGTGTCGTCGCGGCTGAGCAATCTTCTCGTTCGGCTGGTGAGCCAGGTCGGAAAGAGAATCGAGAGTTGCGTCGAGATCGCTCTGTCGCGGCGGGAGTTAGCCCAATTGACAGGGACGACGCTGTTCACGGTCAGCCGTCTGCTTTGCCAATGGGAAGCGCAAAGGATTGTGAGCGCCAGACGCGAGGTTGTGCTGGTGCATGATGTGCCGGCTCTTCTGGAGCTGTCGCGCGAAGAATAGATACAACTTCACACAGGAGTTGAGAATAATGCTGGTTCGAATTAGCCCGATTGCGCTGCTGTTCTTAACGTTAGGACTACCGCTATTTGCCCAATCGACGGAGACTACCCAGGACGGTCCCGCTGCGAACCAACCGGTCCCCCATCGCGCCCGGGTTCAGCCTCTGTGCTGGAGGCAGGCAGGGATGACACCTGATATGGTCAACCGTCGCTGGGAGCTCGAAGATCAGCAGAAGGTGAAGATCTCTCAGGTCTGCTCGGAGCCCTCGACCTCGGCACAGCAGAAGCATGACAAGATTGATCAGATTCATGCCGAAACAGACCAGGCCATTGCGCAACTGATTCCTGCCGATGAACTCAAATCGTTCAACAAGTGCCAGGCAGAGTTGGATCAGCGCCGTCCGAAAACCGCAGGGCAGAAAGAGCTTGGACCGTGTGGCGGGGTTATTCCGCCTTCGGCGTCTGCCGACGTGACGACTGCGCCCGAGCATAGTCACACCAACGCTCCGAAGCATCAGTAGGAACCAAACTTTCCCAGAGCTGGATTAGAACATCAGGTCAGCAGCTACAGCTGCAGGCTGACGAAGGGGCCGTCTCTCAATTCAGCGGCCGCGGGCGCTACAACCAGCGCCGGCTCGTCTGTAGTTCTGATCGACCGCTGCCGCCAGACAGCATAGATGGCCGGGTAGACGAGCAGTTCGAGAAGGAAAGAAGTGAAGATCCCGCCGACCATGGGCGCCGCAATCCGCTTCATGACTTCAGAACCGGTACCTGTGCTCCATAGGATGGGCAGCAACCCCACGCACATTGTGGCAAAGGTCATGAACTTGGGGCGCAACCGTTTCGCAGCTCCCTGCACGATAACTTCCGTCAAGTCCGCGAGATTGCGAAGGCGCCCCTGCCCCATTGCCTCTTCGTAAGCCAGGTCGAGGTAGAGAAGCATATACACCCCCGTCTCGGCGTCAATGCCCAGCAAGGCGATCAGCCCCACCCACACGCCCACACTCATGTTGTAGCCGGCGAGGTAGAGGAAGACGATCGCGCCCACGGCAGAAAACGGCACCGCCAGCAGGATGATCATCGTCTTCGCAGCCGAGCGCGTATTGGCGTACAGGAGAAGAACTACGAGCACCAACGTGAGGGGCACAATCCATGTCAGCCGGTGCTTCACACGCTCCATGGCTTCGTACTGTCCCGCCCAGGAGAAAGAGTATCCCGGCTGAAGCTTCAGTTGGTCACGCAACAGGGCGCCCGCTTCTGCGATGTAGCTCGCGGGATCACGATCTGCGAGGTCGATATACACGTAGCCGGTCAGCATCCCATTCTCGTCGCGGATCATGGCAGGACCGCTGCTGGCGTGAATCTCAGCCAATTCGCCCAGAGCGATCTGCTGCTGGCCGGCAGGAACGAGGACGCGCTGGAGCGACCCCAGATCGCTGCGGAAGTCTCTCATGTATCGGACGTTGACCGGATAACGCTCCCGCCCTCGAACCACAGTGGTGACGTCCTCACCGCCGATAGCGTTCTCAACCGCAAGTTGCGCGTCTTCGATGCTCAACCCGTAGCGTGCCAGTCGCTCACGATTCCACTGGAAATCCAAAAAGTAGCCGGTGCCCGTGCGCTCGGCAAAGACCGCGCGAGTGCCCTTCACGCGACCGAGTATTGATTCGACGCGGGATCCAATCTGCTCGATCGTGCCCAGGTCCGCGCCAGAGATTTTTAGTCCGATGGGAGTTCGCATCCCGGTCGTCAGCATGTCGATGCGGCCCCTCACCGGCATCGTCCACGCATTTGTGACACCCGGCACCTTTAAACTTTCGTCCAAAAGGCGCACAAGCTCGGTCGATGAAAGAGTGTCGGGCGTAACGTGGCGCAGTACTGGCTTCACGAATTCCGGGGCCCACGAGGAGTACCAGGTATCAACGTGCCGCCACTCCGATCGAGGTTTGAGGACAATTACTGTCTCCAGCATCGAGAGCGGTGCTGGATCCGTGGAAGTTTCCGCCCGGCCCGCCTTCCCCAACACCTGCTCGACTTCCGGAAAGCGCGCAAGTATGCGGTCCGTGGTTTGCAGCAATTGCTGAGCTTGACTGATGGAGATGCCCGGCATGGTGGAAGGCATGTACAGGATTACGCCTTCATCGAGCGGCGGCATGAATTCCGAACCCAGCTGCAGGAAGATTGGAATGGCCAGCACAACCAGCGCCGCAGCGCTCGAGATCACAGCCCATTTCCGGCGCAGCGTCCATCGCACAACCGGCTCGTAGACGCGGATCATCCAGCGGCTGATAACGTGGTCCTCTTCAGAGCGGATCTTTCCTACCAGGAGAGCGTTGACAACCCGGCAGAGCCAGGCTGGACGAAAATCGAAACGATCTACGCGAGCGAGCAAAAGACGCAGTGCCGGGTCGAGCGTGATCGCCATACCCGCCGCAATCAGCATCGCGAGTGTCTTGGTATACGCAAGGGGCTTGAACATGCGCCCTTCCTGCGCTTCCAGCGTCAGGACAGGCAGGAAACTGATCGCGATGACCAACAATGCAAAGAATGTCGGGCCCGCAACTTCTTTGACTGCGGAGAGTATCACCGCGCGATAGTCCCCGCGCCGTCCTCCCTTTTCCCAAATCTCGAGCTTCTTGTGAGTCTGTTCGACAACGACAATCGATGCATCCACCAGCTCGCTGAAAGCGATCGCCACACCTGCCAGAGACATGATGTTGGCGCTGATGCCGAGATAGCGGAATGGGATGAACGATGCCAGCACCACAACGGGCATGGTGACAATCGGAATCGCGGCGCTGGGAAAATGCCAGAGGAAGATCAGAATAATCAGGACGACTGTAACGATGACCTGAAAGATGGTCGAATTCACATTGCTGATCGCGCGATGAATGAATTCCGAGCGATCGTAGACCGGCACGATCTTTACCCCTTCGGGAAGAGACGGGGTTACGTCGGCGATCTTCTGTTTCACCCGGTCAATTACAGCCAGAGCGTTCTCCCCGCTCCGCATAACAACGATCCCGGAAACAACTTCACCCTTGCCATCCAGATCGGCTACACCGCGTCTTAATTCCGGACCTTCGACGACCTGGCCTACATCCTTGATGCGAATCGGAGTTCCATCGGCGTTTGCCTGAAGGACGATATTGCCAAACTCTTCGAGCGTAGTCGCATAACCGCGGCCGCGAACCATGTACTCTGTCCCGCCGAACTCGAGCAGACGTCCGCCGGCTTCTTCATTGCCGCTGCGCACCGCCTCAACCACTCGTCGAATCGGTATGCCGTAAGCCTGCAGCCGGTTGGGATCGACGTTGACCTGAAACTGCCTGGTATATCCGCCGACAGCGGCAACTTCTGCCACGCCCGGCACCGCACGCAGGTAATACCGGAGATACCAATCTTGATAAGACCGCAAATCCGCGAGGCTGTGTTTTCCGGAACTGTCTACCAGCGCGTATTGATAGACCCAGCCAAGGGCAGTTGCATCGGGTCCGATCTCAGCCTTCACACCCTCCGGCAAGTGCGACTGCACGCCGGACAAATACTCGAGCGTTCTCGAGCGGGCCCAGTACAGATCGGCGCCATCCTCAAAGATTACGTAGACATAGGAATAGCCGAAATCCGAGACTCCGCGCACCGTTTTGACTTTGGGCGCTCCGACCATCGCAGTGACGATCGGATAGGTCACTTGATCCTCGATGATGTCGGGGCTGCGATCCCAGCGCGAGTAAATGATGACTTGCGTCTCGCTCAGGTCTGGCATGGCATCGAGGGGCAACGCTTGCATCGACCACCAGCCGCCTATGCACGCTAATGCCGCGCAAGCCAGCACTAGAAACTTGTGCTGCACCGAGAAATCGATGATGCGGTTAATCATGAATGGGGCCCAGAAGGATTTGCAGCGAGATAATGTTCGGGCTTTTCACTGAATTTCCGCTTGCAGCGGTCGGAGCAAAAGTAATAGGTCACGCCATTGCGACTGAGAGTGTGGCCCTCGGCAATCGCGGCCGCCTTGTCAATCATCATGCCGCAGGCGGCATCTTTCACTTTGCCGTCACTCACGGCAACTGGTGGATCCGTGTTCGACTTCGGCGGAGGTTTTTGCTGTGGCTGTTCCTTCGGCGTCGATTGCACCGATTTCAGCCGGCTCTCGGAATCCACCAGGAAGGCTCCAGCGCTAACAACCCGTTCCCCTTCGCTCAATCCCTTTACAATCTGGACGCGATCCGCGAAGCGCCATCCCAATTCCACTTTGCGCGGCTCAAAAACGCCATTCGACTGTTCAACGAAGACTCGTTGCTCTCTTCCGGAATCAATGACTGCGTCGACTGGAACGGTCAGCCCCGCTGGTCTCGCGGTGGGCAACTCGACATCCACGAACATGTCCGGCCGCAGAACGAAGCCAGGATTCTCGGCTTCCAAGCGAAGCTTCAGCGTCCGAGTGGTGGGATCCACTTGTGGAAGCACATTGCTCACCCGCGCGGTCAAAGCTTTCCCTTCCCCTGCCAACACAACGCGCGCCGCAGTGCCAGGACGAAAATGCTGCGCTTCGTTACCGAGAATATCGGCGACGATCCAGACGCGGCTGAGGTCGGCAATCCGGTAGAACTCGGTGGAATGCTCGAAATGCTGGCCGGGAGAGATGTTCCTGGCAAGCACAAACCCGTCAACGGGTGAGACGATGCTGATGCTCTGGGGTAGGAGACGCGTTTCGGCCATCTCCTGAATCTGCACGTCACTCATGCCGAGATTGCGCAGGCGGTCGGCGTAGCCTTGCACGCTGCTCTGCCCCTGCTTCGATACGGCTCCGGGAAACGGCACCGTTCGCGAGCCATCTTTGCCATTTGCGCCAGGTACTCCCGCGGTCGCCGCCAGGAATCCGGAAGCAACGGCGAGTATGTCTCCGCCATAGTAGGTCGCCAGTTTCTGATTCTTCTTGACGAGTTCTCCGGGAGAATCGTTGGAGGTCTCGCGGATGAAGCCTTCCATGCCGGCGTTGAGCCTGTACACCCGCGTATCTTCGGGAAGCACGCGGCCGAGAACACGCACGTTCTCAGTCCCGGATGACCGTTCGACAGTGGAAACGCGAATCCCGAAAAGCTGTTGTCTCTCAGCATCGATGCCGACCATCCCCGGCGGAATCGGGGCAGCAGAAGTACCGGAGACAGCGATCGACTCGGCATAGACCGGCTCCAGTTGCATGCCACAATCCGGAGCTACTCCAGGGTGATTCGATTTGTAATCGGGGTGCATCGGATCGACCCAATAGAGCACGCGGCGGCCACTGTTGGCCGCCGCCGATCCTGCTTGATGGGAATGCTTCTTTCCCGCCACGTATGACACCAGCATCAATAATCCGATCAGGATTCCGCCCAGGACCTTTTTCATTGCTTTGTTCCTCTACCACAGAACTGCATCGCTCTGTCCTTCTTTCAACCTTTCAACTAGTTTGGAGACGAGGACGCGGGCGTCTGTGCGGCTTGAGGACCCTGTACCGCTGGCGCTTGCGGTCCGCTCTGCGTGGCTCCGTTGGCTCCAGCGCTCTGCCCCGCCGTCACGTTGGCTTGCGCCTGCGGTTGAGCGTTCCTTGCAGCCTGCGCGGCTTTTTCCCCCGCTTGCTTGTACATGGCAGACCGACGCGCGTCGAGGTCCGCACGCTCCCGCGCTGTCACTTTCACCTGGTCAAACTGCTTGTCCAGTTGCTGTATCAGCAGGCCCCACATCTCAAGGTTCGCCTTCGTAATCGGATCTTTGGAATTCTTGACGGCCGCGCTGGCCTGCATCTGTTTCAGCAACAAATGCATTCGGCCGACAGTGGTTTCCATTTCCTGCACGCGCTGGTTCATCGCGGCCTTGGCCCGCATCTCGGCCGTCTTGCTGTCAGCGTCGGTGGCTGTGGCCACGACCGTACGCTGATGGCTCGGAACGGGTCTTGCCGCAGTTTGGGCCCAAACGCCGATTGAGGCAACGATCAAGAGCGCGGCTGTACTTCGAAGCTTCATTGGATTCTCCTTAGAATCGGCACTCACCACGATGTGGTTTTCCGAGCTACTCCCACCCGACACCGCCACGATGGCAGCCGTCAGGCACGAATCTTCTGCGTTATGTTTGGGGGAGGGCGCCGATTAGCGCGGCATTGCAAACTTCGAATCGTCCAGCTTCGGATTCGAGACGATCTCCTCGATGGCGATCTTTTCTTTGTCCTTCACGCCATCGACTGCCGTCAACATCAAATAGGGCATCATCAGCCCATTCACGGAACGGTAGTCCTGGAGGTAGATGGCCACAGGATGATACTTTCCGTCCAGTCGCCGTGGCGTCCCTTCAATCCTGACTTCGAGGAAACTCTCGGCGTTCACCCACACGTGGCGAGCGAAACCATTCTTGTCGGTAACCTTCAGATTATAAGCATCGCGGCCTTCGACCTTATCGACGCTTTCAAGCTCGACCTTCGATCCCTTGGCAGCATAATCGATCAGCAATCCATCCAGATCCGCCTGGGTCGAAGCAGCCTTCAGCTCATCCGGAGTGAAATTCTCGACCTCGTGCCGGTTCAAAAACGGACGCACCTTCCAGCCTTGCGCGCCGTTGTACACCTGAATCGCAGTCTGGCCGTTGAATTGAATTTCCAGCCGCATCTTGCGCCCGCGCTGCAGGTCCATAACAAATGGCAATTCAGCCTGCTCCGTAGGTCTTTTGGGCAGATCAACGGTGGGCTTTTTCTCGCCCGGAATCTGGAGGGTCGGCCGGTTATTTCCTCCTGCATCCATCTTGCCTTTCATTTCCATCGTGTGCAGCGCACGCCATGCCGTGAGGCCACCGCGTGCCGCTACATTCTTTTCAACGATTTCGGTCGCCGTGAGCCGCGGTGCGGTCCCATTAGGCGAGGTTCCCGACTCCGCCATTACCACCGGCAAACAGGCAAGCACAACAGCTGCGCAGGACAAAGCTCCACTTCTCATTGAGAATCCCCTTTTTTTCAAATTAGTGCTTTGGCTTCGAACCACTTTTAACGAGATTCGAATGGAGGAGTTACCATCAGTCAACTACCAGTCCGTCAGCGCGAAATTTTCCGATCTCAATATTGACCTTATCGCCGCGCTTGACATATCCACCCTTGTTCGAGAACAACATCCAATACGTCTTCCCTGCTTCCGGTGGGCTGCTTTGCCGTAGTTTCCCCACCTTGTCCATCAGTGGCACCACCAGCTTTACATGCGCCTGCTCGTCGATCAGGGCGGGCTCGATTTTCTTGTCATTGAGCATCTTCGCCTTGTCCGCATCCAACACCTCGTAGGTGAACCGTATTACTTCCCCGGCCTCTGCTGACTTCACCGAGAGACCCTCAATTCCCCACATCAGCCGGTAATACGTACCGGCTCGTCCTGCGAAACGCTGTGGGCGATAGTGCTGGTGCACGGGAACCTGTTTTGTTGGGCTTACTGACGGTGTTGCCACGCCGTTCTTATTTTGAGCGGAGCCAGATGCTGCATTGTTTATTGGTTGATTGGAAGGTGCTGCACTCTGCCCAAACAGAGCACTGCACAGCAGAACGCTGGTGAAGACACTGCGCCAATTCATGGGATTATTGTTTTGCTTCGGGGAGGAGATTGAATTCTACCACAGGGAAAGCAATTGTAAAACATAAAAAACCCGGACATCCAGTTGGTTTTCTGGATGTCCGGCATGTTGGTACTCCTTTAGTTCCCGGTAAAGTTCGCACTGTTCAGGGGCGAGGCAAACCCCGTACCCGTGATCGTTACGTGAGCGGTCGCGGTAGCGGTCGATGTGCCAGGAGCATATTGCACGTTGACGGTGCAACTGCCGCCCGGAGCAAGAACCGTTGTGGCTGTGCAGGTAGTACCGGTGGCGGGGATCGTGAACGCCCCGCCGGCAGTGCCAACCTTCACAACCGTCGGTGCTGCGGTCAAGGTGAGTGGACCGGTTGCCGCCGCACCATTACTGATCGTGACCAGACCAGTCTTGGTGGTCGTGTTTGCCGGAGTAGTCGTCAAGCCTGGAGCGGGTCCAGAGAACGCGACGATTGCTCCAGTTACCGTGAACGGCAGGGTTCCGGTGTTTCCACCGGGTACCACGACGGTGACGTTGTGGCCACTACCGAGCGCAGCACCAGCCGGAATGTTGAAGGTTGCCTTGATCTGAGTATCGCTAACCACGGTGAAGCCGCTGACCGTGATAGCGGTTGCGCCGGTTCCGCCGCTTACCGTAACCCCTGTGGCCGCCGTGAAGCCGCTGCCAGCGATGGTTACCGGCACAGCCGTACCGCGGTTTCCGGTGTTGGGCGTGACGCTAGTCAGTACCGGGGCAACGATCGTGAAGGTCACGGCGTTGCTGGTTCCACCCGGCGTAGTGACAGTCACGTTTCTCGCCGTTTGGGCAGCATTGCCCGCAATCGTGAAGGTTGCAGTAACCGTAGTGTCGCTCACCACGGTAATGGCTGTAACGGTGACTCTAGTACCGCTCACGTTCACGGCATTGGCCCCGGTCAGGTTCGTACCGGTGAGGGTGACGGTGAAGCCCGCACCGCCGCGGGTGTGAGTCGCCGGGGAGATCGAAGTCAGGATCGGGAGAGCAGCGGCCGCACCCTGGAATTCGATTGCACCGATATCAACCGCGTTGTTGGTCTTCCTCGCATTACCGAAGAAATCCGTCGCCGGTGCCGCTGCGTACGTCGTGGCCGAGCTGGCCGTCGTGATGTAATTCACGACCGGCGAACCGCCCGATGCTGGGGCATAATTGCCAAGCACCGCGTTCGTCACCGGGTTGGTCAGCGCCAGCGGACCCCAACTGATGTTGATCCAGTTGTTGCCTTCGTCCACCGTTGCAGCCGGCGTCAGATTGAAGATCGGGTTTGGCACCGTCGCGTCGGAGATACCCGGCGGTACTTGGTAGCCCGCCGCCCCAAACTCGGGTGGCCAACGCGAGCCGTTGCAGTACTGGCTCACCACCTGCGGGGGTGCGCTCGTGTTAGTCCGGAAGCCCGTGCCTCCGCCAGCGTAACCCGTGATGTCGGTGATCAGCGACGCCTCGGGCGTCAGAGTCACGCCGGAGGCGTGATTCGTCGGACCGGTGTCACCGCGGACGCCGAGATCCCAGTAGCTGGCCGTCGGGCAAGCGCCGGTGGCCGTCTGGCTAGGAGCCTGCGTTGTGGTGAACGCGTTGTACAGCGCGACCACGTTCTGCTGATTCGTGGTTCCGGTACCGAGCGCACCCACACCGATGTAGAACGCCCGGTTGTCATAGAACACGTCGTTATACAACTCGGGATAAGAGACGGTCCTGCAGGCTCCATTGGTAAGCCCACCAGTGCCCGTTCCTCCCGGACCGTGACCCGCCGGGCAGGTGATGGTCGCCGGCAGATTCGCCGACAGCGTCGAGCTGTTCTGGATGGACACCAGGCCAGCCGGCTGAGGCGCCGAAGTTGTGCCGCAATTCGAGGTGCACGTCGGGCCGCTGCTGCTGGCCAGCGGTGCACCTAGAGTGTTAAAGAGCACGCCCGACGACGCGGTAGTGTCGTTGGACATGATCGTGTTGTTGATGATGTTCACGTTCAACGCATCCTGCAACGAGATGCCAGCGCCGTCC
>Ga0209698_10002735_pt1 | contig 19873 bp, 17 predicted proteins | sample LitLauG_LLR_2012_FD_187203 | JGI IMG/M metagenome (GOLD analysis project Ga0209698, IMG submission 187203) | Freshwater sediment microbial communities from Pennsylvania, USA - Little Laurel Run_MetaG_LLR_2012 (SPAdes) (version 2) | ecosystem: Environmental > Aquatic > Freshwater > Creek >...
GGCGTGGGCGTGGGCAGGTCGGTCGCATCGGGGTCGCGGGATCGCCATGCGCCGCCGCTCACCGCCAGCCGGTGGTTCACACCACTGCTGTCGAGCCCCTCGATCACCCGCTCGTTCCTGCGCTCGGTCCTCGACGGGTGGGATTGCCCGAGCGAGGAAGTGCTCCTGCTCGCCAGTGAGCTCGCCACCAACGCGGTGGTGCACGCGGGCACGGCGTTTCATGTGACGGCCATCCGCCAAGCACGCAGCATCCGCGTCGAGATATTCGACAGCGCGCGCGCCCAGCCCCGGGTGTGCACGCCCGGTCCCTACGACGAGTCCGGCCGCGGGATCCAGCTCGTCGAGCACCTGGCGTCGCGTTGGGGGTGCGAGCCGCGGGCGGGCGGCAAGGCGGTGTGGTTCGAGGTGCCGAGCCGAGGCGCCTCCGCCGTCAGCGCCTGACGAGCGTCTGTTGCTCCGGCGCCGGCCGGCGCGCCAGCTGGGCGACGATGCGCGCCGTCTCGGTCTGCTCGGCGGCGCGCCACCTCCGGTGGGCGTCGAGTGCCATCGAAAGGCGCATGATCACGATCAGCGCAAGGGCGATCAGGATCCCGATGCTTGCCACCTGCCACCTCCCGCCGTGTGAAGGGATGCACCTCTCTTCGGCATCCGCGGCGCTCAGCGGAGGGAGAGCCATCGCCGCGTGCGCCGAGATACCCCTTCGGGCGGAACTTCGCCGAAGACGACGAAGGCGACCGATCAGCTGCGCTGCCAGTCCTTCCAGACCGGGTCGTAGCCGGCGGCGCGCAGCGCCTTGCCCATCTCGGCGGGCGAGCGGGTGTCGGCGATCTCGAACTGGGGCTCCGCGCCGCTGTCGGCCGCGTACCCGCCGGGCTCGGTGTGGGAGCCCGCGGACATGGTCGTGACCCCGAGCGGCACCAGCGCGTCGCGGAGGTGGGCTGGTTCGCGCGTCGACAGGTTGATGCCGGCGTCGGGCAGCGCGATGCGCAGGGCGCACAGCAGCTGGGCGAACGCCGCATCGGTGATCGGATCGGCGGGCTGGTAGTCGCCCGCCGCGGGGCGAAGGCGCGGCAGGGCGACGGTGACCTCGGTGCGCCACCACCGCCGCATGAGGGCGCGGGCGTGCGCGGTGAGGGCGATCGCCTCGGTGCGCCAGTCTGAGGTGAGCCCGAGCAGCGCGCCGATCCCGAGGCGGCGCATGCCCGCCTCGGCGGCACGGTCGGGCGCGGCCAGCCGCCACGCGTAGTTGCGCTTCTTGCCCTTGAGGTGGACGGCCGCGTAGGTCTCCGGGTCGTAGGTCTCCTGGAAGACGGTGACCCCTTCGCAGCCGGCGGCGAGCAGGCGGCGGTAGGTCGCGGTGTCCCAGACCTGGACCTCCACCGCGATCGACGGCAGCAGGGGAGCCAGGCGCTCGACGCAGCGCACCAGGTGGTCCTTGCTGACGAGGCGGGCGTGCTCGGCCGACACCAGGAGCACGTGGCGCAAGCCCCGGCGGCGCAGCTCGGCGGCCTCGGCCGCCACCTCGTCCACCGTCAGGGTGCGACGGGCGATGTCGTTGCCGGCCGAGAACCCGCAGTAGGTGCACACCGACACGCACTCGTTGGACAGGTAGAGCGGCGCGTACAGCCGCATCGTGGGCCCGAAGCGCTGCAGCGTCCGGCGGTGCGCGACCTGGGCGAGGTCCTCGAGTCGGTCCGCCGCGGGCGCCGAGAGGAGCGCGGCGAAGTCCTCGAGGCCCGGGTGCGGGGTCGCCAGCGCCCGCGCCACGTCGGTGTCGGTGCTGCGATCGACCAGGGCGCGCAGCCCCCCGAGGTCGGTCGCCACGACGTCGGCGGCGGCGGTCGCCTCCGGGACGTTCCGGCCGCGGGACTCGAGCTCGACGGGGACGGCGCTCACGCCAGGAAGCCGGTGAGGGGTGAAGAAGCGGCGGCCACCGCACCGGGCGCGGCGAGGCCGGCCAGGCGCCCTGCCCGTCCCGCCTCGACGGCCAGGCGGAAGGCGCGCCCCATGGCGACGGGGTCCCGGGCCGTGCCGATCGCGGTGTTGACGAGGACCGCGTCCGCACCGATCTCCATCGCCTCCGCCGCGTGGCTCGGCGCGCCGAGCCCCGCATCGACCACGACGGGGACGGTGGCCTGCTCGACGATGATCTCGAGCGCGCCCCGGCTGCGCAGGCCCTGGTTGGAGCCGATCCAGGACCCGAGCGGCATGACCGCGGCGCAGCCCGCCTCCTCGAGGCGCTTGCACAGCACCGGGTCGGCGGGGCAGTACGGCAGGACGGTGAACCCCTCCGCGACGAGCGTCTCGGCGGCGCGCAGCGTCTCGACCGCATCGGGCAGCAGGTAGCGGGGATCGGGGGTGACCTCGAGCTTGATCCACCGGGGGAGGCCGGCGGCGCGCGCCAGCCGGGCGAGGCGGACCGCCTCGCCCGCGTCGATCGCGCCGCTCGTGTTGGTGAGCAGGAGGACCTCGGCACCGACCGATCGGTCGCCCGGGATGGCGTCGAGGATGTCGTCGGTGGCGGTGAGGTCGACCCGGCGCAGCGCGACCGTCACCATGGCCGTCCCGGTCGATTCGATGGTGGCGGCCAGCGCCGCGTTGGAGGGGAACTTGCCCGTCCCGAGGAAGAGCCTGGAGCGGAGCTCCCGACCGGCGATGAGGAGTGGATCGATCATGGTGTGCGCTCCCTGACCCGCGTTACCGGGCCGGTCAGCTGGAAAGGGTCGCGGGCCGCGCTGCCCGCCTCTCAGCCCGGTGCGCCGAGCTCCCCTGCGTCGCCACTAGCTTAGTCGTGGTGCGCTACTGGTCGGTCGAAGAGGCCAGGGCCCATCTGCCCCGGCTGCGGGAGCTGCTCTCCCGGGTGCGGGCGGGCGCGGCCGGCGCCGCCCACGTGCAGACCAACGGCCACCGGTCTCCGGGTGCGGGAGCGGCCGCCGCGCTCGAAGAACTGAGCGAGGGCGACATCATCCTGCGCGACGTCGACGCCGGCATCGTGGACTACCCCGCGCGGGGGGTCGACGGCGTCGTGTACCACCTGTGCTGGCGCGATCCCGAGGACGACCTGACCTGGTGGCACCTCCCCGAGGAGGGCTTCGCCGGCCGCAAGCCGTTGCCGAGGCAGCCATGAGCACCCGCAAGCTCATCATCGCCGCGCTGGTCACCGGCATGGCGATCCTCATCGCCTTCGCCGTGCAGGTGACCCTGCTCTCGCATTGAGGGGCCTTGCCTGACCGCCAGGCCAGCCCGGCTCGGTAGGCTGCTGCGGGTCTGCAGGAGGTGGTTGCGCTGGCCGAGCAGTTCGATGTCGTGGTCGTCGGCGGAGGCCCGGGCGGCTACGCCGCTGCGTTGCACGGCGCGCTCGCCGGCCTCCAGATCGCGGTCGTGGAGAAAGAGCGCGTCGGCGGCACGTGCCTGCACCGCGGGTGCATCCCCGCCAAGGAGTTCCTGGAGACCGCCACCGTGCACCGCACCGTGGTCGGCGCCGGCGACTTCGGGGTGCTCACCGACGCCCCCACCCTCGACTTCGCCCGGAGCCAGGCCCGCAAGCAAGAGGTGGTCGACCGGCTCTGGAAGGGCCTCACCGGGCTCCTCAAGAAGCGCAAGATCACCGTGGTCAACGGCGTCGGCACCCTCGGCCCCGGGCGGACCGTGCGGGTCGACGACGGCACCGAGCTGGTCGGCCGGCACGTGATCCTGGCCAGCGGGTCGGTGCCTCGCAGCATTCCCGGCTTCGACCCCGACGGCCGGCTGGTGATGACCTCCGACGACGTGCTCTCCCTGGAGCGCCTGCCGGCCTCCGCGGTGGTCATCGGGGCCGGTGCGATCGGCTGCGAGTTCGCCTCGATGATGCGCGACCTCGGGACCGAGGTGACGATCCTGGAGGTGCTGCCCAAGATCCTGCCGGGCTGCGACCAGGACGTGACCGATGTCGTGCTGCGGTCCTTCAACAAGCGCGCGATCGCGGTGCGCACCGGCGTCGCCGTGACCGGCCACACGCCGGAGGCCGGCGGTGCGGGGACCACGGTCCACTTCGGCGACGACGAGCACCTCACCGTCGAAGCCGTCGTCGTGTCCGTCGGCCGCCGCCCGCTGTCGGATTCGCTCGGCCTGGCGGGCACTGGGGTGGAGGTCGACGGCCGGGGCTACATCGTCGTCGACCCCTACATGCGCACCGGCGAGCCGGACGTGTTCGCCGTCGGCGACGTCGTGGCGACCCCGGCGCTCGCCCATGTCGGCTTCGCCGAGGGCGTGCTGGCGATCGACCAGATCGTCGGCCGGGCGGTCGTGCCCGTCGACTACGCCAAGGTGCCCTGGTGCATCTACTGCCACCCCGAGGTCGCCTTCGCCGGACACTCCGAGCAGTCGGCGATCGAGGCGGGCTTCGACGTCGTCACCCGCAAGGACGGCTTCGTCGGCAACGGCAGGGCCATCATCGTCGGCGAGACCGAGGGCCTGGTCAAGGTGATCTGCGAGAAGCTCCCCGACGGCACCGGCGGGCGCATCCTCGGCGTGCACATGGTCGGGCCCTGGGTCACCGAGCAGCTCGGGCAGGGATACCTGGCGCTCAACTGGGAGGCCACCGCCGCCGAGGCCGCCCACTTCATCCAGCCGCACCCGACGATGTCGGAGAACTTCGGCGAGACGGTGCTCGCCCTCACCGGAAGGGGGATCCACCTTGGCTGAGATCACCATGCCGCAGCTCGGCGAGACCGTCACCGAGGGCACGATCACCCGGTGGATGAAGAAGGTCGGCGATCAGGTGCGCGAGGACGAGGTCCTCTTCGAGGTCTCGACCGACAAGGTCGATTCGGAGGTGCCCTCGCCGGTCGCCGGCTACGTCACCGAGATCCTGGTACCCGAGGGCGACACGGTCGACGTCGGCACCACGCTGGCGGTGATCGCGGCGGAGGCACCCCCGGGAGGCGCGCCGGGCGCGGCGGCGCCGCAGGGGGCCGCGCCGCCGGCTCCTCCGGCCGAGGCGGCTGCGCCTGCGGCTGAGGCGGCTGCGCCCGCGGCCGAGCCTGCGGCTGAGGCGGCTGCACCTGCGCCGGCTCCGGTGGCCGAAGGGGCGCCGCCCGTCGGGGGAGATGCGGCACCGTCGCGGCCGGTGCCGGCCGGCAGCCCGGCCGGGGGCGGTGGGACGAGGCCGCTCGACGACCGCCCGCCCAGCCATCCTCGCGATGGAGGGGGCTCGGGCAAGGTGCTGTCGCCCGTCGTGCGCCGCCTGATCGCCGAGCACGGCATCGACCCGGCCACCGTCAGCGGCACTGGAGCCGGCGGTCGCATCACGCGAAACGACGTCCTCGCGCTCATCGACCGCCAGAGCGTCGGTGGCGCCGAGGCCGGGCCGGCGCCGGCACCGCGCCCGCCGGCGCCCGCCGCGCCTGCGTCGCCGGCCGAGGCGGTGACGGCCGGCCAGCGCGACACCGTGGTGCCGTTCACCAACATCCGCCGGCGCACGGCCGAGCACATGGTGATGTCCAAGCACACCTCGGCCCACACCGTGGTGGCGATGGAGGTCGACTACGCGGCCGTCGATCGGGTCCGTACCGCGGAAAAGGACCGCTTCAAGGCGCAGGAGGGCTTCTCGCTCACCTACCTGCCCTTCATCGCCCGGGCTGTGGTCGACGCCCTCGGCGAGTGGCCCAACCTCAACGCATCGGTCGGCACCGACGAGCTGATCGTGCACAACTACCTCAACCTCGGCATCGCAGTGGATCTCAACTTCGAGGGCCTCCTCGTGCCGGTGATCCACGACGCCGACGGCAAGCGGCTGCGGCTGATCGCCCGGGAGACCTCCGATCTGGCGTCCCGTGCCCGCTCCAAGCGGCTGACGATGGACGACATCTCCGGCGGCACGTTCACCATCACCAACGCCGGGCCCTTCGGCACGCTGCTCACCGTCCCGGTGATCAACCAGCCCCAGGTTGCCATCCTCGCCACCGACGGCGTCCGCAAGAAGCCGGTCGTGGTGGAATCGGCCGACGGCACCGACGCCATCGCCATCCACCCGGTGGGCAACCTGGTCCTGGCCTTCGACCACCGCGCCTTCGACGGCGCGTACGCCGCGGCCTTCATGGGCGCCGTCAAGGAGATCCTCGAGACCCGGGACTGGTCCGCCGAGCTATGACCCTGCGGGCGCGCTGGCTCGGTCGGGTGCGCTACGGCGACGCTCTGGTCCTGCAGCGCGCCCTCATGCGCGCCGGCCCCGACGCCGGCGAGTGGTTGCTGCTCCTCGAGCACCTGCCGGTGTACACGCTCGGCCTGCGCGCCGACCCCCGCCACGTCCTGGTCGAGCCCGGCGCGCTCGGCGCCGAGCTGGTGCGGGCGGACCGGGGAGGGGACGTCACCTACCACGGGCCGGGCCAGCTGACCGGCTACCCGATCGTCAACGTTCCGATGGGGCCGCGCGCCATCCCCTGCTACGTGCACGGCGTCGAGCAACTCGTCATCGACGTGCTCGCCGACCTGGGCCTCCCCGGGGCCGGGCGGTTGGCGGGCCATCCGGGGGTGTGGATCGATCCCGACGGGGCTCACCCGCGCAAGGTGTGCGCCATCGGGGTGCGGGTGTCGCGGGGGCGCTCCATGCACGGCTTCGCGCTCAACGTCGATCCCGATCTCGCCATGTTCGAGCGCATCGTGCCCTGCGGGATCCCCGACAAGGCGGTCACCTCGCTCGCCGCCGAGGGCCTCGACGTGGGCATGGCGCAGGTGGTGGATGCCATCGTGGGTCGCGCCGCCCGACGTTGGGGTGGCGGCCCCCTGGAGCGCCAGGACGTCGCGTGGCGGGTCGCGCCCGAGGATCTGTCCGCCTTCAGCCGAGGGGCGCCACCCGAGGACCTGCGGGCGTCGAGCCGGGGGGCAGCACCGGAGCCGCCACCACCGGCTGCGCGGGCGCGACCGGACCGCACCGTGGCACCGGTGCGCCTCCTCGGGCGCCTCGCCGAGGCCGGTGTCGCGACGGAGGTGGGCCTCCCGCTGGCGGCCCGCAAACCCGACTGGCTGCGCGCCCGGGTCGAGCTCGGACCCGCCGCTCGTGACCTGCGCCGGACGTTGCGCTCCCTCGAGCTGGTCACGGTGTGCGAGGAGGCGGGTTGCCCCAACCTCTCGGAGTGCTGGGCAGAGGGCACCGCGACGTTCCTGATCAACGGCGACCGTTGCACCCGGGCCTGCGGCTTCTGCCTGGTCGACACCCGCAAGCCGGTACCGCCAGACCCCGACGAGGCGCACCGTGTGGCCACCGCCGTCGCCCGCATGTCGCTCGCCCACGCGGTGGTCACCGCGGTCGCCCGCGACGACCTCGACGACGGCGGGGCGGCCGGCTTCGCCGCGACGATCGCCGCGATCCGCGCCCAGTGCCCCGACACCGCGGTCGAGGTGCTGATCCCGGACTGCAAGGGCGAGCCGGCCGCGCTGCGCGCCATCTTCGAGGCGCGCCCCGACGTGCTCAACCACAACCTCGAGACGGTCGCCCGCCTCCAGCGCGCCGTGCGGCCGTCGGCGTCCTACGCCCGCAGCCTGGCGGTGCTGGCCCGGGCCAAGGCCGCCGGCCTCACCACCAAGTCGGGGATGATCCTCGGCATGGGCGAGACCGAGGACGAGGTGCTCGGCGCGCTTGCCGACCTCCGCGGGGTCGGCGTCGACATCGTCACGCTCGGCCAGTATCTGCGGCCCACGGCGCGGCACCTTCCCGTCGCGCGGTGGTGGCCCCCGGAGGCCTTCGAGCGGCTGCGCACCGCCGGCGAGGCACTCGGGATCCCCCACGTGGAGGCATCGCCGTTGACCCGTTCGAGCTACCACGCCCGCCAGGCGGCCGCTTCTGCGTCGGACGTCGCACTCCCGGTCGGGGCGCGCCCGTGAGCGCCGCACGGGCGTCGCGCCTGGACCGGGTGCGCGCCGAGATGGCCCGCCAAGGGGTGGACGCCCTCCTCCTCTCGCTCGGGGCCGACCTGCCGTGGCTGACCGGCTACGAGGCGATGCCGCTCGAGCGGCTCACCATGCTCGTCCTGCCGGTCGACGCCCCGGCCACCTTGGTCATCCCGGAGCTGGAGGCGCCCCGCTGCGAGGAGGATCCCGACGCGTTCGGGCTGCTGCCCTGGCGCGAGTTGGAGGATCCCGTCGGCATCGTCACCCGCCTGGTCGGTGGTCGGCGCCGCCTGGCGATCTCGGACCGGGCGTGGGCCATGTGGGTCATCGAGCTGCAGGGCAGGCTCCCGGGCGCGGCGTGGTCCCGGGCGTCGTCGGTGACCGGAGCGCTGCGGGCCGTCAAGGACGACGACGAGGTCGCGGCGCTGGTGCGGGCGTCGGAGGCGGCCGACCGGGTCGCGGCCCAGCTCCACGCCGGGGAGATCCCCCTGATCGGGCGGAGCGAGGCCGAGGTGTCGGCCGACATCGGCCGGCGCCTGCTCGACGAGGGCCACCAGCGGGTCAACTTCGCCATCGTCGGCAGCGGCCCCAACTCGGCCAGCCCGCACCACGACGCGGGGCCGCGCCGCATCGGGCCCGGCGAGGTGGTGGTGTGCGACTTCGGGGGCACCATGGGCGGGTACTGCTCGGACATCACCCGGACGGTGTGCACCGGCACGCCCCCGAGCCAGATGCGCGACCTGTACGCGGTGCTGCAGGAGGCCCAGGCGGCGGGCGTGGCCGCGGCGAGGGTCGGGACCACCTGCGCCGATGTGGACGCGGCGACCCGCCGGATCATCACCGACGCCGGCTACGGGGCTCGGTTCATCCACCGGACCGGGCATGGGATCGGCCTCGAGGAGCACGAGGATCCCTACATCATGGCCGGCAACGACCTGCCGCTCGCCCCTGGCCATGCCTTCTCCGTGGAGCCGGGCATCTACCTGCCTGGCGTGTTCGGAGCCCGCCTGGAGGACATCGTCGTCGCCTCCGGAGCCGGCCCCCGGGCGCTCAACTCCGTCGATCACGACCTCGTGACGGTGGAGGCCTGACATGGATCTCGGCGTGGCCGGCAAGGTCGCCCTCGTGACCGCGGCGTCCAAGGGCCTCGGCCGGGCCAGCGCGCTCGCCCTGGCCGCCGAAGGGGTCAGGGTCCTGATCTGCGCCCGCGGCGAGGCCACCCTGCGCGAGACCGAGGCGGAGCTCCTGTCCCTCGGCGCCGAGGCCCTCGGCGTGGTGGCGGACGTGACCGACCCGACGCAACCGGCCCGCCTGGTCGCGGCGACCGTGGAGCGCTTCGGGAGCCTCGACATCCTCGTGGCCAACGCCGGCGGGCCGCCGCCGGGACGGGCCCTGGAGGTGAGCGACGAGCAGATCGCGGCCGCCGTCAACGCCAATCTCACCACCTCGATCCGCCTCGTGCGCGAAGCCGTGCCCTGGATGCGCCGCGCCGGCTGGGGCCGCGTCTGCCTGATCACCTCGTATTGCATCAAGGAGCCGCTGCCCGGGTTGTCGCTGTCCAACCTGGCCCGGACCGGACTTTGGGGATGGGCCAAGACGGCGTCGGCGGACCTGTGGCCCGACGGGATCACCCTCAACACGGCCTGCCCGGGCATGCACGCCACCGACCGGGTGCTGCAACTGGGCACCTCACCGGCGAGGATGGGCGATCCGGCCGACTTCGGCAAGGTGGTCGCGTTCTTGTGCTCGGGGCCCGCCGCGTTCGTCTCGGGTGCGGCTCTGAGTGTCGACGGCGCCGCCCTGCACGGTCTGTAGTCGCGCATCCCCGGGGCTTGACCGTCGCCCGGTCAGTGGGTAGCGTCCCGCCTAATGTTGACTTCGTTGATTAGCAATAGAGGAATAGGGAGGTATGCCGCCGCCGTAGCCGCGGGCGTCGCCCTGCTGGCGGCCGGATGCGGCTCCAGCGCGGGAGCGAGCGGCGCGCCGGTGACGGTCCGCCTCGGGTACTTCCCCAACATCACCCACGCACCCGCGCTCGTGGGCGTGGGTGAGGGGCTCTTCGCCAGGGACCTCGCCCCCGACAAGCTGGACGCAACCAAGACCTTCAACGCCGGTCCCGCCGAGGTGGAGGCCATGCTGAGCGAGGCCATCGACATCGCGTTCATCGGACCCAGCCCCTCGATCACCGCCTACGACCGCTCCAACGGCGCGGTGCGGATCATCTCGGGTGCCACGTCGGGCGGTGCCGCCCTCGTGGTCAAGTCCTCGATCACCAGCGTCGACCAGCTCAAGGGCAGGAGGATCGCCACCCCCCAGCTCGGCAACACCCAGGACGTCGCGCTGCGGGCCTTCCTCCGGAGCAAGGGTTTCCGCACCGACACCCAGGGCGGTGGGGACGTCCACATCCAGCCGCAGGACAACAGCCAGACCATCGATGCCTTCAAGCAGGGGCTGATCGATGGGGCCTGGGTCCCCGAGCCGTACCTGAGCCAGCTGGTGCAGGCGGGTGGCCGCATCCTCGTCGACGAGCGCGACCTGTGGCCGGGCGGGCAGTGGGTGACCACCGACGTGCTGGTGCGCACGGCGTTCCTCAAGGCCCATCCCGCCACCGTCAAGCGCTTCCTGCAGGGCCTCCTCGACTCGGTCGCCGCCCTCGAGGCCAACCCGGCGGTCGCTGACGCCGACGCCAACACCCAGATCCAGACCATCACGGGCAAGAAGCTGACCGACAAGGTGCTCAGCGCGGCCTTCGCCAACCTCAGCTTCACCGTCGATCCGCTCTCGTCGACCTTGCAGAAACAGGCCAGTGACGCCGAGGCGGCCGGTCTCCTCTCGGGGGCGAAGGTCACCGGGATCGATGACCTGACCCTGCTCGACCAGCTGCTCGCCGCCAAGGGTCAGCCGCAGGTGGCGGGGATATGACCGCAGTCGCCACGCCGTCGTCGTCGCTCGACGTGTCGCCCCTCGCCCCGGCGGTGACCCTCGACGGCGTGTCCAAGATCTACGGGCATGCCGGCGCGGCCGTCGCTGCGCTCGACCGGGTGTCCCTCGAGGTCCCCCCCGGCCAGTTCCTGTGCCTCGTCGGTGCGTCCGGATGCGGCAAGAGCACCCTGCTCAACCTGATCGCCGGCCTGGACCGCCCGACGTCCGGATCGATCGCCACCCCCGGTGGGGCCGCCGCGCTCATGTTCCAGGAATCCGCCTTGTTCCCCTGGCTGACCGTCGCCCGCAACGTCGAGCTCCCGCTGCGCTTCGCCAAGGTGCCGCGCGCCGAGCGACGGCGACGAGTCGACGAGCTGCTCGCCCTCGTGCGCCTCGCGGGGTTCGCCTCCAAGCGCCCCCATGAGCTGTCCGGCGGGATGCGCCAGCGCGCCGCCCTGGCCCGTGCGCTCGCCCAGGACGCGTCGGTGCTCCTGATGGACGAGCCCTTCGGGGCGCTCGACGCCATCACCCGCGACCTCCTCCACGACGAGCTGGAGCGGATGTGGCGCGACACCGGCCTCACCGTGGTGTTCGTGACCCACAACGTCCGGGAGGCGGTGCGCCTCGGTGACCGGGTGGTGATGCTGTCGAGCCGGCCGGGACGGGTCGTCGCCGACGTCGCCATCGACGTCGCCCGGCCGCGACGCATCGAGTCGCCGGAGGTGGCGTCGATCGCGGCGGGCATCCTCGACCGCCTCCGGGAGGAGGTGGCCCGGCATGGCGACGACTGAGACCGGCGCGAGCGGACTCGACGTCCAACTGGCCGGCCTCGACCACCTGGAGGCGATCCCGGCGGCGCCGTCGCGCCGGTCACGGCTCTGGGCCGCCGGGTGGCCCAAGGTGGCCGCGGCCGTCCTCGGGCTCGCGGCGTGGCAGGTGGTGGTGTGGAGCCGCTGGAAGCCGCCCTACATCCTGCCCGGACCGGTCACCGTGCAGCGCGAGCTGTGGCGCGAGCTGCTCCACGGCGACTTGCTGCACGCGACAGGGGTGACCCTGCAGCGAGCGGTCATCGGGTACCTGCTCGCGCTGGTGCTCGGCACCGCCCTCGGCGTCGCCGTCGCCCAGAGCCGCATCCTGCGGGCCGCGGTCGGCTCGTTGATCACCGGCTTCCAGACGATGCCGTCCGTGGCGTGGCTGCCGCTCGCCATCGTGCTGTTCCAGCTCAGTGAGCGGGCCATCCTCTTCGTCCTGCTGATCGGCGCGGTACCTTCGATCGCCAACGGCGTCATCTCGGGCATCGACAACACGCCACCGGTCCTGCTGCGCGCCGGGCGGGTCCTCGGCGCCCAGGGCATCGACCGCTACCGCCACGTCGTGCTCCCTGCCGCGCTCCCCGGCTTCGTCGCCGGGATGAAGCAGGGGTGGGCGTTCGCGTGGCGCTCGCTCATGGCCGGCGAGCTCATCGTGATCATCAGCCACCGGCCGTCGCTCGGTGGTGCGTTGGAGCAGGCCCGCAACCTGAACGACTACCCGAGCATGATGGCCGCCATGGTGGTCATCCTCGTGGTCGGCCTCGTGCTCGACGGCGTGGTCTTCGGTCGCTTGGAGCGCACCGTGCTGCGCCGGCGGGGGTTGGCACTCGGCCACCAGCACTGAGCTCCAGGCGGCCAAACGTCGGCACGGCACGCCATCGGCGGCGTCGATTCGCCCTCGGAGCGCCGCGGATGATTTGGTGGATGGGCATGATCCAGCTGAGCGCCGCCACCCTGCTGCTGCAGTGGGCGGCGGGCGGGCTGCTGTTCTGCTGGGTGACGACCCGGCACCGGGAGGTCGGCCTCGGCTACGGATGGCTCCTGCGCGCCACGTTCCTCCTGATGGCGGCCGGCGCCTTCGCCGCCGGCGTGGCAAGTGGCACGCACGTCGTGCGCGACGGGGCATCCCTCCTGGTCGTCCTCGCCACCGCGTCGGCCTTGGCCACCTCGATCGTGCGGCGCCGGGCGGGGGTGGCCGGCCAGCGCGCCCACGAGGAGCGCCGCAGCGCCCGGGTCACGGCCATGACCGGCATCGAGCGCCAGGCGGTCAGCTACGACCCGTCGGCTGCCGAGTTCGCCCCGGTCCTCGACCTGGTCGCGCCGGCCGTCGCCGTCGTCGGCCTGGTCGCGGCCGCGGCCGCCGACGGGGGCCCGGTGGCGCTCGCCATCGCCCGCACGCTCATCGGCGCGGTCTTCCTCGGGTCGGTGACCGACGCCATGCTGCTCGGGCACTGGTACCTGGTGCAGCCTGGTCTCGGGCGGGCCCGGCTCAACGAGCTGGTCCGCTGGGTGGCGATCGTGTGGCCCTTCGAGGTCGCCGTCATGCTGTGGCCGACCGGCATGGTCCAGGTCATCGACGGCACGGTCAAGGATGGCTACGGCGGCGTGCTCGGCTGGTTTTGGCTGGCATGTGCCGCGGCCACGATCATCCTCTGCGGGGTGACGAGAGCCGCGCTCAAGGAGCGGGCGTACTCGGCGGTGATGGCCGCCACCGGGCTGCTCTACCTCGCGATCCTGACCGCCTTCGGCACCGACGTGGTGGCGCGAGCCGTCCTCGCCCGTTGAGGGTCCCCGGCCAGGCCGTCAGCCCGAGCGGGCGACGAAGTACTTGGCCTTGGGGTGGTGGCAGATGAGCGCCGCGGTGGTCTGCTCGGGGTGGAACTGCCACGAGGACTCCTCGCTCACCTCCACGCCGATGCGGTCGGCGCCGACGAGCTCCGCACACTTGGCGTTGTCCTCGAGGTCGGGACACGCCGGGTAGCCCCACGAGTACCGCCCGCCGCGGTACTGCTGGCGGAACAGCCCGGTGAGCGTGGGCCCGTCCTCGGCCGCGAACCCCCAGTCCTCGCGCATGCGGCGGTGCCAGCGCTCGGCCAGGGCCTCGGTGAGCTCCACCCCGAGGCCGTGGAGGTGCAGGTACTCGCGGTAGCGGTCGGCGGCGAACAGCTCGGCCGCCGCCTCGGACACCGCCGAGCCCATGGTCGCCACGGAAAACGCCGCGTAGTCGACCTCGCCGGAGGCGAGCGGGCGGAAGAAGTCGGCGATGCAGAGCCACGGCTCGGCCGCCTGGCGGGGGAAGCGGAACCGCAGCCACTCCGCCGTGCGGGTCTCGTCCTTCCACACCACCAGGTCGTCGCCGTCACCGTTGGCGGGCAACCACCCGTAGGCCACCGCCGGCAGCAGGATCCCCGCGGCGCGCGCCTTGGCCAGCTCGTCGCGCAGGACGGGACGGATGCGCTCCTTGAACTCGGCGTCGCTCTCGCCGCCCTCGGGCCGGTACCCCCACTGGTGGCGGAACAGGGCCGTCTCGTTGACGTAGGCGGCGATCTCGTCGAGGGACAGCCCGCGCTCGATGCGCGAGCCGATGAAGGGCGGCACGAACACCTCGTTGTCGGCCTCGACCTCCGGCGAGCGCGCCGGGCGGTCGGCGACGGCGGTTGCCGCCGCGCCACCGCCTCGGCGGGCGGGGAGGTCGCGCCCGCCGAGCTCGCGCCCGAACGCGTCGTCGGGCTCGCCGGATCGCTTGAGCTCCATCAGCCGGTCCATGGTGTGCAGGCCCTCGAAGGCATCGCGCGCGTAGAAGAGGCGCCCGTCATAGACCTGCCGCAGGTCGCGCTCCACGTAGGTGCGGGTCAGCGCCGCGCCCCCGAGGATCACCGGGATCGAGGAACGGTCCCGGCCGTTGATCTCCTCGAGGTTGTCGCGCATGATCAGCGTGCTCTTGACCAGGAGGCCGCTCATGCCGATCGCGTCGGCGCCGACCGCGGCGGCCCGGTCGAGCATCTCGGTGATGGCGACCTTGATCCCGAGGTTGTGCACCTCGTAGCCGTTGTTGGTGAAGATGATGTCGACGAGGTTCTTGCCGATGTCGTGCACGTCGCCCTTGACGGTCGCCAGCACGATGCGCCCCTTTCCCCCCTCCGAGGCGCGGGGCATGTGGGGCTCGAGGTGCGACACCGCCGCCTTCATGGTCTCGGCGGACTGCAGCACGAAGGGGAGCTGCATCTGGCCGGAGCCGAACAGCTCGCCGACGACCTTCATCCCCCCGAGCAGGGTCTCGTTGACGATGTCCAGCGCGGACGTGCCCGCCGCCAGCGATGCGTCGAGATCGGCTTCGAGGCCGTCGCGGTCGCCGTCGATGATGCGCTGCGAGAGGCGGTGCTCGAGCGTCCAGCCGCTGCGGTCCTCGGTTTGGAGGGACTGGGCCGAGACGCCCTCGAAGTGCGCCAGCAGGGCCTGCAGCGGGTCGTACCCGCGGTCGGGGTCACGGCGGTCGTAGATCAGGTCGAGGCAGATCTCCACGGCGCGGGGGTCGATCTTGTTGAGCGGCATGATCCGTGCCGCGTGCACGATGGCGGCGTCGAGGCCAGCTTCCTGGCACTCGTGGAGGAACACCGAGTTGAGCGCGTGGCGGGCCGCCGGCGCGAGCCCGAAGGACACGTTGGAGAGCCCGACGATGGTCGACACGCCGGGGAGGGCCTCTTTGATCCGGCGGATGCCCTCGATGGTCTCGATGCCGTCGCGGCGGCTCTCCTCCATGCCCGTGGAGAGGGGCAGCACGAGCGGGTCGAAGAGCAGGTCGGAGGGTTCGAGGCCGTAGCGCTCGGTCGCGAGGCGGTGGATGGCGGTGGCGGCCCGGACCTTCCACTCCGCGGTGCGCGCCTGGCCGTCGGTGTCGATGCAGGTGCACACCACCGCGGCGCCGTACTCGCGCGCCAGGGTGAGGAAGCGGTCGAGGCGGGTGCCGGGCGCGTCGCCGTCTTCGAGGTTGACCGAGTTGAGCAGGGGCTTGCCGGCGATGAGCTGCAAGCCGGTCTCGATCACCGCGGGCTCGGTCGAGTCCAGCATGAGAGGCAACGTGGCCTGGGTGGCGAAGCGGCCCGCGGCCTCGCGCATGTCGGCGACGCCGTCCTCGCCGGTGTAGTCGACGCAGAGGTCGAGCACGTGGGCGCCTTCGCGCAACTGGTCGCGCGCCATGGCGACGGTCGTGTCCCAGTCGTCGGCGAGCATCGCCTCGCGGAACTTCTTGGACCCGTTGGCGTTGGTCCGCTCGCCGACCATGAGGATCGACGGCGCCTGGTCGAAGGGCACGTGGCTGTAGATCGAGGCGCAGCCGGGCTCCCATTCGGGCTCGCGGCGCAGCGGTTGCAGGCCGCGGCAGCGCTCCACCACCGCAGCCAGGTGGGCCGGTGTGGTGCCGCAGCAGCCACCGACGATCGACACGCCGTACTCGGAGACGAACCGGTGCTGGTGCTCTGCGAGCGCCTCGGGGGTGAGGTCGTAGTGCATGTGGCCCTCGACGACGGAGGGGAGGCCGGCGTTGGGCAGGCAGGAGATCGCGCTGCGGGCGTGCTGGGAGAGGTGGCGGAGGTGCTCGCTCATCTCCTGGGGACCCGTCGCGCAGTTGAGGCCGATCACGTCGGGCCGCATGGCGTCGAGGGTGGTGAGCGCCGCGCCGATCTCGGTGCCCATGAGCATGCGGCCGGTGAGCTCGACGGTGACCTGGACCTGCAGGGCGACCTGGCGGCCGGCCGCCGCCATCGCCCGCCGGCAACCCACGAGGGCGGCCTTGGCCTGGAGGAGGTCCTGCACGGTCTCGATGATGAAGAGGTCCACGCCGCCTTCGAGGAGGCCGGCGGCGGCCAGCTCGTAGCCGTCGCGCAGCTCGGCGAAGGAGATCTGCCCGAGGGAGGCGATCTTGGTGCCGGGCCCGAGCGAGCCGGCCACGAACCGGTCGGTGTAGCCGCTGGCGACCTCCCGGGCGATGCGCGCCGCGCGGCGTGCCAGCTCGTGGGTGCGCTCGGCGATGCCGTACTCGGCGAGGACCCACGGGAGGGTCCCGAAGCTGTTGGTCTCCACCACGTCCACGCCCACGTCGAAGAACGACCGGTGGAGGTCGGCGACCACGTCGGGCCGGGTGTCGCAGAGCACCTCGTTGCAGCCTTCGAGCGCGAGACCGCCGAAGTCGTCGGCACCGAGCTCGCGCAGCTGCAGGTTGGTGCCGGTGGCGCCGTCGAAGACGATCACGCGCTCACCAACGGCCTCGAGGTATCGGCTGGTCACCGCCACAGGCTACCGAGGTCGGGTGCGCTCCCCGGAACCTTTGCCGGACTGCGTCGGGCGGTGGCGAGCGGGACCGGTAGGCTGGGCGGCCGGTCATGAAGATCTACACGCGCAAAGGCGACGATGGCACCACCGGCCTCTTGTTCGGCGGCCGGGTCCGCAAGGACGATGCGGCCATCGAGGCCACCGGCGCCGTCGACGAGGCGCAGGCCTGCCTGGGCGTCGCGCGAGCGCAGGTGGAGCCCGGATCGGAGATCGACGGGATCCTGGTGGGGGTGGAGCGGGATCTCTACGTGCTCATGGCCGAGTTGGCCACCGCGCGGGTCAACCGTTCCAAGCTCGTCGGGGGCACGACGCGGGTCACCTCCGACATGGTGGCGCGCCTGGAGCTGCTCATCGACGAGCTGACCGGGCGGTTCCCGCCGGTCACCGAGTTCGTGATCCCCGGCACCGACCGGGTGGCGGCTGCGCTCGACCACGGGCGGACCGTGGTCCGCCGGGCCGAGCGGCGCGTCCTGCGGGTCCCCCTCGACGGCTCCTTCGACGGCTCCCTCGCCGGGCCCTACCTCAACCGGCTGTCGGATCTGCTCTGGACCATGGCCCGCTGGCAGGAGCAGGGTGCGTCGCTTCGCAGCCGCGCCTCGGGCGCGCCCGATGCGACCCCTTGAGCCTCCCTCTCCGTCCCTGTCGTAAGAAAGGCCCGCACGACGATGCGCACGACCTGTTCCGCTGACGCGACGATCCCTGCCGAGGCCACGGTGCTCGGCGTGCCCGTGTGGGAGGGGCGCACCCTCCCCGACGGGGCCGGAGCCCGACTCGACCGGCGCTACCTCGCCGCCTGCGGTTTCGAGGGCAAGGTCGGCCAGACCGAGCGGCTCCTCGCGGCGGACGGCTCGATCATCGTCGCGGTCGGCGTCGGTGCCCCCGCCGCGGTGGACGCCGACGTGCTGCGCCGCGCCGGCGCCGCCTTCGCCCGGGCCGCGGGCCCGGCCCGGGTGGCCGCGGTGACGCTCCCCGCCGGGCGGGGCCGGGTGCCGGCGGCGGCCGCCTCCCAGGCCGTCGTCGAGGGCATCGCCCTCGCCTCCTACCGCTTCGGGGCCCACAAGTCGGCGCCGTTGCCGGCGGGGCTGCAGTCGGTGGCGGTGATCGGTGGCGACCGCGGCGGCGTCCGGCGCGGCCAGGTGGTCGCCGACGCGGCGTGCGCGGCGCGCGACTGGATCAACGAGCCGCCGATGGCGATGACGCCGCGCCGGCTCGCCGCGGTCGCGGAGCAGGTCGCTTTTGACACCGGCCTCGACATCGACACCTGGGACGAGCAGCGCATCGCCGCGGAGCGCCTCGGCTGCCTGCAGGCCGTCGCCGCGGGCGCGGCCGAGCCTCCTCGCCTGATCCGCCTGGCCTACGACCCGCCCCGCGCCCGCGCCTCGGTCGCGCTCGTCGGCAAGGGGATCACCTTCGACTCGGGAGGCCTGTCGATCAAGACGAGCGACGGCATGCGCACCATGAAGAGCGACATGGGGGGCGCGGCCGCGGTGCTCGCCGCGATGGGAGCCATCGCGTCGCTCGGCAGCCCGGTGCGGGTCCTCGCCTACCTCTGCTGCACGGAAAACATGCCCTCGGGCACCGCCTACCACGTGGGCGATGTGCTCACCGCCCGCAACGGCACGACCGTCGAGGTCCTCAACACCGACGCCGAGGGGCGCCTGGTGCTCGCCGACGGCCTCTCGCTCGCCGCCGAGTCGGCCCCGGATGCCATCGTCGACGTCGCCACCCTCACCGGGGCCCAGCGCGTGGCGCTCGGCAACGAGGTCGCCGCCCTGCTGTCCAACGACGACCGGCTGGCGGACCACCTGCTCGACGCCGGCCGCCGCGCCGGCGAGCCCTCGTGGCGGCTGCCGCTGTGGCCGGGATACCGCGCCCACATCGACTCCGACACCGCCGACATCAAGAACATCGGTCAGCCGTCCAACGCCGGCACCATCATCGGCGGGCTGTTCCTCCAGGAGTTCGTGGCCGCCCGCCCGTGGGCCCACCTGGACATCGCCGGGCCGAGCTGGTCCGAAGCCGACGACCGCTGGCTCACCAAGGGGGCCACCGCCTTCGGGGTGCGGACCCTGGTCGAAGCGGTCCGCACCTTCGAGCCGCGCTGAGGGCCCTGGCTGCTGCGGCTGCGCTCAGCGGGGCCCGGCCGCGAGCGCGACGGCCGCGTCGATGAGCGCCAGGTGGGCCGCCGCACAAGGCAGGTTGCCGAGCAGGCGTCCCGACACGGGGCTCACCGACTCGCTGAGCAGACCGAGGGGCCGGGCCAGCCCGCACAGCGACTCCATCCGGTCGTGGGCCTCCTCCCAGCGCCCGAGGAGGGCGAGGGCCCGCACCGCCCAGAAGGACGCGGTGAGATCGGCGCCCGGCGTGCCGGCCCGGCCGTCGTCGAGCTCGGGCGGGTAGCGGTGGACGAAGGGGCCGGAGGAGAGCTGCAGCAGGGTGCGATCGACGGTGCGGGCCACGACCGGCGCCGCATCCGCCGGCCACGGGCCCTGCCAGGCCGCGCGGAGGAGGGCGGCGTCGGGGAGGTCGGCGGCGGTGGCGTCGAGGTGCAGCCCGCCGTCGGGCCCGAGGGCCTCGCGCTCGAGCCAGCGGAGGACCTCGTGGGCGGCCATGGCCCAGCCGACGGCGTCGAGGTCGAGCGGGTTTCGGGCGCGGGCCAGGCGCGCCATGCGGTCCAGGGCGCACCACGCCTGCAGCCGGGAGGCGACCCACAGGCGGGGGCGCCCGCGGACCTCCCAGCGGCCCTGATCGGCCTCGGCCCAGTGCTCGGCGAGCCAGTCGGCGTGGCGGACCAGGGCCGGCCAGGCCGGCGTGAGCGGGCCCTCGCCCGGGCCGTGGGCGCCGGTGAGGTCGCCGTAGGTGTCGAGCTGCTGTCCCGGTGGGGGATCGGCGCCGGCCCAACGGCTGCCGGCGCGCACCGGCTGGGACCGCAGGCGGCCGGGGAG
>Ga0209698_10002739_pt1 | contig 19861 bp, 18 predicted proteins | sample LitLauG_LLR_2012_FD_187203 | JGI IMG/M metagenome (GOLD analysis project Ga0209698, IMG submission 187203) | Freshwater sediment microbial communities from Pennsylvania, USA - Little Laurel Run_MetaG_LLR_2012 (SPAdes) (version 2) | ecosystem: Environmental > Aquatic > Freshwater > Creek >...
GCCTGGGAGGAGATTCGAACTCCTGACCTGCTCATTACGAATGAGCTGCTCTGCCGACTGAGCTACCCAGGCGCGACTAGAAAGACTACCCGATTCGCCGGCTCAGCTCACAGACGGGCCAGCGACAGCATCAAGTCAGTTAACAACAACGCTTCGTCGATGTTGGTCGAGAGTCGCTCGTTGGCTTCGACCAGGATGTCGAGTGCCTGCAACGATGAGGCGACTCGGTAGGTGACGCGACCCTCGGGCGCGTCAGGCGCCTCGTCGAGCTCGTGCAAGGCGGCGACCATTCGGTCGCGATAGACGCCGGTCAGGACGCTGAGGCCGAAGCGCAACTCCTCGAGGCGGAAGCGGCGTTCCTCTCGTTTGAATTGGGCCTCGATCTCCTTGCGACTCCCCACGGCACGCAGTCCCACGTCCTTGGCCTCGCGGGTGCGCCGCGCCAGCTCCTCGGAGTGCATCGTCTCCAGAGGCACCATGGCGGCATCGAGGGCGCCGGCGATATCGATGGCGATCTGGCTGGCGCCGGCCGCAGTGCCCTTGAGCCGATCAGGCACTGAGCGCCAGGCGTCGAGGCGCTCGCCGAGGCCCGGGTCGCGCACCAATACCCTCGCGCGGGCCAGGTTCCCGCCGGCCGAGCGCGCCGCGGTGCGCGCCACCGCGGGGTCCGCGCCGTCGCGCGTCAGCACCGCTTCGAGGTCGGCCGCACTCAACGCCTGGAACTTGATCTCCACGCAGCGCGACACGACGGTGTCGAGGGACGCGGGAACGTCGTCGGCACTCAGCAAGAAGATGGTCCGCGCCGGCGGCTCCTCGAGCGACTTGAGAAGGGCGGCAGCGGACGGCGCGGCTCCGGTCACGGTCAATTCGACGTCGGGAACGATCATCACCTGATAGCCGGCGCCCAGTGGGCGACGACGCGACACCCGGTCGATCTCGCGCAGGTCGTCGACTCGCCAAGCCACCCCCGTGCGCTCGGCGACGTGGACGTCGGGGTCCACTCCCGCCAGCACCTTGCGACACACCTCACAGGTCCCACAACCGAAGTCGGGGCATTGCAGGGCCGCGGCGAACGCCACCACCGCGTCGGTGACGTTCGTGCCCACCGGACCGCTGAAGAGGTACGCGTGCACGGGGTTGCGCGCGTGCTGTCGCAGAGCGGCCACCGCGCGGTCTTGACCGGCGAGGGAATCGAAGACGTCGCTCACCAGGCCAGGTCGTCCAGGCGAGCATCGATGAGCGCGGCGACCTCGTCGAAGGTGCCGCGACCGTCCACCACGAACCAACGGTCGCGGTCGCGGTCGGCCATCGTGAGGTAGCCCTCGCGCACGCGGTCGTGGAACTCGACGTCGGCCGATTCGAATCGGTCCTCCGCGTTGCGCTCACGGCGCTCATTGGCGGTGTCGACGTCGATGTCGATCAGGATCGTCAAGTCGGGTAGGCATCCACCGATGGCGAGTTCGGTGGCGGCCTCGAGGTCGTCAAGGTCCACGCCCCGGCCGTACCCCTGGTACGCCAGGGTCGAGGCGTAGAAGCGATCGGCCATGACGTGGTCGCCCCGGGCGAGCGTCGGTTCGATCACGGTGGCCACGTGATGTGAACGATCGGCCAGCATCATCAGCGCCTCGGTGACCGGCGTCATCGGGGTGGACGCGTTGAGGAGCCACCCACGCAGTTCGGCCCCGAGTGGGGTGTCACCGGGCTCGAAGGCGAACCGCGCGGAACGTTCGTGCGCGACGCGACGCGCCTGCGTGCTCTTGCCACAGGCGTCGATCCCCTCGAAGACGACGAACAGGCCTCGGGCCACTAGTCGCGGTCCGTGCGCGCCGCGGCCGCGAGGGCGGCGTTGGCCGAGGCCCCCTTGGCAGTCGCTGCGCGCTTCGCGCTCGCGGTGGCCTTCGTGGCCACCGCCTTCTTCGCGGTCGCCTTCTTGGTTGTCCTCTTGACGGCCGCCTTCTTAGCCGGTGCCTTCTTGGCCGGCGCCTTCTTCGCGCGGGTCGATGGTTCGGCGTTGCGTCGTTCGGCTAGTAGTTCAGCGGCTCGGTCCAGGGTGAGCGTCTCGGGGGTGTCGCCCAGGCGCAGGGTGGCATTGACCTCGCCGTCGGTGACGTAGAGACCGAATCGCCCCGAACGCACGACGACGTGTCGCTTCGTCTGGGGGTCCTCGCCGAGATCTCGCAGGGGACCCGCGGCCGCGCGTCGGCCGCGGGCCTTGGGCTGGGCCAGCAGCGCCAGCGCCGCCGCGAGATCGATGGTGAAGATCATGTCCTCATTGTCGAGGGAGCGAGTCTCCTTGTTCCACGTGAGGTAGGGGCCGTAGCGGCCGTTCTGGGCCAACACCGGCTCGCCGTCGCCGGGGTGCAGACCCACGGTGCGCGGCAACGACAAGAGTTTGATCGCGTCATCGAACGTGACGGTCTCGGGCGACATGTTCGAGAACAACGAAGCGGTCCTGGGCTTGTCCTTCGGGCCGGTCACCTCACCGACCTGGACGTAGGGACCGTAGCGACCGGCCTTCAAGAAGATGGTCTGGCCCTCGTCGTCCACTCCGAGTTCACGGTCATTGCTCGGCGCGTCCAGGAGTTCTAGAGCATGGGACACACTGAGTGAATCGGGCTCGGTGGCCTCGGGGATCGAGGCCCGGCGCTCGCCATGCACGAGGTAGGGGCCGTAGCGCCCCGAGCGCACCGAGACGGGAAGTCCGTCAGGCGCAGTGCCAAGCTCGATCGAGTTGATCGCCGCGAAGTCGAAGTCGTGCTGCACGTGGGTCATGTGCTCGAGTCCGCGCTTGGCCAGTTCGGTCGAGGCCTCGGGATCGCCGAAGTAGAAGCGGTGCAACCAGGGTTCGAGATCCTGGCGCCCGTCGGCGATGTCGTCGAGCTGGTTCTCCATCTCGGCGGTGAACTGGTAGTCCACCAGGTCCGCGAAATACATCTGGAGCAGGTTGACGACCGCGAACGCCCGGAACGCCGGCACCAGGGACTTGCCCTTCTTCCAGACGTAGCCGCGGCGGTCGATGGTCTTCATCACGCTCGCGTAGGTCGACGGACGACCGATGCCCAGGTCCTCGAGCTTCTTGATCAGTGTCGCCTCGGAGAAACGGTCCGGGGGTTGGGTGTCGTGACTCTTCATCGCGACGTCCTGCACTCGCACGGTGCCACCCTCGCTCAGCGTCGGGAGGATCCGCTCCTGGTCGGCCAGCTCGGCCTCGGGATCATCGGTGCCTTCGACGTAGGCCCGGCGAAATCCCGGGAACTCGATGCGCAAACCCGTCGCGGTCAGCCCCACCTCGACGTCGCCCTCGAAACCGCTCACGGCGCCGAGTTCGCCGCGCAAGCGCACCCGGTCCTGGGTGAGACGTGCGTCCACCATCTGAGAGGCGATCGTGCGCTTCCACACCAGGTCGTAGACGGCGAGCTCGTCGCCGCCCAGACTCGACTGCGCCTCGTCGAGTGTTCGAAAGACTTCACCGGCCGGGCGGATCGCCTCGTGCGCCTCTTGGGCGTTCTTGACCTTGCGGTCGTAGCGCCGCGGGGTGTCGGCCACGTAGTCGTCACCGAACATCGATGCGGCCATGGAGCGCGCCGCGTTGATCGCCTCGTCGGACAACGTGGTCGAGTCGGTGCGCATGTAGGTGATCCACCCCTGCTCGTAGAGTCGCTGGGCGGCGCGCATGGTGCGCTCGGGATCGAAGCGCAACTTGCGGCTCGCCTCGATCTGCAGCGACGACGTCATGAAGGGGGCCTGGGGCTTCTGGGTGCGCGGCGTCGAGGTGATGGATGCCACCGTGACGTCACGCCCGCTCAAGGCCTCCGCCAGTGCTCGTGCCGCGTCCTCGCTCAACACCTCGACGGTCGCCGAGGTGTCGAGTCGACCCGACGCGTCGAAGTTCTTGCCGGTGGCCAGCGCGGCGCCGTTCACGGTGTCGACGACCGCGTCGAAGTTGGTCGACGCGGTGAGTGTCGCGGTGACGTCGAACCAGGTGGCCGAGGTGAAGGCCATGCGCTCGCGCTCGCGCTCACAGACCAAGCGAATGGCGACGGACTGCACGCGCCCGGCCGAGCGGGCCTTGTCGACGGCTCGCCAGAGCACCGGCGACACCTCGTAGCCGACGAGTCGGTCGAGGAATCGACGTCCCTCCTGGGCGTCGACGAGGCGCAGGTCGAGGTCACGGGTGTCGTTGACCGCGCGTTCGATCGCGGCGGGGGTGATCTCGTGAAAGACCATCCGCTTGACGGGCACCTTCGGGTTGAGGACCTCCTGGAGGTGCCAGGCGATCGCCTCGCCCTCGCGGTCCTCGTCGGTCGCGAGGTAGAGCTCGTCGACTTGCTTGAGCGCGGCTTTGAGTTCACTGACGATCTTCTTGCGGTCGCTCGAGACGACGTACACCGGCTTGAAGTGGTCATTGACGTTGATGCCGAGACGGGCCCACTTCTCGCTCTTGACCGACGCCGGGATGTCGGCCGCGCTCTGGGGCAGGTCGCGGATGTGACCGATCGAGGGCTTGACGATGTAGTCGGCTCCGAGCATGCTCTGGATGCGGGTGGCCTTCGCCACCGACTCCACGATCACCAGTGCTCGCGCCATTTCTCTTCACCACCTCTCGCCAACTCGTCGATGCCGTACATAAAGATAGACACACTCGCGCGGCCCTTCGGCGATGTGACGTGTGACTACCGGAACCGAGTATGTCTAACACTCACCAACGGTCGCCGCCGTGATCAGGTCTAATCGTCGCTCGCCGGAGCCGCCACGATCTCGTACTGGGGATTGAGGATGACGGCCTCGCGCCGCAGGGACGTCACCGTGCCGCGTACCAGCAAACGCGTGCCGCGCTCGATGCCCGGGACCACCGCGCGGCCCTGGAAGATGAGGGCCACCGAGCCGGAATTGTCGACGATCATGCAGCGAAGGTCGCTGGTCCCGTTCTCGCGGGTGATCGTCATGGCGCGTACGCGCCCCGCGATCTCCACGAAGTTCCTCTCGCGCAACCCGCCGATCGGCACGGCCCCGCCCGATCGCTCGGCGAGCTTGACGTCGGCCTCGAGGTGCGATTCCTCGCGCACGCCGCCGCGCACCACCTCGTCACTGATCGGCACCTCGGTCAGGTCGCCTTCGGCGAGGCGTCGGCGACTGGCCCGGTAGGGGATGATCGTGGCCGCGGTACGCGGGATCTGCATGACGGCTCCGGCCATCGAGTCGGCCGTGCGGTCGTGCAGCAGTCGCTGCAGTCGCGAGACGAAGCCTCGACGCGGCAGGATCACCATGCAGAAGACGTCGGGGTCGCGCACCACGTCGGCGACCAGTTCGAGCGCCGCGCGGTCGAGGCGACGGTCCTCACATTCGACGACCTCGAGACTGACGGCCTCCGACGCGGTGTTGGGGCGTCCCCACCGCTCCTCGAGCTCGCGCGTGACGATCGGGTCGATGTCGAAGTGGACGGCTCGAACGGAATAGGCGTTGAGGGTGTTGCAATACTGCAGGGCACGCTCCGTCGCTAGGTCGTAGTGGTCCACGAACACCACCACCCGGTTGGTGCGGATGTTCATCGGCTCACTCGTCGCCGATGACTCGAAGGCGTGGGCTTCGCGCTCGTACTGCTTGTGGAAGCGGATGAGTGCCAGGTACATGATGGGCCCCACCACGGCGATGATCCAGGCGCCTTCCTTGAACTTGACGGTGATGAAGATCAGGACCACCAAGGCGGTCACCGCGGCCGAGAGCCCGTTCACGAAGACGCCGCGGCGCCAGTGGTGGTCGCGCGTACGCCGATGCCTCGCCACCATGCCCAATCCGGCCATGGTGAAGCCGGTGAAGACGCCGATCGCGTAGAGCGCCACCAGGGACGTCACGTTGCCGTTGAAGATCAGGATCAACGCGAGCGACACGATGCCCAGCAGGATGATGCCGTTGGAGAAGGCGAGGCGGTGACCGCGCTTGGTCAACTGGCGCGGCAGGTACTTGTCGGTGGCCACGTAGTTGGCGAGGAAGGGGAAGCCGTTGAAGGACGTGTTGCCGCCGGTGTAGAGGATGAGCACGGTCGCGAACTGCACGAAGAGGAAGATGACGTGACCCGCCCCGTGGTATCCGAAGACGGCGCCGACCTCCTGGGAGACCACGGTCGGTGAACCCGATTGGTAGGGCAGGGCGTGGGTCCAGTGGGCCAGCAGCGCCGTGCCGATGAGCAAGAAACCCAGCACGCTCGACATGACGATGAGCGTCTGGCGAGCGTGCTCCGATTCGGGACGTTTGAAGCTCGCCACGCCATTGGAGATGGCCTCGAGGCCGGTCAGGGACGAGCCGCCGTTGGCGTAGGCGCGCAGGAGCGAGATGAAGGCGAGACCCATCAGCGGGCCCGACCCCTTGGTGCCCAGGTGGTAGCCGAGCGCCGTATTGGTGGGGACGGCGACCGCGTGCAGGGTCCCGGCGAAGTACTTGTAGTAGCCGAAGATGATCGTCGAGCTGAGGCCCAGGATGTAGAGATAGGTCGGCAGGGCGAAGTAGCTGCCCGCTTCGCGCAGGCCGCGCAGGTTGCCGAAGATGAGGATCAGCACGATCGCGACCGTGATCTTGAGCGCGTAGGGAGTCAGCGCGGGGATCGCGCTGGTGAGGGCGTCGGTTCCCGCCGAGCACTGCACCGCCACGGTCACGGTGTAGTCGATCAGCAGGGCCACCGCCGCGATCTGGGCGATCTTGGGCCCGAAGTTCTCGCGCGCCACCACGTAGGCCCCGCCCGCCTGGGTGTAGTACTTGATCACGTCCCAGTACGAGAGCGTGACGAAGAGCAGCACGCCGATGATCACGAACATGATGGGGACCACCAGCGCGAAGGCCGCGATGCCGATGAACGGCGTCATCTGCGTCAAGATCTGCTCGGTGCCGTACGCCGAGGACGAGATGCAGTCCGGGGCCAGTACCCCCAAGGCGACGGTCCGACCGAGTCGCTCGCCACTCAACTGCTCACTCACGTAGGGCCGACCCAGCAGGACGCGCTTGATGCGATAACCGAGGCTCTCGGGATAGACCGCCGCGAGATTGGCGTGCGAAGTCAGTACCGGCGAGTTGTTGGCCAGCTGTTTATCGGCTTCAGACACGATGACCACCATAGACCGATGGCGCAAATCGGGTGGGTAGTTGCGGTTCGACGAGCAACTGTGGTGAGATGGGCGCGTGCATATCGTGGTGGTCGGCTGTGGCCGTGTGGGGTCCGGGCTGGCCATGCAACTCTCGGACGAGGGTCATTCGGTGGTGGTCATCGACAAGAATCGTGACGCGTTTCGCCGCCTCATCCACTTCAACGGTCGCACCATCCACGGTTCGGGTTTCGACCGCGACGTCCTCGCCAAGGCCGAGGCCAGCCAGGCCGACGCCCTGGCGGCGGTGACCCGCGGCGACAACACCAACATCCTGTGCGCGCGCATCGGGCGCGACAACTACGGCATCAAGAACATCGTGGCGCGCATCTACGACCCCCAGCGCGCCGGGATCTACATGAAGCTCGGCATCCCCACGGTCGCCACGTCACTGTGGACGACCCAGCAGGTCAAGAAGTGGATCATCCCGGCCGATGACACCGTGGAGTGGACCGACGGCACCGCGACCCTGCAATTGGTCGAACGCATCGTGCCCGACCACCTGGCGGGCAAGGAGATGAGCCATTTCTCCTTCGGCACCCAGGTGCGCCTGGTCGGATTGGTCCGCGCCGGGCGCGGACGCGTCGACATCGCCGGCCTCTTCGCCCAGGAGGACGACGTCTTGGAATTCATGGTCACCACTGAGGGATTCGTCGAACTAGAGGAGTATCTCCGGGAGCCGGGGCGATGAGGGTCGTCATCGCCGGCGGCGGATCGGTGGGTACGGCCATCGCCCTCGACCTGATCGACCGCCATCACGACGTCACGCTGATGGAGCACGAGACCGACGTCGCCGAGAGACTGCGCGGCGCCCTTCACGGCGTCAACGTCGTCGCGGCCGACGCGTGCGAGTACTCATCGCTCTCCGCGGTCGACCTGCGCGGCGCCGACGTGATCATCGCGGCCACCGGTGACGACGAGGACAACTTGGTGATCAGTTGGCTCTCCAAGCAGGAGTTCGGCGTGCCGCGCGTCATCGCGCGCATCAACAATTCGAAGAACGAGTGGCTGTTCCGCGAGACGTGGGGTGTGGACGTGGCGGTCTCGACCCCGGCGCTGATCACCTCACTCGTGGACGAGGCGGTCGAGGTCGGTTCCATCATCAATCTGATGGACCTGGCGAACGGGCGCATGCACCTGGTCGAGATCACCCTCGCCTCGGACGCGCCGGCGGTCGCCTACGGTCACACCCTCGACGAGCTCCGGTTGCCCGACAACGTGCGAGTGGTGGCCGTCGTGCGCAACGACCAGCCGATGGTCCCCGCCGAGACGATGCACTTCCTCGAGCACGACCACGTGATCTTGGTCACGCGCGGTGACGCCAAGGATTCGTGCGCCGCCGCTTTCATCGGCTAGACCCCTCTCGTCGCCCATAACGCGCGACCTAGCATGGGCGATGTGCGCGCCGCATTCTTCGACCTCGACAAGACCGTCATCGCCAAGGCGTCGATGGTCGCGCTCGGTCCCGAGCTGCACGCGCGTGGCCTCCTGCGAAGGCGCACCCTGATCCGTGGGGTGTTCTTGCAGATCCTCTTCCTGCGTTTCGGCGCGAGCGAGGAGCGCCTGGCCAAGATCCGCAGTTCGGTGCTCAAGATCACCAAGGGCTGGGACCACGACGAGGTGCGCACCCTGGTCGCCGAGACGCTCAACGAGATCATGGAACCCCTGATCTACTCCGAGGCGATGGAGTTGATCCACCATCACCAGCACGAGGGCGACGAGGTCTGGCTGGTCTCGACGTCCCCCGCCGAGATCGTCGAACCCTTCGCCGAGATCCTCGGCATCACCGGATCGATCTCCTCCAAGGCGATGATCGACGAGAACGGCAAGTTCACCGGTGAGATGGAGTTCTACGCGGTCGGCGAGAACAAGGCCGTGGCGATGCGTGAGGTCGCCGCGGACCGCGGAATCGACCTCGAGGAGTCCTTCGCCTACTCCGACTCCGAGACCGACATCCCGATGCTCCTGGCCGTGGGCCACCCCTTCGCCGTCAACCCGGACCGCGCGCTGACCAAGGTCGCCCACGAGAACGAGTGGCCGATCCTGTCATTCACCCACAAGGTACGCGCCCACGACGGTCATCGGGGGCGCACGCCGTTCGTGGTGTCGGCCGCGGTCCTGGGCGTCCTGGCCCTCATCGGGCGCAGTCAGGCGCGCCGCTAGGACCCTACGACGCGCCCGATGGCGCGCCGACGACCTAGAGCGTCAGGAGGTCGCGCGCGCCGGTGTCCGAGGAGGGGTGGCGCAGCTTGCTCATCGCGCGGGCCTCGATCTGGCGAATGCGTTCGCGGGTGAGATTCATCTCGGCCCCCACGTCCTCGAGAGTACGGATCTCTCCGGCACCGTCGAGTCCGAAACGCATGCGCAGGATCTTCTGCTCGCGTTCGTCGAGGGGCTGCAGGAGCTTCTCGATGGCGGCGGGCATCATCTTCACCGCGGCCACGTCGAAGGGTGACTCGGCCGAACGGTCCTCGACCACGTCGCCGAGTTCGGCGTCGCCGTCCTCGCGCAGGGGCTCGGAGAGCGAGATGGGCTCGGACCGGAAGCGCAGGGCCTCGATCAACTTGTCCTCGGGCATCTCGCACTCGTCGCAGAGTTCCTTGATGGTCGGGGGACGGCCGAACTTCAACTCCAGACGCGACTGGGCCTTTTGCACGCGCGCCAGGGTGTCACCCGCGTGCACCGGCAGGCGAATGGTGCGACCGGTGTTGGCGATGCCGCGGGTGATGGCCTGACGGATCCACCAGGTGGCGTAGGTCGAGAACTTGAAGCCCTTGCGCCAGTCGAACTTCTCGACGGCGTGCATCAGACCCAGGTTGCCCTCTTGGATGAGGTCGAGCAGAGGCAGACCCGAGGCCTGGTACTTCTTGGCGATGGAGACCACGAGTCGCAGGTTGGATTGCACGAAGTCACGTTCGGCCTGGTCGCCGCGGTGTGCGGCGCGCTTGAGGGCCGCCTTGCGAGTTGGGGTGAGCTTGATCTTCTTGTCGTTCTCGGCGGCTTCGAGTTCGGCCTTGGCCTCGCGGCCCTCCTCGATGGTCTGGGCCAGGTGGACCTCGTCGTCCTTGGTGAGCAGGGTGTACTGCCCGATGTCTGAGAGGTACAGTCGAACGAGGTCTTCGTCGTCGCGATCTACGCGGTCCTTGGCCATGGCGCTCCTTGTGTGGTGCCGGGGAATTCCGGCAGTACTAGTTATACGGAGGACCGCAACCACGCCCCCGTTTAGTACCTCTGACCAAGACTTTCAGCCATTCCCGCTCCGTCGAGCAGATCCACGATGGCGCGCGCCGCGCCGGCCCACGACGGGTCCTCACGGGGCTCCTCGCGCGACACAGCGGCCCCGACCGCCCATATCTCGCTCACCACCAGGTCCGATCCGTGACTGAGGATCGCGCGACGCGCGTCATCGGGCTCGACCTCGAGGTAGTCGCGCAGGGTCACCAAGAGGCGCGGGCCGAGCACCATGGCCAGTGCGTAGAGGGTCAGCGCGCCGGTCGGGTCCTCGGCCAACGAAGTGCTGATGACCGACTCGACCAGGGCGTCGACCACGACGTCGTCGTCACCGCGCACCTCGAGGGCCAGGGCGCCGAAGGTCCTGCTCGACTCGTGCAGGCGCACGGCGAAGCCGTCGTGCGTCGCGCGCATTGCGGCCTCGGCCAGTGAGCCATAGAGCGCGTCGTAGAGCGTCGCGAGATGGCGACCCGCCGCCCACTCGCTCACGGACCCTCCGGGCGGAACGCGTTGGTGATGGGCATACGACGGTCGCGACCGAAGGCCTTCTTCGAGATCCGCACGCCCGGCGGCATCTGACGGCGCTTGTACTCACTGGCGTCGACCAGCCGGGTGATGCGCAGCACCAATTGCGCATCGTGACCCGCGTCGATCATCTCCTGGGCCGTCGCATCGTCCTCGACGTAGAGCTCGAGCAGCGGGTCGAGGCGCTCGTAGGGTGGCAGTGATTGGTCGTCACGCTGATCGGGGCGCAGCTCGGCCGACGGCGCCTTGATCAGCACGTCGAGAGGAATCGGCTCGGGATCGCCCTGGGCGGCCGCCAGTTCGTTGCGGTAGCGACAGAGTTCATAGACCAAGGTCTTGGGAACGTCCTTGATGACCGCGAAGCCGCCGGCCGAGTCACCGTAGAGCGTCGAATAGCCCGTCGCCATCTCCGACTTGTTGCCGGTGGTCAAGACGATGGCCCCGGTCTGGTTCGACACCCCCATCAACACGACGCCGCGGATACGCGACTGCAGATTCTCCTCGGTGAGACCCTTGAGGGGTTCGTGCAGGGCGCCCTCGAGCATGGTCATCACTGTGGCGTGAGCCGGTTCGATCATGATGGTATCGATCTCGATATCGAGGCGACGGGCCAACTCGTAGGCGTCGCGCACCGAGTGCTCCGAGGAGTAGCGCGAGGGCATCGCGAATCCGTGCACGGCGCGCGCCCCGACCGCGTCCACCGCGATCGCCGCCACCAAGGACGAATCGACGCCGCCCGATAGGCCCAGGATCGCCGAGCGGAATCCGTTCTTGCGAAGGTAGTCGCGCGTGCCCATGACCAGCGCGTCGTAGATCTCGGCCACGTCCGAGGCGGGCTCGGCCACGTGATTGACGTGGGGCGACAAGGCGGCGCGCTCGTCGCGCGCGTACGTCGTGTCCAAAACCACACCCGCGCCCGAGAGCCGGGCCTCGACCTCCACGACCAGCAGTTCCTCCTGGAAGGCGGTGGCACGCGCGATCACCCGCCCGTCGCCGTCGACCACGACGCTCTGGCCGTCGAAGACCAATTCGTCCTGTCCACCGACCAGGTTCACGTAGGCGATCGGGCACCCGGTCTCGAAGGCCCGCTCGCGCAACATCGCCTCGCGATCGTCGCGTCGCCCCCTCGCAAAGGGCGAGGCGTTCGCCACCACGAGCAACGTCGCCCCCTGAGCGGCGAGTTCGGCGGCCGGACCGGCGAAGGTCCACACGTCCTCACAGATGAGCATCCCCACGGCCACCCCGTCGATATTGACGATGGTGCCGGGTCCGACCCCGGGGTGAAAATAGCGCTGCTCGTCGAAGACGTCGTAATTGGGCAGGAGCCGCTTGGTCGCGATGGGTCCCACGCCGCTCGACGACACCGCGGCCAGGGTGTTGGCGATGTGGGGCAACACGACGCGCCCCTCGTTCACCAGGCGCGTCACGTCGCGTCCGTCCATCGAGGGCGCCAGCACGACATCATCGCCCTCGGCGACGATGGTGCCCACGAGCAACGGGGGGAGGTTCTGGGCCAGGGCAAGTTCGGCCAGCGACAGTCGCGCCGACTCACAAAAACCCTCCTTGAGCAGGAGATCCTCAGGGGGATACCCGGTCAGGGCCAGTTCCGGCGACACCACCAACGCGGCGCCCACCGAAGCAGCCTGCGTGCGCAGTCGGTGCAACGTCTCGACGTTCTGACTGAGTCCGCCGACCACGGAATTCATCTGGGCCAGGGCGATACGAAGGACGGGCACGATCCGAGCCTACCGGCGCGCTTGCGAAGTCCCCGGGAGAAGGTTTACACAGGGTTAACAGAACGGGGGGTGCACATATGTTGCCCTCCGGCAAACTGGAGTGTCGCGTGCAGCACGCGCCGATTGCGTAAGGAGCGATTATGCCGTATCAGGCTGAATACATCTGGATTGACGGAACCGAACCGACTCACGAGTTGCGCTCGAAGACGCGCATCATCGCCGACGGCAAGAAGCCGATCATTTGGGGCTTCGACGGTTCTTCCACCAATCAGGCCACTGGCCACTTCTCGGACTGCGTCTTGATCCCGGTGTGGACCTGCAAGGACCCGCTGCGCGGCCCCAAGGACATCCTCGTGCTCTGTGAGGTGTTGAACGCCGACATGACCCCGCACCCGACCAACACCCGTCACGCGGCGGCGGCGGCGGCCAAGAAGTACGCCAGCTTCGAGCCGATGTTCGGCATCGAGCAGGAGTACACCTTCTTCCAGGACGGTCGCCCCTACGGGTGGCCCGAGGTCGGCTTCCCGGCGCCCCAGGGTCCTTACTACTGCGGCGTCGGCGGCTCGAAGATGCCCGGTCGCGACATCGTCGAGGCTCACACCCTGGCCTGCATCGAAGCCGGCATCTCCATCGAGGGGACCAACGCCGAGGTGATGATGGGACAATGGGAGTTCCAGCTCGGCGTCCTCGACACGCTCGCCATCAGCGACCAGATCTGGGTCGCGCGCTGGTTGCTCAAGCGCATCGCTGAGGAGTTCGACGTCGAGGTGTCCTTCGACGCCAAGCCGGTCAAGGGTGACTGGAACGGGGCGGGTGCCCACACCAACTTCTCGACCAAGCAGATGCGCGCCGAGGGTGGCTGGGACGCCATCATCGCCGGTTGCGAAGCGATCGGGACCCGCGTCGACGAGCACATCGCCGGTTACGGCGTCGGCATCGAGGATCGCCTCACCGGCGCCCACGAGACCGCTCACTACACGAAGTTCTCCTACGGCGTGTCCGACCGCGGTTCGTCCATCCGCATCCCCGGTGGCGTGGCCCGCGAGAAGAAGGGCTACCTCGAGGACCGTCGCCCCAACGCCAACATGGACCCCTATGTGGTCACCCGACTGATCGTCGAGACGGTCTGCGGCGCCGCGGCGGCCAAGAAGACCCCCGTGAAGAAGGCGGTCGCGAAGAAGGTGGTCGCGAAGAAGGCGCCCGTGAAGAAGGCTGTCGTCAAGAAGGCGGCACCGGCGAAGAAGGCCGTCGCCAAGAAGGCTGTCGCCGCCAAGTAACCCTCAGGAAAGCCTGACGAGACCCGCCACCGGTCCGGTGGCGGGTCTCGTCGTTCCAGCCACTGTGCGCAACCCGAAGAAGGTGCGAGAATGACACATATGCAAAGCCAGGCCCAGTACGTACTTCGCACCGTCGAGGAGCGCGGCGTGCGCTTCGTGCAACTGTGGTTCACCGATGTACTGGGACGCCACAAGGCGTTCCACGTGACGCCCGCCGAGCTCGAAGACGCCCTCGACCAGGGCATGACGTTCGACGGCTCCTCCATCGACGGTTTCTCGCGTACCTCGGAGTCCGACGTCCTGGCGCGACCAGATTTGACCACCTTCCAATTGTTGCCCTGGTACGACGAGGGCACCGGCATCGCCCGGGTCTTCTGCGACATCGTCAACATCGATGGCACCCCCTTCGACGGTTGCCCGCGCCAACAATTGCGCCGGGTGCTCGACGGTGCCCGCGATCAGGGCTACAACTTCTACGTCGCGCCCGAGATCGAATACTTCTACTTCTCGTCCTCGGCCGAGAGCGGGCGCCCCGAACCCATCGACCGTGGCAGCTACTTCGACCTGACCACTGACGACGTCGCGAGTCAGTTACGACGGCGCACGGTGCTGACTCTCGAGGAGATGGGCATCGGCGTCGAACACGCCCAGCACGAGGACGCCCCCGGCCAGCACGAGATCGACCTGCGCTACACCGACGCACTGACCATGGCCGACACCGTGATGTCGGTGCGTCACGTGGTCAAGGAGCTCGCCCGCCAGGTCGGCGTCTCCGCCAGTTTCATGCCCAAACCGCTCGTCGGGGTCCAGGGTTCGGGGATGCACACGCACCTCTCGCTCTGGCGCGACGATAAGAACGCGTTCATCGGCGACGGCGCCTACGGCCTGAGCGAGGTCGCGATGAAGTTCATGGCCGGACTGTTGCACCACGCCCCCGAGATCACCGCCATCACCAACCAGTGGGTGAATTCCTACAAGCGATTGATGCCCGGCGCCGAGGCGCCCGTCGGTGTGGAGTGGGCCCGCCACAACGCGGCCGCCCTCGTTCGCGTGCCGTCGGTCAAACCCACGCGCATCGACTCCACCCGCCTCGAGTACCGCTCGCCGGACCCGGCGGCCAATCCCTACCTCGCCTTCGCGGTCATCCTGGCCGCGGGCTTGCGCGGCGTCAATGGCGAGTACGAACTGCCCCTCGAGGGTGAGCGCGTGGCCGCCCTGCCCGAGTCGCTCGGCGCGGCCGTGGACTTGATGGCGACGTCGGACCTGCTCCTCGAGACCATCGGCGAGCACCAAGTCGAATGGTTCTTGCGCAACAAGCGCGCCGAGTGGGACGCCTACCGCGCCCAGGTGACGCCCTACGAGCTTGAAAGGTACCTGCCCCTCCTGTGACCGACGTCGTCCTCTGCGTGCCCTCCTGCGACGGGCCCATCCGAAAGGCCTTCGACGTCACCGGCGTCACGCCGGTGGTCGCCGCGACGGGACGGCTGAACGAGATCTCCGCCCTCGAACCCACTGAAGGTTTCGCCGGAGCGGTGATCAACGCCTCGGCGTTCCCCTTCACCGAGGCGATGAACCTCTGTCGCCAATTGCGCAGCCGCGAACGAACGAGCGGTCCAGTGATCTTGCTGCTCGACCACTACCAGCTCGACGACCTGACCTTCCGCGAGGACCTCTTCGACGATTTCGTGGTGGGCCCCTTCGACGTGAGTGAGCTCGCGACGCGCCTGCGGCACCGATTGCGGCGTTCGGGTAACGACACCGTGGCTCCGCGAATCGACCACGGCGGGCTCTCGATGAACCTCGAGACGTACCAGGCCACCATCGCCGGACGGGTCATGGACCTCACCTACATGGAGTACGAACTCTTGCGATTCCTCGCGACCAATCCCAACCGCGTGTTCACCCGAGAGACGTTGCTCAGCCGCGTGTGGGGCTACGAGTACTACGGCGGGGCGCGCACGGTGGACGTTCACGTCCGTCGGCTTCGCGCGAAACTGGGCGAGGAGCACGCCCACTTGATCCAGACGGTTCGCTCGGTGGGTTACAAGTTCGGCCTGTCGAACGAGTTCGACGTCAGCTGAGCGGCGAGAACGCCCAGAGTTCGACCTCGGCCCGTGCGCCCGGCATCGGGATGCCCGCGATCTGGATCGTCGAACGCGTCGGACGCGGTGCGTCGAACGCCGCCATCCACACCTCGTTGCAGGCGGCGAAATCGGCCACGTCCATCAAGAACAGCGTGCCCTTGACCACCTGGTCCATCGTCGCACCGTGCTCCTTCAATAGGTTCTCGGCGTTGACCAACGCCTGGCGCAACTGGTCGGCGGCACCGCCATCGACGAGGGCGGGCGGGACGACACCCGGCACGGTCCCGAGCTGGCCCGAGAGGATGACGAAGTCACCGGCCCGGCAGGCGGGCGAGTACGGGCCCAGGGGGATCGACACGATGCTCAGCTAAAGGAGTTGCCGCAGCCGCAGGTGCGCGTGGCGTTGGGATTGGTGATGTGAAATCCCGCGCCCTGCAGTCCGTCGGCGAAGTCGAGGGTCGAACCGGTCAACAGGTCCGCACTCGCGGGGTCCACCGCGACCTTCACCCCTGAGAATTCACTCACGATGTCGTCGTCCGCGAACTCCGAGTCGAAGTACATGTCGTAGTTGAAGCCCGAGCAACCGCCCGGCTTGACGGCGACGCGCAGCGCGAGGACCTCGTCGGTCTCCTCACCAGCGATCAACTCGGCGACCTTCGCGATGGCGGCGTCGGTGAGCGTGATTGGCTCGGCGTTCTTCTTCGAGAGAGTGATGGTGGTCGTGGTCGCGTCGGACATGCAACTCCTTTGACAAGTTCGTTGCACCATCGTAGCGGCGTGCACGCCCGATGGCTACGGCTCGGCGGGCCGATAACGTCGCTTTATGGAGCCGACGCACGCCATTCTCGAACGCCTCGCCCAGGTGCGCGACCCCGAACTGGGGGCGTCGATCGTGGAATTGGGCATGGTGGGCACGATCGAGGTCGACGGGGGCGTGGCCCGCGTCGAAGTGGCTCTGACGACCGCGAGTTGCCCGCTGCGCAGCGACATCGAACGCGACGTGCGCGAGGCGGTCCTGGAGATCGAGGGGATCGACGAGATCATCGTGAGCATCGGCGTTCTCGAGCCCGACGCCAAAGCCGCCCTGATGCGCACCGCACGCCAGCTGGCCCAAGCGCGCGCGCCATTGACCACCATTCCGCGACGCGCACCGGTACTGATGATCGCGTCGGGCAAGGGCGGCGTCGGCAAGTCGTCGATCACCGCCAATCTGGCGATCGCCCTCGCCCGGACCGGACTTCGAGTCGGGGTTCTCGACGCCGACATCTGGGGATTCTCCTTGGCCCGACTCCTCGACATCAACGGCGACGTGGAGGTGCGAAACTCGAAGATGGTGCCGCTGGAGAAACCGTGTGGGACGGGGTCGGTGTCGCTCTTGTCGATGGGCCACCTCGCCGACGAGAAGCAAGCCCTGCTCTGGCGCGGGCTAGTGGTGCAGAAGGCCGTCGCGCAGTTCATCGAGGACGCCGACTGGTCGGGCATCGACGTCATGGTGATCGATACGCCTCCCGGGACCGGCGACATCGTCATGACGCTGGCGAGACTATTACCGCACATGGGTCAGGTGGTCGTGACCACACCCTCGCGCGCCGCCCAGCACGTCGCGGCTCGTGCTGCGGATTTCGCCCGCAAGTCGCACATCCGACTGCTCGGCGTGATTGAGAACATGAGCGGTTTCGCGTGCGAATGCGGAAAAGTGCACGCACCACTCGGCGTCGGTGGCGGACGAGAGCTCGCCCACGAACTCGGAGTGGAACTTCTCGCGCAGATTCCTCTGCGAGAGGACGTCGCCGACGGCGGTGACGACGGACTTCCCGTGGCCCTTCATGAACTCGAAGGGGAGACGTTCCAGGTACTGGCCCAACGCCTGTGGGCGCTCACCGCCGACCTCGTACCCGCCGGGTGCACCGCGCGACTCCTCGATACCCTCGACGAGATCGTGGCCACCTCCTAATCCTCGTAACCCGCTTCACCCGGCACCACGACGATGGTGCGCCCCTCGCGTTCTATCTCACGGGGTTGGATCCGGCGCACCGACGAGGTCGCCGCTAGGCGCAACGCCTCGTCGAGCGTGGGCACGGTCGAGAGCATCCTGAGCGTGTGCACGGTCGGCACCAGCATGCTCCACGTCGCCGCCGTGAATCGCGCGAGGGCGTCGGGGGCCGTCGTCCAGACGTGCGCGACGATCTCGCTGCCATCGGCGTGCGCGACCTGTCGTGCGGGAGCGGCGGCGAGGAAGAATCTCGTGTCGAAGCGGCGAGGACGTCCCTCGGGGGTCACCCAATGCGCCAGGTAGTGCATCTCGGCGAGCGCCAAGCGAAGACCCTCGCGCTCGAGGAGTTGCGCCCAGGACACGGCGCCCTGGACCAATTCCTCTCGCCAGGACGTGAGCCGTTCGCCACCCACATCGAGGGGTCGACCCGTCGAGTCGAGCGCGAGCAACAGACCAGCTTCCTCGAAGAGTTCGCGGAGCGCGGCGCAGTAGTAGGTGAGTCCTCCCGTCGCGAGGTCGAGACGCCGATTTGCGGACGACTCGTCGAGACCGTGAACCAGGCCTCGGCGCACGACCTCGGCGTCGATCTCGTCCACACCCCCTCCGGGGAAGACGTGGGCACGGGCGGCCGAAGCGGCCTCGGAACTGCGGCGCAACATAAGAATTTCCAACATCTCGTTTTGCTCGCGAATCACGACAATTGTGGCGGCGGGGCGGGGCGGGATTTGGTCCATATCAGAACCTACATAAGAAGGCAGCGAAACGAGTCTGGCCGCGGGTCCACTAAGTTTGGGGGAACGCCAGTAACAAGGAGCATCGTGGCCAAGACTGTTTCTTCCACCAAATCAACTTCGTCCAAGGCACCGGTCAAGTCGGGTGGTCGACCCGCGGGACTGCTCACGTGGGTTGCCGTTGGCGTGGTCGTGGTCATCGTCGCGGCCCTCGTGATCGTCAAGGTCGTCAGCGGAGGGCCGTCGACGGGATCGACGGCGTGGGTGGCGACCGATCCGACGACGGTCGCGCAGATCACCGCCATCCCGTCATCGGTCTACGACGCGGTGGGCGTCTCGGCGGCCAACGACGTGACTGCGCCGCTACAGCTGAAAGGTCAGCCGGCCCTGACCGCGAAACTGGCCGACGGCACGACCGTTCCCCAGATCCTCTACATCGGCGCCGAGTTCTGCCCCTACTGCGCCGCCCAACGCTGGTCCACCATCGCGGCCCTGAGCCGGTTCGGGACCTGGACGGGACTGGGCAACACCACGAGCTCGTCGACTGACATCTACGCCAGCACGCCGACCTTCACCTTCCTCAAGGCCAAGTTCACCTCCAAGTACCTCGTGTTCACCGGCGTCGAGACCGAGAACAACGTCTACGCCAAGTTGATGACGCCGACGGCGGCGCAGCAGGCCGTTCTCGCGAAGTACGACACGTCGAAGTACATCAACATGTCCCCGACCCTCGATGGGTCGATCCCGTTCATCTCGATGGACAACAAGTTCCTCGTCTCGGGCGCCAGCTACAACCCCGGCATCTTGAACGGCCTCACCCGCACTCAGATCGCGTCAGGCCTCTCCGCGGCAACCAGCCCCATCACGAAGGTCATCATCACGTCGGCCAACGAGCAGACGGCCGCCATTTGCGCGGTCACCAATCAACAGCCCACCAACGTCTGCACCTCGCCAGGCGTGAAGGCCGCCAAGGCCCTCATGAAGCTCTAGATGCCACGCACTCTCCAGGCGGTACCGCGCTGGGCGGTGTGGGCGTCGTGGGGGCTGAGCCTCCTCGGACTCGGGCTGGCCACGTATCTCACCATCGGACACTTCGAGAGCAAGACCTTCCTGGCTTGCCCTGACCACGGTTTCATCGACTGCGCCAAGGT
>Ga0209698_10002740_pt1 | contig 19852 bp, 25 predicted proteins | sample LitLauG_LLR_2012_FD_187203 | JGI IMG/M metagenome (GOLD analysis project Ga0209698, IMG submission 187203) | Freshwater sediment microbial communities from Pennsylvania, USA - Little Laurel Run_MetaG_LLR_2012 (SPAdes) (version 2) | ecosystem: Environmental > Aquatic > Freshwater > Creek >...
AACAGCAGCATGCTCAACAGCAACAGCATGCCCAACAGCAACGGCAAGACCATCCCCAGCAACAGACCAAGCAGGAGCAAGCCAAGCCCAAACAGCAGCAGCATGCTCACCAGCAACAGCATGCCCAGCAGCAACGGCAAGACCAGAACAGGCAACAGCAAGCTCAGCAGCAGCGGCAGTCGGACCAACGGCAGCAGCCGGCGCAGCATGCTCAGCAACAGCACGGCAATGATCAACCGCAGCGCAATCACGAACAGCAACGGGTAGAACGGAGCGCTTGGCAAGAGCATCGCTCACAGCGCTGGGACTCCGACCACCGCACTTGGCAGCAACGCGGCGGCTACAACGGTTACCGCATTCCTGACGACCGGTTCCGCGGATACTTTGGGCCGGATCATGGATTCCGTATCTACGGACTGCCCTTCCTGGTTGTGGGCGGATATCCGCGCTTCCAATACAACGGCTATTGGTTCAGTCTCGTTGATCCGTGGCCGGAATACTGGGGGAATGACTGGTACGACAACGATGACGTCTATGTCGGGTACGTCGACAACGGTTATTACCTGTTCAACCGCAGGTATCCCCAGACCGGAATTGCGGTCAGCATTTCGATGTAGCGGTGTACCTGGTGCAGCCTCGGAGGAGGCTGCACCAGATGCTGCCTATTCCTATCTGACACAGAAACAAAGGAGTGAAACATGATCGGAACTGTATTGATCGTAATTTTGGTTCTGGCACTTTGTGGCGTCCTGCCACGATGGTCGCATAGCCGGAGTTGGGGTTATGGGCCGACCTCCGGCGTGGGATTGGCTCTTTTCATCGTGGTACTTCTGCTCGTTCTCGGGCGAATTTGAGCCATGCGCTACCCAGCAATTTCGTCTGGCGCCATGGCCAGGTGCTGTTTCCAGCCGCTGGGAATCTAGTCCAAGCCTTCCAGCCAAGTAACAGCAGGATCTGACGCCAAAGGATGGTGCAGTCGGCCGCTTCGATCTCGGAGAAAGAAATCATGACCACCTTGCTATTCACGATAGAGGTCTCGGCTGACTACCGCGGCATGAAGGAAATCTACTCCGCGCAGGTCATCGCGCCTAACGGGATGAAGCTCTATCACCTGGCGGAGGCGGTCTCAATCTCGGAGGCTCTGGAGAAGGTGGTGCAAGAAATGCGGCTGGAGGAAAAGAACAGCGCATCGTTCCAGCAATGAGAGCAGATCTCGTCCCGATCGGATCTAAGGTGATCCTTTTTTACGGAGCCCTACTGGCGAAGTGGCTTGTGCTCGGCCGGAATCGCGACCGCCTCTGAGGGTGTCAGACGAGAGGGATCGCAATAACCAACACCCTTCAGACAAGCCGTGTAATTCCGTTTGCGCTCAACCTCGGCCAGCAGGTTGGCTTCGGGGACCGTCAGCTTTGAGTAGTCACAGGTTTCCTCGCCGGCCCTGCACGCCGAGATGTTGCGCTCATGCTCTGCAGCGGCCGTTTGACCCGCTTCCACCGCAGTGAGTTTGGCGCGGTCGCACTCGCCCCAGCCATTCTGACAATTCAAGGTGTTGCGCTCGTGTTCTGCGGCGGCCACATCACTCGTTTCCGAACGAGTCAGCGTGGAATGATCGCAGAGCCCAGTGCCGTCCCGGCAGTCCGAGACGTTGAGCTGACGCACGGCTACGTTGACCTCGGTGGTTTCTGATTGAGTCAGCTTGGAGCGATCGCAGGCACCGATGCTGTCCTTGCAGTCGGCGAGGTTGCGTTGGTGCTCCGCCGCGGCCATTTCACGGGCTTCGGACTGGGTCAACCTAGACAGGTTGCAGGACGCTATGCCATCGTTGCAATTGGAAACATTACGCCGGTGATCAGCGACTGCCAAGGCAATCGCTTCCGGTTCGGTAAGCTTCGAATGGTCGCAGGAATCGTAGCCATTTCTGCAGTCCGAAACGTTGCGCCCGTGGCGGGCACGAGCCACATCCGCCGATTGCGAGAGACTCAATTTCGAGCGATCGCAGGCATCGCGGCCACTCTTGCAGTCCGCGAGGTTCTGGGCCAGGTCAGAGGGCTGTGCAAATAGAAGAACAGGCCAAAGACTTAGGCAGGCTGCTTCTGCCCAAAGACATCTCCGCAGAGTGACGTTCATGTGTGGCCGCCTTTCGGGCGATCGACAACGTGCAGTAACCTGAACCGCATACGACTTCGCAAGAAAAGGAAAAAAGTGCTGACCGAAACCGGTCTGCGGTTTCGGTCAACAATAATCCAGCCTCGCAAACTCTGTTTATGCGATTACTTCTTGTCTTCTTTCACTTCCGCGATGTGCGCTTGCTGGCCTGCATCGGATACGGCCTTCAGGAATGCGTCTGCACTCTTCGGAGTTGCTACTTTGCCCGAGAGGATGTGGCGGAACTCCATGTTCTTGCCGTAAATAGCGCGAGTGGAATCGTCATCCTGCTCCACGACTGCGCCTTCCAGGGTTAAGCCGGCGAACACGCCTTTGGAGCGTGAGTAGGTCAGCACTTCCGTGTTCATTTTCCAGTCAGTTCCGGCGGACGCATGACGGCCGACCGGGCCCGCTGCAACCGAACCTTCACCGGTGAGCTCGAACTTGCTGGAAAGCAGATGCTGGAAACCCTTGTCGTTCATGACCAACATCACCAGGTCCACGTCTTCGACTCCGATCTGCAATCCCCAGCTTCCTCCACCCACGGAGACGAACGCGGGCGCGCTCCAACCTTCAGCCGTACGGCAAGTGGCCACGCCGCGTCCGTGTTTGCCGCCAAAAATGAACCCGCCTTTAATGAGGTCGGGCACGACCAGGATGCACTTCGCATTGCTCAATACTTCTTCAGGGATACCTTTGTCCGGGGTTGACATGATCGCGTGGAGAACACCCACGGAGTTTTGCAGCCGGTCAACCGTGTCTTCCTGGGCCGAGCCGGCCCATGCGTACGTTCCAACCACGCCCACGAAGCTCATTAACAGCAGTGAAATCGTTTTTTTCATGAATTTTCCTTTAGGTGTGCAGAACTAAGAGGAGAAGACTTCAGATGGCTGACTTAGCTCAGAGGACCTGAAAGAGAGAGAAGACGTGCTCGTCTCAACCATCATGATCGCTCAGCCGCCCAATTAAAACTGGTCTGAATAGCTCACTTCTGCCTGGTGGCTCCAAACAAATGCTGGGGCGTCGGAGTGCGGGAAACGAGTGTTTATCTGCAATGTGAGCAATCCTGCACAGAATCGCGCGGTCTCCGCCTGTCATTATCAAGCGTGGGAGATCCGAACCGCTATTTCTCAACAGTAGTCCGGCCACTTACCCAGTCACGCAACCGTTTTTGCAAACGGGAGAAAGAGCGAAGGTAGAAGATGAAACCCGCACTTCGCCGTTTTCGCGATCGCGTTCATAGACGCCTCCGCTCCATCACCGGCAAGCTCAAGGAGTTGCTGGCGGCACTTAAGCCACAGAGCACGACCTTGGGGTCGCAAAGGATGTGTCCGTCTTGCGGGTTGATCACCCCGCGGTCCCTGCGGTTGTGTTTGGAATGTGGAGAATCGCTCGGAAGTATTCAACTGGAGCGGAAAGATGCAAGGCAAGGATGAGCAATCCGAGCCAGGGAGACTAACGATATGCTTTGGACGATTTTGGTGGTTCTGGGAATTTTGTGGCTGCTCGGTTTCAGTTTGCACGTAGGCGGAAGCCTGATCCACCTGCTGCTCATTGTGGCGTTGGTGATCTTTATCATTAACCTCGTCAGCGGGCGCCGAAGTTCCGCTTAGGGTCCCGGAATACTGGCCAGATATCTCAGCTTACTATCTGCGATGTGGAGCAGGTTGCTCTGAAGTTGTGAGGATGCAAATGAAAAGACAATACCTTCATCTCTCTGCCTATTCTTGTGACAAATGTAACGGTCCAGTCGTTGCGGGCTCGCTGGCCATCCGCGAGAATGAAATCTCGAAAGAGACAGATATCAGGCAGGTGGGAGCCCTTTGCCTGTCATGCGGCCATCGGCAAAGCAAGGGGACTGAGGCGAGGGTCACTCGTAATTTTCCGCCGGCGCAATGGGAGCCGATTCCAGTTCTTTGACGGATGGGTTCGCGCGCCTGCAACAACCAGCCACTTCCGAGTGAGCCGTTCTGCTCAGTATTTCAAAAGAAAATGAGCGATTCTGAAGGTGCCTCAGAGTGCAGTGATCCGTCAAACCAAGCGGCCTGCGTCTTGAAGCAGGAGCTAGCCCAGACAAGGTGGGTTCGCGGCTATTGCTGGATGTTCATCCGCCGGAATCCGCAACCGAGTCGCCCTCCAGTGGGGGCACCTCGTCAGGGCCGGTCTCGATGGTACGCCTCCGCGAGGAGGAGAAATGAAATGCACCCAGAAGATCTGATGAAGCCTGACTTGTTTAGTGAAATCGTGCTGTTGGGCAGCGGCGGAGTGATATTCGCTTCGCTGTTGCTGATCGTAGTGACCGCGTTCACCCGCGCTTGACAGAGCGCCCAGCTTTCTCTGGAGGACTTATGCCGCCAACCATTCAAGCCGGTACGATTCTGATCGAGGAGTGGCCGCTCATGCCCCAGTTCCTTGGCCTGGAGAGCGAGCCCTATTCCGGAAACTGGAGCCTGGTCAAGGTGCTGGATGGCTGCGCCCTTGACCGCAAGATCCGTGCCTCGGGATGGAACTTCTTTTTCATGGCGGGAGAAGTAAAGTCGATGTTCTTTGGCGCTCTTGGAGCGAAGAAGATCGAGCAAGCATTGAAGCGGATTCTGGGGAAGGTAAAGCGGCAACACTTCAACGGTCTCGAGGTGACGGAAATCGCCGCGAAACGCTTTCTGGGCATCCCCTATGCGACCGTCTCGGCGCATTCCCGGCATGTTCAGCAGAGCTGCTACTTAGATAGCGACCAGACACGGCGGACGTCCCAGGGTGCCGCGACATGGGCCAGAGGTTAGGGGCATCCGGCCTGGTGAGTGGTTATGTCAGGGGTGAGCGGTTGAGTAAAAGGAATCGGAGGCGGCTGGTCTCGTCTCCCATTTGAATATCATTTTGAATATCATTGCTAGCAACCAGGACTCAGTCCTGATCGTTCGACGATGTGACAATCAACATCCGTGAACGAACAAAAGCTTGTGGTCTGACCAATACAGACAGTCGCTACGTCGTTAGGTTCGAGGACAACCAAGTTCTGTTCAAAAGTGAACATTCACGGAAAGCTGTGCAAGGTATCCTGCACACAGCCGATGAAAATCCACCTCCATATCGGCCTACTGGGCGCGCAACTCCTGCTGTGCGCTGGCGCGTGGCAGCCAGCCACGGCGCAACCATCCAATACGGCCGCAACTGAGCCTCGTTCTGGACTGACCTCAGAACAGGTAGTGGACAAGCTGATCCAGAGAAACCTGCAACGTGCCCAGGCGTTGGCCGCCTACCAAGGGACTAGAACCTATCGGCTTGAATACCACGGCTTCCCCAGTTCTAGAAGTGCGGAAATGACCGTGGCTGTAAAGTACCGCTCTCCGGAAACGAAGGAATTCAGCATCCAGTCTGAAACAGGCTCTCGTTTGATCATTGAGAGGGTGTTCCACAAGTTGCTGCAGAGCGAAAAGGAAGCCCTGACCGGGGAGAACCAGGCTCGCGTAGCCCTCAACCATGATAATTACCGCTTCGCTTTGACCGGGTACGAAAGTATGCCGAGTGGTCCATGCTACATCCTCTCCGTCGAGCCTCTCACCAAAAACAAGCTTCTTTACCGCGGGCGAATCTGGGTGGATGCAGAGGACTTTGCCGTGTTGCGGATTGAGGCGGAGCCCGCGAAAAACCCTTCCTTCTGGACGAAAGAAACCAGGATCGAGCAGACCTATGCCAAGGTAGGTGATTTCTGGCTTCCCATTACCAATCGAAGCAGCAGCGCGATTCGGTTGGGAGGCCATGCCGATCTCACGATTGACTACCAGGACTACCAGATTACGGCTGCTGCGCCCGTGAATACGCCCAGCAACGTCGCAGGCTACCGATAGCGCCAGTTGATTGGGGGCAGAAAAGATTCGCTGCGGAGTTGCTCAATCGTGCAGAACAACATTCAACAGTGAACTGTGAACCTGCAGTCCACCGTCGATCCCTCCAGCATAGTGGATGAAACCTAATTTCCGGAACCGGTTCATAAAAAAGCTCACGCGCGAACGAGTGGTGCCGACCATGTCTGCCAGGGTTTCCTGACTGATCTTCGGAACCACGGTTTCAGGAACTCCTTCTTTGCCGAAATGAGCGAGCATAAGAAGGACGCGGGCCAGTCTCTTTTCGCTGGAATTAAACAACTGGTCGACCAGATCTTCTTCGTAGCGGATATTGCGGGCCAGCAAATATGCCACGAACAGATCGGAAAAGGAGTGTTCCCGATGAAGCGCGTCCATCATCGACTTTTTCTCGATCCGCAGAAGCTGGCAATCTGTCATTGCAGCTGCGGATCCCATACGAACAGCCTGCCCTGCCAGGGAGCCTTCCCCAAAGAAGTTTCCCTCACCCAATATGCCGATCGTAGCTTCTTTGCCGACTGTCGAGACGACGGTAAGCCTGACCTTCCCTTGTTGGATATAGAAGACAGCGTCAGCCGCATCCCCTTGCGCGAAGATTCCTTGCTTCTTGGAAACAGTGAGGCTCTTCCGGCCCTCGCCAATGGTCGCCAGGAAGGTGGTGGGGTTGAAACCGCGATTCTTCTTCGACACTGCCACAGAAGCCATGATCTTCAATTGTAGTCCAACTGTGGTTCTGCTGGCATCGTGCAGACACCGACGCGCAGAAGCACTACAGCGAGGCTTACCTTGCACGTTCTTGGAGTGGGATGATTCCGTGTTGGCGGGAACAGTTTACTGCTCCGAAGCCGCCAGGCGCCGATCTCGATGGGGTTCGGTGCGCGGCTGTCCGGTACTAAGCTCACATTTTTCTCCCGGCTTAGCGCCACAAGTGGGACACCGCACCGCCATTGCTTCTTTCTCGGTGACTCTCATGACAGCATAATGCGCGTCTACTCGGCAGCAAGATGGTCAATTTTGATCAGTGCATGAGTGTCGAGAACCCAAACGCAGGCGGTGCTCGGAGAGATTGTTTTCGGGCCAGGTTTAAGCTATCGTCAAGCCGGGTGGCCTTCGATTTGGGATGGGCCCCTCGCGACAGAAAATTTTAGAAATTTGAACGGGGCCGCACTCCCTCGTCGGAACAACCCTTCGTTTGCAATGATCTGGACGCAATTGGCTCCATTGCTCGCCATCAAGATCTGCACCCCCCAAGCCCCTTCTTGAATGGAATTGACAATGCTGGGGACTAGGGGCAAGCTTGCCCACTGAGGAGGAGTCAAAGATGATCCGCAGACGGCTCTTGGTGATTGGAACAGTGGCGGCGGTTCTGGGTGGTTTCGTTAGCTGGGTGGTTTACCGATCGGTTGAGCAGAAGCTCGCTTCCGGCCGTCATGCCGAAATAGACGTGGTAGTCGCGGCTCACGATATTCGCGTCGGCGAAAGACTTGAGGATCGAAATCTGCAGGTCGTGACCTATCGCGAGGGGTTCTTGCCTGAGGGTGTACTGCACAGGAGACAGGCCGCAGTTGGGCGCATTGCAGTGCTCCCCATCGTTAAGGGTGAATTCGTATTACCGTACAAGATTGCGACCGACGGCTCTGGCGATCACCTGACAGCGCAGATTCCGATTGGCATGCGCGCAATCCAAGTGCCTGTCAATGAATTCGACTCCAGTTCGATCAAGGCAGGAGACAGGGTGGACGTGCTTGTTACAGGCAATGCGACAGGCAGCAACGATACCCAGACCAAGACTGCGCTGCCGAATGTTCGGGTGCTGACAATCGGGTCAAGGGTGGTCACCTTGCTGGTTTCGCCAGAAGATGGGGAGAAACTGACGCTCGCGACTCAGGAGGGTCACATCAAGTTGGTGTTGCGCAATCCGGGTGACATGACCCTGCAAGACACTCCGGTAGTCACGCGAACAACACTCTATGGTTCTAAGACAAGGCCAAAAGTGAGAAAGATCGCTCCCGACGCTCCTCGATACCTAGAAATCAAAGTGTTCCACGGAGACAAGCCTCCCGAGACGATCAAGATCGAGCAATAAGCTGGTGGTGTTAGTCAACCGCTTTCGCCCTTTCTGCCGTTGACAGCCTTGTCTCGCCGGAGCAAACTAAGCGGCAATGAAACGCTGGCAATTGATTCTGATGGCGGTTATGCCTCTAACTCTGGCCCTCGTTCTCTTGATAGGTCCCAGTGCACTCTTGGTGGTGCCCATTCTCTGGCTCCTCGGGCATAAGGTCATTAATAGTGCCGCCGAAGAGCGACCCCTCAAGGCTACAGTCCGCTTTGTCATTGCGTGGTTCGCTGCGATTGGATGCTCTGTGGTAATACAGTTTGCACAGCCGCCGGAGTTTGTCAGAGCGCAGAGTGTGGAGGATCCGATTTTCATTGTGCTCATTGCGCTCTGTTGCTTGCTCGCCTATTGGCTTGGGGATACCCATGCGCTGGTGCGATTGAAAGGAGTGGAGCGGATAATCCTGAGGGGAGCTGTGAGCTTGATTCTGGCGACTTCTGCTGCGATCGGAATCTTTTTCGCGTACTTGCAGGCGTATTCCTGGGAACATCGTCCGATCGACTCGGGCTGGACGGTATTGGGTGTTCTTTCTCTCGGTTTCGTTCTTCCGTTCTACGCGACGTGGGAACTGCTACCGCAAAGTTACCGTCGCTAAGATCTGGCTACGCTCAGCAAAATGGATTTTGTTCGTTACGCTCATTGACAGGTTTATCGGCAACGACTCTGCTCTGGTCGAATCGCGTTCACCCGGCATCCTATGAGTTTCATAAGCTCAGGAGTCTCCCCCGTCGACGCGCCATCCAGATGCCAAACCGCACCAGCACGAGCAGCAGCGAACTATTCATCGTCGATAACAGCGACGTTGATTGGAAAGTGGTGCGTTACCTTCATGACTGGTGCCGGATTACTTCTCGTCCACGAGACGGTCAAGAGTCGATTTCATGACAGTGATGCCTTCTTCCATCATCCGGCCGATGGAACCAGCTGCCTCGTTTGGAAGGAGATCGGCGATCCAAATCAACTTGGTCTGGCCATCCGCGTTCGCGAAAACCTGCGCGGACGAATTGTAATGCGTAAGGGGTCCGCCGATGGCCGACCACGCAAGACGCCGGGCAGTGTCGTCAATGTCAACGATTGGTTCGCGGACCACCATGCCGTTTCTAAAGGTCACGATGCGCTCTCCCCGTTCTAGCTTTGTATCAGTTACAAATCCAGGCACAAGCCGGGTATGCAGGGCGCCGACGTCTCGCAAAACCGCCCAAACATCATCAACGCTTGCTTTGGTCAACAGCTCCTTTCGAATAGAAGCCATGTTTCTCTCCGATCTCCACGTCGTTTGCCTAGCCGCGAGACGTAACCGGTACGATGCCCATCAGCCTGCTGTAGACAACCAACTGACCGTAGTGTTCCGATGTGTGTTCAAGGAACGTAACAATGAGTTCTGCGGTCTTTGGGTCCAGAGATGTCTTTCGACCCCGTAGTGCGGCGCCTACGGCCGCTGAACTTCGTTGCAGCGCCGCTAAGGCGCTCGTTTTCGTAGAGTATTGCGCGAGGGGCAGTTCGTTGGAAGTATCGTCGGTCGTTTTGCCGTTCAGGCAATCTGCGACGTACTGATTCCAGAACGCTACGTGCCGCAGCACAGCCCCGTAAGTGCGTATGCCGTTCACTACCGCGTGCTCGATTCCGTCTTCAGGAAGTATGTGCGCGAGACTTTCGATCTTTCGGGAGACTTGCTCCCACCTGTCCGCCAAGAGCGTCGTCATTGCATTCCTTTGTTCACCTTTTGCCGCCATGTTCGAGCCATCCTTGCTTTGATTTGCTGAGTTGCGAGGGCTTTTGCTGCCCCATACACTTATGCTTATAAAGGCGCAGGGGGCTGAACTTCTTGGCAAAAATTGCTGCAAATTTGAGGGAACATGAGGGGAGTGTGCGGCCCAGAACGCGCCACCTCGCATCCGGCGACGGCTGGAGCGTATCCGATGTGATTTGCACGGCCGGTCCACAGGATCGACCCTTCGAAGAGCAACATTCGCGCACTTCGATCGCTATTGTTGTGAGCGGGACTTTTCAATACCGCTCAGCGGCTGGGCGAGAGTTGATGACGCCGGGTTCGTTATTGCTGGGCAACGCGGGTGATTGTTTTTGTTGTGGGCATGAACATGGCACGGGGGACCGGTGTCTGGCGGTATCGTATACGCCCGAATGTTTCGAACGCCTTTCTGGAAGCCGGTGGAGGCGGGCGGCGTTTTGGGGTCGCACGGCTCCCGCCGATCCGTGCTCTAGCTCCGATGGTGGCGAAGGCTTCGGCGCTCCTCGCAGGTGCTGGAAGCGTGGCGCGCGAGGAATTGGGCATCCAACTGGCGGCTGCCGCGATACAAATCGCACAGCGTGCCACGCCGGCGCGAGGAGACGCAAAACCAAGTTCCCTGGCTCGCGTTACCAGGGTTGTGCGGATGATCGACAATGAACCCAGCATGCCGCATGACCTGTGTAGCCTCGCACAAATTGCGCGGCTCAGTCAGTACCATTTTCTTCGAACCTTTGAAGAACTTACAGGCACAACTCCGCACCAGTATCTGCTGCGAGCGCGACTTCGCCGTGCTGCGATCCGATTGAGAACTGAATCCACTCGAGTGCTTGATATTGGACTCGCGTGTGGTTTCGGAGACATCTCAAATTTCAATCGGTCATTCCGTTCTGAGTTCGGCATGAGCCCGAGAGTGTACCGCCACAGAGCCTAGCTTTCCTCAACTAACACATCTACACGCAACAACTTGGCCGGTGATTTGGAACTCGTCGAACCCATACGCCGCTACAGTTATCAACGACATCAGCAACCCGACAGGTATAGCCTGCGCTGGCGGAACAAACCGGGCAGCAAGGGACCGGGCCTGCGCTAGCTCGGTGTGCAGTCCGGGCGTCGTGGTGAACGTGCAGTAGGGCCAGCAAAAGGATGGAGTCCGGCTGATCCGACTTTGCAAAACTGAGGAGGAACGACTCATGACTCCTCCGTGCTGCCGTCCTGCGAAGTCGTGGAAGAGCAATCCCGGCACCCCAGCCTCTTTAGCAGAGCACTCATTTTCCTGACCGTGTGATAGCGTTCGCCTGGTCGCCAGATGGTAAACGATTGGCTTATACCCGGATGTCACCTGTCGATGCGGATTACTCCAAAGGTTAAGAGAACGCTGTCGAGACCTTCACAAACTCGCAAAGCCTCGCTGTACGTCTGCGGCAGCGGATTCAACTCAGGAATCAGGCGAGCGCGCCTGTTGCACCATTTCGACCAGCACTTTCCGAGTTTCTGCCGGATTACTCACCTCTCGTGGAAATGCGATGCGAGCGCCGCGCATACCATCCTGAGTCTTCAGGCGCACCTGAAACCCGAGGCGATCGACTGCTGTCATGGTTGCTTCCTGTGACTCAATGCGAGCAAACTTCTGGGCCAGTAACCCGAGCGCATCCTTGTGGCCGGTGTTCATGTGCTGAATGATTTCGGCCATTGAGTCAGCCAGTGGGTCGGGCTGGCTGCGGTCATATTCGGATGCAGGTACCCATCCCATCACTCCGAACCCGCCCACGTAATAAACGTCCACGACGTTCATGCAGTAAAAGGAGAAGTCCTCAAAATCCACCCAGTACTGGCTGTTGGCATAGCGCGCCAGGTAGAGTTTGCGCGCCTCGGCGACCTCCGCGTCCGGTACGGGCAGAACGTTTCCTACCAGAGTGACGCGCGATGCTCCAAGCGGATCACCGCCGGTGCCATCCTGGGTGACAAGCAAGCTGGCGCGGGAGTCGGCCTGCAAGTTCTGTGTATGCATCGCCATGGTGCTGATCAGGAAAATGGGACGCCCGTGATCGTCCAATCCGTAGGGCATCACGGATCCGAACGGGAACCCCGGCTGTTTCCGCGAGAGGGTCGAGAGGCTGCCAATGCGGCCCAAATGCATCAAGGTACGCGCACGCTCGGCGTGCGAAGGCTCGGGGACCGGAGGCCGGTCACTCGCTGGCCCAGAGCCCGCATGTTTTCTGATGGATGAGGAAGTCATGATTCGTGTCTCCTATCGCCTCGGAGCGCTTTGCGCGGTCGTGCCAGGGCGTCGCTTCTCATCGGCCGCGTGCTTTAGGGACGGACGGGCCAGGGGTCGCCGAGTTTCCGTGACCGCAGCATCCAATCGTGCCGCGAGCGCGGCGAAGGCTGGCGTGGAGTCCTGCCATCGTAACTGGTCCACGTCGTTAAAGAGCGCGATATCTGTCCGGAGCGTCGCGAGCGTGCGGAAGAGAAACGCGCGGTCCCGGTCACGGTCGAGAGCGCCAGCGAGAGCAGCCGCATTGGCAACCTTAATCCGCCACTCGCGAAAGTCCAGAGGGATGGATTCGAGATGGAGAAACTTTGAGAGAACGGCAGCGGACGACTTCGCACCCCAGCCTGGCAGTCCCGGATAGCCGTCGGCCGCGTCGCCCACCAGCGCAAGATAGTCGGGGATCGATGCCGGAGGGACGCCGAACTTCTTTATCACGCCGGCCTCGTCCAAGGTAACGCGCGTGCGGCGGTTCAGTTGGACGATGCGTGTGCCACGCACACATTGGGCGAGGTCCTTGTCCGGCGTGCAGATGATCACGCGTTCAACGCGGGCATCCAGGGCGGCCGTGAGCGCCGCGGCCGCGAGCGCGTCGTCCGCCTCAAACTCAACCATCGGCCAGACGACAATGCCAGCCGCCGAGAGAACGTCTTCGAGCAATGGGAATTGCGCCATGAGGTCGGGTTCGACGCCTTCGCCGGTCTTGTAGCCTGGCCACAAGCCGTTGCGAAAGGATTCGATCACGTGATCGGTGGCAACGGCGATGTGCGTGGCACCTCCTTTGATCATGCCCAGCACCGACGCGAGGACGCCTCGGACGGCGGCGACCTCCAGCCCGTCCGAATTCCTCGCGGAAGGCAACGCGTAGTAATGCCGGAACAGCTCGTATGTGCCGTCGACCAGATAGATATCCAGGGTGCATCTCCAACACAAACCCTATAGGACCGATGCCCTCTCATTCAACTGCCTGATGGGAATCGATGAGCGCCGCACAAGCGCAGCGACCCGCTCGGTGATGTTATAGATTAAACAAATGAAGAACATTTTAGGGGATTGCCTTCCCCGTTCGAGGATTTGCGCGTCAACGAGCGGTCCCAGGCTCGGTTGCGGAATCACCCAGGCTAGCGGCACGCGGCTGGAATTCCGCGCCTACCAGAGGAAGGCTGCGCTATTATCTTGATTCCATGTTGGAGTTTTGCTCGGCTGGCGCATAGAGCGAATCGCGGATTTCAGACTCAGCCAGAGGGACGCAAACATGCACGATCGTCGACTGGGACGTACCGGCTGGAATGTTTCCGAGATCAGCTTTGGGGCCTGGGCTATCGGAGGCGCCTGGGGATCCGTATCGGACGATGAATCCCTGGCTGCCCTTCATCGAGCGGTGGATTGTGGCGTCCATTTCATTGATACGGCCGACGTATACGGTGATGGCCGCAGCGAACGCCTTATCGCCCAGCTTAAGAAGAGCCGCAAGGATGAGATCATTGTGGCCACGAAAGCCGGGCGCCGGTTGCCTCGCCAGTCGGTAGAAGGTTACAGCCGCCAGAATCTTACGGCGTGGGTCGAGGACAGCTTGCGAAATCTCTCGACTGACACTCTCGATCTGCTCCAATTGCACTGCCCACCGACGGCACTCTACGATCACGCTGAGGTTTTCGGAGTGCTCGACGATTTGGTCCAAGCTGGCAAACTCCGCTACTACGGAGTCAGCGTGGAAAAGGTCGACGAGGCCCTGAAGGCGGTCGAGTATCCCGGCGTCCAGAGCGTACAGATCATCTTCAATTGCTTCCGCCAGCGGCCTGCCGATCGTTTTTTGGCGCAGGCGAAGAAAAAGCAGGTTGGGGTGCTGGCGCGCGTGCCGCTCGCGAGCGGGTTACTCTCGGGCAAGTTGCGTCCGGATACGAAGTTCGCTCCTGACGACCACCGGAATTTCAACCGGCATGGCGAGGCCTTTGACGTCGGTGAAACCTTCTCCGGTGTGGATTACGGCGTTGCTCTCGAAGCCGTCGAGGAGATCCGTGGACTTATGCCGAGCGGCATATCCATGAGCCAGTTCGCGCTCCGCTGGATCCTGATGTTCGAGGGTGTAACGTGTGCGATCCCGGGGGCGAAACGTCCCGACCAGGTGAAGGACAATTGCGGCGCCTCCGATCTGCCACCGCTTTCCGCCGAGGCCATGGCCGGAGTGCGGCGGATCTACGAGAAGCGGATTGCACCCCTGGTCGAACATCGCTGGTGAGCCCCAGCACCATGCCATTCCCGTGGCGGGCTGTCGCAATTGACAAGGAAGCGGCTATTTTGCCATAGTGTCAAAGCGGTTAGACGGCGTGCACCCGCCAGCCCCGCACCAGCCGCAAAGCGCAGGTCATGTTCACGGGAGGCGACATGAACGAATCCGATTCCGTCGTCCACTCCCAGAACCTGCCGTCGGGACAGGCGGGTGAACTCTTGCATCTGCCGCGCCAGCAGGCTCAGTGGGAATGGATGAGTTTCTTCGTCCGGCGCTTATTGCCGGGCGAGGTTTACCGGTCGCGCACGGAAAACGAGGAAGCGGCGTTCGTTGTCCTCGGAGGGACTTGCCGTGCCGATTGGGGCGCAGGCTCCCAGTTAATTGGGAAGAGAAAAGATGTCTTTGACGGATTTCCCTACACCGTCTACCTGCCCGCCGGAAACGAGGTTTGCTTTACCGCGGAGACTACGTGCGAGATTGCGGAATGCCGAGTGCCATCCACCGCGCGGTTTGAGCCCACGCTGGTTACGCCGGCCGACGTAGTCAGTAGCCTGCGCGGCGGTGGAAACGCCTCCCGTCAGATCGTTGACATCATGACTCCCGCCTTCCCGGCCGACCGACTCATGGTGATCGAGGTTTACACGCCCGGGGGCAACTGGTCGAGCTACCCGCCCCACAAGCATGATGTGCACAATCCACCCGCCGAGGTGGACCTGGACGAAATCTACTACTATCGGATTCGCCAGCCGGAAGGATTTGCCTTCCAGCACCTTTACTCTGGCGCGGATCTGACGGGCCGCACCGTCAAAGCCCGCGATGGCGATGCCGTCCTGGTGCGCAACGGCTTCCATCCCGTGGTCGCGGGTCCCGGTTATGACGTGTATTACCTGAATTTTCTTGCCGGTTCGTCGCGCGCCCTCTCGGTGACCGAGGATTCCCGGCACATCTGGATCCGGTCCCTATGGAAAGAGATGGACCCGCGCTTGCCGCTCGTCAGGGCCTGAAAAGGGACGCAAAGAACCGTGATTGCCCGGTCTAAACGCTTAGACTGCTAATGGCGCGGTGCTCTTTCCGCTGACTGGTTTCTCGGCAAGGCCTTCGAAAAGGAGCGTGGCATGACAACTCGCCTCACGGTCGCGCAAGCCATCGTCTCGTTCCTCAAGAATCAGTACAGCGAGCGTGATGGCAAACAGCAACGCCTTTTCGAAGGATGCCTGGGAATCTTCGGGCATGGCAACGTTGCCGGCCTGGGACAGGCGCTCGAACAGGATCCGGGCCTCCCGTATTACTTGTTCCGCAACGAGCAGGCGATGGTGCACACGGCCGCTGCCTTCGCGAAGACCAGCAACCGGTTGCGTACTCTGGCGTGCACGAGTTCGATCGGACCGGGCGCAACCAATATGGTGACCGGCGCCGCCGTGGCTACCGTCAACCGTCTTCCTGTACTCCTGCTGCCCGGCGATATCTTTGCGCGGCGGAACGTGGCGCCGGTGCTGCAGCAACTGGAGTCTCCCGCTTCGCAGGATATTTCCGTCAACGACTGCTTCAAGCCGGTGGCACGCTACTGGGACCGCATTGAACGGCCGGAACAGATTCTCACGGCTCTGCCGGCTGCCTTGCGCGTGCTGACCTCGCCATCGGAAACCGGCGCGGTGGTGCTTTCTCTGCCGCAGGATGTTCAGGCGGAAGCTTTTGACTACCCTGAAAACTTTTTCGAGAAAAGAGTGTGGCACGTACCACGGTCGCGATGTGACAAGGGCCTTCTGCAACAGGCGGCGCAATGGATCCAATCCGCACGGCAGCCCTTGCTCATCGCCGGCGGCGGCGTGCTTTATTCGGAAGCGAGCGCCTCGCTAGCGGAATTTGCATCCCGAACGGGGATTCCAGTCACAGAAACCCAGGCCGGAAAAGGCTCTTTGCCTTACGACCACCCACAGGCGCTGGGCGCAATGGGTGTCACCGGAACACCGGGAGCCAACATTCTGGCCCGCGAGGCCGATCTGATCATTGGTGTTGGAACGCGCTACTCCGACTTCACGACTGCCTCCCAGACCGCATTTCAGGCTCCTTCGGTTCGTTTTCTCAATCTCAACGTCAGCGAATTTGACGCGGGCAAACAGTCTGCCCTTCCGCTCGTCGGAGACGCGCAGGTTACGCTTCAGGAGCTCACCACCCTTCTGCAAGGATTCAGCGTGAACGCTGCCTATGCAAACCGCGTGCAGACGTTCCGTCAAGACTGGGAGAAGGAAGTGGACCGGCTCTACACCCTCAATTGGGGCCCTCCGATCAGTCAAGGAGAGGTGATCGGAGTGGTGAATGAGGTTTCCGAACCGCGCGACGTGGTGGTCTGCGCTGCCGGCAGTCTTCCCGGAGACCTTCACAGGTTGTGGCGCACACGCGACCCCAAGGGCTATCACCTGGAGTACGGCTACTCCTGCATGGGATACGAAATCAGCGGAGGGCTGGGAGTGAAGATGGCGGCCCCGGACCGCGAAGTGTACGTCATGGTCGGGGACGGATCGTACCTGATGATGTCGCAGGAAATCGTAACGTCGCTGCAGGAAGGCTACAAACTCAACATCGTCGTGCTCGACAATCACGGATTCTCCAGCATTGGCGGGCTGACACGGGCATGCGGGAACCGCGGGATGGGCACAGAGTACCGTTACCGGCGCAATGGGAAGCTGGAAGGCGATGTAATTCCAGTTGATTTCGTCGCCAACGCGAAAAGCCTGGGAGCGGATGCGGTGCGGGCGACCACTCGCGACGATCTGAAGGAGGCGCTCCTCGCCGCGCGAAAAAATCCCAAGACATCCGTGGTTGTCATCGAGACGGATTATGCTCAGCGGGTGCCGGGCTACGAATCGTGGTGGGATGTAGTGGTCGCGGAAGTTTCCGAAGCCGAGTCCGTGCGGGCTGCCCGAGCGAAGTACGTCGAGGCGCAAAAAAAAGAACGGATCTTTTAACGAAGCATTACCAGGAGCGTGGGGTGGGAGCATCAGGGGATGAAACGGGGACGCCGGCACCGCGTTTGAAGCGAGTCCTCGGCCTCTGGGACCTGATTTACTACGGCATCATCCTGATCTCGCCCATCGCAGCTGTGCCCATGTTTGGTGAGGCGCAGGTTCTGTCCAAGGGACATGCGGTTACTACCCTCCTGGCTGCGATGGTCGCGATGACGGCCACGGCCGTCAGTTTCGGCCGCATGGCGACGGTGTACCCCTCGGCCGGATCCGTCTACACCTACGTCAGCAAGGGATTCAATCCTCATGTTGGGTTCGTGCTGGGTTGGGCAATGTTTTTGGAGTATTTGTTCCAGCCCATGCAAAACAGCTTGTACGCCGCGCTCACGATCCAGAGGCTGCTGCCTCATGTCCCGTTCGCGCTGTTGTCGGCGGTTGCGGTCGGGTTCATGACCTTATTGTGCTGGTTCGGGATTCGAACTACGGCGCGGACGAACCAGATCCTGCTCGCCTTCATGTCGGTCGTGATGGCGGTATTTCTTTTCGAGGCCTTCCGATACATTTTTGTTCACCAGGCCTGGCAGGGGCTGGTTTCCATGCAACCCCTGTACGACGCCCGCACCTTCAGCGTTCGCTCGATTGCCGCAGGAACCGCGCTGGCCGCCACCACCTATATTGGCTTCGACGGTGTCAGCATCCTGGCCGAGGAGGTGCACAATCCGCGGCGGAACGTTCTACTGGCGACGGTCCTGGTGTGCGTCTTCACCGGGCTCTTCGCGGGACTTCAGGTCTATCTGGCGCAGCGGGTCTGGCCGGACTATCGAACGCTGGCTAATCCCGAGACGGCGTTTATGGATGTAGCGAGGGTGGTGGGTGGGTATCGCCTGTTCGCGGCGTTTGGCGCAGTGCTGCTCGTATCGAGCCTGGCCTGCGGGCTCGCCGGACATTTGGGCGCCGTGCGGTTGCTCTACGGCATGGGACGCGACAACCTTCTCCCCCGCAAGATCTTCGGTCATCTAGATGCTCAAAGCGGCAGCCCGACTTATAACGTGGCAGCGGTTGGGATCGTCGCCTATCTTGGCACTCTTACTCTGGGATGGGAGAGGTCGGTCGAGATTCTGAATTTCGGAGCGCTGCTGGCGTTCATGGCGGTCAACCTTGCTGCTCTTCGTCACTTCGGATTTCCCCGCGGGCAGACGGGTCAGCGCAATGTATTGCTCGACATCATCGCCCCGTCCCTGGGATTCCTTTTCTGCTTGGTGATTTTTCTAGGTCTGCAAGAATCCACTCTGGTTGCCGGAGCGGTTTGGTGCCTGGCCGGTGGATTGTATGTCGTCCTGAAGACGAAGGGACTGACCACGGAGCCCATCGAGATCGACTTCAGCGAATCGTAAAGAATGGAATTGCCGACGCTACGCGCCGTTGCGCAATCCTTGTCCGGTGACAGCCTCGCCCGTTTGCCCGCGCGACACGTGCAAAGCAAATCCACACGATTCCCGGATGCGCAATTCGGGCTGCAATTTCCGAACAACCGCCTTCTTCCGGCTCCCGCCGATCCGCTCGATCAGCAACTCGGCGGCTTCGCTGCCGAGCTGATGCTTCGGAAGTTCCACGGTCGTCAACCTGGGACGAAACACGCCAAGCCAGGGATAATCGTCAAAACTTACCAGTCCGAAGTCTTCGGGGCAGTTGAGTCCCATCTCCTCAGCAGCCTTCAGCAAGCCGACCGTCATGAGGTGATTGGCTACATAGATCCCGTCCGGCCGGTGAGAGAGCAATGCATGACCCGCGCGGAAGCCGGATTCGATGCGGTAATCGCCTTCGACCACCAGATCCTTCTCAAATGGCAATCCCTGAGCCTTGAGCGCATCATGAAATCCCTCCCAGCGCGCCATCGCATTGCTGACTTTGAGCGGTCCACTGATCAGGCCAATGCGGCGGCGGCCCGCCCGCGCCAGGTGACACACGGCGTCATACGCGCCCCGATAGTCGTCGGTGATCACGGCGTCTTTGGTCAGCTTCGGGTACGTGCGCATCACCAGCACGAATGGGACGTTCACTTCCTTGATCATCTGGCGGATCGGGGGGCGGAAATCCTCGGCCGCTTTCGTTAGCAGGATGCCATCCACCCGTTTCGAAAGCAGCAACTCGATAGCATTTTCCTCTTTGTCGAGTGAATCATCGCTGTTGCAAAGCAGAAGGTTGTAGCCATGTTTCTGTGCTGCATCCTCGGCACCCCGAACCACCATCGGGAAAAACGGGTTCGCAATGTCCGGTACGATCATGCCAATGGTGTGGGTGCGTTGTTTGGCGAGGCTGCGAGCGATCAGGTTGGGCCGGTAGTTCAGCTTGCGAATCGCCGCTTCGACGCGTTCGCGAAGTTTCTTGCCGACGTGGCTCTTGTTGTTGACCACGGCGGAAACCGTGAAAACGGAAACTCCGGATTCGCGCGCCACATCATAGATGCTCGCGGACTTCGCGGGTTTCTGTCGCCGGTTCTTACGAGTTGCGGACATGAT
>Ga0209698_10002741_pt1 | contig 19832 bp, 20 predicted proteins | sample LitLauG_LLR_2012_FD_187203 | JGI IMG/M metagenome (GOLD analysis project Ga0209698, IMG submission 187203) | Freshwater sediment microbial communities from Pennsylvania, USA - Little Laurel Run_MetaG_LLR_2012 (SPAdes) (version 2) | ecosystem: Environmental > Aquatic > Freshwater > Creek >...
CCCCACCCCGAAATAGGCGAACCCGCGCCGCCGCACGTCCTCGGCGCTATAGACGTTGCGCAAATCCACCAGCGTCTTCGCCGCCATCACCTCGCCCAACCGGCGGAAGTCGAGCGCGCGGAACATGTCCCATTCGGTGACGATCACCAGAGCCTCCGCCCCTGACGCGCAATCGTAGGCGTCGCGGCAGAACGCGGCGTCGGGCAGATGCGCCTTGGCCTGCGCCATCGCCTCGGGGTCGTAGACGCGCAGCTTCGCCCCGGCGTCGGCCAGCGCCAGCGCCAAAGCCAGCGACGGCGCCTCGCGCATGTCGTCGGTGTTGGGCTTGAACGCCAGACCCAGCAGACCCACCGTCTTGCCGCGCACCGAGCCGCCGCAGGCCGCCAGCACTTTCTTGGACATCGCCCGCTTGCGTTGGTCGTTGACCAGCACCACCGTCTCGACGATGCGCAGCGGCGCGTCGGCGTCCTGGCCGGTCTTCACCAGCGCAAGGGTGTCCTTGGGAAAGCACGAGCCGCCGTAACCCGGCCCCGCGTGCAAAAACTTGCCGCCGATGCGGTTGTCCATGCCGATGCCGCGCGCGACGTCCTGCACGTTGCCGCCGACCTTCTCGCACAGGTCCGCGATCTCGTTGATAAATGTGATCTTGGTGGCGAGGAAAGCGTTGGCCGCATATTTGATCAGTTCCGACGTGCGGCGATCAACGAAGAACAGCGGCGGCTTGTTGAGGCTGAGCGGCCGGTAGATTTCCGTGATCAGCGCGCGGGCGCGGGCGTCCGTCGTACCCACGACGATACGGTCGGGGCGCTTGAAATCGTTGATCGCCGAGCCTTCGCGCAAAAACTCGGGGTTGGAGACGACCTCGAAATCGGCGCCAGGATTGGCTTCGCGCATGATGCGCTCGACTTCGTCGCCGGTGCCGACCGGCACGGTGGATTTGGTGACGATGACCGCAAAGCCGTCGAGCGCCGCCGCCGCCTCGCGCGCCGCCGCGTAAACGTAAGATAGGTCCGCGTGGCCGTCGCCGCGCCGCGAGGGCGTGCCGACCGCGATGAAAACGCCTTCCGCGCCGCGCACAGCGGAGGCAAGATCCGTGGTGAACGACAGCCGCCCCTGTTTGGCGTTGGCCGCGACGATGGCGTCGAGGCCGGGCTCGAAGATCGGGATTTCGCCGCGCCTGAGCGCCGCAATTTTGGCCTCGTCCTTGTCGACGCACACGACGTCGTGGCCGAAATCGGCGAAGCACGCCCCCGAGACCAGACCCACATAGCCCGAGCCAATCACCGCCAGCCGCATCGTTTAATCCTCTGTCCGAACCTGGTGCTAACCGCTCAAACTGTCTCGAAGCGGATCGGCTGCGCGCCTTCCCAGAGGCACTTGCGCCCGAGCGCATAGAGGTTCTCGAGGCCCGTAGATAGGGTCAGAAAATGGTTGCCTGCGAGCTGTCCGACCTTGGAGGCGAAGCGCACGCCGCCATAGGCCAGCAGGATTTCCGTCTCGCTGATCCCGCCGGGATAGAGGATCACCTGGCCGGGCGCCGGGAAGCTGGTGTGATTCTCGTAATCGACGTCGAACTTGTAGTCGCCCAGCGGAATCCACACGCCCTCGCCGCTCCAGCGCACATGCACGACCTTGCTCTCGAACGGAGCGCGCGCCATGAAAGCGGCGCAGGTCTTGGGCGCAAGGTCCGTCTCCAGACGGCCCTCGAAGGTGAAGGGGCCGGCGATCACTTTCATTCTCGACATGGGGTCCTCGCGATGCGACGACGCCTCTCTAGCGCGCGGCGACGGCTCTTGCCAGTTTCCCCCGGCTGCGCGCAATGTCGGGGCCTCGGAGGCCCGCCCCCATGACCTCGATCTACGACCGCGACCTCGAACGCAACCCCGCCAACCACCAGCCGTTGACGCCGCTTTCCCTGCTGGAGCGCGCAGCGGCGGTGTTTCCCGACCGGCTCGCCATCGTCCACGGCCCGCTGCGGCGAAACTACCGCGAGTTTTTCGCGCGCAGCCGCCGCCTGGCCTCCGCTTTGGCCCGGCGCGGGATCGGGCGTGGCGACACCGTCGCCGTCATCGCCGCCAACACGCCCGCTATGCTGGAATGCCACTACGGCGTGCCGATGACCGGCGGCGTGCTCAACACGCTCAACACGCGGCTGGACGCCGTCGCGCTCGCCTTCATGCTCGACCACGGCGAGGCCAAGGTCTTGCTGGTCGACCGTGAGTTCTCGGGGCTGATGGCGGAGGCGCTAAAGTTGGTGGCGAACAGGCCCCTCGTCATCGACTACGACGATCCCGAATATTCCGGCCCCGGCGAGCGCATCGGCGAAATCGAATATGAGGCGTTCCTCGCGCTCGGCGACGAGACTTACCAGCGCAACGCCCCGCTCGACGAATGGGACGCCATCGCCCTCAATTACACCTCAGGCACCACCGGCGACCCCAAGGGCGTCGTCTACCACCATCGCGGCGCCAATCTGCTGGCGGTCGGCAATGTCGTGACCGCCGACATGGGGCGACATCCGGTTTACCTCTGGACGTTGCCGATGTTCCATTGCAACGGCTGGTGCTTCCCGTGGTCGCTGAGCGTCAAGGCGGGCGTGCATGTGTGCCTGCGTCAGGTGCGCGCGCAGGCGCTCTACGAGGCCATCGCCGAGCATGGCGTCACGCATTTGTGCGGGGCGCCCATCGTCATGCAGATTTTGTTGAACGCGACGCCGCAGGAGCGCCGCCCGCTGCCCCATCTGGTGCGCTTCTTCACCGCCGCCGCGCCGCCGCCCGCCGCCGTGCTCGCGGCGATGCGTGAAGCCGGTTTCGAGGTCACGCATCTCTACGGCCTCACCGAGTCCTACGGCCCGGCCGTGGTCAACGACTGGAAGGACGAGTGGAGCGGCCTCGACCCGGCGGAACAGGCGGCGCTGAAGTCGCGTCAGGGCGTGCGCTATCACGCGCTCGACGCGCTCGACGTGATGGACCCCGAAACCATGACTCCCGTGCCCGCCGACGGCGAGACGCTGGGCGAAGTGATGTTTCGCGGCAATGTCGTGATGAAAGGATATCTGAAGAACCCGAAATCCACCGCCGCCGCCTTCGCCGGCGGCTGGTTCCATTCCGGCGATCTCGGCGTGAAGCATCCGGACGGCTACGTGCAATTGCGCGACCGCTCCAAGGACATCATCATCTCGGGCGGCGAAAACATCTCCTCCATTGAGGTCGAGGACGCCCTGTTCCAACATCCGGCGGTGGCGTTGGCGGCCGTTGTGGCGCGGCCGGACGAGAAATGGGGCGAGACGCCCTGCGCGTTTGTGGAGTTGCGGCCGGGGGCGAGCGCGACGGCGGAAGAATTGATCGACTGGTGCCGGGGCAAGCTCGCCCGCTACAAATGCCCGCGCGATGTGGTGTTTGCGGAGATCCCGAAGACATCGACGGGCAAGGTGCAGAAATTCGCGCTGCGCGAGCGGGCGAAGGCGCTCGCCGGTTAGACCGGCTGGAAGTAAGCCGCCAGCTTTTCGGCGTTTCCTCGATCAGGCGCGGCGTTGCTTTTCGCCACGTCCTGTGCGACTCCTGTTAACGGAACGTAAAGTCTACGGAGTTCCGCTTTTTCGTGCAGGTTCATGAGCATGGACAGGGAAATCGTAAGCCCCACGCTGGCGCCCGTTGGCGGCTTTGTTGAACCGGCATCCTCTATTGGCGTCTGGGACTGGGATCTTTCGAGCAATTTGATCTTCGCCGACGAGGCCGTCGCCAACGCTTTCGGCCTCTGCTCGGCGTCCACGCGCAGAGGTCTTCCTCCGGAAAATTATTTCTCGATCATTCATCATGAAGACCGGCAGATGATCATCGACCATTCGCAGCGATCAATCGCCACTTTAGGCTCGTGTTCGGATAATTTCCGCATCGTGCGGCCTGAAGGAACGAAATGGGTGCATAGCCAAGGGCGTTGCTTCGCTGGAAGCGACAATACGCCGCGATGTTTCGTCGGGCTGATTTCCGATATCGCTCCCCAACATCAATTCGACCAATTGGAATCCTATCATTTTTCCGGCGGCGCCGCCAACGACGACGTTTTATATTTATGTCTGCACGCCAAGCGCATCGCGATGCGGACAAATCGGCCGTTTCTGACCTATTTGCTGGAGATGGTGGTTTCGGAAGTAACGAATACCAATGTCATGGCGAAGTGCTGAGCGAGGATTTAGGGGAAAATCGACTATGGGCAATCGCAAAACCCCGGCTTCGACCGTATTCGGCGGGAGAGAACAAAGTCATTTGAAGCAGTTTTTATTCAAGCTGTTCGAAGACGGCTGCCCGCCGGAAGAGGCGTTGCAGGCCATGCGCAACCGGTTCGACGCCGAGGATTTTGCGCGCGCGCGCGCGATGGGGCCCAAACTCGACGGTTCCGCCTCGAAAGATGCTCGCGGTCCGCGCGGAAAGAGCTGAACGCCTCCTCTTTGATCGAGCGAAACGCGTTTAGCCCTGGCTACATCCCTTCTCCGCCATCCACCGTCAGGGTCGCGCCGGTGATGTGGCGCGCCCGTTCCGAGAGCAGGAACAGCACCGCATCGGCCACGTCTTCCGGCGTCGCGATGCGCCGGGCGGGGATAGCCGCCGTCATTTTCGCTCGATCAAGCCTGCCTGTGGCGAAATCCCCCGTCACCCCCGGCGTCTCGATATGTCCAGGCGCGACAGAATTGACCCTGAGCCCCAGCGGCCCCCATTCCTGCGCCATAACCTTGGTCAGCGCGTCGAGCGCCGCCTTCGAGGCCGAATAGAGCCCGCAGCCCGCCGCCGGCCGTGTCCCGGCGATGCTCGACACGTTCACTATTCCCCCGCGACCGCCGCGCCCGATCACATGGCTCGCGAACGCCTGCCCCAGCAGGAGCGGCCCCGTGGCGTTGGTGGCGAAGGTTTGCGCCGCCGTCTCGCCGGAAGCCTCCAGCAGCGGCGTCACGGCGAACAGCGCCGCGTTATTGACGAGCCCGTTCAACGCCCCGAACCGAGCGGAACCCTCCGCGATCACGCGCGCGCAATCGGCAGCTATGGCGACGTCGGCCCGGATCGCCATGCCCTCACCCGCCTCGTCAGCGGCGGCCTGCGCGGCGGCGGCGTTTCGGCCCACCACAACAATCCGCGCCCCGGCCGCGCTCAGCGCGCGCACGATTCCCAACCCCAGCCCCTGACCGCCTCCGGTCACGATCACCGTGCTTCCCGCCAGTTCCGGCCACAAACTCATGCCTGTCTCCCGATTTGGCGGCAGCTTATGCGCGCGGGCGCCCGCTTGGAAACCGTCGCGCACGACCTATATGGGAGCGCGGACGACGGGAGCGGGATCGACGTGGAGACAGCTATCGCGGCGGCGGAGACCCCGCGCTCCGCCTGGGCGGTTTTCGGCAACGCCCCCTTCCGCCGGGTGTGGCTTTCGACTTTGCTCGGCCTTACCGGGATCGCCATGTCCGACGCTGCTTCGGCGTGGCTGATGACCAGCCTCAACGCCGATCCGCGTGCGGTTTCGCTGGTCCAGGTCGCCGCCTTCCTGCCGATGTTCATTTTCACGCTGCCGGCGGGGGCGCTCGTCGATATCGTCGAACCGCGGCGCTTCCTGGTCGCCCTCGAGACCTTCATCACCTTGATGATCCTCGTCTTCGCGACGATGGTGTCGATGGACCTCGTCACGCCGGCGGCGCTGTTGGGGCTGACCTTCCTGCTAAGCGCCGCGTGGTCGGTCGCCGCGCCCGCCTGGGCGGCGCTGACGCCCAAGCTGGTGGAGCGCCGCGATCTGGATTCAGCCTCGGCGGCCAACGGCGTGGGCTTCAATCTCAGCCGCGCCCTGGGCCCAGCGCTCGGCGGGCGGCTGATCATGGCGCTGGGGGTGGCGGCGCCGTTCTGGGGCTTTGCGCTCGCCAACGCGGCTAGCGTGGCGGTGCTGATCGGTTGCGGCGCTTCAGAGCGGCGTACGCGCGACTTGCCCGCCGAGCGTCTGTTCAGCGCCATGCGCGCGGGGGTCCGCCATGCGGCCTTCAATCCACATCTGCGCGCAACGCTTGTTCGCACGCTCGCCGTCTTCCCGTTCGGCGCGGCTTTCGTCGCGCTGCTGCCGCTGGTCGCGCGCACGCAGATGACGGCGGGCCCGCAGATTTACGGCTTGCTCGTTGCGACGATCAGCGTCGGCGCGGCGTTGGGCTCGCTGGGGCGGCCCTACCTGCGACAGCGGCTGGGGCCGGACTGGTTTGTCGCCGTCGGTACATTCGCGATTGCGCTGGGCATGATTCTGTTCGCGCTCTGTCGCGCTCTGCCGTTCGCCTTCGCCGGGGCGCTGATCGCCGGCGCGGGCTGGACCAGCGTGCTGACCAGCCTCAGCGTCTCCGCGCAGATCGCGCTGCCCGACTGGGTGCGCGGGCGCGGGCTGGCGATCTATCTGACAGTCGTGTTCGGATCGATGGCTGTGGGCAGTTTCGCCTGGGGCTATGTGGCGTCGCGTCTGGGGCTTCCCGCAACATTCCTGCTGGCGTCCGCCGGGGCGATCGCTTGCGTGCCTTTGTCCTGGGGCTGGCGGCTGCAAACCGCCGAGGGCATGGACCTGTCGCCCTCGCTGCACTACCAGACGCCCGTTCTCGCCCATGCGGTCGAGGACGACAGCGGCCCCGTGCTGATAACGCTGCGCTACGAATTGGCCGGCGACGATCACGACCCGTTCCTCGACGCTATCGACGAGGTCGGGCGGCAGCGCCGGCGCGACGGGGCCTATGCATGGGGCGTATTTGCCGACGTCGCGCAGAGGGGGGTCTATCTGGAGACCTTTCTTATCGGCTCATGGCTGGAGGCCCGTCAGTTTAAAGAGCGCGTAACCAACGCCGACCGCGCGAATGAGGAAAAGCTCCGCACGCTGCTCGTCGAGCCGCCGCGCCTGACGTTGATGCTTGCCTCCGACGCGCCCGGGGACAGGGCCGAGACGCGGCAGGATTTTAGCGTCTTCGAGCCGGCCCAAACGCCTGTCTGACGCGGGCGATCATCTTTTCGCGCGCTGCGGAATCCGCGTGGTCCATGCCGTAGGCGGCGAGATAATCGTAGGCCGCATCGGGCGCGACCAGCGGCTTGAGGTTGTGCCTGACGAACCGTCGCGGCAGGTCGCCGACGCGCGCGGTTCGCGCCCGGTCCGCGCCATAGAGCGTCACCGCGCTCAGTCGGCGGATATGGGTCAGGCGCGGATAGAAGACGCCATCGACGATCTCGAACACCACGCCGCGCAGGAAAACCCGGTCGAAATAGCCCTTCAGGATCGCCGGAGGCCCGTCATGCCAGACAGGAAACACGAACGCCAAAATATCCGCCGCCAGCAGCCGCTCGACATGGCGCTCGACCCCGGCGCGATTGGCGGGGGCGTCGAGATAGTGACGAAACGTCTGCGGCGGCAAAACCGGATTGAAGTTTTCCGCGTAGAGATCGCAGAAGTCGACAGTGGCGCCGCCCTCGGCGAGGGCGGCGGCGGTCTCGCGGGCCAGCGCGGCGCAGAAGCTGGTGGGCGATGGATGGGCGTGGATCACAAGCGCGTGCACGGGGCCTCGGGGGCTGAATGACCGGTATAACGTAACGTCCGCAAGCCCCGCCGCGAAGCGCGTACAACCAACTGGATTGCATTCTTGACGGTTCCCCTCCATATCCCCGCGCATGGCGCGGTCATTCCCAAGCCCAGCGTGCTGACGGACGTCGACGCCACGCGCCTTCGCGTGCTCACTCGCCTCGGCCTCGACCGGCTGACGGACCCCGCCTATCTCGATATCGAGGCGGGCCATCGCGGCCATGCCGAATTGCAGCGCCATCCTGGCCGTTTCGTCGTCGAGGGGCTCGACATTGAGGCGCCAGCGGGGGTGTATCATCCGACCCCGGAGTCCAGCTCCGTTCTGTTTATTCGCAACCTCCTGTCGATGGGGCTGGCGCCGCCGCGCCGCGCGCTTGAGATCGGCACGGGCTGCGGCGCCATCGCGCTCAGCATCGCGCGCCGCTGGTCGACGAAAGTTATCGCCACTGACATTTCCGACCACACGCTGGAGACAGCGAGGGTCAATGCTCATCGCAACAATATCAAGCTGCGGTTCGTCAAATCCGACCTGTTCGCGGCAGTGGGGGAGGGCGATTTCGATCTTGTGGTGTTCAACACGCCGCTGATCGACAAAGCTCCGGAGGACGATCTGGAGCGCGAGAGCCTGTGCGATCCCGACGGGCGCATCCTGCGCGGTTATCTCGACGGTCTGCCGGGCGTGCTGGCCAAGGGTGGGATCGCGCTGTTCGGGCTATGCAGCAACACCGCCTATCAAGTGCTCGACGCCTCGCCGCTGGTTTTCCGTATCGTCGGCTTCGAGATGATCGGCGGCGGCTACTGGCGCGCGGTGGTCTCGGCGAGGGTCAAGCCGCTGGCTTGACCCTTTCGTAGCGGCTCGCGCGGCGCGGGGCGATCAAGTGGCTGATCTGAGGCGGCTCCAACAGCATCCGGCGGATCAGGTCCTCGGCGTCGCGGTCGGCATGGGTCACGCGCTCGTAGAGGTGCATGAGTTCGAGCCAAGACTCGATGAGGAAAGTCTCGGTGTACCAGCCTTCCGACGCCAGTTCCTCGAACACGCCCCACGCATAGGCGCCGTCGCGCTTGCGCTCGGCCTTGCGATCCTGCATCGCGCGCAGGAACTCGGCGCGGTCTGCGGGATCGATATGATAGCGGATGGTGACGAGCGCCGGCCCCTGCCGCCACGACACGTTAAAGGCGACCTGCGGCGTGCGCCAATGTAGCGATGGCGACAGATTTTCGCCCGCGCCGGTTTGCAATCGCGAGCCCCAGCTTAGCGGGATCGACAACACCATGCCGGCGGCGGCGATGTAGAACGACACCTCGACGCTGCGCAGCCCCGCGATATGGCCCCATAATATGCTGGCGAAGGTTGAGGCGCCGAAGATGACAGTGAGGAAGATCGCCAGGCCCCGCCCGCGCACCCAATCGGGCAGCGCGACCTGCGCCGAGACATAGAGCGTCGAGATCGCCAGCGTCCACGCGGCGCCGGCCAGCACGCAGGCGGCATAAGCAAGCCAGGGGCCGTTCGTCAGACCGAACAGCACTAGAGAAACCGCCGTGCCGATGCTGGCCCAGGCGACCAGACCGTCCGGGCCGATCCACGCCTTGAGCCGCCCGATCGACGCAGAGGCGAGGATGGCGCCCAGGCCGATGGCGCCCAGCAGCAGGCCGTAAAACGCCGGGCCCTGTTCGGGCTGCGCTCGCGCGACCAGCGGCAGCAACGCCCAATAGGCGCTGGCGAACGGGAAGAAGGCCAGCGTCCTCACCAGCGTCGAATGCAGGTGAGGGTTGTTGCCGGCATGGCGCAGGCCGGTCTTGATCGCGGTGGTGAAGCGTTCGGCGGGCAGGCTCGACGTGACCCGGCGGGGCGGGCGCCACCAGATCAGCGCCGCGACCACGAACACATTGCTGATTGCGTAAATCCAGTAGGGCGCCGCGACGCCCGCCCAGGCGATGACGAGGCCGCCGAGCGCCGGGCCGACAGCGCGGCTGAGATTGTAACCGACGGTATTCGCGGCGGTCGCGGCGTCGAGATCGTGGCGCGGCACCAGCATTGGCGAGATCGACACCCAGGCGGGCGCCGCCAGCGCGCCGCCGACGCCGAGCAGGAAGGTGACGCCGAGCAGCATCGACGGCGTGGCGAAGCCGAAACCCACCGCGACGGCGAAGGCCGCCGAGACCGCCAGCACGAAGAGATTGACGTACAGCAGCAACCCGCGCGGGCAGACGAGATCGGCCAGCGCTCCGGCGGGGACCGTGAACAGGAACAGGGGCAGGCTGGTGGCGGTCTGGATCAGCGCGACGACGGTCGGGTCGGGGCTCATATTGGCCATGAACCAGCCGGACGCGGCGTCGAACATGGCGATGCCAAAATTGGAGACGGTGCTGGCCGTCCACAGCAACGCGAAAGCGAAGCTGGCGAAGGCGCCCCAGCGCGAGGGGAAGGCGAAGTCGGTCGGGGTCTGGTCGTTCAAGCGCGGTCTCCGGGCACGGATATAGGCCGCCCCCACCCGCTTTTCACCCCCCCGCCGATCTCCCCAAAACCAACCAACCGACCTCGCCGAATAAAGCCCTTCTCCCCTCGCGGGAGAAAGTCCCCGAAGGGGAGATGAGGGGGCGCCCCCGACAAACCGCGCTCTACGTCCCTTGCCCCAGCGCCGCCGCCACCTGCGCGCGCGACCAGACGCAAAGCTCGCGCGGCGGAAAGGGATGCACGTAGTCGGCTATGCGGAACAGCACCTCGCGTGGCAGCGAATAGGGCGGCTTGTAGAGGTCAAGCATGCGAAACCCCCCGGCCTCGACATCGCGATTCTCGAAATTGGTCACGTTGAGATGCGTCGTCGTCATCACATAGCCGATGCGCGACCGCGCGAAGCCGCGCAAAGCGGCGAGCGCCGTTTCGCTGGGCAGGTGAAACAGGCAATCGCGGCAGAACCAGAGGTCGGCGTCGGGGAAGGGGTCCGACGTGATGTCGAAGCGCGTGAACGCCCGGCCGGGCGCGGCGTAGCGGGCGCGGTTCGCCTCCGCCAGCGAAGCGACGATATCTCCGCCGGTATAAGCAAAGCCTTGCGGAAACTCGACGGCGCGCATCCAGTTGAAATCGCCGCAGGGCGCGTCGAACATCGACGCCACGCGGAACGCGCGAACGAATTTCGCGAGTTCGCGGCGAAGATTATAGGTGTAGTCGAGCGTCGAGCCGTCGCCGCTGACGCTTTCGGGATTGCGCCAGTGGTTGCTCGCGGCGTGGCTCTCGAAGACGGCGGCCAGATTGCTCATTTGGGGGCTCCCGCCAACCATCGCGCCGTCATCGCCTCGACTTGAGACGTCGAAGCCGTGCGCGGGAAGGGCGCGTTGGCGAAGACCTCGGCCAGATACGACCCCGGCGGCGGCGCGGCGTCGAAATCCCAGTCCATCCGCCGCAGCAACTCGCTCCACAGATGCAGCATGTCGGCCCCCGCCGCCGCTTCCGCCACCGCATCGCGCGAGGCCGGGTCGAACAGGCGCCAGAAATCGTCCGGCGCGATGGGGAAGAAACGCGACGGCGGCGAAGCGGTCGCGTCCACTCCCTGCCCTTCGGCGATTTCGGTCAAGAGGTAGGGGCCGATGGCGCCCCAGCCGATTTCGGCCCCCTCGGCGGCGCGCGCGCGCGCCAGCATGTCCGCCAGCACAGGATGGCCGGGGGGCAGGCGCAGCACGGCGTTGTTGATGAGCGCCTTGCCCTTGGCCTCCGGCTGGCGGCCCCAGATCATCGGGGCGGACGGATCGACCGGCCGCAGCAGGACCATATCGGCGTCCACCCAGCATACGTCGGCCTTGTTCAGCATCTCGTAGCGGAAGCGGTCGGCGAAGGTTGCGGCCGACGCCCGCCCGCCGACCCGGTAGCGCTCCGCCGTCGCCGGATCGGCGACGATTTCGCGCGCGTCGCGGCGATCGACGCCAGCGGGCAGGTCGAGCGGCTCATAGGCATAGAGCGCCAGCCGCGCGCCTTGAGCGGGGAACGACGACAGGCAAGCGCGCACCAGCGCGGGCAGGGGGCCGCGCCAGAACGTGGCGAAATCCGTCAAAGGATGCGCGCGAGCACGTTGCGGCTCACGTCCTCCCAGTCGGCGAACAGGGTTTCGGTGGCGAGCGCGCCCAGCGACACATATTCGCAATAGACGTCAAAAATCCAGCTGGCGTTGATGTCGTCGAGCACCAGATGCTTGCCGCGTCCGCCGCGCGCCAGGCGCAGGCAATTGGAGATGTCGGCGCGGCAAAGTTCGTCCGTATGGCCGCCGTCGACATGGAACAGGTCGAACTCCCATTCCGGCAGGTGGGTCGCGATCCTCGGCAACGCCTCGCGCGAGTCGCCCCGGAAGAACCGCACCCGCCCCGGAAACTCCTGCGCGAGATAGGCGACGCAGGGCTCGACATAATCGTGCAGGCAGATATCGACCCCGGTCCAGGTGAGATCGGGATTTCCCGACAGCGCCAGCAGCGCCCCATGCGCGGCGTTGACCCCGACCTCCAGCATCGAGCGCTTAAAGCGGCTCGCCCGCCACAGGTTGCGGCGCGCGGGGGCGAGGGTCGGGTCGGGAGGGCGGCCGACGAATTCGGCTTCCTCGTTCCAGTAGAACAGACCGCCCTCCAGCGTCTCGCCGCTGTCGCGCACGAGACCGTTGAGTCTCGCCAGCCGCTCCAGAAACCGCGTCGAAAACTGCTCGGTCGCGTCGGCGCGGTCGAGCTGGTAGTCGCGCACCTCGTGCGTTTTCAGCGGACGGCCGGGAAGCAGCATGCGGCCGGTCATGGCGTCTGTAGCCGGCGGAACGCGGTCATGAGCCGGTCGCGTGTCGGCTTGTCTTGGATCGACACATCCGTCATGTCGGCATGCGAGGGCGCCTCGCCCCACAGTGCGGCGACGCAGCCCGGCGTCTTGCAGGTGAAGGCGAGCCCCAGCGCCGGCTGGCCCGAGGGCGTCACATCGCCCGCCAATTCATAGAGGCCGACGGTCACGTCGGATAAAGCAAAGCGCGCCTCGTGGCGGGCCTGAGTGTTCTTGCCCGCCTTGGTCGCCACGAAATGCTCGCGCATCGTCACCGTCACGCCGCCCTTCGCGTCCGTTTCGAAATGGACGTCGTCGGTAAACCACCGGGTCAGGGTCCCATCGGCCTTGGTGAGATATTCCGGATTGGCCGCCGTCGCTTTCGGCAGGGTTGCGGAGATATAGTCCACGGCCTGCTGGCGCGTGGCGAACTCTTGCGCCGAGGCCGTCGCGCCCAGCATCGCCATCGCCGCTACTCCCGCCACCCGCCTCATTGCCCGACGTCCAGAATGGTCTGCTCCAGCAATCCCGGATCGAGCTTGAACGCGCTGGTGTAGGGCTGGCTCAGCGCTAAAATAAGGAAGATGGAGCTGGCGATGGCGCCGGCGCCGAGAAACAGCGTTACGATCGTCGTTCCATTGGCGCGCGACAACACGCCGTAGCCCATGAACAACATGCAGCACCACGACACCACCATCCACAGCAACGGCCACGACACCGGGTCCGACAGTTGCAGCGTCATCAACAGCCGCGTCTCGCCGATCTGCGAGTAGTGCAGCCCCGCCGCGCCCAAAAGCTGGCGTTGCCTGTCGGTCTGCGGCTTGAGCCCGGTCAGGGTCTCGCTCATCGACGCCATGTTGTTATACGTGACGCGAAATGCGTCCGTTTGCGCCTGTCCCTCGCCCCAGAACTGCTCGTGCGCCCAGACCAGTTCGGTGCGCAGCATCTGCCGAGCGTTGTCGGCTTCGGGACCGAACTGCTTCAACTCCAGATCGAATTCGAGCGCGCGCGCGCAAAGCAGTTGCAGTTCGGTCTTTTGCGTCTGCGTCACGCCGTAGCCGGTCCAGATCATCAGGCCCAGCACCAGCGCCAGCAAAAGGCCGACCAGACCGATCACGCCGCCCAGGATGTCGCGCGAGCGGTCGGAGGTGTGCTCGATGGGCAGGAGCTTGGCGAGGACGAGGCCGATGAGGCCGCTCGCCAACACGGCGATCCAGATGGCGATAGTGACATTGAGCGACGACATAAGGCTCCCTGGACCCGCAGATGAAATCCTGCGCCCGCTTTAGGAGAGAGTAACCTTGCGCACAAGTCGGGGCCGGCGCTTGCACAAAAGAGGTGTTTGCCCTCTGCTTCGCGGATCGAATTAGCAAATCTTCAAAGTCTGGGGCTCCATAACGGAACCTGGGAGACGGCGGACCCGTCCCTGACAAAATGGAGCAACCATCATGAGCACCCTCAAGAAATTCGTCGCCAACGAGTCCGGCGCCACCGCCATCGAATACGCTTTGATCGCCTCGCTGATCGCGGTCGCCCTGATCACGATCCTGGGCTCGCTCGGCAGCCGCCTCGCCGGCGAGTTCTCGGAAGTCAGCGCCGCGCTGAAGTAATCGCCGCCCTTTGAGCGAAGTCGAACGCGCCGGCGGACCTTACCGCCGGCGTTTTTGCTTAAAATTCAAACCTGTTCACGCGGCTTCAAGGTTTGGCCGTTACGTTCAGGCGCGCAAACCGGGTTTCCAGGGGTTCCGCCATGTCGGGCGTCGCGCATCAATTGATGATCCTGTTCTTTCCGTTGACGATGGCGTTCGCCGCCGCGACGGACCTTCTGACCATGAAAATTCCTAACCGGCTTTCCGCTGTGGTGGCGCTGGGCTATTTCGTGCTTGCGCTCGTCGCCGGGCGCCCGTTCGCCGAAATCGGCCTGCATATGCTGTGCGGCGCGGCGATTCTCGTGTTTACTTTCGCGCTGTTCAACTTCGGTTGGATCGGCGGCGGCGACGCCAAGCTCGCGGCGGCGACGGCGCTGTGGATCGGCTGGAGCCCGCTCGCCGAATATGGCCTCTCGTCGGCCATCGCTGGCGGCGCGTTGACGCTCATCATTCTGGCGGGCCGGCGAATCGCCTTGCCAAACGCGCTCGCCTCGCAGGCGTGGATCGCCCGTCTGCATAACGCAAAAACCGGAATACCTTACGGCATCGCGTTGGCGCTGGGCGGTTTGATGGTCTATCCGCAGACGCAGGTCTGGACAGCCCTCAATATCGGCTGAAACCAATAGCTGCGGGCTGTCCGCCCCGCAGCGACATTTCATTAACTTTGAATGTTGAGACAAAAGCAAACGTTTGGATACGCCTGATTAACCGTAATTTGACGATTAGGCCGCATTCTGAGTCTCGGCGACGCCAGGCGCGCCATCAAGGGCCAGAAGTCCATGAACAGGTTGCAAGTCATCGCTTTGGGCGTCTCTGTGATCGCGTTCGGCGGCGCCTATTTCGTCTTCAACTCCTATTTGGGGTCTCAACGGAAGGCGCCGGTCGTCGTGCAGGAGGCGCCGAAGATCGACCTCGACAAGGTGATGGTCGCCGCTCAGGACATCCAGATCGGCACCGTCTTGAGCGAGCCGCAGATCGTCTGGCAGGATTGGCCGAAGGCGGCGATCTCCGAGCAGATGCTCACCAAGTCGCTCATTCCCGACACCGCCGCCGAACTCAAGGACACGATGACGCGCGAGGGCTTCCTGCGCGGCGAGCCGATCCGGCGCGACAAACTCGTGAAGGCGGGCGTGGGCGGTTATATGGCCGCCGTGTTGCCCAGCGCCATGCGCGCGGTCGCCATCAAAATCGACAACAGCGGCGATTCCTCGGCCGGCGGCTTCATCCTGCCCAATGACCATGTCGACGTCGTGCGCATCTATCGCGACGACGAGGGCACGCGGCACAAGGGCGCGGAGGTGCTCTCGCACCAGGTCGTGCTCTCCAACGTGCGCGTGCTCGCCATCGGCCAGAACGTACAGGAAGAGAATGGCCGCAAGGTCGTCTCCGGCGCCAATGCGACGCTCGAACTCGATCCCAAGCAAGCCGAGATCGTCATCTACGCCCAGCATCTGCCGGGCTCCAGCCTCAACCTTGTGCTGCGCAGCCTCGTGGATTCGGGCGGCGCTACCGAGATGGTCAACGATCCCTCGGACACTGATTCGGATTCCGCCGGCATCGCCGTCGTGCGCTACGGCCGCTGAGGAGAGGCCCCCGATGAACGCAACCTCAAATCTCCGCTTCGGCCCGGCCGTGAAGACCACTTTGCTCGCGCTCGCCGCCATTGCGACCCTCGCGGTCGCCGTCCCCGCGCGCGCCGAGGAGGCCGAAAATTTTTCGTCGGTCTCGGTGGGGCGTGGGCAGGTCAAGAACCTTCAGGTCGGCGTCGGCCGCTCGCTGATCGTCGATCTGCCCGAGGATGCGCAGGAAATCTTCGTCGGCCAGCCCGACATCGCCAACGCCATCGTGCGCTCGGCAAGGCGCATCTATATCTCCACCATCAATTCCGGCCAGACGACGATCTTCGCGCTCGCCGCTGACGGCCGCAAGATCGCAACGATCCAGCTCAGCGTCGGCCGTGACATCAGCGAACTCACCAACCTCCTCAAAGCCGCCGTCCCCAGCGGCGACATCAAGGTGCGCACCGCCGGCGGCGACATCATCCTGGTGGGTTCAGTCGATTCGGCAGGCGACGCGCAGCGGGCGCTCGACATCGCCGGCGGCTTTCTCAATTCAACGACCGGCAAGACCGGCACCGACCATTCCAATGATCTCAACGTTCAGGCCAAGGTGATCAACTCGTTGCTGATCCGCGGCCTCGACCAGGTCAGCTTGCGCGTGACGATCTCGGAAATACGCCGCGACGTGATCAAGCAATTGGGCATCAGCTACTCGGGCGCGGGTGGGAACGTGGCAGGGGGGTTCGGCTCAGGACTGAACGCGCTCTCGATCACCAACCCGCTCGGCGTCAATGGCGCGCTGGGCAACACCGCCTCCATCGGCTGGGGCATCGCCGGCACGCAGCTCAAGGCGACCATCAACGCTTTTGAGCAGGAGGGCGTTGCGCGCACGCTCGCCGAACCGACGGTGACGGCGGTCTCGGGCGAACGCGCCAAGTTCCTCGCGGGCGGCACGGTCCCGATCCCGACCAGCGAATCCTGCTCGTTTACGCAATGCGTCACCGGCTACATCCAGCAGCCCTACGGCGTCACGCTCAACTTCACGCCGGTCGTGTTGGCGCAGGGCCGCATCCAGCTGCGCGTCGCCACCGAAGTGACCGACATCGACTATTCCAAACAGATCACCAGCGGCACCATCTCGGTGCCGGGCTTCCGCACCCGCAAGAATGAAACCACCGTCGAACTACCCTCGGGCGGCACGATCGTCTCGGCGGGCCTGATCTCGACCCAGTCGAGCGCCGCGATCTCCGGGTTGCCGGGTCTGATGAACCTGCCGGTGCTCGGCGCGCTGTTCCGCTCGCGCGACTATCAGCGCCAGGAGACCGAACTCCTGATCGCCGTCACGCCCTATATCGTGCACGCCATCGATCCCAAGGAGGTCGCGCGCGCCGATCAGAACATGACCGACGTCAGCGATCCGCAGGGCTGGTTCCTCGGCCGCATCAACCGCATCTACTCGACCTCTCAAGGGTTGCGCCCGCCGCCGACCTATTCGGGCAAAGTCGGCTTCATCAACGACTAACCGCCACCCCCTCCCATTCCCGCTTACTTCAGAAGAGTTGACGTCATGATTGAGGAGCTGAGGACCCAAGGCCGGATACGCGGGAAGGCCGCCACGGCGATCTTCCTTGGCGCGGCGGCGCTGTCGCTTTCCGGTTGCCTGACGGGGACCGAATATCTCTCCGACAACTCCGCCACGTCCATGGAATATCACGAGCGCCACCCCATTGTGCTCGGCAAGGGCGTGACCACGCTCGACCTTTTCCCCGCTGGCGAGAAGCTCGACCAGTTGACCATTGACAAGCTTAAAGGCTTCGCCGAGCGCTACCACGAATTCGGGGCCAGCGAGATCACCATCATGACGCCGGTCGGCGACGGCCGCGCCTCGTCCTTCGTGCCGCAAATCCGGCGCGAACTCTACGTCGACGGTCTGCGCGGCTATGTCGCGGTTTCGACCTATCCGGCCGGCGACCGCACGATGGCGAGCCCGATCCGGTTGGTCTACCAGGGTCTGAAAGCTCAGGTCGCCGATCGTTGCGGACAATGGCCGACCGACCTTGCCTCGGGCTCTTCGCTGGAGACCTGGAAGAACCAGCATTATCCCAACTTCGGCTGCGCGACCCAGTCCGCGCTCGCCGCCCAGATCGACGATCCCCGCGATCTCGTTCAGTCGCGCGGCTCGACGCCGCCTGACCAGGATATGCGCCTGCGCGCCATCCAGAACGTGCGCAAGGGCTCGGATCCGGGGACGAACTGGACGGTCACGACTTCCAATCTCGGCGCTGTGAGTAACTGACCATGCGCACGCAAGCTCCCGACGACACATCGCCCCCGCACTCGGCCCCGATGTTGCAGATCGATCCCGTTCCGCGGATTTCGATCCAGGCGTTCTGTGAATCGCCTGAGGCCGCCTCGATCATCCAGGCCGCCATCGGCGACCGCCGCATGAACAAGGCGCACGTCAAACAAAACATGGGCGGCGCCGCTGCGGCGGTGGAAGCCTATCGCAATGCGCCGACCCCCAATGTGATCGTCATCGAGGCGACCGTCGATCGCGAGCATCTGGTCGGCCATCTCGACGAACTCGCCGAATATTGCGACGCCGGCACCAAGGTCATCATCCTTGGCAAGGTCAACGACATCGTGCTCTATCGTCAGTTGATCGCGCGGGGGGTCAGCGAATATCTGGTGCTGCCGTTCAGCGTCGTTGATTTCGTCGGCGCGGTCAGTCATCTGTTCAAGGTGTCGGGGGCCAAGCCGCTGGGGCGCGTGCTGGCGCTGGTGGGCGCCAAGGGCGGCGTCGGCTCGTCCACCATCTCGCACAATCTCGCCTGGCACTTCGCCGCCGAACTCGGCATGGATACGATCATCGCCGACCTCGATCTGGGCTTTGGCACAGCGGGGCTCGACTTCAACCAGGACCCGCCGCAGGGCGTGGCGGAAGCCGTGTTCGCGCCCGACCGCGTCGACACCACGCTGGTTGATCGCCTGCTGTCGAAATGCGGCGATCATCTGCATCTGCTGGCGGCGCCCGCGATGCTCGACAAGATGTACGACTTCAGCGACACGGCCTTCGACTCGATTATTGATGCGCTGCGGGCCTCCGCGCCCTGGATCGTGCTCGACGTGCCGCATGGCTGGACAGGCTGGCAGCGGCGCATGCTGGTGGGCGCCGACGAGGTGATCGTTGTCGCCGAGCCGGATCTGGCCAATCTGCGCAACGCCAAGAACATCATGGACAACATTCGCGCCGCGCGGCCGCACGACCATCCGCCGCGCCTCATCATCAACAATGTCGGCGTGCCCAAGCGCCCGGAGATTCCGGTCTCCGACTTCTCCAAGACCATCGAGATGGAGCCGACGGCGGTGATCGCCCATGACGCCAAGCTGTTCGGGGCGGCGGCCAACAATGGCCAGATGATTGCGGAGATCGAGCCCAAGGGCAAGACGGCCGAGATTTTCTCCGGCCTTTCGGCGGCGATCGCCGGACGGGGCGAGATCAAAAAGCCGAAAAAGGGCTTGTTTGATCCGTTCCTGTCGAAACTCTCAAAGCGTGCGTGAAGCCCTGTCTATAGCGTAGCGAGGAGATATGTTCGGTAAGCGCGCCAATGCCGGTCCCAGCCCGGCCCCGGCCCAGGCTCAGGCCCTCACGACCAGTCAGGAGGCTCCGCGTGGGCCGGCGCCCGCGCCGCGCGTCACGACGCCTGCGCCCATTCCCGACCGTGGCCCCGAGCCGCGCTCGGAGACCTATTTTCAAACCAAATCTATGATTTTCAGCGCGCTGATCGAGGCCATCGATCTGAGCGCGCTTTCAAAGCTCGATCAGGAGACGGCGCGCGAGGAAATTCGCGACATCGTCCATGAGATCGTCACCATCAAGAACGTCGTGCTCTCCATCGCCGAGCAGGAAGACCTGCTCGACGACATCTGCAACGACGTGCTGGGCTTCGGCCCGCTCGAACCTTTGCTGGCGCGCGACGACATCGCCGACATCATGGTCAACGGCCCGACGCGCACCTTCATCGAAGTCAACGGCAAGATCCAGTTGACCAACGTGCGCTTTCGCGACGGCGCGCAGTTGATGAACATCTGCCAGCGCATCGTCAGCCAGGTCGGCCGCCGCGTCGACGAAGCCTCGCCGATCTGCGATGCGCGTCTGCTCGACGGCTCCCGCGTCAACGTGATCGCGCCCCCCCTCGCCATCGACGGCGCCGCGCTCACCATTCGTAAGTTCAAGAAGGACAAGCTGACGCTCGACCAGCTCGTGCG
>Ga0209698_10002742_pt1 | contig 19829 bp, 26 predicted proteins | sample LitLauG_LLR_2012_FD_187203 | JGI IMG/M metagenome (GOLD analysis project Ga0209698, IMG submission 187203) | Freshwater sediment microbial communities from Pennsylvania, USA - Little Laurel Run_MetaG_LLR_2012 (SPAdes) (version 2) | ecosystem: Environmental > Aquatic > Freshwater > Creek >...
CACATTGCGCACCCTCACCCCGGCCCTCTCCCGCGCCGCGGGAGAGGGGGCCTTCGCCCAGGGCTGCGAGCAAACCGTCTGCCGCGCAGACTCCTAGCGAACGCCTGCGAGGGTGCCGGCAACGAGCGGCCGTCGATGGTGCCGAGCAATCCCGGAGCGCGCGCGGGAGGGTCTGGATTCGCTTCCTCGCCCTCCCGCACTTCTTCGCAACGCCTGCGCGCGGAGGCACCAGTTGCCTTTGTACCGCGATTGCGGCAGGCGGCTCGGTCAAACAAGGCAGACGGACGGTGGGTTTCCGGCAGACTGGAACCCTCAAGTTTCCGGCCGCTCGGCCGATGGGGGTTTTGCGGCACTCCTGGCCGCCGGGGCGGTCCAAGCGGCAGGGCGCGCCGGTGTTTCTCCGCGGTTCGGGTTTGACGTCGTTCGGGGCACTTCCTACACTGCGCCTTGTCCTGTGCAAGTCTTTGCACACCGTAAACTTCACTTGCAGGAATTGACCTCATGGATGCCAAGGAATTTGTCCGTACTACCGTGACCGAGAACCCGATTGTCCTTTTCATGAAGGGCAATGCGCAGTTCCCGCAATGCGGCTTCTCCGGACGCGCGGTGCAGATCCTGAAATCTTGCGGCGCGCAGAATCTCGTAACCTTCAATGTCCTGGAGGACGAGGAGGTTCGCCAGGCCGTGAAGGATTACGCCAACTGGCCCACGGTGCCGCAGCTGTACGTCAACGGCCAGTTCGTCGGCGGCTCGGACATCATGTCCGAGATGTACGAGAGCGGCGAACTGCAGGAACTGCTCAAGCAGGCGCAGGCCGCTTGAGCAATCCCACCGGTGCCAACCCGCCGCGGCGGCGGCTGGTCGTTGCGATCACCGGTGCTTCGGGCGCCATCTACGGCACGCGGCTGCTGGAGCATCTTCGCAATAGCGGCGTGGTGGAAACACATGTGGTGGTATCGCATGCCGGCGCGCTCAATGCGCACCAGGAACTGGGCCTCAAGCGGGGGCAAATAGAAGCCCTGGCCGATGTCGCCCATGGCGTGTCCGATATCGGCGCCAGCATCGCCTCCGGATCGTTCCGATGCGACGGCATGGTGGTAGCGCCGTGCTCGGCCAAGACGCTGGCGGCGGTAGCAGCGGGTTTCTCCGAGAACCTGATCAGCCGCGCGGCCGACGTCTGCCTGAAAGAGCGCCGCCGGCTCATTTTGATGGTGCGCGAAGCGCCCTTGCACCTGGTTCATTTGCGCAATATGGAAAGTGTGACCCAAATGGGCGGGATCATCTTTCCGCCGACCCCCGCGTTTTATCAGCGGCCAACCTCCATTGAGCAAATGGTTGACCACACGCTTTCGCGCATCCTGGACTTATTTGATATTGAGCACTCACTATCACCCCGTTGGCCGGGGATTAACCCAAGCCAGTAGCATCCCGCGCCATTCCCCCAGGTGCCGCGCCGCAAAAATTACCCTACAGGCCGGCCCTAAAGCGCCGATATGCCAGTTCTAAGGGTGTCAATTCCCGACCGGGAAATCCCCTAGAACGAACGGTTGACCCCGTCGATGGAAGTGACTGCTGCACCGCAAGAGATTAGGCTAATCTCATGTTGTCGATGCAGCGGCGCATGCCGCCGGCGGGTGCAGGCTGCCCAGGCAAGGCGGTCCGACATCCGGTTTCCTAGCTTTATATGCGAGGTAGAAAAAATGGCCAAACCCGTTTCCACCGTCCGTAAGGCACAAGTGGCACACAGTTGGGGGATCCTGCTGGGCATGATGGGAGTTCCCATCCTGGCAGTGCTTGCCAAGATCTATCCCCAGCAAGACACCATATGGGAAGTCTTGCTGGCCGTCTGCGGCCTGATCATCATCCGTTCTACCGTGGGCTATCTGTTCCCCAAGTTGGGTAGCGGCGCCAAAAAGTCCGCCGCCGCCGTAACCCCGTCCCACTAGTTTCCGCTGCGGCCATCGGCCGCCGATCGCGAAACCACCTGCGCAAGCCTGCCCCATAGTTCTCCAGCACCGCAGCCCCGCCCCACCGGGGCTGCGCCGCAATTGGCCGGCGCGCGGTCCATCAGCACGCAGGCATCTGCCCCGCGGCCATTTACAACAAGTTACGCAACACATTGAACATTCGGGATCTAATTGCGCCTGTGCGCGACTAACGAGGCGTGCGTACGCTTTGCCGGAACCGTCATCGGCTATGCATGGGTCCGACGCGGAAAGCTGCAGGCCGGGCGCAATGGAACCATCACGAATGATTTTCATGTGCAGAACAGGAGCAAGAACATGCACCCGCTAAAGTGGGCTTCGGCCCTTGGAGCCTGCGCCGCCGCGCTGGCAGGTTGCGCTGTCTTACCCAGCGGCCCCACCGTGCGCGTAATGCCCGCGCCCGGAAAACCTTTTGAGGTCTTCGTGTCGGAAGACCAGTACTGCCAGAGTTACGCGCGGCAGTCGCTGGGCACCAGTCCCCAGGAAGCCGCCAATAACAGCGCCGTGGGCTCGGCCGTGGTCGGAACGGCGCTCGGCGCTGCTGCCGGTGCCTTGATCGGCGGCAACGGACGCAGCGCTGGAACGGGAGCCGGTATCGGCCTGTTGGTGGGATCGGCAGCCGGGGGCAGTGAAAGCCAGCGCAGCGGATATTCCGCCCAGCGCCGCTATGACATCAGCTACGAACAGTGCATGTATTCGAAGGGCAATCTGCTGCCAGGCCAATCCCTGCCATACAACAGCAGCCTGCCGCCGCCGCCGCCTCCGCCGCCGCCGCCGCCGCAGTAACGGCACGCGCTGCGTTCTGCCGTACCGGGCCACGGTGTGGCGGGCGTCACGCCCGCAACCGTGGCCTTGTTCTTGGTGGGGCGCGTCAGCACAAGCCGTATCACCAGCGCAGCAGGCGGGGGCCCAGCAAGGCGCCGCAGCCGGCCGGAATCAGCATGCCGAGCACGTACCAGACGGCCAGGAAGGGCGGCGCCAGCTCGGGGCAATGCAGGGTGTAGACCAAGGCGCCCACGGCGCCCGATGCCAGCCCCGCGGCGCCACCCGAGAGCGCCAATCGCGTTGGCGCGTGGCGCCGCATCGCCCAGATCACGGCAACAAATACCGGCGCGGAAACCAGGGCGATGAGCGCCGAACAGACCCGCGCGGTATGCCCCATGACCAGGTCCATGCGGTAATCCGGCGCCGCGTCGAGCAGCACATACGCGGCAGCCGACCACATCAGCAGCAATGGCGCCGCCAGTGCCAGCGGCACGAAACCGAGGCGGGTCCCCGGGTGCGCGAGACGACGCACGCCGACCAGTGCGATCAGGCCCAGCGCGGCGCAGAACAACTCGCGCAACCAGAACTGCGGCAGATGGACCTCCCGCGCCAGTTCCGGCTGCAGGCCCAGCAGACCGGCCATCAGCAACACCGCGGCGCCCAGGCCGGCAGCAAGCGCCGCCGCGACGCCGCGGTTGCGCGCGGGCGCGTCGACCGCTTCGGCACCCGTGGCGAGCATTGCGATGAGTTCGTCGGTCTTCACGTGCCGCTCCGGATTCTTGCTGCCAGGGCCTTGAGGCCACGGTGGATGCCGACCTTCACCGCGGACTCCGACATGCCGGTCCGGATCGCGGTTTCCGCGACCGAAAGACCTTCGAGCTTGACGCACACGATAGGCATGCGCTGGCGCTGCGGCAGCGTATCCAGCAGCTTTGCCAGGTCGCGTCGCGCCTCGGCCGCCTCGCCATCGACGGCGAGCAGCTGCTCGCTGTCCTCGTCCAGGGGATCGTGGAGCAGGTCCTGGCGGGAACGCCGTCGCAGCAGGTCAATGAGCTTATAGCGCGCGAGGGCGACCACCCAGGCGGTAAGCGGCTGGGCGGGGTCGTAGGTGTGGCGCTGGTTATGCACCGCAATCAAGGATTCCTGCACGAGATCTTCCACTTCATCGGGTAGGCTCGCGAGCCGCTTGCGCAAGAACGCGCGCAAATGGCCCGCCAGATCGACCAGGAACGCATGGTAGGCCGCCGCGTCGCCGGCCAGGCCCCGCAACAACAGCCCCCGCAGGCGCTCCTCGCTGGTTTGCATTACGCCATCTCTTTGTATTCGCTGCCGCTGCCCCGGTGGTTACGGCTCCCGGGAGGAAATTTGTCAATTCCCCGGTCATTTCCCACGTGTCCCGGCGATGCACCCCCGGCCTGCGCAGGGATGGCGTTGCCGCGTGTAACCAAAACGGCCAGGCAACGAACTAACCAGCACGCAGCTTACTTCGGACCGCAAGCTGCGGTTGAATTCCCCCAATGAACGGCAAACCGGCCAACCACCCTTACCACCAAGGAGTCACCATGCGCACGACCACTGCAGCGGCTTTTTCCCTTTTCCTGATGCTGGCTAGCGGCAGCACCTTCGCACAGGACGCGATGTCGAAGGATTCCATGGCCAAGGACTCCATGTCCAAGGACAGCATGAGCAAGGATGCCATGACCAAGAAGGATGCCATGGCCAAGGATGCGATGGGCAAGAAGGACGCCATGGCCAAGGATGGCATGGCCAAGACCGATGGCATGGCCAAGGACGCCATGGGCAAGAAGGACGCGATGTCCAAGGATGCGATGTCCAAGGATGCGATGTCCAAGGACGAAATGAAGCACTGAGTACGCGCAGGAATGAACGGGGCGGCATCCTAGCGGGACCGCCCCGAATGCCGCAGCGGGTCCGCTATGCCTTCTGGCCGTTCCGTAACCCATGTGTCAGGTTCGGACACCGCTAGACAACCCGTTCGGCACGAGGTTGTCACCCATGTCTTCGGTACGTTCTGTCACCCATGTATCGGGGTTGGACAGTGTTGCGCTGGTGCCGGCAGAGGGACTCGAACCCCCGACCTTCGGTTTACAAAACCGCTGCTCTACCAACTGAGCTATGCCGGCCGGAAATAGCGAAGCCGTGAAATCGTGGCGCCATGACGCCGAGATCGCTGCGCGGCGGCCTATTTGACACGCGTCAGCCGCGGGCGGTCGCCGGCAGCGCCGGGCCCCGCGGGCGGATCGGGCGGCGGGCCATCCGGAGGCGCCGTGGAAAGGTTGCGCAACGGCGTGACCGTGGCGCTGGCCGGCGCCGGCGTCGCGAAGGAGGGTGCCTCGGCAACCGGCGTGGCCGGCGAATCCGGGCGCGGCGCCGGTGCCTCGAAGGCCATGCCCTGGCCCGTTTCGCGCGCGTAAATGGCCCGGATGAAGTCGATCGGGACGCGCACATCGCGCGCCACGCCGCCGAACCGCGCCTGGAATTCGAGGAAGTCGTTGCCGATGGAAAGGCGGTTGGTGGCAAGCGGCGACACGTTCAGCACGATCTCGCCGTCCTTGACGTACTCGGCCGGCACCTGGACATCGCCAGCGACCAGTACCGTGACGTACGGCGTGTAGCCGGAGTCGTTGCACCACTCGAAGAGGGCTCGAACGAGATAGGGTTTGGTGGAGATATCAGCCATGGGAGCCTGGGTGGTACGCCGCGGCAGATCGCCGCGGCACAACGCTGAGCGCCGCGGTGTTCAGCGGCGCATCACCTTTTCACTGGGCGTCAGCGCCTCGATGTATGCCGGGCGGCTGAAAATGCGTTCGGCGTACTTCATGAGCGGCGCGGCGCTCTTGGGCAGTTCGATCTCGTAGTGGTCCAGCCGCCACAGCAGCGGCGCGATAGCGACGTCGAGCATCGAGAAATCGTCGCCCAGCATGTACTTGCTCTTGAGCAGGATGGGCGCGAGTTGCGTCAGGCGGTCGCGGATCTGCAGGCGGGCCTTTTCCACGGCCTTCTGGTTCGTGCTGTTCTCCAGCGTCTGGACGTGCACGAAAAGCTCGCGCTCGAAGTTGAACAGGAACAGCCGGGCGCGGGCGCGCATCACCGGATCTGCGGGCATCAGCTGGGGGTGCGGGAAGCGCTCGTCGATGTACTCGTTGATGATGTTCGACTCGTACAGCGTGAGCTCGCGCTCGACCAGGATGGGTACCTGGGCGTACGGATTCATCACCGCGATTTCCTCGGGCTTGTTGAAAAGGTCGACATCCTTGATTTCGAAGTCCATGCCCTTTTCAAACAGCACCAGGCGGCAGCGTTGCGAGAAGGGGCAGGTCGTACCGGAATACAGCACCATTGTTTTGTCGCCTTTTGCGTGACGTCCCGCGCGCCGACTGGCGGGGGAGTTCGGAGAACATTGCCGCCCCGGGCAGGGCCGGGCGCGGCTCGGGCAGCCTGCTATTCTACTTCAGGAGCCGGCAACCGCGGTTCCCGGTGAAAAAGCGGTTCTCGTCCAAGGGTTTGGCCTAAAGCATTGCGTCCATGAACGTGTCCCTTTCCACTGCGGCCCGGTTGCGTGCCGCGACAACCCGTCGGCATCGCCCTGCGGGCAGCCGCTGCCATGCCCCGCGGGGGCGTTGCTGATGTTGCGCCGCATCTGGATGGTGTTTGCCCAGGCCACAACGGTCGGGATGGCGCTGCTGTTCGTCGTTGCCACGCTCAAGCCGCAATGGTTTCCCCGCGATGTGCCAGCCGCCAGGCCAGCCGAGGCGCCGGCCATGCCCAGTCCGGTTGCCGGAACGTCGATACGCCAGGTGGCTGCCGACGAGCCGGTCAACCGCGTCAACGCGCTGGGTTCCTACGCCGACGCGGCCATGCGTGCGATGCCGGCGGTTGTCAATGTCTATACGGCCAAGCAGATCGCCCGCGGTAGCGCCGACGACCCCATCGCCCGCCAGTTTTTCGGGGAATCGGCCAATCCGGAGCCGCAGAGCGTCGCGCGCCTGGGCTCAGGCGTGATCGTCACCGCCGATGGCTACGTGCTGACCAACAACCATGTGGTGCAGGCGGCCGATGAGATCGCCGTGGCCCTGGGCGACGGGCGCCGCGTGGACGCCCGGCTGGTGGGCGCCGATCCTGAAACCGACCTTGCCGTACTGAAGATCGATCTGCCCAATCTGCCGGTGATGACCTTCGGCCGCTCCGAGACGCTCAAGGTGGGCGATGTCGTGCTGGCGATCGGCAACCCCTTCGATGTCGGGCAGACCGTCACGATGGGCATCGTCTCGGCCCTGGGAAGGACCAACCTGGGCATCAATACCTTCGAGAATTTCATCCAGACCGATGCGGCGATCAACGAGGGCAATTCGGGTGGCGCGCTGGTCGACAGCAACGGCCACCTGGTGGGCATCAACACGGCCATCTTCTCGCGCACCGGCGGTTCGATCGGCATCGGCTTCGCGATCCCCACCACCATCATCACGCAGGTCATGAACCAGATCGTGCAGAACGGCCGCGTCAAGCGCGGCTATTTCGGTATCGAGCTCTACGACATCACGCCGGAGCTGGTCGACGCGCTGCGGCTCAAGCGCAAGGATGGCGTGGTCGTGCGCGGCGTGCTGCGCAACGGGCCGGCAGGCCACGCCGGCATGGAGCCCGGCGACGTCGTCGTGTCGATCAACGGGGCAAATGTCGCGGAACGGCGCGCCATGCTCAGCCAGATTGCCCAGCTCGATCCGGGCGCCACCGCCACCGTGCATGTGCTGCGCGAAGCCCGGGAACTGGACCTGAAGATCAAGGTGGGCGAGCGGCCGGCGCCGGCCCAGCGCTAGCGGCTGCGCGGCCTGAGCCGCGCCGTCAGGCGGCGCGCGATTCGTCTTCCGAGCGGCGCCCGCCGACGATGCTGCCCAGCAGGACACCCAGCTCGAACAGCAGCCAAAGCGGGACGGCGAGCAGCAGCTGTGACAGCACGTCGGGAGGCGTGACGATGGCGGCGACGACGAAGGCCCCGACGATCATGTAGGGCCGGACCTGGCGCAGCTTGGCCACGGAAACCACGCCCAGGCGCACCAGCAGCATGACGATGATGGGCACTTCGAAGGCGAGTCCGAAGGCGATGAACATGCGCAGCACAAAGTCGAAGTACTGCTCGATGTCGGGGGAAACGTTGACGTTGCCCGGGGCGAATCCCGAAATGAAGCGGAAGACGACCCCGAAGACGACGTAATAGCAATACGCGATGCCGGCGAAGAACATGAATACGCTCGAGATGATGACCGGCGCAGCCAGGCGCTTCTCGTGCTGGTAGAGGCCCGGGGCGATGAACGCCCAGGCCTGGTAGAGCACGTACGGCGAGGCCAGGCAGAAGGCGGAAAACAGGGTGACCTTGAGCGGCACGAGGAACGGCGTGATCACGCCGGTGGCCAGCAGCTTGCTGCCCTGCGGCAGGGCCGCGATCATGGGCCGCGACACCCAGTCGAAGATCTGCCGCATGAACGGCCACAGCCCGAGGAACACGATGATGACCGAGGCGCATGCCTTGACCAGCCGGCTGCGCAGTTCCACCAGGTGCGATAGAAAACCCTGATCGGTGTCGTCCTGGCCCATGGTGGGGTTCCGCCTAGCGCCGCACGCGGACGCGGTTGATGCGGGCCCGCGGCGCCAGCCTGCGGCGCGCCGCCGCCGGCGCGTCGGGTACGGCCAGCTGGCGCTTGAGCCGTTCGATTTCCAGGCTGAGATCGTCGATGGAGGGGCGCGGGCGGTAGCGCCGGTGGAAAACCTGTGGCGGCGCCGGCGGCCCGCCCGAGGACCAGCCATTGTCGCCCAGGGGCGCCATGACCTCCTCGCGCACTCCGGAAACCGCCGATTCGACGCCCGAGACGGTACCGCGTACCGCGGTTTCAACCGAACGCGCACCCGCGCGGGCTTCCTCGCCGATCTTGCGCAGGTCCGCCAGATGGAATTCCCGGTCGAAATCACCGCGGACCTGGCTCACGTACTGCTGCATTTTTCCGACCCAGGAACCCAGCGTGCGTGCAGCCTGCGGCAGCCGCTCGGGGCCGAGGACGACCAGGGCAACGACGCCGATCAGGATGAACTCTCCGAAGTCAAACATGGGCAACCTGGTCGGTTCGTGGTTTCAGGGTCCCGGCGCGGGCCCCATCCGGCAGCCGGCCCTGGGCCGCCCGCGTGGGGCGTCGGCCGCGCCCCGCCGGGCACTCCGGGGCATTGCCACAATTTACTTGGGCGCCGTCCCAGGCACGGCGGCCGATCGGCGGTTCGATCAACCGCCGTTCTTTTCCCGGGCGGCGACGTCGATGGTCGCTGCGGCGCGACTGGCGTCCTCCACTTTCTGGGTGGGGGCCGGCGGAGGCGGATCGGTCCCTTCGCGTATGCCTTCCTTGAAGCCCTTGATGGCGCCGCCGAGGTCCTTGCCCATATTCCGGAGCTTGCCGGTGCCAAAGACCAGCATGACCACCGCGAGGACGATCAACCAGTGCCAGATAGAAAGCGAACCCATGTTATCTCCCGGTAGACATCTGACGCCAGGGCTGCGGGCCGCCCAGTACGTGGATATGCAGATGGGGTACTTCCTGGCCGCCGCCAGGACCATTGTTGACGACCAGCCGGAAACCGTCGGTCGCGCCTTGCTCATGCGCCAGGCGCGGAGCCAATAGGAGCATTTTACCCAATAGCGCCTGATCGCCGGGTCCGGCGGTAATCAGCGAATCGGTGTGCCGCCTTGGCGCGATGAGCAGGTGCACCGGCGCTGCCGGGTGGATGTCGTGAAATACCACCACATCCTCGTCCTCGAAAACGCGCCTGGACGGGATTTCGCCGCGCGCGATGCGGCAGAAAAGGCAGTTGGATGGCTCGGCTTGCATCATGGCGTCACTCCTTGTCCGGTGTGCCGGCGCGTTCGCGCTCGAGCACCTTGCGCAGCGCTTTTTCCTCCAGACCCGACGTTCCCGCCCGGCGCTCCAGCTCGTCGAGGACCTGTTCGGGCCGCAGGCCAAAATGCGCCAGCATCACCAGGCAATGGAACCACAGGTCGGCGGTCTCGCTGACGATCCGCCCCGGATCACCATCCTTGGCCGCCATGACGGTCTCGGTGGCCTCCTCGCCGATTTTTTTGAGCACCGAATCGGGCGCCTGTGCCAGCAGGCGGGCCACATAGGACTTGCCCGGGTCGCCGCCACGGCGCGCATCGATGATGTCGGCGAGGCGGGTGAGCACGGCGGTGGCGGAAAGTTCGGGCTTGCCTGGGTTCACGATAGTCCTGGGCGGGGGTGCCGTCCCGCGCCAAGACGGGACCGCTATTCTAGCGACGATACAGGAGCGCCGGGTCCACCACGACCGGATCGACCTCGCGCCAGGCACCGTCTTCCAGGCGGCGGAAGAAACAGCTGGTGCGGCCGGTGTGGCAGGCGGGCCCCTGCATGGGCTCCACGAGATAGAGCACGACATCGCCGTCACAGTCGATGCGCATTTCCCTGACGTGCTGCACGCTGCCCGATTCCTCGCCCTTGCGCCAGCGCCGCGCCCGCGAGCGCGAGTAGTAGGTGGCCAGCCCCGAGGCCTGCGTCTCGGCCAGGGCGGCGCGGTCGGCCCAGGCCACCATGAGGACGCGGTTGTCGCCGGCCTGCTGGGCGATCACCGGCACGAGCCCGGCCGCGTCGAAGGCTATGTCATCGAGCCATGCGGCGCTGTTAACCGGGGCGGGCAAGGCGGCGTCGGTGCCGTTCATCGGGAATGCTCCGCAAAGCCCGGTCCGGTAGGGCCGGGAGGACGTCAATCGAGGCGCATCGCGATACCCCGCGCGGCCAGGTAATGCTTGGCCTCCTGCACGGTGTACTCGCCAAAATGGAAGATCGAGGCGGCCAGCACGCCATCGGCCTGGCCATGGACGATGCCGTCGGCCAGGTGCTCGAGCGTGCCGACGCCCCCGGAGGCGATTACCGGAACCGGCACCGCATCGGCCACGGCCGCGGTCAGGGCGAGGTCAAAGCCCGCGCGCGTGCCGTCGCGATCCATGCTGGTGAGAAGGATCTCGCCGGCACCCAGTTCGACCGCGCGGCGCGCCCAGTCGATGACATCGAGGCCGGTCGCCTTGCGCCCGCCGTGCGTGTAGACCTCCCAGCCCTGCGCGGGGTCGCTTGCATTGCGCCGCCGGGCATCGATGGCCACGACGACGCACTGCGACCCGAACCGGGCGCTCGACAAGCCAATGAGTTCCGGGTCCAGTACGCCGGCAGTATTGATGGAGATCTTGTCGGCGCCCGCATTGAGCAGGCGGCGCACATCGTCGACCTTGCGCACGCCGCCGCCCACCGTGAGGGGTATGAACACCTGGCGGGCGACCGCCTCGATGACATCGATGATGGTCTCGCGATGATCGGAGCTGGCGGTGATGTCGAGAAAGGTGAGCTCGTCGGCGCCTTCGCGGTCGTAGCGCGCCGCAACCTCTACGGGGTCGCCCGCGTCACGCAGCCCCAGGAAGTTGACGCCCTTGACCACGCGTCCGGCGGTCACGTCGAGACACGGAATGATGCGCTTGGCGAGCATGGGGAGTCAGTGCCGCGCACTACCCCTGGGCTAGGGCCGCGGCACGCGCGATGGCCGCCTTGAAGTCAAGGGTGCCCTCGTAGAGCGAACGGCCCAGTATGGCGCCCTGCACGCCGTCGCTCTCGACGGCGCACAAACGGTCGACATCGCTGATGTCGGCAATGCCGCCGCTGGCGAGAACGGGAATGCGCACCGCGCGCGCCAGTGCGACCGTGGCATCGATGTTGACGCCGCTCAGCATGCCGTCGCGGCCGATGTCGGTATAGAGAATGGCGTCGACGCCGTAATCCTCGAACTTGGTCGCGAGGTCGATGACGTCGTGCCCGGTGAGCTTGCTCCAGCCGTCGGTGGCGACTTTGCCGTCCTTGGCGTCGAGCGCCACGATCACATGCCCCCCAAAGGCGCTGCACGCATCATGGAGGAAGCCGGGATTCTTGACTGCCGCGGTGCCGATGACGACGAAGGCAACGCCATCGTCGATGAACCGTTCGATGGTGTCGAGGTCGCGCAGGCCGCCGCCCAGCTGCACGGCGACATCGGGGCCCACGGCCTTGACGATGCGACGTATGGCCTGTTCATTGACCGGTTTGCCCGAACGCGCGCCGTTGAGGTCGACGACATGCAGCCGCGTGGCGCCCATGTCGACCCATTGTCGCGCCATGGCGACCGGGTCTTCGGAAAAGACGGTGGCGTCGTTCATGTCGCCCTGGCGCAGGCGCACGCAGTGCCCGTCCTTCAGATCGATAGCGGGGATGAGCAGCATGGATTTACCGTCGAGGGCGAAGGCGGGACGTTGGGTCGGGGCCGTGGGACGCAGGACGCGCGCCGGTCACGGATTCCAGGTCACGAAGTTTTCGTAGAGTCTCAGTCCGGCTGCAGCGCTTTTCTCGGGATGGAACTGCACGGCGAAAATATTATCGTGCGCAACGGCGCAGGTAAAGAACCCGCCGTAGTCGGCCTCCCCCGCGACAAGGCCGGGCCGATCGGTCTCGACATAGTAGCTGTGAACAAAGTAAAAATAACTGTCATTCTCGACGCCCGCCCATAACGCGTGCGGCCGGGCCTGGCGTACCCGGTTCCAGCCCATGTGCGGGATCTTGCGCCGGCGCCCCTGTTCATCCATGGTAGCCCTAAACCGGACAACCCGCCCGGGAAACAGGCCCAGACCGGCGACACCGCCCTCCTCCGAACGCTCGAAGAGCATCTGTTCCCCGATGCAGACCGCCAGGATGGGCTTGGCCGCGGCCGCGCGGCGCAGGGCCGGTTCCAGGCCGGACGCCATCAGGTTGCGCATGCAGTCGGGCATGGCGCCCTGGCCCGGCAGAACGACCCGCTCCGCGGCATCGATGACCGCCGGATCCTGGGTGATGCACGTGGTCACCGCGGGTGCCACGCGCGCGAGCGCCTGCGCGACGGAGCGCAGGTTGCCCATGCCGAAGTCGGCGATCGCGATCACCGCTACAGCGCACCTTTCGTGCTGGGTATGGCCCCGCCAGCGCGCGGGTCGAGCTCGAGGGCATCGCGCAGCGCCCGGGCGAAGGCCTTGAACACCGTCTCGCATTGGTGGTGCGCATTCTCGCCGCGCAGGTTGTCGACGTGCAGGGTCACCAGCGCATGATTTACGAAGCCCTGGAAGAATTCATGGGACAGTTCCACGTCGAAGTTGCCGATGGTCGATCGCGTGAACGGCACATGCCACTGCAGCCCCGGCCGGCCGGAAAAATCGACCACGACACGAGTCAGCGCCTCGTCCAGTGGCACGAAGGCATGGCCGAAGCGGCGTATGCCCTGCTTGTCGCCGGCCGCGGCGGCGACCGCACGACCCAGCGTTATGCCCACGTCCTCGACGGTATGGTGGCCGTCGATGTGAAGATCGCCCGTGGCCTCGATGGTGAGGTCGATGGCGCCATGGCGGGCGATCTGCTCGAGCATGTGGTCGAAGAAGCCGATTCCCGTGGTGACGGCGCAGACGCCGCTCCCGTCGAGGTCGACCGCGACCCGGATCCGGGTTTCCCGGGTTTCGCGGACGATCTCCGCGGTGCGCCGCTTCATTTCTGCCGCCATGGAATATGCCTCACGTGCCTGACTCAAGAGCCTGCAAAAGACGCGCGTTTTCGCTTTCCGTGCCGACCGTGATGCGCAGGCAACCCTGCAGCAAGGGATGCGAGGCCGACACATCCTTGACCAGAATACCCTGCCGCAGGAGGTCGGCAAACACCCCGGGCGCATCGCCGACGCGCAGGAGGAAGAAATTCGCTTCCGAGTCGAAAACCGCCGCTCCGGGGCGCGTGCGCGCCCATTCGCGCAGTCGCGCTATCAGCGCGGCGCGGCTGGTGCGGATTGCCGCCGCCTGGGCATCGAGCACCGGGACGTGGTCGAGCAGGAAATCGACCGCCGCCAGGGTGAGGCTGTTGACATTGAAGGGCGGGCGGATCTTGTCGAACTGGGCGATGAGTTCGGGCGCCCCGCACAGGTAACCCAGGCGCAAGCCGGCCAGGCCCAGCTTCGACAGGGTGCGCAACACGAGCAGATTGGGCCGGCGCGGCAGTTCGCCGATCCAGGTCTGCCGGGCAAACGGCAGGTACGCCTCGTCGACAACGACCAGGCCAGGAGCCGCATCGAGTATGGCGTCGATTGCCGCGCGCTCGAAGCAGTTGCCGGTGGGATTGTTCGGGTAGGCAAGGAAGACCACCGCCGGCCGGCATTTGTGCACGGCCGCCAGGAACGCGTGCAGGTCGAGGGTGAAGTCGGCCCGCAGGTCGGCGGCGACGAAGCGGCACCGGTCCTGGGCGGCGATAAGCCGGTACATGGAAAACCCCGGCCAGGGCGAAAGCACGGTGGTTTCGGGCCCGGCGCAAGCCTGGATCACCAGATGGATCAATTCGTCGGAACCATTGCCCAGTAGCAGCGCGCTGCCCGGCGGCAACCCGGCCTGGACGGCAAGGCGGCGCTTGAAATCGGCCGGTTCGCCCGGCGGATAGCGGTTGAGCGCCACCGTTCCCAAATGCTGCCCCAGCGCGCGCGCCAGCTCCGGCGGCAAGGGGTAGGGGTTTTCCATCAGGTCGAGCTTGACCAGTCCTTCGGCCGGCGCGACCGGATAGGCGTGCAGGTCGCGGACATCCTGGCGGATCACCCCCATCGGGGCGGCCTTGGCGCCGCTCATGCCGCGCCGTCCGGATCGGCAGGGCCGGCGCTCATGCGCAGCTCGGCACTGCGGGCATGCGCGACCAGGCCTTCGCCACGCGCCAGGCGCGATGCGGTCACGCCCAGCGTACGCGCGCCCGCCGGGGAGACTTCCAGGACGCTGCTGCGCTTTTGAAAGTCGGCCACGCCCAGCGGCGACGAGAACCGGGCCGTGCGCGCCGTGGGCAGCACGTGGTTGGTGCCCGCACAGTAGTCGCCCAGCGCTTCACTGGTGCTCGGACCCAGGAAAATCGAGCCGGCATGGCGGATGTGGGGCAGCCAGCGGCGCGCCTCGCGCGTCGAGATTTCCAGGTGCTCCGGCGCGATCCGGTTGGCAATGGCGCAGGCGTGCTCCAGGTCGCGCACCAGCACCAGCGCTCCGCGCCTGGCTAGCGAGGTTTCAATGATGTGGCGGCGCGGCATGCCGGGCAGCAGCCGGCCGATGGCAGCAAGGACCGCGTCGAGAAATGCCGGATCGGGAGTCAGCAGGATGGACTGCGCCATTTCATCGTGCTCGGCCTGGGAAAACAGGTCCATGGCGATCCATTCCGGATCGGTATGGCCATCGCAGATGATCAGGATCTCGCTGGGGCCGGCGATCATGTCGATGCCGACCATACCGAACACCCGGCGCTTGGCTGCCGCAACATACGCGTTTCCCGGGCCGACGATCTTGTCGACGGCAGGCATGGTTGCCGTGCCGTAGGCCAGGGCCGCCACCGCCTGGGCGCCGCCCACGGCAAAGGCGCGCGTGACCCCGGCCAGCGCCGCGGCGGCCATTACCAGCGGATTGCGCACGCCATCGGGCGCCGGCGCCACCATGACGATGTCGCGAACGCCCGCCACCTGGGCGGGGATGGCGTTCATCAGGACGGACGAGGGGTAGGACGCCTTGCCCCCGGGCACGTAGATGCCCACGCGATCGAGCGGCGTGACGCGCACCCCCAGCGTGGTGCCATCGGATTCGGCCACGGACCAGTCGGTGGCCCGGCCATGCTCATGGAAACGGCGGATGCGCAGGGCTGCCAGTTCCAGGGCGTTGCGGTCTTCGATGGCGAGCGATGCCAGCGCAGCCTGCATCTGCGCGGTAGGGATCTCGAGTTCCGCGACGCTGGCTGCGGTGGTCCGGTCGAAGCGGACGCTGTATTCGAGCACGGCCGCGTCGCCGCGGCGGCGCACGTCATCGACGATGACTTCGACCTGCCGGTCGATTTCCCGATCGGGTGCTCCGTCAACTGCGGTCAGGCGGTCCAGCGCGGCGTCGAAGCCGGCATCGGACGCATCGAGCCGGGCGATGCGCGGGGCGGCGTTCATGGAGCGCCTGCGGCGTTGGACGCCGGCGGCTGCGATCCGCCGCCGCCGACCGCCCCGCCTATGGCGGCGATGAGCGCGGCAAGGCGGCCACGACCGGTCTTGTAGGCTGCCTGGTTGACGATGAGGCGCGAGGTGATGGGAACGATCTGCTCGACCTCGCACAGCTTGTTGGCCCGCAGGGTTGCGCCGCTCGACACCAGATCGACGATGGCATCGGCCAGTCCGGCCAGGGGCGCCAGTTCCATCGAACCGTAGAGCTTGATCAGGTCGACGTGCACGCCCTTCAGCGCGAAAAAATCGCGCGCACCCTGGACGTACTTGGTGGCCACGCGCAGCCGCGCGCCGCGGCGCACGGCGCCGGCGTAATCGAAGCCCACGGGCGCGGCTACGCAGAGTCGGCACTGGCCGATGCCCAGGTCGACCGGCTGGTAGATGCCTCCGCCGCCGTGCTCCATGAGGATGTCGGCGCCCGCGATGCCCAGTTCCGCGGCGCCATATTGCACATAGGTGGGAACGTCGGACGCGCGGACGATGACCAGGCGCACGTCGGGCAGGCTAGTGCCGATGATGAGCTTGCGCGTGGCCTCCGGCGGCTCGTCGGGAACGATACCGGCACGCGCCAGCAGCGGCAGCGCTTCCTCGAAAATACGGCCCTTGGGCAGTGCCAGCGTGATCATGTCCCGCCCCTCATCGGACGCGCTCGATGTGCGCACCCAGCGAGGCCAGCCGGCGCTCCATTTCCTCGTACCCGCGGTCGAGGTGATAGATGCGCTCGACGGTGGTCTGCCCCTGCGCCACCAGGCCGGCGATGATCAGGCTGGCGGACGCGCGCAGGTCGGTGGCCATCACGGTGGCGCCCGAAAGGTGGTCGATGCCGCGCACGATGGCGGTGTGACCATCGATGTCGATGCTGGCGCCCAGCCGCTGCAGTTCCAGCACGTGCATGAAGCGGTTCTCGAAGATGTTTTCGGTGATGCGCGCCACGCCGTCGGCAATGCAGTTGAGCGCCAGGAACTGGGCTTGCGCATCCGTGGGGAAGGCGGGATACGGCTCGGTGCGCAGGCTGACCGCGCGCGGCCGCCGGTCCATGCGCAGGCGTATGGTGTCCGGGCCGGCGTCGATGCGCGCACCGGCCTCGCGCAGCTTGTCCAGTACGGCATCGAGCGTTCCCGGGGACGCGCCTTGCAGGGTGATATCGCCGCCCGTGGCCGCAGCGGCCACGAGGAAGGTGGCGGATTCGATGCGATCGGGCATGATGCGGTGACCGGCACCGTGCAGCCGCTCGACGCCCTCGATGACGATGCGATCGGTGCCGGCGCCGCGCACCTGGGCGCCCATGGCGTTCAGGCAGGCGGCCAGGTCGGCAACTTCGGGCTCGCGCGCGGCGTTTTCGATGACGGTCTCGCCGTCGGCGAGGGTCGCCGCCATCATCAGGTTTTCCGTGCCGGTTACCGTCACCATGTCGGTCACGATGCGCGCGCCGCGCAGGCGCCCCGCGGAACGGCGGCGCGCGACGATGTACCCCTGCTCGATGGTGAGTTCGGCGCCCAGTGCCTGCAGGCCTTTCAAATGCTGGTCGACCGGGCGGGCGCCGATGGCGCAGCCGCCGGGCAGGCTGACACGCGCCATGCCCTCGCGGGCCAGCAGCGGCCCCAGCACCAGTATGGCCGCGCGCATGGTCTTGACGAGTTCATAGGGTGCTTCCACCGAGCCCAGCCGGGCGGCGCGCAGGGCGTACGACTGCCCGTCGCGCTCCACCGCGACGCCCATGCCCGCCAGCAGCCTGCCCATGGTTGCGGTGTCGGCCAGGCGCGCGACGTTTTCCAGGCGCAGTTCGTCGCTGGTCAGCAGGGCCGCTGCCATGATGGGCAGCGCGGCGTTCTTGGCGCCGGCGACCCGCAGGCTGCCGGACAGCCTGTGTCCGCCCTCGATTCGAAGTTTGTCCATGCAAATCCTGTAGTGGGATCGGGCGACCGGCCGCTGCCGTCCGGCTACCGGCTGCCAGCGGCCGGCGCGGGCCCGGCCGCCGCCAGTTCCTCGGGCGTGACCGTGCGCATCGACAGCGCATGGATTTCCTGGCGCATGCGATCACCCAGGGCCGCATAGACCAGCCTATGGCGTTCGATGCGCGCCAGGCCGGCGAAACGCCGGCTGACGACGAGCGCATTCCAGTGGTGGCCGTCACCATCGACTTCCAGGCGTTCGCAGTCGAGGCCCTGGGCAATGGCAGCGCGGATCGATTCGGGGGTTGGCATGGTGCTCATGTGCGCAGTTTATAGCCGCGCGCCAGCATGCCCAGGGCAGTGGCCGACGCGAGGAGGAACGCCACGACCACGACCAGCAGGCTGATCCAGGGCGAGACGTCGGATTGGGCGAAGAAACCGTAACGGAAGCCGTCGATCATGTAGAAGAACGGGTTGGCATGGGAAAAAGCCTGCCAGAACGCGGGCAGGCCATGAACCGAGTAGAAAACGCCGGAAAGGAAGGTGGCCGGCAGGATGAGGAAGTTCTGGAAGGCGGCCAGCTGGTCGAACTTGTCGGAAACGATGCCCGCGATCAGCCCGAGCACCCCCATCAGGGCGGCGCCGGCGAGCGCGAATACCGGAATCCACAGGGGCGCCACGAAGCCGGGCGGTGCGATCCAGACGGTGACCAGAAATACGCCCAGGCCCACAGCGAGGCCCCGCAGCACCGAGGCCAGCACATAGGCACCGAAAAACTGCAGCGCCGACAACGGCGGCAGCAGGAGAAAGACCAGGTTGCCCATGATCTTGGACTGGATCAGCGACGAGGAGGAATTGGCGAAGGCGTTTTGCAGGATGGACATCATCACCAGGCCCGGGACGAGGAAGGTGCTGTAACGCACCCCGGCAAAGGGCTCGACGCGCGTATCCAGGACGTGGCCGAAGACCAGCAGGTAGAGGACGCCCGTGAGCACGGGGGCGGCGATCGTCTGGAAACTCACTTTCCAGAATCGCAGGGTTTCCTTGTACAGGAGCGTTTGAAAGCCTTTCCAGGCGGCGCCGTCGGCCACCGCCAGCGGCGTCAGGGCCGCGCCGGCGGACGGCGCAAGCGGCGCAACCGGCGTGGCGGCGTTCATGCGGCGAGCGCCCCGGCAGGAACGTCCCCGGCGTCGGCCATAACCTGGACAAACACGTCTTCGAGGTCGGCCGGCCCGACCTCGAGCTCCTCGATATCGCTGCCGAAATCGCGGCAGGCCTGCAGCGCCGGGCCAACATCGCGCGAATGCGAAAGACGCAGCACGATGCGCCCGGGCCTTTCGTCGACGACCCGCTGCGCCAGGGCGGGCGGCAGGCCGCCGCGCAGCCGCATGACGACCTGCACCCCGGCGATGCGGCCCAGCAGGTCGCGCGTGGGCTGGAGCGCCACGATACGGCCACCCTTGAGCATGGCGATCCGCCCGCACATCTGCTGGGCCTCCTCCAGGTAGTGGGTGGTGAGCACGATGGTATGCCCGTCGCGGTTGAGCCGCGCCATGAACTGCCACAGGCCCTTGCGCAGTTCCACGTCGACGCCGGCCGTCGGCTCGTCCAGAACGATGACCGGCGGGCGGTGCACCAGCGCCTGGGCCACCAGGACGCGCCGCTTCATGCCGCCGGACAGCGCGCGCATATTGGTGTCGGCCTTGACGGCGAGGTCGAGGTTGAGCATCACCTCGTCGATCCAGTCATCGTTGTTGCGCAACCCGAAATAGCCGGACTGGATGCGCAGCGTTTCCCGAACCGTGAAGAACGGATCGAACACGAGTTCCTGGGGCACCACGCCCAGGTTGCGCCGCGCCGCCCGGAACTCGTCGACCACATCATGTCCCATGACCCGGACGCGGCCGCTGGTGGCGCGCGCCAGGCCGGCGATGATCGATATGAGCGTCGTCTTGCCGGCGCCATTGGGTCCGAGCAGGCCGAAGAATTCGCCCTGCCCTATCTTCAGGTCGAGCGCGTCGATTGCCGTCAGGCTTGCATACCGCTTGGTAAGCGCGGCGACGTCAATGGC
>Ga0209698_10002746_pt1 | contig 19801 bp, 23 predicted proteins | sample LitLauG_LLR_2012_FD_187203 | JGI IMG/M metagenome (GOLD analysis project Ga0209698, IMG submission 187203) | Freshwater sediment microbial communities from Pennsylvania, USA - Little Laurel Run_MetaG_LLR_2012 (SPAdes) (version 2) | ecosystem: Environmental > Aquatic > Freshwater > Creek >...
CGCCTCAACCGATCGTGAACACCGCGAGCTTGTTGCCGTCCAGGTCGCGGAAATAGCCGCCGAAGAACTCCCCGCCGCGCGGGCCAACCGGGCCCTCGTCGGTGCCGCCCAGTTCCAGGGCCTTGGCGTGCACGCGTGCCACGACGTCGCGCGACGGCGCGGCCAGGCCGATCATCACGCCGTTGCCCACGGTGGCGGCCTTCCCGTCGAAGGGCTTCATGAGCGCCAGCGTGGGGGCGGACGGCGTGGTGCCCCAGGCGATGCCGCGCTCGAACTCCCACTGGCGCTTGGCGCCCAGTTCCGCCAGCAGGGCATCGTAGTACGCCGCCGCGCGCGGCAAGTCGTTGGTTCCCAAGGTCGCGTAACCGATCATCGTCTTCTCCGTGAATTGTGCGCAGTGCGGCGGCCGCGCAACGCCGGCCGCCGGGGGTTGGCATGGTAACGCTGCGGGACCCGGCGCGGCCGTACGCTGGTGCCGTGCCGGCGTGAAAACTACAATGCCGGTGTTACCGCCATGCGCGTTCTAGGAGTGGCAATGCCTTTTGTCGGAATCGGCCTGCATGTACTCGTGGCCCTGTTTTTCGCGATCCACGTGGTGCGCAGCGGCCAGCCCATCTATTGGCTCTTCATCCTGTTCTCGTTCCCGCTGCTGGGCAGCATCGTGTATTTCGTCGTCATCTACCTGCCCAACTCGCGTTTGCAAAGCGGCGCGCGTACAGCGGTGGCCGTGGCCGCGCGGGCGCTCGACCCGGGGCGCGAGCTGCGCGAGGCGCGCGCCGCCTTCGACTACACGCCAACCGCGCAAAACCAGATGCGCCTGGCGGCGGCGCTGCTCGAGTCGGGCGCTGCGGCGGAGGCCGCCGCCAATTACGAGGCCTGCCTCAAGGGGCCTTTCGCCGCCGACCTGGAAATCAAGTTCGGTGCGGCGCGCGCGCACCTTGAAAGCGGCAACTGGGAGCGGGCTGTCGACTACCTGCAGCAGATCCGTACGGCCAACGTGGCTTTTCGCGCCGAGCCGGTGCACCTGCTGCTGGCGCGTGCGCTGGCGGGCGCCGGCCGCCAGGAGGAGGCCAAGGCCGAATTCGAAGCCGCGCAGGGGCGCTTTGCCAGCTTCGAGGCGCGCGCCGAATTCGCGATCTGGGCCTATGCCCAGGGCGATGCGGCCAGCGCCAGCCGCCTGCAGGCGGAGATCGACGAGATCACCCATCGCTGGAGCCGGCACAACCGCGAGCTGAACGCGCCTTTGTTGCGCCGCCTGCAGGCGGCGCGCGACGGACGCGCCGCCGCGTAGAGCCCGGGCGCCGCCGCGCGCTCAGCGCTGCTCCTGCAACAGGGGATTTTGCACCGCCACCGTGCGCGCTCTGAGCTGCCACTCTTGGATCATCGGTACCAGGTCGACCTGTTCCCAGGCGCGCCGTCCCGCGCGTGCCAGCACCAGCGACATCATGGCGGTCACCAGCAGAACGCTCGCGAGCACCGCGGCCGCGCGTGCGGGCGAGGCTAGCCAGGCGCCGGCGGGACCGGCGAAAAGCCGGCCCACATGTTCCGGGCCGTGCCAAAGCAAAAGCAGCGCACCCAGGCCCAGGGGGCCGACAAAGGACAGCCAGGGGCGCAGCACGAGGTAGGGGTGCACGGTAACGACGGCGCCGGAAAGTTGCGTCGCGGCCAGGACCATGCCGATCGCCAGCAATGCCGACAGCGCCGGGTGCAGCAGATCCGCGCCCTTGACCGAGGACCACGCAAAGACCAGTGTCATCAGGGCGAACCCCAGCAGGGCAGGGGCGCGGGTGCGCCAGTGCAAAAAGCGCAGCGCCGCGGGCAGTTCACGGCGCACCAGCCCGCCGGGCAGGAGCAGCAGTCGCTCCACGCCGCTCACCGAATAGGTAGGCGGGACGGCAATGCCCCAGCACAGCATGACGAGAATGCCCCAGGCCCCGCCGAACTGCAGCAGCTCATAAACGGCCGGCGCCATGCTCATGGACGGAAGCGCGGCGAACCAGCCCATCTTGTTGTGGTTCGGAACCGAAAGGATCCAGGCCGGGTTCGGCCGGTGCCGCCGGCGCGAAGGCCGATAGAGCAAGCGCAAATACGCGTCTTCCAGGCGCGCCAGGAGCGCCGGCGTGCGGGCGCGTGCCGCCTGCGCGCTCCAGCGCTGCCAGCCTTGCGCCAAAGTGAGGCCGCCGGCGTAGGCCAGGCCGGTGGCGGCCAAGGACGCCAGGGCCGTCACGGCTGCCAGTCCTTCCAGGAGCGCCATTCCCACCAGGACCAGTGCCAGGGCGGCGCCCATGCCTTGCACGCGCGTGTTCGCGCGCCGCAGGGCCAGGGCGCCGCCAGGGGCGAGCGCGATCAGGGGCGACGCACGCAGGCGGGCACGCGCGCTGCCGATGCACCAGGCCGCGGCAAAGTACCAGGCGGGCAAGCCGACCAGCAGTGCCGGATGCGTCGCCGCCAAGGGCGCAAGCGGGTCCAGGCTGCCCGTGCCGCGCAGCAGTACCGGCACGATCAGGGCCGGAGCGGCGATGAGCAGGAAGATCCAGCGCTGGCCGTGCCGGCGCCAGCCCGCGCGCAGCGTCAGCGCCAAGGCTCCGCGCTTGGCGACGTCGTCTTCCTTTTCCCAAGAGGCCGGGCTCATTGCTGCAATTCCTCGAAGAGGTCGTCCAGGTTGAGGGCGCGCTCCGAACGGTCCGTGGGCAGGGCCGAGCGGGGATAGCGCCGCAGGTCGACGAGGTGCTGCCATTGGCCGTCGTGCGCGCGCGACCGCAACAAGCCGGGTAGTTCGGCGATGGCCTGCGCGCTGCGGACCTGGCGCACCTGCTCGACGATCTCGTCCCAGGCCCCGGCCAGCTGCACGCGCCCCTCGTGCAGGAACACGACGTGGCTGATGACGCGCTCCAGGTCGCCCAGCAGGTGGCTCGAAATGATTGCCGTGCGCGGCTCGAAACCTTCGAACAGCAGGCGCAGGAAGTCGCGCCGGCCCAGCGGGTCGAGGCTGGAGACGGGCTCGTCGAGCAGCAGCAGCTCGGGGTCGTGGGCCAGTGCAAGCACCAGGGCCAGGCGCTGCTGTTCGCCGGGCGTAAGGCGGCGCACCCGCGCGCCCTCGACCAGGCCAAAGCGCAGGCACAGTGCGCGCGCACGTTCGCGCGACCAGTTCGCATAAAAGCTGCCGATGTACTGCACGTGCTCGCCCACCGTGAGCCATTCGAGCAGGTCCGGGCGCTGCGCCACGTAGCCGATGCGCTCGCGCACGGCATCGGGCAGGGCGATGCTGGGGGCGCCCAGCACGTGCGCCGCGCCGTCCTGTGGCCGGGTCAAGCCCACCAGGCAGTTCATCAGCGAGGATTTGCCGGCGCCGTTGCGCCCGACCAGGCCGACGATGCTGCCGCGCTCCACCTGCAGGTCGATGCCCTTGAGCACCGTGACGCTGTCGTAGCGCAGGCTCAGGCGCTCGATGCGGATGGCCGCGTCCGCGGCGGGTGTGTCAGCAATCGCCATCGAGGTCCTCCACCGGCTGCAGCGCCAACAGGCAGCGCTCGAATGCTTCGAGCGCCTTTTGCGGCGCAATGTCGAGTTGTCGTGCCGCCTGCGCCGCACGCTCCAGGTGCGGCTGCAGGGCCTGCAGGCGCGTGCGCTGTGAGGCGCTGGCCACGCTCGCGGCCACCACCATGCCCACGCCGCGGCGCCGCTCCAGCAGGCCCTCGGCCTCGAGCTGGCTGTAGGCCTTGGACACCGTCATCGGGTTGATCGCCAGCTGCAGGGCGACCGCCCGCACCGAGGGCAGGGCCGCGCCGGCGCGCAGCTGGCCGCCGGCGACCCGGCGCCGGATCTGCTCGGTGATCTGGCGGTAGATCGGCGTGCTGGCCGAGGCGGTGATGTCCAGCTGCAGCGTTTGCACCGTGGCGGTCTTTGTCTTTGGGTATGTATATTAGTGTATTAGTACAATAATACACAAAGTCAGCCTCGTCCAGTGGCCGCCGCGCCGATCCCGTGCCTGCGGCACAATCGCCGCATCATGGACACCCCCGAATCGGTACGCATCGACAAGTGGCTGTGGGCCGCGCGTTTTTTCAAGACGCGCTCGCTGGCCGCCGACGCGGTCGAGCTGGGCCGCGTGCGCGTCGAGGGGGAACGGGTCAAGCCGGCACGCAGTGCGCGCATCGGCGAGCGGGTCGAGATTGCGCAGGGCGAGCAGCGCCGGGTGGTGGTCGTGCGCGCCTTGTCGGCGGTGCGGGGGCCGGCACCGGTGGCGCGCACGCTGTACGAGGAAACCGCCGAGAGCGCCACGCGGCGCGAGCGCGCCGCCCAGGTGCGTCGCTACGGCGCCGAACCCGCCGCGACGCTGGCGGGGCGGCCCACCAAGCGCGACCGGCGCCGCCTGGAACGCCTCTAGCCGCTGCGCTACTCGCGCGCCGAGACCGGCGGCTGGTACTTCACGGCGGCAATGCGCGCCGTCACCAGCACCGCCAGCAGCACCGCCAGCGACAGGATCTGCGATGACGCGATCGAGTGATCGTACAGGCCGATGAAGATCTCGCGCAGGATGAAGGCAATGCCCACCTCGGCCAGCACGCGCAGGCGTACGCGATGAAACTCGAGGTAGTCGGTGAAGGTGCGAAAGAGCTCGATCAGCACGAAAACCGACAGCACGTCGATGACCAGTTCCTGGTCGATGCCATCGACCAGGCCATGCACCAGGCTGTGTGAGCGCAGGGCATTGCTGAACGAGGCGCCGGCCGCCACGAAGTCGAGCACCAGGCCGCCCAGCGCGCCCAGCAGCGTCAGCAGCATCACGAAAACCAGGGCCGAGACGATCAGGTCGAGCAGCCGCCCGTAGATGAGCAGGGTGCGGCGCTTGATCGTGCCCGGCGGCGCGATCAGTGCCGCGTCCGCCTCGCGTTCGAGTTCGGAAATGGGGTTGCCGATGATTGCCTCCGCTATAGGCTGTTGTCGTGCGCTGTCATATTCTGCTGTTGTAATGTTGCCGCGCTGAGCGCCGCGCGCCGCCGCGTGCGCCGGGCGCAACAGTAGCGCATCCGCCGCGCCGTAGAATCACGGCCACGCCAAGGCCGGCGCCGGCCCGCGGCGCGGCGATCCCGATGGCGCCCGGACACTCCCGATGAAAACGCAACAGGCTAGCTGCTTCGCCCCGGGCGCCCGCGCGCGCGCCCGCCCCAAACGCGCGGCGGCCCTGCTCGCCCTGCTCCTGTGGGCCCTGGCCGCCGGGGCCGGCGCCGCGTCGCTGCCGCCGGTGGCGGCGCAAAACGGCATGGTCGTCACATCCCAGCATCTGGCCAGCGCGGTCGGCGTCGAGGTGCTGCGGCGGGGCGGCAATGCGGTCGACGCCGCGGTGGCAGTAGGCTACGCGCTGGCGGTGGTGTTTCCGGCGGCCGGCAACATCGGCGGCGGCGGCTTCATGACCATCCAGATGGCCGACGGGCGCAGCCGTTTCGTCGATTTTCGCGAAAAGGCACCGCTGGCGGCCACACGCGACATGTACCTGGGCGCCGACGGCAAGGTCATTGCCGGGCGCAGCACCGACAGCTATCTGGCCGTTGCCGTGCCCGGCACCGTCGCCGGCCTGGAACTGGCGCTGCAGCGCTATGGCACCCAGCCGCGCGCCGCGCTGCTGGCGCCGGCCATCGCCCTGGCACGCGAGGGTTTCGTGCTCGAGCAGGGCGACGTCGACCTGCTCGATGTCGCGGCCGAAGACCTGCGCAAGGACCCGGCCGCCGCCGCCATCTTCCTGGACCACGGCCATCCCTGGCGCGCCGGCCAGCGCCTGGTGCAGGCGGACCTGGCCCGTACCCTGCGCCGTATCGGCGAACAAGGGCCGCGCGGCTTTTACACCGGGGCCACGGCCGCGGCACTGGTGGCGGCCAGCCGCGCGGGCGGCGGCATCCTGGCGGCCGCCGATCTCGATCAGTATCGGGCGATCGAGCGCCCGCCGGTCGAATGCGACTACCGCGGCTACCACATCGTTTCGGCGCCGCCGCCCAGCTCCGGCGGCGTGATCCTGTGCGAGATGCTCAATGTGCTCGAAGGCTATCCGCTCAAGGAGCTGGGCTTTCGTTCGGCCCAGGCCGTGCACTACCAGATCGAAGCCATGCGCCACGCCTACCAGGACCGCAACACCTACCTGGGCGATCCGGATTTCGTCGACAACCCCGTCGCCCGCCTGCTCGACAAGCAATACGCGGCCGGCATCCGCGCGGTGATCGACCCCTCGCATGCCGGCACCGGCGCGCTGCGCCAGGAGCCGCCGCGCGAAGGCCAGAACACCACGCACTACTCCATCGTGGATCGCGCCGGCAATGCGGTGTCGGTCACCTACACGCTCAATGGCTGGTTCGGGGCCCGCGTCGTGCCGCCGGGCACGGGCGTGCTGCTCAACAACGACATGGACGATTTCACCGCCAAGCCGGGCGTGGCCAACCTTTATGGCCTGGTGCAGGGCGTATCCAATGCGATTGCGCCGGGCAAGCGGCCACTGTCGTCGATGACGCCCACCATCGTCACGCGCGACGGCCATACGGTGATGGTGCTGGGCACGCCGGGCGGCAGCCGCATCATCACGGCCGTGCTGCACGCCCTGGTCAACCTGATCGACTACGGCATGACGGTCCAGGAGGCGGTCGACGCGCCGCGTTTTCACCAGCAATGGACGCCCGAATCCACCAGCATGGAACCCTTTGCACTGAGCCCCGACACGCAACGCCTGCTCACCGCCATGGGGCACACGCTGGTGCGCGCACCCGCCTCCAATCACCTGGAGGCGATCCTCGTCGGCGGACCCGCGCTCGACGCCCCCGCGGTGGCCGGCATGCGCTACTACGGCGCCAACGATCCGCGCCGCGGCATCGGCCTGGCGCTGGGCTATTGATGGCGGACGAAGGGCCCGCCGGCGGGCCCGCGAGCGGTCCGCCCCCGCTGCCGCCGCGCGCCAGGGCAGCCGCAGCCTTGCGCCGCTGGCTGGCCGCCTTCGCGCCGGCGCCGCTGGCCATCGACCGGCGCGAACGCGCGCGCGCCGTGCTCGGTGCGCTGCTGGGCGTGCTGTTCACCGCGGCGGCGAGCCGCTGGCTCCTTTTTTCCGCACCCGGTTCGGCCTGGCTGCTGGCGCCGCTGGGGGCGAGCGCGGTGCTCGTGTTCGCGACCCCGGCCAGCCCCCTGGCCCAGCCCTGGTCCGTGATGGGCGGGAACGGCCTTTCGGCCCTGATCGGTGTCGCCTGCGCCGCCCTCATACCCGATGCCGTTTCGGCGTGCGCATGCGCGGTGGCGCTGGCCATCGCGACCATGTTTGCCGCGCGCTGCCTGCACCCGCCCGGCGGGGCCATGGCCCTTTCGGCGGTACTGATGCACGGCGCCAATCCGGCGCAGCCGCTGCCGCTGGGCGTGGCACTGGCCGGCTCGGGCCTGCTGGTCGTCGCTGGCATGGCCTACAACTCCCTGACCGGGCGCCGCTATCCGCATGGCCAGCGGGTGCCGGTACCGAATGACGCGCCGCCAGCCCACGTGGCGCTCCTGGATGCCGCCGACCTGGACGCCGTCCTGGCGCGCTACAACCAGGTGCTCGACATCAGCCGCGACGATCTCGAGGGTTTGCTGCAGGAGGCGCAAACGCAGGCCTATCGGCGCCGCCTCGGCGACATCCGCTGCGGCGATGTCATGAGCGGTGCCGTGGTGGCGGTGGAGTTCGGCACGCCGCTGCAGGAAGCCTGGGATCTGATGCAGGCCCGCGGCGTCAAGGCGCTGCCGGTGCTCGACCGGGCGCGGCGCGTGGAGGGCATCGTCACCCGCGCCGACTTCCTGCGCGTCGCGGGTATCGGGCGGCACGCCGGTGTGCGCGAGCGCCTGCGCGCCGCGCTGCGCCCCGATGGCCGCTCGCATTCGGAAAAGCCCGCGGTCGTGGGCCAGGTCATGAGCCGACCGGCGCGCACCGTCGACAAGGACGTGCACGCGGCCGAGTTGATGAGCCTGTTCGCCCATACCGGCCACCACCACCTGCCCATCGTCGATGCCCAACGCCGCATCGCCGGCATGGTGACGCCCTCGGACCTCTTGCGGGCGCTCGATCGCGGCCAGCGCCTGGCCGCCGCTACGCCGGAGCCGGCGCCGTGACGGCCCACGCCGGCGCCACGTACAAGGCCGAGTTGCGCCAGCTGCAGATCGCGCTGGTGGGTGCCCATCGCCAGGCGATCACCCACGGACGCCGCGTGCTGGTGCTGTTCGAGGGGCGCGACGCTTCCGGAAAGGACGGTGCGATCAAGCGCATCGTCGAGCATTTGAGCCCGCGCGAAACCCGTGTCGTGGCCCTGGGCGCGCCCTCCGACCGCGAGCTGGGCCAATGGTATTTCCAGCGTTACGTGACGCATCTGCCCAGCGCCGGCGAGTTCGTGCTGTTCAATCGCAGCTGGTACAACCGTGCCGGGGTCGAGCCGGTGATGGGCTTTTGCACCCGCCAGCAGGCCGCGACCTTTCTCGATGACGTGGTGCCCTTCGAGCGGATGCTGGTGCAGGCGGGCATCCTGCTGATCAAGTATTACCTCGACATCTCCCAGGACGAGCAGCGGCGCCGGCTGCGCGCCCGCAGCCGCGACCCGCTGACGCAATGGAAGACCAGCGCGGTGGATGCGGCGGCCCTCGAACATTGGGATGACTACACGCGGGCGCGCGATCGCATGCTGCAGCGCACGCACGCGCGCCAGGTACCCTGGGTCATCGTGCGCGCCGACGACAAGCGGCAGGCGCGCCTGAACCTGCTGCGCGATCTGGTGCGGCGCCTGGACGCGCACGCCGCCCGCAGCCTCGCGCCGCCGGATGGGAACATCGTTTTTGACTTTCACGGCAGGCGGCGCGACGATCTGTCCCGCTGAAACCGCCGGAACCGCCTGCCATGTATACGCTTTACATCGCCAACAAAAACTACTCCTCCTGGTCGCTGCGGCCCTGGGTGCTGATGCGCGCGCTGGGCATCGCCTTCACGGAACAATTGTTGCCCTTCGAACCCGGTTCCAACTATCAGCGCTTTCGCCGCTTCGCTCCCAACGGCAAAGTTCCCTGCCTGCTCGACGACGGCGTGGCCATCTGGGATTCGCTGGCGATCATCGAATACCTCGCCGAACGCCACCCCGGCGTCTGGCCGCAGGACCCGGCCGCCCGCGCCTGGGCGCGCTGCGCGGCGGCCGAGATGCACGCCGGTTTTTCCGCCTTGCGCGATCGCTGCTCGATGAGTTGCGGCGTGCGCGTGCGGCTGCACGAAACGCCGCCCGATCTGCTGCAGGATCTGGCGCGCATCGAGGAATTGTGGAGCGAGGGCCTGCAGCGCTTTGGCGGGCCGTTTCTTGCCGGCGCCGCCTTCACCGCGGTCGACGCCTTCTATGCACCGGTGGCCTTCCGGCTGCAGACCTACGGGCTGGCGCTGCGCGGCCGGGCGGCGGACTATGCGCCGCAGCTGCTGGCACAAGCGCCGCTGCGCCAGTGGTACGACGAGGCCCTGCGCGAGACCTGGCGCGACGAGCCGCACGAGGCCCACACGCATCTCATGGGCCAGACCCTGCACGACTACCGCGCCGCCTGAGCGGGTCCCGGCCCCGGCGCGCCACCCTACGGAGCGACACGATGACGACTCGACGCGCGATGGCCATGGCCCCGCAGCTGTTGCTGGTCGCAGCGGCCCTGGCGTGCGCCGGCTGCGGCCCGGATGTGGTCGGTGCCGCCGCCACCACGGCGGCGGCGCAGGCGGCGCAGCTCAAACAGGCGCAGCAGGAGAAGGAGCAAGCCGAGGCCCAGGTGCGCGCCATCGAGCAGCAGCAATTGCAGCGTGCCGAGGCCATCGACAAGCAGGTCGAGCGCAACGGACAGTAGCCGCACGGCTCTCGCCGGCGCCGACCTGCCTGCCTGGCGCGGCGGCGCCGCCCCTCCCGCGCTCGCGGGTCCGGTTGGGCGAAGCGCGGCAGCTAGGGCTTGACCGGCACGCTCGCGTTAGGCGGCGGCAGCATCACGCCGCGCGGCGACAGCACGCGCGACCAGGCGCTCAATTCCGCGTCGACCCCGGCCTGCGCTTCGGCCGCGGGCAGGTCGATCAGGCGCCCACCCTGGAAGGTGTGCGCCGCGCTCACGAGTTTTTGCGCGGCGTCGATCCGAAAGACGCTCAGGTCGTTGCCGCTGGTCTTGCGAAACAGCAGGTAGCCGCTGTCGTCGTTGAACCGGGCAAAACCGTGCTTGACGCCGTCCTCCTGCTGGAAGGTGACCTGGCGTACCAGCGGCGCTACCGCCGCGGGCGGCAGGTGCAAGATCGCGACCACGGCCGGTGGCAGCGCGATGCTGCTGCCCTTGCCGTTGGCCACGGCGCGCAGGCGCAGCAATTGCTCGTCGGTGAGCTTGTCGAGCTTGAGCAGCGAGGGCAAGGACGCTGGCGCACCCGCCGCAGGCGACTCGGCCAGAGGCGCTGCGCCGCCGGCCGCGTGTGACCCCGGGGCAAGGGCCACGAGCAGCAGCAGGCCCATTGCGGCGGCGCGCCGGCGCTGGGGGTGCAAGGGTGAGCGGCGGATTTTCATGGCGGACACGGGCGACCAGCTTCAACGGCAATGCCCACCTTGCCATCGGCACCGGCCCGCGTCAAGGATTACCCTGGCGGCGCACCGGGGACCCTTCGTAGGAAGTGCCTTTTGGCGCCCTGCGGCAAGGCCGTACACTGCGCCCGCATCGGCGCGCCGGCAAAGGCCTCCGTATGCCGCCGCGGCATCCCTAACTGCGGCAATTCGACGAAAAAGGACTGTGGACCATGAAAAAGACGACGTTCTCGCGGTTGCTGGCCGCGCTCGTGTTGGGTGTGGGCGTACAGGCGATGGCGCATGCAGCCGAAGCCAAGGCCGCCGAGGCGGCTGGGGCCAGCGCTGCCGGTTCCTGCGAAGACCGGGCCGTGGACAAGAACGGCAAGAAGCTCGCCGGTGCCGCCAAGGCCTCGTTTCTGAAGAAATGCGCGGCCGAAACCAAGAATTCCTGCGAAGACAAGGCGGTGGACAAGAATGGCAAGAAACTGGCCGGTGCCGCCAAGGCTTCGTCCATGAAAAAGTGCGAGGCCGACGCGGCTGGCGCGAAGTAGTCTGGGGCGCGCCGGCGCCGGCATTGCCAGCGGCAGGGGCCGTGGGTGAGCAGTCCCCCGGTTCCAGCCCGCGCCGGGCGCCACACGACCGCGTCAAGGCTTTTCGGTGGCAGTGCTCGATAGCGGGCGCAGCAATCGCAGCGCGAACTGGTCGGTGGGCTCCTTGCGGTCGAAGAAGGCCTGGTCGCGCGGGTCGGCTGGATTGGCCAGGAAGGAAGAGCGGGCATCGAGCACGAAGCCGGCGGCCGTCAGCTCGGAGAGCACCAGCGCTTCGTCGATCCGGTGCAGGCGCTTGGTATCGCGGGCGCCCGAGCCCGCCTGTGCCGAGTGATCGACCAGGACCAGGTGCCCGCCCGGCTTGAGCGCCGCAAACAATCGGCGGTCCATGCGCGCGCGGTCCACCGGTTCGTTGGCGACGTCGTGGTAATTGAGGATGAAGGTGATCAGGTCCAGGCGCGGCGCCTCGTCCGGATACGGATCGTCGAAGGGGCGCAGCAGCACCTGGATGTTGGCCTGCGGATGCGCGGCCAGGCGCTGCTCCAGCTTGGGCTTGGGCTTGGCGTTTTGCGCCCATACCGTGCCTTCGGGCCCCACGGCCAGCGCCAGCAGTTGCGTGGTGTAGCCGGCGCCAGCCGACACATCGAGCACCTTCATGCCCGGCTGCACCTGGGCAAAACGCAGCAGCTCGACCGGGTGGCGGCGTTCGTCGGTCTTGTGATCGTCGTCCAGGCGCAGGGGGCTCGCCAGCAGCGCCGCGAAATCGGGCTCCGCCGGTGCCGCCTGCGCCAGATGCGGCCCGCCCAGCACCACGGCGGCCAGCGCCACGACCGCGGCACAGCGACCCAGTGCCGCACGGCGCCGGTTCCCGCCACGCGACACCGTTGAGTCGGTGCCGCCCATCAAAACGGCTGCGTTTGCCATGGCCATCTCCTCGTTATGGATAGTGCGGCGGACCGACGCGACCGTCCGATGGAGCCATCATAGTGCAGCCGGTATGCTAGCGACGACCCGACCCCAGCCGACACCAATACCGTGAACCGCGTCGTGAGCCCCACCGCGAACCGCATTGCCGTCGCGCCCGCCGCACCGGGCGCGCTCAGTGCGCGCGTGCGCGCGGTCATCGTCGGCTCGGCGGGCAACCTGGTCGAGTGGTACGACTTCTACAGCTACGCCGCGTTTTCCCTGTACTTCGCCAATGCGTTCTTTCCGGCGCAGGATCCGGCGGCTCAATTGATCTCGACCGCCGCCATCTTTGCGCTCACGTTTTTCCTGCGGCCGGTGGGGGCCTGGTGGTTCGGCCATATCGGCGATGTCCTGGGGCGGCGGCGCGCGCTGATGCTCTCGGTGCTGCTGATGTGCTCCGGGTCGCTGCTGATCGCCTGCGCGCCGACCTACGCCCGGATTGGTGTTGGCGCGCCGGTGTTGCTGGTGTTCGCGCGCGTGCTGCAGGGCCTGAGCCTGGGGGGCGAATACGGTGCCAGCGCCACCTACCTGGCAGAGATCTCCACCGGTCGCCATCGGGGCTTCACGGCGAGCTTCCAGTATGTGACCCTGATCGGCGGCCAGCTGGCGGCGCTGCTGGTGCTGCTGGTGTTGCAAAAATTCCTGCTCTCGCCCGAGGAACTGCGCGCCTGGGGCTGGCGCATCCCGTTCTTCATCGGCGCCCTGTTGTCGCTGGTGGCCCTGGTCATGCGCCGACGCCTGCTCGAGACCGAAATCTTCCAGCGCGTGCGCGCGCAGGCCCGCACCGGGGCCGGCAGCCCCGGCCGCCTCGCGACGCTGCGGGCGCTGGCGCGGCACCCGCGCGAGGCGCTGATCGTCGTCGGCCTGACGATGGGCGGCACGCTGGCCTTCTACGTGTACACCATCTACATGCAGAAGTTCCTGCGCCTGACCGCCGGCCTTGACGACCTGCAATCCACCAGCGTCTCCGCGGCGTCGTTGGTGTTCGCGATGCTGCTGCAACCCGTGTACGGGGCGCTGTCCGATCGCATCGGGCGCAAGCCCTTGCTGGTGGGCTTCGGGGTGCTGGGCACGGTCTTCACGGTACCCTTGCTGCGGGCGATCGCGCACGCGCAAGGCCCCTGGCAGGCGTTCTTCCTGGTCGCGGCGGGCTGGCTCATCGTGTCGGGCTATACCGCGATCAACGCGATCGTGAAGGCCGAGCTGTTCCCGGCCGCGATCCGCGCCACCGGCGTGGGCCTGCCCTACGCGATCGCCGTTTCGGTGTTCGGCGGCTCGGCCGAATACGTGGCGCTCGAATTCAAGCAGGCGGGAATGGAGGAGGGCTTCTACTGGTATGCAAGCGCGGTGATCGCCGCGTCTTTGCTTGTCGTGGCCTTCATGCGCGACACGCGTACGGATTCGGCGATCGATCGCGACCTGCGCCCGGAGCCCTGAGCGTGACCCTCGACGCCGCCGGCGCCACCGCGCCGCCGCCTGCGCCGCCGGCGCCCGGCCGGGTCGTGCTGGTGGGCACCGGCCCCGGCGACCCCGAACTGCTGACGCTGCGCGCGGCGCGCCTGCTGCAGCAGGCCGACATCGCGCTTTATGACAACCTGGTGTCGCCGGCCGTGCTGGCCCTGCTGCCGGCCAGCGCCGAGCGCCTGTACGTGGGCAAGCGCCGCAACCGCCACGCGCTGGGGCAGGACGACATCAACCAGCGCATGGTCGAGCTGGCGCGCCAGGGGCGCCAGGTGCTGCGCCTCAAGGGCGGCGATCCCTTCATCTTCGGCCGCGGCGGCGAGGAACTCGAATACCTGGCCCGGGCCGGCATCGCCTGCGAGGTGGTGCCGGGCATCACCGCGGCGGTCGGCGTGGCGGCCTACGCGGGCATCGCGCTCACGCACCGGCAGCTGGCGCAGTCCTGCACTTTTGTCACGGGCCACCTGCAGGACGGCAGCATGGCGCTCGATTGGCCCCTGCTGGCCCGCGCGCGCCAGACCGTCGTCGTCTACATGGGCCTGCTGGGCCTGCCGCTGCTGTGCGCCAAGCTCATCGAACACGGCCGCGCCGCCGACACGCCGGCGGCCATCATCCAGCAGGGTACGACGCCGGACCAGCGGGTGCTCGTCGGCACCCTGGCCGACCTTCCCGCCCGGGTCGCCGCCGACCCGCTGCACGCACCCACGCTGATCATCATCGGCGAGGTCGTGCGCCTGCGCGCGGTCCTGGCCAATGCCCTCGCCTTGGGCGTGGTATCCGAAGCACCGAAGTTTTCTGGCGTCGCGGCGACGCCGCCTGTGTAAGATCCCTCGCAGTGCTCCGACTGATGCCGGAGCGATGCAGCAGCGGCGCGGCCGCGCGCGTGATGACGCGGCTGCACTGCACCGCGCTGCCGGCGCGATCCTCCGGTGCCCAGTTTTCCAGGAGAGCCCATCATGTCCACCGCAGCGGCCACGGCCGAACCCGTTCTTGCCAGCCCACCGCGCCGGCCGGTAACGGTCCAGCCGGCCTGGGTGCGCCTCACCCACTGGCTCAACGTGCTGGGCGTGCTCGTGCTGATGACCAGCGGCTGGCGCATCTACAACGCCTCGCCGATCTTCGATTTCAAGTTCCCCAAGGACCTCACGCTCGGCGGCTGGCTGGGCGGAGCCTTGCTGTGGCACTTCGCGGCGATGTGGCTGCTGGCGGCCAATGGCCTGGTCTACCTGGCGCTGAACCTGCTGACGGGGCGCTTGCGCCGGCGCTTTTTTCCGCTGCGCCCGCGCGAGGTCCTGGGCGATTTCGTTGCCGCCTTGCGCGGCCGCCTCGCCCACGACGACCTGGCCCACTACAACGCGGTGCAAAAGCTTGCCTACCTGGGTGCCGTCGCGCTGCTGGTGGTGGTGGTGCTGTCGGGACTGGCCGTGTGGAAGTCGGTGCAGCTCCCGCTGCTGCGCGAGCTGATGGGCGGTTTCGACAACGCGCGGGTGGTGCATTTCCTTGCCATGGCCGGCATCGCCTTCTTCGTGCTCGTGCACGTCGTCATGGTGGCGCTCGTGCCCCGCTCCCTGCTGCTGATGATCCGCGGGCGCTAGCGCCGGCACCTATCGGAGAACGCCATGCCAACCCCGCGCCACGCCGCCCCCACCCTGTCGCCACGCGACCAGCACGAACTGCTCAAGGAGGCGCGGCGCGTGCTGGCGCCGCCGCAGCGCCGCCTGTTCCTGCGCGGCGGCATGACGCTTGGCGGCCTGGCGCTGCTGGGCGGCTGCAGCATCACCAATTCGGACGAAGCCGAGCATCTGCTCATGAAGATTTCGCGCTGGAACGACAGCGTGCAGGGCTGGCTGTTCGACCCGACCCGCCTCGCGCCGACCTATCCGGCCTCGATGATCACGCGGCCTTTCCCGTTCAATGCCTATTATTCCGAAGACGAGGCGCCCGAGGTCGACGGCGACAGCTATCGCCTCGGTGTCGGTGGCCTCGTGCAGCGCAAGGAACCCTGGACCCTGGCGCAACTGGGCGCGCTGCCGCAGCAGGAGCAGATCACGCGCCACATCTGCGTCGAGGGCTGGAGCGCGATCGGCCGCTGGGGCGGGGTGCCGTTCGCCGATTTCCTGCGGCGCATCGGGGCCGACACGACGGCGCGCTATGTGGGCTTCAAGTGCGCGGACAAGTATTACACCAGCATCGACATGCCCACCGCGCTGCATCCGCAGACCCTGCTGGTGCTGCAGTACGATGGCCAGACGCTGCCGCGGTCCTACGGTTTTCCGATGAAGCTGCGCATGCCCACCAAACTCGGCTACAAGAATCCCAAGCACATCGTCGAACTCTACGTCACCAATGACTACCCCGGCGGCTATTGGGAAGACCAGGGCTACAACTGGTTCGGCGGGTCCTGAGTCCGCCGCGCGCCGGCAGCGCGCGCTGGCCTGGCTGGCGCCGGCTCTGGCGGCCGTGGCGCTGGCGTCGTGCGGCGGCGATTCCGACACCCGTCTGGCCCTGTGGCACATTGTCGACGAAGGCTGCAATGGCGCCCCTGCCGGCGCGGCGCCGGCGCCGCGCGCGCCCCAGTGCCTGTCCGGGCAGGGCGCGGCCCTGCTCAAGGACCGCTGCGGCAGCCGCCACTACCTGCTGATTCCCACGGCGCGGCGCAGCGGCATCGAAAGCGCCGAGTTGCTGGCGCCGCGCGAACCCGATTACCTCGCGCTGGCCTGGGCGCAGCGCAGCGCCGGCGCCACGGCGCCAAGCGCCGCGGCGACGGACAGTCGGAGCCAGGACGACATCGCGCTCGCCGTCAATTCGCGTTACGGTCGCTCGCAGGATCAGTTCCATGTGCACATCGACCGCCTGCGCCCCGAGGTGCGGGCGGCGCTCGATGCCCTGGCGCCGTCGGCCCAGGGGCGTGCCAGCATCACTTTGCTGGGGCACCGTTATCGACTGGCGCTACTGGACACGCTGGATCACACCGCCCTGGCCATAGCCTTCGAACAATGGGGTGCCGCCGACGCGGCCGCGCGGGCGCGCATCGGCGTAGTGGTGGCGGCGGCGCCCGGCAGCCGCTACTTCGTGCTCAGCGACCGGGCCGACCTCTGGCACCTGGATCGCGGCCATGCCGAGGAGTTGCTGGTGGAGCGCCACTGCGGCGCCGTTTCTTGATGTGGGCCCTGGCCGCGGGCGCGGCGCCGACGCAGCTAAAATGACGGCGGGCGGCGCAGCGCCGCCCGGCCCGCCGAACCTCCGATGCATCGATGACCTCGCCCTCAGTGTCGCCACCGACCAAGCTCGACCCGCGCCCCGCATTGGTGCTGTTTTCCGGTGGGCAGGACTCGACCTGCTGCCTGGCCTGGGCGCTGGAGCGCCACGCGCAGGTGGAAACCGTCGGCTTCGATTACGGCCAGCGCCACCGCATCGAACTGCGCCAGCGCGAGGTCGTGCGCACACAACTGGCGCAGCATTTCGCCCACTGGGCGCCGCGACTGGGTCCCGATCATGTGCTCGACCTGGGCGTGCTCGGGCGCATCAGCGAGTCGGCGCTCACGCAGGACCGCGCCATCGCCCTGCAAGCCAACGGCTTGCCCAACACCTTCGTGCCCGGCCGCAATCTCGTGTTCCTGACGCTGGCGGCCGCGCTCGGCTACCGCCGGTCGATACGCATCCTGATCGGCGGCATGTGCGAGACCGATTTTTCCGGCTACCCCGACTGCCGCGATGCGACCATCCAGGCGCAGCAGGCGGCGTTGGCCCTGGGGCTCAACGAAGAGTTGCAGATCCTCACGCCGCTAATGTGGCGCGACAAGGCGCAGATCTGGGCCCTGACGCAGGAACTGGGCGGCGCTGCGCTGGTCGATCTGGTCGTGGAGCACACCCACACCTGTTACCTCGGTCAGCGCGGCCAGCGCCACGACTGGGGCTATGGCTGCGGCAGCTGTCCGGCCTGCGAACTGCGTGCCGGCGGCTGGCAACGCTGGAACGCGGCTGCGCCTGGCGCAAGCCCGGGGGCCGTGCCGGCCTAGCGCGGCGCTTGCTTGCCGTGGGCCAGCGCGATGTCGCTGCGGATGGCTTCGACGCTGTCATGCACGATCAGATCCAGGCCCAGCTGCCCCAGCTCGGCGCTGGCGCGCCGCGGATCGCCGCCGTATACGCCCACGCTGGCATCAAGATGCGGCGCCGTGCGCAGCACGTCCTGGCGCACCATGGCCGGATCGGCCGCCAGCTGCATCGAGGTGTCGGCTAGCGCGGCGTGGCTGCCGATTTCATCGTCGCGGTAGCCGCGCTCGCGCAGCAGGCGGGCATAGCCCTGGCTGGCGGCCCGAAAGTAGGCCGCCGGCGCAAATACCCGGTGGCCCTGGGGCAAACCGTTGCGGTCCAGGCGCTCGGCCAGGCGGTGCAGTTCGTCCTGGTAGCCGCCATGGTCGCCGAGCAGGACGATGTCGCGAAAACCCGCCGCCTCCAGGCTCGCGACCATCGCCTCGATCTGTCCCTCGAAGACCGAGGATGGGACCGTCAGCGTGCCGGCAAAGCGCATGTGGCCGCTGGGCGGCGCGATGCTCCCCTCGGGAACCACGCTCACGACGGGAGCGACGATCGCATTGCCGAGTGCCTGCGCGATGCGGCCGCTGAGCAGCCGGACCCGCGTGTTGTGTTTGCCCAGGGCGATGGCCGGGCCGCTTTGTTCGGTGCCGCCGATGGGAATCAGGGCGGTGGTAGCGCCGCCGGCGATGGCGTCGCGCAACTCCGTCCAGGTAAGAGCCTCGAGGAAAACCTGCGCCGGAGCACTCTGGCGCGGCGTTGTCGTCGGGCTCGCAGGCGCTTGGGCGCTCGCGCCGCCGGCCAGCACGAGTGCTGCGAACGACGTCACCGCCAGCACGCCGGTGGCACGCCGCCAGAACTGGACCCGTTGCCGGCGCTTGTTCATGGCGCCATTTTACGGCCGCACCCGGCCGTGACGCTTAGGCGGAACGATCGTCGCCGCCGCGCAGCGCCGCCCAAGCCAGCAATAGCCAGCCCAGCAACAGGAAGACGCCACCCAGTGGCGTGATGGCTCCCAGCGCGCGCACCCCCGACAGGCTCAAGGCATACAGGCTGCCGCTGAAGAGCACGATGCCCACGCAAAGGCAGGCGGCGCTGGCCCATGCCGCCCGCCCGGGCCATTGCTGGGCGACCCAGGCGGCGCCCAGCAAGGCCAGGGCGTGGCTCAGCTGATAGCGCGCAGCCGTGTCGAAAATGGCCAGCGCGTCGGGCTCCAGCCGCGCCTTCAAGGCGTGGGCCCCGAAGGCGCCCGCAGCCACCGCCGTGCATCCGAAGGCGCCGGCGGCCACGGCAATGCGGCGCGGCGCCTTCACCGCCGGCACTCGGGCAGGCGAGCGCGGCCCGTGCCGAACCGGGCCCGACGCGCGTCGCGCACCCTCGGCGAGTCGCTGGGGATGAAGCTCGAGGTACTTGCTGCACAGCGCGCCGAGGAACGCTGGCGTGCCCTTTGAACCATTGCGGGTAACGAGGAGATCGACATGGCGAGGACGGTGAAGGTCGCGATCCTGGGTGGAGGAATGGCCGGCGTGGCGGCCGCGTGGACGCTCGCGCACGCAACGGGCGACGTGCGCTACGAGATCACGGTCTACGAGGCCAACTGGCGCCTCGGGGGCAAGTGCGCGAGCAGCCACGACCTGGCGAAGGGCGCACGGATCGAGGAGCACGGCATCCACGTGCTCATGGGCTTCTACAGCCAGCTCCTGCGCATCCTCCGCGACTGCTACGCGGAGCTGAATCCCGCCCTCGGCTTCCCGACCTTCGACAAGGCGCTCGAGCCGGGCGACCAGCTGCAGCTGCCCGACAAGATCGACGGCAAGTGGACGTTCTGGAACATCGACATGCCCACGAACGACCGCAAGCCGGGCGACGCGGATCCGGACGAGCGTGACTTCCTCGGCGCCATCCTCGAGGCGTTCAAGATGCTGCTCGGGTGGGTCAAGTCGTTCGAGGCCTCGCGTCCGGCCCCGACGGGCCTCGCCGCCGAGCTCGAGGCGGCCCTCCTCCTCCTGGGCAAGGGCCCCGCGCTGGTGGGGCTGGAGCTGCTGGCCCTCCTGCCGCTCCTCGAGAGGCTCCTCCAGAACCCTCCGACCGAGAAGAAGCTCGAGGTCGAGGCCCGGCACCTCTGGATGGCCATCTGGTTCGCCGGCACGAACCTGCTCGGCATCGTGCGCTACCGGCTCTTCACGAAGGAGTCCTTCCGGGACCCCGCGCTCAACGCCCAGGACTACAAGGACTGGCTGAAGA
>Ga0209698_10002747_pt1 | contig 19799 bp, 17 predicted proteins | sample LitLauG_LLR_2012_FD_187203 | JGI IMG/M metagenome (GOLD analysis project Ga0209698, IMG submission 187203) | Freshwater sediment microbial communities from Pennsylvania, USA - Little Laurel Run_MetaG_LLR_2012 (SPAdes) (version 2) | ecosystem: Environmental > Aquatic > Freshwater > Creek >...
CCGCTGGGGGCAGCGTGACCAGGGGCATGGGCGGGAGTCCTCCATCGATGCGGTGTCGGGATTCATCCCACTTCGGTTCATACTACCCCCGCCGATGCGGCCCGGGTGCTAAAAAGTCGTCTGGAGTGCGCTTGTCATTGTGGTGTCAAACGATGGGTGGCCGCGAGCTTACGGCGATTCCGGAAGCTCGGGCAGGGGGCTCGCGTCGCGCGGGGCCGGATCGGCCCTCAGATTCCGAGGTAGTACGTGATCTTCGCGAGAAACACGTTGCTCGCGTCCGCCGTGAACATGCGCTGGAACGAGGGGCCCAGCTCGAAGTCCGGGATGCTCTGATCGTCCGCGCGTTCCTGCGTCCACACCAGATAGAACGCCGAGCCGGGGCGGTACTCCCAGCGAAACACCGCATTGCCGCGCAGGGACACGGAGTTGAAATCCTCGATCACGCCGGCCGCGGGCCCGGCGCCGTCGGGATCGTAGGTGCGGGTCGCGGGATCGTACGTCCACGGCCCCGCGCCGGGGCCGATGAATTCCAGGCTCTTCGGGCGCGCCAGCTCGCGGAAGTTCGTATAGCGCCCGCTCGCAACCAGCGGCTGTCCGTAGAATTGCAGGCTCATGGTGGGCGAGAACGACACGTTCATGCGGATGTTGATCGAGAGGACCTGCTGATCCAGTTGCGCGAACACGTAACGGTCTCCGAAGGTGGCGGCCGCCGTTGGATCGGGTACGACGTCCACGTAGAACGCGCCGTCGCGTGACACCTGGTAGCCGGGTCCGATGTCGAAGCGCAGGTTCGAGCGCGGCTTGTAGGTGAACAGCAGGTTGAGATTGTACGAGAACGAATTTTCCTCCGGCTGCAGGTACTGGTCGTAGCTGATGTTGTAATAGCGCGTGCGGCTGCCGTCGGTGTCGCCCCCGAGGAACAGCTCCCAGCCCGGCGCGTTCAGCATCAGCGGACCACCGCGGCTGCGCCGCGGGTTCACGGACTCGGGGTTGTAGGCCACGCTGGGATTGAACGTCCAGTTGTTCGTAAACCACCAGAACGCTCGCGCCCAGACACCCGAGTTCGTGACGTTGCCGTCGAAGTCGGTGCTGCCGAAGATCGCGCCCAGCACCTCGTGATTCTTCACGTTCTTCGTCGGCTCGGTCCACCGGTAGCCGGCGCCCGCATGCCCGTTGATCCAATCGGAGTGCGTCTCGTAGCCGAGATCGCTGACGTCGAGGCCGGGCGAGAGCATCCCGATCGCCGAGTTGCTTAACCAGTTCCCCTTCTCCTTGTTGAGCCAGACGCGCGCGCCGTAGCCGTTGAGCGACGTCGCGCTCGAGTCCACATGGAAGCTGCGCGCATCGGGCCGCTGGAAGTAGTGCTTGGGGTTCAGCTGGAGGTTCGTGATGTCCGTGGTCGTGCCCTGGGCGAGGCTGCCGCCGGCCCAGCCCGACAGCACCCAGCTCTGGCGCTGGTCGAGGAAGTGCCAGCCGTCGATCACGGAGACGACGGCGTCGCGGTTGAGTTGATCGGCGAGCGGCGAGCCGCTCAAGTCGCGGTACGTGACCGTCGTGATCATGCCGAGCCCATGGCGGCGGGCGGGGAACTCCTTCAGGGCACGAAACACTCCGTAGTAGGCGGGAGCTTCCACCTCGAATTGGCCACGCGAGAGATCGTCCATTTGAACGCTCGCGTTCTCACGGCCGGTCACCGCCTGCAGCACCCCCAAGTTCACGTTGTCGCCGACCTTCCCGCTCAGCTTCGCCGCCCCGAGGATCGTGGTGCTGGTCGGGACGTCGGAGTAAAGGACATTGTCCGGCAGCACGCCGTCGGGCGCGTGCCCGATGCGGCGCGAGTAGAAGAAGCTGGGATCCGACCAGTTGAATCCCCAGTAGTCGGACGCGCCCTGTTGGCCGGCGCTGAATATCGAGCTGCCCTCGACGAAGAAGGGCCGCTTCTCCGGATAGAAGGTCTCGACGTCGGTGAGATTGACCACCGCAGGATCCACCTCGACCTGGCCGAAATCGGGGTTGATCGTGGCGTTCAGCGTCAGGCGGCCGCCCACCGGCATGCGCAGATCGCCGCCCGCGATCCCGCTCACGTTCGTCGTGCCGTGGAAGGGATCCGAGGGCTCGCCCGGTATGTGTTCGGACTTGGAGCTCGCGAACGGCACGATCTCGATGGAGTTCGAGGGGCTCACGTTCTCGAGCCCGGTGAGCTCGGCGAACAGCGAGACGAACCCGCTGGTCTTGTGCGGGCGGCACACGAAGTAGATGTTCTCGAATCCTCGCGCGACCTGCCGCATGAAGTTGATGCCCCAGATCTGCTCGGCGGCGCGGGGGAAGCGCAGCTGCGAGAACGGGATCCGCATTTCCGCCGTCCAGCCATGGTCGTCCACGCGCACGCGTCCCTCCCACACGCCGTCCCACGAATCGTCCGACCACGAGTCGTTGTAGAGCGTGCCGTCGAATTGCGTGCCCGCGGCGTTCAGGCCGAAGTAGTAGCCGCTGCGCCGATCGCGATAGGGATCGAGGTAGATGATGAACTTGTCGGAGCGCGTGCCGCCGTCATGGCGCGACAGCTCGCGCACGATCGAGTCCGGCGAGCTGTCGAACATCCGCGCGCCGATGTAGATCGCGTCGCGGTCGTAGAGCACGCGCACCTCGGTGCGCTGGCTGGGGGGCGCGCCCTCGGCCGGATCGCCCTGAACGAAGTCCGTGACCGGCTCGGCGGCTTGCCATGCCGCCTCATCGAGCACCCCGTCCACGTTGATCGCGGAGGGGGCGAAGACCGCGTGTACGGATTTCGGCGGCGGCGGTGGTGGAGCGGCGGGAGGTGCGGCGGGCTGCGCGAGGGCGCGCTCGGCCGCGAGTGCCCACAGCAGCGAGGCCAGCACGAGTCCACGCATGGCGGCGGCTCCAGGAGTCAGGGATGGCGGCACACCCTTAGGACCTCGGCGGGACTCTCAGGGTTTGAAGATGTGCTGGATCCGACCCGAAGTACGGCCCCCGCGTGTCATGGGTTGTGCGTGCGGGCGATCCCGCGTGACCAGCGTCGGAAATCCGCTGACCGGCGTCGCCGCCCCGTGCGCGGCGTTCGCGACTCGGGTAGATTGCGACGATGCCACTCAGTCCGAGAAAGGGTCCACGCCGGGTCACGGTCGAGCGCGTTCAGACCGGCGTGCGACTCGAGCGCCGCATGCTCAAGGTGCTGAAAGCGCTCGCCGAGCTGCACGAGCTCTCGCTCGGCGATCTCATCGAGGGCATCGTGCTTCACGCGTTCGAGGGGCGCTCGGCGTTCGGCGCCGCGGGCCGCGCGCGGATTCGCGAGCTCAAGCGCATCTATGGGCTCGAGCTCGGCGCCTCGCACAGCCATCGCATGATCGATCGGCCCACAGGCGCGGCTCGCGAGCGCGGCGCGCGGCCGCGACGACGCGAGAGCCAGGCACGCAGGGCGCGCGGCTAGTTGCTTTCTTCCAATCTGGACAACCTCCCGCGCTTCTGCCAACTTCTCCCGCCGTGCGCAAGACCCCCATCTTCCTCGCGCTCCTCGCGATCGCCGCTCTCGCTGGCATGTCAACCCCTGCTCGCGCCTCGTGGTGGAGCGACACCACCGGCACGCCGCTGCTCTCCGATCGCGCGGGAATCCGGGGCGGCGCGTACCTGAGCACCTCGCGAACCACCTACCAGGACGCCGGCCCGCGCTCGTTCGGAACCGTAATGATCCTCGAGCGCGACTTGGGTCTCAGCACCGAGAATACCAACGGGTTCCTCGATCTCTTCTACCGCATCACGCCGCACCACATGCTCACGATGACCCTGACCGAGATCAATCGCACCGGCAATCGAGTGGTGGATCGCAGCATCGATTTCGGAGATCTCCACTTTGCCCAGAGCACCAGCATTCAGACCACGTTCGACAGCGGCCTGATTGGCCTTGGCTATCGGTACTCGTTCATCAACGACCGTCGCGTCGAGACCGGGCTCGCCACCGGCGTGAGCGTCTACAAGTACGATCTCGCCATGACCGGGCAGGCGTCGCTGACCGACACCAGCGGCAATGGCAGCGTGACGCAGGGGCGCCACGAGTCGAGCCAGATCCTGGCGCCGATTCCGTCGATCGGGATCTTCACCGGCCTTGCCCTGCGGCGCGATCTGGTGTTTTACGGCTCGGCCACCATCTTCGTCTTTCACTACGGGGGCTTCTCGAGCGACATGGTGGACTGCGGGTTCGCCCTGCACTATTTCCCGGTGCGCCATGTCGGCCTCGGGCTCGGATTCGCCGGAACCAGCGTGGGTGTGAGCAATGGCACGCTGGAGCAGACGGTGGGCGCCACCTACGCTTATTCGGGATGGCTGCTGACCCTCGACATCACCAAGTAAGCGACTGTCTCGATTGGAGTTGATCCGCGCCCGCCGGCGCTCGTCAAGCTCGGCAAGACTCTCCCAAAGCCCCATTGGGCGCGCGCCCGGGAGCGTGCTAGCCTGCCGCCGACACAAACGCCTCCGACCGGGGGCCCAGAAGCGAACCTTCACCAGAGAGAGAGCAACGAAAATGAAGAGATTCCTGCTGCTGGCCGTCCTCTTGATTCCGGCGATCGCGTTCGCCGACGAGACGAAGGTCAAGGATGGCACGATGAAGAACGGCCTGCCGTACATGACCGCGACCAGTTCGGTGAGCGGACACGGCAGCGTTCTCGCCGTCGATGCCAGCACGCGCGACGTGACGATCAAGACCGCGGATGGCGACACCGTGATCGTGACCTGCGGTCCGGCGGTCAAGAACTTCGCTCAGATCGCGGTCGGGGACATGGTCAAGGTCAGCTACAGTGAGACGCTCACGATTCACGTCGAGGAGTCGGGTACGCCGAGCATGACCACCTCGAGCACAATGGGCAATGCGAAGCCGGGCGAGAAGCCGACCGGCTCGGTCGGCGAGGCGGTCGAGTTCTCGGCGACCATCACCGCCATCGACACCACCAAGGACACCGTGACGCTCAAGGGCTACCGCGGCAACGAGATCGAGGTGACGCCGCGTCACAAGGAAAATCTGAAGAAGATCAAGGTCGGCCAGTTGGTGGTGGTCAATTACTCGCACGCCCTCGCGGCGTCGGTCGTCAAGGAAGCCCCCAAGTCCACCAAGAAAGCGAGCGGCACGACCAAGAAGTAGCGCGCTCGCCGCACGATGCAGCTGAGAAATGACAGCGGGGCGCTGGCGAGAAGCCGGCGCCCCGTTTCGCTTTCCGCTGCGCGCTCAGCCGCCGAGCAGGATGCTGATGCCGGCGGTGGCCTCGCCCTGAACGATCGCGGTGCCGCCGCTGACCGAGACTCCCGAGCCGTTCGAGCCGAAGTAGAAGCTGCCGTAGTTGAATCGCATGGGAATCAGGATGCGGCTCTGGAGCCGCAGCGAGGTGCGCGAGTTCAAGTGAACGCGCGCCCCGACCCCCGCGCCGATCGAGAACAGCCACTGCGACGTGTATCCGCTGGCCGAGTAGATCGTGGTGCCGAGCCCGCCCAGAAGGTACCCGTCGGCCTTGGGGCTCAGCGGCTTCATCTTGAGGCCGTTGATCTGAAAGTACTGCGTCGTGAGGTCCGCGAGTTTCGAGGCCGGCAGTCCCTGGGGCCGGATCAAGAGATCGGTGTGCTGGTAGTTGTAGGCGATCTCGTAGCCCAGATAATCGTACGGGTAGTAGGTGAGGGCGCCGCCGTAAGTCGTGTTGGCGTTCGCGTGCACGGTGCCCGCCGGGTAGGCAAGGTAGACCGACGAATAATCCTGCGTTCCACCCCACATCCATCCGACCTGCCCGGTGAGCTCCTTGTCGCCGCGCTTCTGGGCGTGAGCGGCAGCGGGAGCGAGTGCGATCAGCAGGACGAGCGTCAGCAGTCGTCGCATGGAATCCTCCTCGAGAGGACCTCGGTGCCGGGCGCTCACGAGAACTCGCCGCGGCGCACGGCCGCGAGTGAAACGCGGCCGCGGACGCCGATCGTAGCGGATTCGCACCGCCACCGAAACCTGTGCGGGGCGCTGCTCCTTTCGTGTACGCTCCGCGAGCACTTCGGCGAGCACTTCGCTCACTCGCACGCATCCCGCGCCTCCGTCAGCCCCGCTCGCCTGCCACCCTTCGCTCGCATGAGCCGCAAGGAGAAATTCCAACGCTCGTGACGTCTGGCCGTTCGCGCCTCACGGCGCTCGCCGTGTCCGCATGGGTGTTGCTGCTCGGCGCCCGCGCTGGCCGCGCCGCGGACGCGGTCTCCGACAGCCTCGCGATCACGCCGTCATGGGACGTGACGCTCGATAGACAGACCCTGTTCTCGCTGTCCACCGCGTTCAAGACGATTCCTCCCGCCGAGCGCGCGCGCCTGGTGTCGGAGCGGCTCCAGAGACTCGCCGACGATTCCCAGTTCACGCCCGAATCGCTGCGCGTCGTCGAGACCAATATCAGCTCTGACGTGACGGATGGCCGCCAGATCGCGGTGGCGGTGCTGGACGACGATACCCTGGGGACGGGCCTCGGCCGTCACGAGCTCGCCATCCAGCGCGCCGGCATCCTCAAGGGCGCGATGCTCCGGTATCGCCAGGGGCGCAGCGCGCGGTCCCTGAGCTGGGGCATCGCGGCCTCCGCGATCGCCACGCTGATCCTGGTGGCCGCGCTGTTTCTGCTGCGCCGGATTCGCCGCGCCCTCAACGCCTTCCTCGACCGCTGGATCCAGGCACGGCGCGAGAAGATCAAAGCTCGCACCCATTCCATGCTCGAGCCCGATCGGCTGCTGGCGGCGCTGGCGTCACTGCTCAACGTGGTCGCCGGGTTGCTCACGCTGGTGGCCACTTATGTCTACGTCGGCTTCGTCCTCAGTCGCTTCCCGTGGACACGTGGGGTTGGCAGCCAGCTCAATCATCTGATTTTCGATCCGCTGCTGAATTTGGGCACGGCGTTCGTGCGGCACTTGCCGGGCCTGGTGTTCATCGCCGTGCTCGCGACGCTGACGCATTACGTGCTCAAGCTCTCGGGATTCGTCTTCGCCGAGCTGAAGAGCGGCCGCTTGAGCATTCGCGGTTTCTACCCGGAATGGGCGGAGCCCACGGAACGCATCGCGCGCGTGCTGATCGTCGCGCTCGCGGTGGTCGTGGCTTATCCGTCGATTCCCGGCTCCGACAGCCTCGCGTTCAAGGGGGTCTCGATCTTCCTCGGAGTGCTGGTGTCGCTGGGCTCGTCGTCCACCGTCGGGAACCTGGTGGCCGGGATCATGGTGGTGTACATGCGGTCCTATGGCGTGGGCGACATCATCCAGGTGGGCGACCAGATGGGACGCGTGATCGAGACCGACGTGCTGGCGACGCGGCTGCGAACGCCCTGGAACGTGGATATCACGATCCCCAATGCGACCATGATCGCGTCCAACGTGATCAACTACTCGCGCGAGGCGGCCGGGCCGGGGTTGATCCTTCACAGCGAAGTGTCGATCGGCTACAACGCCTCGTGGCGTCAGGTGCACGCCATGCTGCTGCGCGCGGCCGCGCGCACCACCGGTCTGCTCAAGGATCCCGCGCCGTTCGTGAGGCAGCGCGCGCTCGGCGACTTCGCCATCACGTATCAGATCAACGGCTACACGCGCGACGTCGACCACATGATCGCGACCTACCACGACCTCCACAAGCACATCCAGGACGAGTTCAACGAATATGGCGTCGAGATCATGACGCCGCACTACGAGGTAGACCGCTCGCAGCCCGCCGTGGTGCCGAAGGACCGGTGGTACGCGCCGCCCGCGATCCCGAAGGGTCAGCCGGGCGCGGACGAGTAGGGCGCCGCGCCGCCCAGGGCTCCTTCGCAGCCGCCGTCGGCAGCTATTTGGCGACGATCGACGCGACGCGCGCCAGGATGGCAGTCAGCGGCATCACCATGAGGAGCGGCGGGAGCACGGGAAGCACCAAGCAGGCCGCGAACAAGATGAGGTGCCGGTGCTCGTAAGGGATGACCTTCATCTCGCGCACCACCCTCATTGAGTTCGCGATGTCCGCGAGTGACTGGATGTCGCCTGTGCCGAGCAGCGGCTCGTCCGGCGGGTTGCCGCTCACCCATTTGCGGTCGAACTGGCTCACGTAGGACTGGCCCAGCCTTCCGTACTCGAAGATCGCGCGCCGGCGGGCGCGCACCAGCAGCCCCAGGAAACTGAGCGCCGGTCCCATGAGCGCCAGCGCGCACAACACCACGAATGTGACGGTGGGGGCGTTGTAACTCTTCAAATCCTCTCCGTTGTGCATCGCGGCGACCACGACGTGCGTCGAGAAGATGAGCGAAAGCGGCGAAGCCAGCATGAAGAACGCCGATTGCGCCTCGCCCAGAAATCCCAGGCCGGCGAAGCCATCCGGATGCGTGGCCAGCAGTTGAAGATCCATCCGGGCCATGATCGCCAGGAATCTCCACCACAGCAGGATTCGCCATCCCCAGCGCATCACCAGAAATTGAAAGATCGGCAGCGCGACCGCGACCGACCAGATTCGCGCCATGCTGGGTGATCCGCTCGAGGGCATGGTGCGCCAGTCGCCGGTCGGGCCGCTGAGTCCGGCGTGGATCGCGAGCCAGCTGGTGATCGCGGCGATCCCGAGCACGACGACATCGGGAATCCAGGACTGTGAAAGCCTCACTAGGCCCCGCAGCGCGGTTTCGAATTCGTCGCGACGCGAATCTGGCACCAGTCGGCGGAATTCCTGAATGGCCGGCGCCGTCCGGCTCGCGATGATCGGTCCGGCGATGATGAGCGCGGGCAGTCCAATCACGATCCTGGCCCAGACGGTTGGATCGAGCAGCAATGGGATCGGGGTCATGCCCGGCAAGGCGAGCCCCTGCGCGGCGGCGAGCGCCACCATCGGAACCCAGGTCAAGGCCAGCGCGGCGGCGGCGAGTCGCACCGCGCCACCCGGCTGAATCGGCGACATTCCCAGCATCGCGCACATCGCGAACACCGGGCCGCCGTCGATCAGCGAGGCATCCGGGCCCGACGGGGCGGCCGGCTCGGCAGGCTTCATGCGGTCGAGAGTGGGGCGCGGGCGGCTCGGAAGTCAAGACCTCCACGGCAGGTTAGTGCCCTGCAACGGCGCGACCTGGGGCCGCTCGGGGCGGCTCGACTTGGAAGGATCACAGCCAGCGCCATTGCCAGCCGACTCCAACGGTTTGGAAACTCGAGCCCACGCGGGTCGAGACCCCCTGCGCCCAGGCCAGCTTCAGGGACTGATGCTTCCCGTAGGGAAACGAGAGTGTCAGCCCGCCGCGCGCATTGTCCTGGCGGTCGCTCTTGGGCTGGCCAATGACCGTGGTTGCGCCGCCGTTGTAGTAAGTGAAGTCAGCGGCAGCCCATGCGCCTCGATGAAAGAGGTAGACGGCGTGGGTCTGGTACGAGGCGAGCGGATCCTGCTCGCGGACCTGCCCGCCATAGAAGTTGCGATTGGTCTGGAACAGCGACACTCCGGCGTAGAACTCGATGACCCAGTCACCGAACGGCTGCGACAGTCCCAGCTCCGGCTTGTATGCCCATCGGTTGGTGCCCAGGTTGATCAGCTTCGATGAGTCGTACTGGCCAAATGGGGCACTGATGCTGACGCTCGCGCCAAATGTCGCGCCCGGCTTGCGGTGGGCGAATTCCTGCGGCGTGAGAGCCGGGCAGCCCAGCAGATTGACGCCGAGTCGCAGCTGGGGGTCGAGCCATCCAGTGCGATCAGCGCTCCGGCCCACGTCCTGGACGTCGCCCCGGACATGGCCCCACCCGTAGGGTGTCGCCACGATCAGACTCGCCAGTCGTCCGAGCAGGCCGAAGGTTCGATCGTAGTAGGGCGACAGGGTGTAGACCTCGGCTCGAACGTTTTCGAACGGCAGCGATGGATCCGTGACGACTCCCCCAAACGAGTACTGGGGAGCCAGGCCGATGAAGTTGAGGCCACGGGGTGCCGGCGCGTAGGCGCGCGGCTCGAGCTGCTGGGCTCGAGCCGTCCCCACGCCGGTCAGCACGAGCGCGACAGCGCCGACTGCCACGCACCACGCCACGGCAGCAACGGCCACGAGATCGTTCTGGCGCAAGCGTCCCTCCAGCCCGTGGCTTATTCCGATCGCATCTTTCGATAGCCGGTGTTCTCCACCTTGACGTCCGTGCCGGACGACTTGATCCGCCTGCTCGCGCGCTGTGCCGTCCATCGACGCCCCGCCGGCTCGGGACGGCGCCAGCATGGCGAGCGCGGCGCCTGCCCCGGAATCGCTACCTGAAATCGTAGCGCATCAAGATGCGGGTCTCGATCGCATCGAAGTGCTTGCCGTTGATGGGCTGCTGAATCTGCTGCCAGCTGTTCTCGAGCCCGATGGAGAAGAGTCGCCGGCCGGTGTAGAGAATTCCGAGGCCCCAGGTGGTGGCGCCGCCGCCGGTGCTGGTGGTGTTGTCCCGCTCCGCGAGCGTTTCGTCACGGTACGTGCCCTGGAGGCCGAAAGGAACGTGCCCCTTGAGGACCCTCAGGTCGATGCTCGTGGCCACCCCATAGTTCGCGACCCCGATCGTGCGACCTGAGTCGGAGAAGCGGTTCCCGGAGCCGGCCTCGGCGAATCCCAGAAATCCGATCCATGCCGATGGTGTGTAGGCGCCGCGGAGCCCGCCAAGCACCCTCAGGTTGTCTCCGGACGAGAGCAGGACGTCCTCGGCGCCGCTGATCGCGCCCACCGTGTCGCCGTTCACGACCGACTGCTTCACCGCCCGCGCGAAGTCCAGCGGCGCGACGCCGTAGAGCGTGTTGCCGCGCAGGTCCGCCGTCGCCGTGATCAGCCAGTTGCGCCTCTCGACCAGCATGGCCGAGCCGCCGAGTTCGTACCCGTAGATCGCCGAGGCGCCCTCCGCCAGCAGCGCCGGAACCGAAGTGCCGGAGCGCGCGCCCGCGGAGGCGCCGACGCGCAGGGCCCAACGCCGGCCGAACGCATACTGGTAGTCGAACTGGAGCAGCATGAAGCCGACGTCGCCGCTCAACTCGGCGATCTGAGCCCCTTGAAGGTTCTCGATCGGGACCTTGATATTGAGGGCCCTTCCGAAGCCGGTGGTGCTCATGAACGTGGTGGAAATGAACGGATCCGGCACCAGCACCGACGGAATGAACTGATGCCCGCCGAAGTATCGTGGCGCGTTGGACGAGTCGGGCTCCTGGGCCGAGGCCGACGCCGCGAGTGCCGCAGCGAACACCAAGGGCAGGAGGGCGAACAGAACTCGAGGGACCGCTCGGACTGCGCTCTTCACTTTGAACCCTCCTTCAAGGACGGCGTCGTCAAATGCCGAGAGCCGTTCCCACGTGCCGCTGTTGGTCACTTTCGTGTCACACGCACCTTACACCGATGTCGTGAAACATCACAGGAGCCTGGCGCTGCAGCGATTCTGACCGATGCATGGGGAGGGATTGCCCGCTTGGAAAGGCGACGGAATGTAGGTTAGGGTCATCCGACATGAGCGCGCCCGTGCGATTCCTGTCCCGAAGCATGTTGAGCGCCGTTGCCGCCGCCAGCCTCCTCGGCGGCTGCGCGGCGTTTCAGGGCTCGCGCAAGATCGACGTGAGTCCATTCTCCGAGAACACCGTCGGCATGCTCGGCGAAATGCAGAAGTTCAATCGCCCCGTTAACTGGCTCTACCTGCGCAAGTACCAGTTCCTGCCGTCGGTGAACGCCGTACGGGAGGGGCTCAAGCCGCTGCGCGATCTGCTGCGCGGGATCGGGCTCTACTCCACGCAGGTGGTCGCGCTCTACGACTCGCCGCTCGCCGAGGACCGCAAGATCTCGGAGCTGGCCCGTTACATGGATGACTACATCCGGCCTTCCCTGGCAAGAGCGGACACCGAGGAGATTGGCTTCTCGACCACCGACCTCGACGCGGTGACGAAGAGCATTCGCTCCTCGAAGACGTTCTTGGCCGCGCTGGGCACGGCCCAGCCGCTCGTGAACGCGGCGGTCTCGCGCGGCAATGTTCTCTTCGACAATGTCGAGCAGGGCGCGCAGGTGGCGGCCGCCGACATCAACGCGCGCGTCGAGGAGGAATTCGCCCCGCTCAACCGCAACGTCGCGCAACTCGAGTCTCTGCACCTCGCGAGCGTTCACGGCTACACGCTGATCGAGCGCTATCGGGACGGCGAGGCGGGCGCGCTCGACTCCTTGCGCGACCAAGACCCCGCGGTGGCGGCCTTTCTTCCGGCCAAGCCGGGGCCCAAGGACCTCGATGCTGCGGAGGGCTTCGCCATCAGCCGCTCGAACAACCTCCAGGCGTTGCGATCGCAGCTCGACGCGCAGGCGGAAGCTTATCGCTCGAGCCTCAATGAGCTCGAGGACCTGCGCAACCAGACGGACGAGCGCAGCAAGCTCGGGCGCATGACGCTGCTCCTGTGGGGGCGCTCGCACCGCAACCTCGCGGCCGGGATCTCGGTCAAGCCCATGATCGACGTGATGGGCATCATGAAGAGCACGGCGAGCACCGCGACCAAGGGGCTGGTACCTTAAGCCCTGGCGCCGTCCCGCGCGCCTCCGTGGTCGCGTGGACCGCAAACACAAACCGCCGCCGGCCCGAAGGCCAGCGGCGGATCGAATTTTCGCCAACGCGCTACTTGATGATCTTCGCGCGGGTCAGTTCGTCGATCAGCGTGTTGCTGAACGAATCCACGCCATCCTGCATGTTCTGCGGATCGGTGGTGTGCGACTCGCCGCTCCACACCAGCTTCTCGAGCTGGACGTCGTAGACGTTGCTCTCGACCTTGTAGACCTTGTAGGACGTGTAGTAGCCGGGCGTGCTCATCACCGCGTACGACGAGTAGTAATAGCCGTACATGCCGTAGTAGCTCGGCGCCGGTACGTAGCTCGTGGTGCCCGGTACGTACGAGGTCTCGTTCTCGACCCCGAGCAGGCGCGACACGATCACCAATTGGGCGCCGGTGCTGTGGACGATCTTCTTGAAGGTCTCGATGTCCACCGAGTCGCGCGGCAGGATCGCGCTGCCCTTCACGACGTCGATCTTCCGCGAGGCCAGCTTCTGCCCCATGATGTCCTCGAAGATCGAGACGCGCCGCGTGTTCTCGCCGACCCCGATGACCACCACCTTGCTCGCCTGGAGGGGCTGATACGTCGGCTCCATCCAGCGTTCCATCATCTGCGTGCTGGTCCCGCACGAGGCCAGCAGCAGCCCGAGCACGGGAATCAGCGAGAGTCCTACCCAACGACGCATCACGGGCCGATCCTTTCAGAAGGATGGGGCGGCCAACCGGGTCGCCCCAGTGTCGTTTTCGACTATTTTCCGAGCTTGTACGTCAGACCCGCGGTCAGTTCGCCGGTGTTGTAGAGGCTCGAAGAGTAGGCGTAGCAATAGCCATAGTAGTCACACCACGTGCCGGTGCTGGTCGAGACGTGCGTGTCGGTGATGCGCCAGCGAGCATCGAGACGCAGGGCGAACTTCGGATTGATGTCGTAGATGCCGCCGAGCGCGAAGTTCCAGTTGAATAGGGTCTCCGGCTTGATCGCCTTCTGGGACGGCGAAACGGGACTCGTGATGCCGCTCGGATCGGTCCAGGTCCAGCCGAAGCCCAACTCGAAGAAGCCGGTGACCTGCGGATTGCCGAGCGAGGGCTGGCGGAACAGGAAGTCGAGGTCGCCGGAGTTCCCGTTGAGTCGGCCCACGCTCTGCGGGTTGTAACCGTTCAGCGTCTTGTTGATGCTGACGTTCGAGCCGGTGCGGGTGTAGACCAGCTCGTAGCTGAAGTTGCGGCTCGCGCTCATACCCAGCCGCGCGCCCCACATGAAGGAGTTGGCCAGCCCGATCTGTGAGCCCGCGCCGCCGATGCCGGCGCTCGTGACGTTGTAGAGGTCGCTGGCGATGTAGTAGCCGCCAAAGACGCCGAGCTCGGGCCCGGGCTTCGAATAGGAGTAGTAGCCTGAGCTGCGCTGCTGCGCGTTCGCGACCGCGACGCTTGCGACGACCGCCAGCGCGGTAATCGCGAAAATCGCGCGACTCATCCTCAACATGCTTCCTCCTCGCGTTGGACGGCCAACGGTCCGAAGATCAGGGGCCGCCGAACACGCGAGCGCCCGTGACTCCACGTTCAAACCTCGCGGATTAAATCCCCGCACTCTCGATAAGTCAAGCCGGGCGCCTGCGTCCCAATTGAAAGCCTTGCTTTGCGTTGCGCAGACGAATCCCGAGCGCGGCGGGATTGACGACCAGTGCCCGCGAGGCTAACCTCGCGCCTCTCGTGAAGGCGCGAACGCTGGCGGCCTCGGCCCTGACCCTGTGCGCGATCCATTCGGCCGCCCACGCCGCTGGGTCGCCAGGCGACTCGTCCGCCGCGAGCGCGAGCCCGGCACCAGCGGCGGCGAGCACTCACACCACGCCATCGAGCGCCGCAGTGGCCACCGGCTCCACCACGCTCGTGATTCCGCCCGGCCAGGTGGACATCACCGACCTGATCGCGAAGATCCTGAAGAAGCCGGTGAAGAGCGAGGTGTCGCTTCAGCCGAAGGAGGGACTCTCGCTCACGTTCCTGCCCTCGCTCGGCTACAACCCGTCGTACGGAGCGTTCATCGGCGTCTCGGTGGCCGCCGGCGGCTGGCTCGGCGAGCCCGCGAGCACTTCGGTCTCGGCGGGCTCGGCGGGAATCAGTTATTCCACGACCGGACAGCTGAGCATTCAGGCGCGCTCGGCCTTCTTTCTTCCCAACAATGATGTCGTGCTGATGGGCGACTGGCGCTACCTCGACACCAGCCAGCCGACGTACGGGCTCGGGCCGCACTCGCTCGAGGACTCCTCGTACCCGATGGACTTCGTGCTCTATCGCTTCTATCAGACCGTGTATCACCGCATCGGTGTCTCGCGCATCTACGCCGGGCTCGGCTACCACCTCGACATCCACGACAACATCTACGACCATCGCGCGGCCGCGGGAGAGAACACGCCGTTCGTCGAATACAGCGGCGGTCCGCTCACGCGCACCACGTCTTCGGGCTTCTCGGGCAACGTGCTGGTGGACACGCGCGACAACGCGATCAACGCGCGGCACGGCGTCTACTGGAACGCCGGCATGCGCTCGTACCAGAAGGCGCTCGGCAGCGACGACAACTGGCAGATGCTGTTCAGCGACTTCCGCGGCTATCGCACGCTGCCCCACGGCAGCCGCAACGCGTTGGCGTTCTGGACCTACCAGTGGTTCACGTTCGGCCACGCGCCGTATCTCGACTTGCCCGCGACCGGCTGGGACACCTGGGGCCGGGGCGCCCGCGGTTACCTCATGGGCCGAATTCGCGCGGCCAATCAGTTCTACACCGAGTTCGAGTACCGCGCGGTGCTGCGCAGGGATGGCCTGGTCGGCGCGGTGGCGTTCCTCAACATGATGGCGTCCTCGACCCAGGGCGTCGGCGAATTCGGCCCGCTCGATCCCGGGTACGGGGTGGGATTTCGCATGAAGTTCAACAAGCGCACCGACACGAATCTGGCGGTCGACGCGGCGGACTCGCGCGACAAGATCGTGCGCTTCTTCTTCGGGCTGCAGGAAGTGTTCTAGCGCGTGAAATTCGCGGTCGCCGGTGCCGCGCGGGCGCGGGTTGCGCGCTCACAACACCCAGTGCCGGACGCCCTCGCGCTCGAGGAACTCGGCCGCGCTCGGTCCGTGGAGAATGGCGAGCGTGGCAAGCGTGCCGGCCTCGAGGCAGCTGCGCCCCAGCACGGTGACCGAGCGCGGAGCATCCGCGACCGGCCATCCGGTGCGCGGATCGAGGATGTGGCCGAGCCGCTTGCCCTGATGCATGACGTAGCGGCGCGCATCGCCGCTGGTCGCGAGCGCGCCCGCAGTGAGATCGAATTTGCCGAGCACCGACTCGCCGGACCGTGCCGGATCATCCAGCCCCACGCCCCAGGCGCGATTTTCCCGCCGCGCGCCGCTCGCGAAGAGATCGCCGCCGAAATTGACGAGGAACGCGCAGCGGGCGCGCCCGGCGAGCAGCGTCGCGGCGCGATCCACGGCGTATTCCTTGCCGATGCCCCCGAGGTCGATCTCCATGCCCGCGGGCAGCCGAATCACGGGCGGCGTCCACGTCACACGGGACCAGCCCACGTGCGCGAGCGCGTCGCGCACCTCGTCATCCGAGGGAACATGACTACTGCCGTCGAAGGTCCACACGCGCCGCAGCACGCCGGAGGTGATGTCGAAGCGGCCCTCCGAGCTCTCCCAGCACTCCGCGGCGTAATCGATCAGCCGCGCGGTCTCATCGTCCACCGTGACCGCGCGCGCGGCCGAATGGTTGATCTCGTGGACGATGTTGCCCGCGAGATAGCGGCTGAACTTGCGCTCGATGCGCCAAGCCTCGTCGCGCGCGATCGCCGCCAGCTCGAGCCCTTCCTCACGGTCGTCGAGATCGAGCAGCACCTCGCACGGGCTCGCCATGGCGCGGAAGCGGCCGACGAAGTAGTCGCCGGCGCGTGACACCTCGAGCGCGGGCGACGCGGGTGGGGAGGATTCAGGCATCGTGCCGCGCATCGCGCTCAGAACGACAACGAGTAGCCCGCCGTCAGCGTGCCGATGTTGAGGAGCGGGAACGCGTCGGGCGCCGTCTGGACCGGCGCACCGTCCGTGCCCTCGGTGGGGCCGAGGTTCACCTTCTGGAACTGCGCGATGTACTCGGCGCGGATCGTCCACTCGCCGGGATAGCCGTGCGGTTTGAAGCCGTAGGTCAGCCCCAGTGTGACGCTGTTGAAATGACTCAGCCGCTGATCGCTGGAGGCGAAGTCGGGCAGCGGAGCGCCCTGAATCAGGCCGAGCGTGAAGAATTTCGCCGCGCTCTGCGTGTAGAAGCGGAAGTGCGGCTGCAGGAACGAGTCGTTGCCCAGCTCGTGCCGGAACCTGAGGTCGAGCGTGTGGGAACCCAGCTGCCAGTCGTCCCAGTAATACCGGTACGAGGCGTACAGCACGTCGGGGGTCAGGTGATAGACGGAGCTGGCCGTGATGTTGTAGCGCGAGCGGCGCGTGGGACGGTTTTCGGTCAGGAAGCTGGTCGGGTTCTGCGACACGGGATCGAGAATGCTCACCACCTTGTAGGGCTCGGTGAGGTATCCGCGCTCGTAAATGCTCGTGGCGTTGAGGGCGACCATCCACTGCCGCGAGAGGATGCGCGAGACCCCGGCCATCACCGAGGTCACGTCCTTGGGGTTGCGCGCCACGCCCGTGAAAGCCCCGCCCGCGGTCAGGCCTACCGGCGTTCCGCCGACCGGGAACACGAGGTCGTGGCTGTAGCTTCCACCCAGCGACCAGGTGATCAGACGATGAAAGGTGTCGAGCGAGAAGGTTTCGCCGGCGCCCAGCGAGCTGTAGTCCTTCTCGACCGAGGCATGAGCGCTGGAGGTGGCGTTGAACAGCGCGCCCACCGGCTGGGTCCAGTCGATGTCGCCCGCCATCCGCCGATCGTGAAACGCCGTCACCGGCAGCTGATTGGCCTGGACCGTCGAGGAAGTGCCCGAGGCATTCGTGATGGTCTGAATGCTGGTCGTTGGGCGCGCGCCGGTGGGCGAGGCGCCGGTGATGACGTCGAGCGTGAACTGGCCGCCGAGCGAGGCGCCGTTGTCGAAGAGCCGCGTGAGCTTCGCCACCGGCTCCACCACATTCGCGCGTCCCTGCTCGCCATACAGCAGGCCCGAGGCGTCCAGCTGATACTTGGGTGCGGCGTCGTCGGCACGCGCCGCCGCGGGGACGCCAGCGGCCAGCAGCACGCAGGCCGCTGCCCGCAATCGGCTCCGGACGAAGGCGGGGCGGGGCGTCGAGTCTAGTTGCACCCGCATCCTCCTCCGGCGAGATCCATGCCGCCGGTCGATCCCTCCTTGCTGAAGTACACGTGCTCGTCCACGGCGTGCTCCATCGGCAGCGGAATGAAGCGCATCTTTTTCTGCGCCAGCAGGTCGCGGTCCCAGGGCTTGACCGCGCTGGCGGCGCAGCCCGAGGCGAGCGCGGCGAGCGCCAGTGCCAGCGCTGCCGCGCGGACATCACGTGTCATGATTTGGCCTCCGGTCTCACGGTGAGCACTCCCTTCGAATGAGCGCTTCGATCTCGTCCGTCTTCTTGGGATCGAATCCGGGATGGGTGAGCAGGATCTTTCCGTCGCGGCCGATCACATAGCTGGTGGGCATCGCCATCACTCGATAATCTTCGGCGATTTCTCCCGCCGGATCGAACGCGACCACGAAATGGGGCGCATGCTTCGCGAGAAACGCGTCGGCCGCCGAGCGCTCCTTGTCGAGATTGATCGCGACGATCTCGAGGCCGCGCCCGGCCAGGCTGTCGTGGAGCGCGTTCATCCACGGAAACGAGCGCTCGCACGGTGCGCACCACGATGCCCAGAAGTCCACCAGCACGACCCTGCCGCGCAGCGAATCGAGCGCGACGGTGCCGTGAACGGCGGGCAGGCGAAACGCGGGGGCGGCGCCGGCCGCGGGCTTGCCCGCGGACGCGCTCGGAGAGGGAGCGGCGAGGAGCATGAAGATCATGCCAAGGGTGAATCGCTTCATTCGAACCCTGCCCGATAAGGGCCGAGGAGGACTCGACGGTCGCAGAACGCTGGGGGTCAGCTGTCAGCGAATCGCCAAGCCTGTGGCCGCGCGAGGAGGAGAATGCGTGGCCGCGCATCCTCCCTTGGTACACCTTCGGCATCACCGGGTTCCGCATCTGGCGATGTGTGGCAAAACGATGTCGTGCGTCGCCATTTCTCGGATGGGCGGCGCGCCCGCGTATTGACGCGCGGGAACGGCCGCCGGTACGATCCGCGGCGATTTTCGCTGGGGCGCGCGGCGCCGGAGCGCTTCCCCCCGCCACGGGCCCGCGGTCACGAGGACTTCCGCCATCATTCGAACCACGATTCGAATCGCGCTGCTCGCGGCGGCGTTGATCCCGGGCACGCCGATCGCGGCGCACCCGGCGCCGGCGCTCTCCGACACCGCGTTCGTTCCGCGCCTCAGCGTGCCGCAGGCGATCACGCAGCTCGCGACGCACAAGATCCTTCTGGTGGACACGCGCCCGGCGCCCGAGCGCACCCTCGGGCACATTCGCGGCGACTTCGCGGCGCCATTCGATCAGCCCGCCACCCTCGATTCGCTCCCCAAGAATCTGCATCCGGTCTTCTACTGCTCGTGCCCGGCCGAGGAGCTGGCGCTCGAGGTCGCGCGCCGCGCGATGCGCGCCGGCCGCAGCGACGTCGCCGTGCTGGTGGGCGGCTATGATGCGTGGCACGCCGCGGGCGCTCCGGTCGCGGTGGATGCCACCTGGGAGGACACCTTCCGGGTGGACGACCCGCCCTCGGGATGGGGCAAGATGCCAGCCGACGCGAGGGCGGTGCGTTACGCGCGCGACACCACCGCGGCCTACCGCGGCGGCGCGAGCGGCTGGGTGCATTGCGCGGGCGACAGCACGCGCCGCGGACTCGCGGGCTTCATCCAGCGCGTGGACGTGGGCGCATGCGCCGGCCGGATGGTGACGCTCAGCGCGATGGTGCGATCCAAGAACGTGACCGGCATCGCGTTCCTGTGGGTGGGCGCCGAGGACGCGAACGGACGCACGATCGCGATGTCGCGCTCCGATCACGATCCGATCCGCGGCACCGGTGACTGGCACGCCGCGTCGGTCACCGGCGGAATCCCCTCGAACGCGACGAAGCTGCTGTTCGGCCTCTCGGTGGGCGGCGACGGCGACGTGTGGATCGACGACGTGCGCGTGGTGGCCGAAGAGGCCGAACAGCAGCTTCGTCGCGTTCGAGGGGATTCCGCCGGTGACCGACGCGGCGTGCCAG
>Ga0209698_10002750_pt1 | contig 19779 bp, 17 predicted proteins | sample LitLauG_LLR_2012_FD_187203 | JGI IMG/M metagenome (GOLD analysis project Ga0209698, IMG submission 187203) | Freshwater sediment microbial communities from Pennsylvania, USA - Little Laurel Run_MetaG_LLR_2012 (SPAdes) (version 2) | ecosystem: Environmental > Aquatic > Freshwater > Creek >...
TCGGCAAGTCTGGAGCATCCGGCTGCGATTGCGCCGGTGAGCCGACCATTGCGTTATGCGAAGGATTTAGCGGTGGAGTTTGGGGGATACTCGGTTGCGGTGTTGGAGATACAGGGGGCGTGAGTAGGATCTGAAGATCATCGCCCTCTTGTGTCAGCAGGGCTATAAGCCACTCTTGTCGTTGAAATTTGTGAGCCCTGGAGTTCGATGCGCGGCGGGGACGTTTTGTCCATAAATCGAAACCCCTCGAAATTTACCACCGATCCGTACGATAACGTCCTTTATCGTTCACTAATGGGGTTGGCGGGCAGAAACAGGTTTAGGCCTTTTGCCCGAAGTGGCGACCATGTCGCGAAAGCATCACCTTGATCCGCTTTGTACGAGTAGCGCGTGATACGGCCGGAGCCCGGACTTGCACTTCCCACAACGAGACTTCCTGGGCGCGTTGCTGAAAAGAGGATAGTTTCCGGATACCCCGTCATCCGCCCACAAACTTCACGGGTAGCTCTACCCTTGGCGACAGGGCGGGATTAAACCGCAAATTGGCCAGCTTCCGGGTTGCCGACCGACCGGGACATTGGGCTAGATTCAGGCGAGTTCAAGCTCACTTCTTCACCGTCACGGACCAATTCAGCGACATCCAGAGCATCTATTTCGAAACGAGAGCCGAGACCTGAATCGTGTCATATTTGACACGCAGCTTGCCGATGGCCTCCGGGTCGGAAGACCCTCCTTTCGAGACAAGCTCAGCTAGTTCATCGAAATATTTCTCGTGACCTGGCGGCGAAGCGATCATGAGAATGCGGGCTGGATCGCTGCCCGAGTTGCCGAACGAATGCACCACCCCCGGCGGCACGAAGGCGCGGGTTCCTGGCCCGGCGCGCACAACTCGTTCGCCGCACCGCAAATTTAGCTCTCCCTCCAGCACGTAAAAGGTCTCCTCAATCTTCGTGTGATAGTGAGCACCGGTGTCGAACCCTGGAGCTACGAAGAACTCGAACAAAGAGCAGTGCCTGGACTGGTCAGCAGTGACCAGATAATCGACGCGGGTTCCGCGTAAGTCAACGCCGGCGGTCCGCTCATTATGCAGGACAATACCTTCCACTGACATTTGCAGCCTCTTTCTTGCGACTTTTGGGTTAGTATACACCGCCTCGGCTAATCTGCATCCACTTTCAACGCCGGTATCTCGCTTAAGTAACGGATGCCAAGCCCTGCTGGCTGTTAGCCCCATTTATCGCGGAATGTTCGGAAGGTATCAGGGCCCTTCAACGGTGTGACGGATAGATCATGATCAACGGCGCAGTGTAGAGCAAGGCCGCCAACTACCGGATGGTCGGCCACTCGGACGAGGCTCCCGAAACGGGTTGCCGATTGCCAACCGAAATAGTGAGCGATAAAGGACATTATTATTTGGCACGCGACGGCGGTTGAAGGTTTGGAATTTGACGAAATCGTGCCATAGTCGATTTGCAGCGTGGAAGGCTGCCGTTAATGGCGATGAACGCCCACCGGCTTTCAGTCTTTCGGGTGCGAAAAAGCCGCCCATTTATACCTCACGCAGGCTACCAACCTGTCGTAGACTCGCCTCGGGACAAAAAGTCAAAACGGAAATCCTGGTTATCATAGGCGCTGCATGACAATCTCAAAACGAATAAGCTTCCTTTCCATTCCGATGGTGTTAGTGGCAGGACTCAGCTTCAACGGCGCAGAGCTGGCGAGCCTCGCTCTGCCGGGCGTGGAGCCTGTTGGATCGTACGGCGGCCAGGCAACCGTGGCCGTTGCAAAATTCGAACTGAAGGCGAATTCGCCCAAGTTCTGGAAGCTGATTGCGCCGGACGCGAAGCTCGAAACCGTTGGTTCCGGTTTTGGCTTCACGGAAGGCCCGGTGTGGGATGAGCGAGGCTTCCTTTACGTCAGCGATGAAGAAACAAACAAGATCTTCAAACTGTATCCTGACCATCACCACGAGGACGTGGTCAGCCTGGGCGATCCAGACGGCAACACCTACGACAAGAAGCACCGGTTGATTGATTGCGCGAGCGTGTTGCGGGCCATCATCGCAGTAGAGCCTAACGGAAAATACACAGTACTTGCAGACCGGTATCAGGGCAAGCGGTTCAACAGCCCGAATGACGTGGTGCTGGGACCGGATGGCGCATTGTATTTCACCGACCCCACGCTGGATCTGGTCAAAGGCGAAAAGCAGGAGCTTCCCTTCCAAGGCGTCTTCCGGCTGGGAACCAATGGCCAGGTCACGCTGCTGATCAAGGACCTGGCACAGCCGAATGGGCTCGCCTTCTCTCCGGACGGAAAAAAGTTGTACGTCGATGACAGTGAACGCAAAGACATTCATGTTTACGATGTTGGACGCGACGGCACCGTTTCCCATGCGCGTCTCTTCGCGAAGATGGACGACGGTCCGGGAGTTCCCGATGGCATGCGGATTGATGTGGCCGGCAACCTCTACGTCACCGGCCCCTACGGAGTTTGGGTTTGGGACCCTGGCGCAAACCACCTGGGAACCATCGTTCTGCCGGAATCGACGGCCAACCTGACGTGGGGCGATTCAGGTTATGGCACGCTCTACTTCACCTCAAGCAAGTCAGTGTTCAGGCTGCGAACCAAGACGACGGGTTTCGTGCCGTACCGCTAGCATCCGTGGGAGCCGATCCCATTGACTTCGGCAGCGTGATACCACGTCTCGTTCTACTCGTGTGCCTTCGCATCGGGGTCAGGGGCCGGAGTCGGGATGCGTGGGAGCATTTCTGCGCGGGTGGCTGCGTTGTAGACAAACCACGCTTCGATCATGGAACTCTGCATCACATCGTCCTTCTGGACGCGGTCATAGGTGTCGGCGTTGGAGTGGTGGGTACGGGTACCGTACTCCAATCCATCCTGCTGGAAGCCGATGCCGTTCAAGCCGATCCACGAAAAGGCGGTCGAGTCCGTGCCCCCGGGGCTGGTGGTGGGTCTGAACTGGTTCCCGCCGGAAACAGCAACAATATGCTGGTCTTTGATGGGCTCAATCCAGGACTTGAAGATGGCCGCCATCTGCGGACTACCACCCGCCGAGACTCCGCGAAAGCGGCCAGAGCCGCCGTCGTCGTTAAAGTACACATCCAGCTTGTCGTATTCGGGGGTCTTCACCATAGTGGCGCGTTGAGCGAAGTGCTGCTGCACATAGGCCGTTGAGCCGTAGACGCCCTCCTCTTCGCCGCCCCACAGGGCAACGCGAACCGTACGAGCCATAGGCTTGTGGAGCGCAGCCAAAATGCGCACCGCCTCCATTGCCACTGAAGATCCCGTGCCGTTATCCGTGGCGCCGGTGCCGCCCTGCCAACTGTCAAAATGACCGCCGACCATGACCACTTCGTCCGGTTTGGTGCTACCAGGAATCTCGCCGATGACATTGAATGCGTTCAGGTCTTCCTTCTGATAGTCGACGGCGATGTCGAAGTTGAGCTTCGGCGTTATGCCGTGCTGGAGCAAGCGGACGATGCGGTTATACTGCTCTGCTCCGATGGCGACGATCGGCGGCGGAATTGGATCCTTGGGATTTTCCGATCCACCATAGGTGGAAAAGATCGTGCCGCCGTCTCCGTTGTAACCCGGCGTGATGGAAATGGCGACGCCCTCGTCCTTCAGGAAGGCGTTGACCTCGTTGCGCAGGACCCCGTTCTTCGCATTGGCCAGGGCGAGCGACGTCGGTGTGTACTCCCACTCGCCTTCACCGGGGCGACCGCGCCCACTGGGGTCGCGATTGAGTGCCGCGCCGGCTCCTGGTCCGCGGCCACCGCCGCCACCGCGCGCGTCTCCGCGTGCCAGAATTTCCTCATCGGTTGGGGAAGGCTGGGCGTCCGCCCGCGTGTGGAGCGTGAGTGGAGCGGGGTCAAACATGAGCAGCGCCTTGCCCTGCAGCTTGCCATGGTATTTGGCGAAGTCAGCTTTCGAGTGGATGGGCGCCCACACCGGCTCGACCGTGATCGGGCCATTGGTCCCAGGCGTCCATGCGAGCGGGAAGCCCGTAAACGCAGCGTAGACCGGAGTCTCCATGGCTGCGTAGAAGTGCTTGATCTGCCACCCATAGCCAAAGTGCCACTTTTCCAGGTGAACGTTCTGCAGTCCCCACTCTTTCATCTGCTTCATCGCCCATTCGGCGGCGAGTTTGTGATTGCCGCTGTTAGTGACGCGCGGACCGTACACCTCCGACATCCAGAAAAGGTTTTCCATCACTCGCGAGTGCTCGAAGGCCTCGGTCTTAATCTGGGCCAGGGCGTCCAGATCGACTTTGTCGCCTCCTGTTTCCTGCGCGAAGGAAGGCGGGATGAGGAAGAGTGCCGTGACCATTGCGGCGGCAACCTGTCTGAAGCGAAGTAGATTCATGGAGATTCTCGTTTTCATGAAGTCCTGGCGACGTTGAACGCGTATTCGGAGAGAATCCGCGGCATTCCGGGAACAAGCAGTCATTCTCGCACGCTAATTGTCCAGAAACTCTGAGGGGGATCACGCGCTCATCGTATATTAAGCACCAATTTCCCAAAGTGAGGAAATGCAGAGACTCGCGGGAGTGGATTCTTTGGATTGGTCACACCAGATAAACTGAGCATCGTGCGCACTCTCTATTTCGCTCTCGGTTTTCTGCTCGCCGGGAGCTCCGCAATGGCACAAGAGGCCGACCTGCTGATTCGGAACGGACGGATTGTGGATGGTACAGGCAATCCGTCGTTTCTTGGAGATGTTGCCATTCGCGGCGATCGGATCATGGCCCTGGGACGTCTCGGCTCGGCGCATGCCAAGCGCGTGCTGGACGCCCGCGGCATGACAGTGGCTCCGGGTTTTATCGATATTCACAATCACTCCGATTACACTCTCATCGTTGACGGCGACGCACAGAGCATGATCCGGCAGGGCGTCACCTCCATGATCTTGGGCGAAGGAGAATCTGCTGGACCCATCGGGGGCAAACAAACCGTTTCTGCACGCCGCGTACTTCCGGGTGGTGGAACCCCTGACTGGACCGACCTCGCCGGTTACTTTGCTCGACTCCTCAGGCAGGGAATTTCCACGAATATCGGTACATACGTTGGATCGGGGCAAATCTGGACCTATGTTCACGGCGAGCAAGCTGGGCCCCCGACTCCGCAGGAGCTGGGCCAGATGCGCACTCTCGTTCGGCAGGCCATGGAACAAGGCGCATTGGGCGTAAGTAGCTCGCTAAGTGGACCACCCGGATCGTGGATCGATACCGATACGCTCGTGGCCATGTGTCAAGCAGCGGCGACCTATGGTGGCAGCTATTCGACTCATATGCGAACGGAAGGCCATGGTGTATTTGAATCGGTTGCCGAAGCCATCGAAATCGGGCGGCGGGCTAATGTGCCGGTGGATATTATCCATCTCAAGATTGCGGATCATTCTATGTGGGGGCAGATGCCGGAACTGATCGCTTCGATCGCGCAAGCTCGGGCGCAAGGTGTGCAAGTGCAGGCGAACGTTTATCCCTATCGCGCCGGTCAGAACGATCTTGCGACTATCATTCCGCCTTGGGCTCATGAAGGAGGGGCACAAGCGATGATCGAGCGTCTGAAGAATCCATCTCTTCGGCCCAGGCTCGAAAAAGAAATTCTAGAAGGGATTCCCGGCTCCACCTGGTACGACCACTATCTGGCCACCGGCGGCTGGGACGGCATGCTGCTGGTGTCACTCTCTAATCCGGAATATAAACGCTTTGAGGGTATGCGCATGAATCAAGTGATTGCCACCGTGAATAAGCCGCCGATTGATGTCTTGTTTGAACTGCTGGAAGCCAACCAAGGGACGGTTCCCACCGTATACTTTCACCATTCGGAGGACGACATGCGCTTCGCTCTTCAGCAGTCTTTTGTGTCAATCGGGTCAGACGGCACGGCGGTGGCGACAGAAGGACCTTTGCGTGCCGGCCATCCGCATCCCCGCTACTACGGGACATTCCCGCGCGTGCTCGGACGCTACGTGCGCGCTGAACACGTTTTGACGCTCGAAGACGCCATTCGCAAAATGACTTCAGCGAACGCGGCAAAGATCGGCATCTTTGACCGCGGAATCCTTCGGCCTGGAATGATGGCGGATGTGACGGTGTTTGATGCGGCGCGCATCATCGACAATGCCACTTTCGAAAAGCCTCACCAATATGCAACCGGGGTCGAATATGTAGTCGTCAACGGGCAGATCGTTCTTGATCGCGGCCGCCATACGGGCGCCAGACCGGGAACGATCTTGAAGCGCCAGGACTCCGGCAAGAAGTAGAAATAGTTCGCTGGAGTTTGATCTAATTTGAGTGACCAACCACCATGTGCAACCGAATCCTACGCCGCCTGTTGTTCTTCGCAACAATTACTACGGCGGCTGTCTGCGCTGCCTCGGTCCATCTCGAGAAGTCCGGCTATCAGATCAACGTCACTGTCGGCGGCCAACCATTCACAACGTATTACTTCAGCCCTGAGGTGGCGAAATCGTATTTGATGCCGCTACGCACAGCGAGCGGCATTGTCATCAGCCGTGATTTTCCAATCGCCAACGATGCCTCCCATGGCGACCCCAAAGATTCTTCGTTCGAACCTCATCAGCGGCCCTTGTATTTTGCGCACGGAAAAATCAACGGTCTGGATTTCTGGGGCGAAGCCGTGTTCAATCACTATTACAACGACGACACAAAGCACGGCTACGGCCATTCAGTTTTGGTCAAAGTAGAGGAAATGCGCGAAACGCTCGAATCCGGTATGGTCCGCGCCACTTTCGGCCTACAGGATCCGAACGGAAGGGTGATTGGCGAAGAAACGCAGGCGTTCACTTTTAGCGGAGACAAAACGACGCGCGTGATTGATTGCGAATTTACTCTAAAGGCCACGCACGGCCCAATTGTAATGGGAGACACCAAGGAGGGGACGTTCGGCATCCGTCTCGGCCGCGAATTGAGCGCGCCGCTGGGTCATATGATCAACTCCCACGGCTCGGAAGGCGAACCGGCCATTTGGGGCAAATCCGCCGATTGGGTTGCTTACTCCGGAAGTTATTCGGGACACGCTGTGGGCATAGCCGTCTTCGATCACCCGGCGAGTTTCAGACATCCCACCACTTGGCACGCCCGCGGCTACGGCCTCTTAGCCGCTAATCCATTCGCCCTGCGCGAGTTCACCAAAGCGCAAAGGGAGCGGATGCGCGCCACCATGGGAGAGAAATACCCGGAGCCTTTCGGTGGGGCGCTCGACACCGCGCCCGTCTTGCGCGCGCGTCATGGAGATTCAAAGCAAGACGGAAGTTGGACCATCGCCAAGGGTAAATCCCTGACGTTCAAATATCGAGTATTCATCTACGAAGGAACCATGACAGCAACCCAAATCGCCCAGGAGTACGGCAAATATGAGGCTCATCAATAGCTTGGTGGTTCTTTGGGCCATCAGCTCCGTCTGCGAGGCCCAACCGGCCGCGCCTAAGATCATCGACTGCCACATTCATCACAACGGCAGTCTCGCTTTTTTAGATCAACTATCAGCGAAGTTGAAATCCGTTGACGGAGTGGCGATGCTCATCACCGCACCCAAAGATTTGGGCCAAGTCAGCGCCTTCATGCGGCAACATCCGGGACCGTTGATCGGCTTAGGAGAAATACAGTTGGACGCGCCCGACGTGCTGGCCACGATCAACCGCTTTCAACAAGCGGGCTTCCGCGGATTGGGTGAGATCACCAGGCCCCAATATCCTTACGACGACCGCCGCTATTGGCCCATCTATGAGCGCGCCGAAAAATATCGAATGATTATCTTGTTTCACACCGGCATCGTGAATCGCACGAACCCCGCCGTCGCGTCCGATGTTAGTTCCGATCGTATGCGGCCATCCACTCTCGATTTGATTGGGCGTCGTTTTCCGCAATTGATCATCATCGGCGCCCATCTGGGCAATCCTGATTACGCCTGGGCGGGCGAAGTCGCGCGCTGGAATCCCAACATCTACTTCGACGTTTCGGGTTCCACTCTTATCAAAAAGCAGAAAGACTACGCGTTCTTCGAAAGCATCTTTTGGTGGTCTGGCGCAGTCAGCGCTCATACACCTCAATCGGCGGCAAGCGCTTTTCAAAAATTGGTATTTGGGTCCGACGTATTTGATGGCGATCTGGACGAGTTTGACCGCGCCTTGGAGCGCTACCGGGACATGCTAAGTGCTTGTCAAGTTTCGCAGGAATCGCAAGCTCGTATCTTCAGTGACACTCTTTGGAACATCCTCAACCGAGGAACAGCCCGTGCCAAACAGTAGCTATTTAGGTTGCGCACCGTTGGACACATGCCTCGCCGAACGCGCCTACATTTCGGTTGATCTGAACATGTGTTTCGTAAACTTGAACGGGGAATCATCTTGCACGTTCACCTGGTTGATGGCACATATGAATTGTTCCGGCATTATTATGCGCTGCCACCCGCCATAGACGAGAACGGTTTAGACGTTGCCGCTGTCCGAGGCGTACTTTCGTCTGTGCTCGGCATGATCAAAGATGGCGCCACCCACATCGCAGTCGCGACGGATCACGTAATTGAGTCCTTTAGAAATGAGCTCTGGCACGGGTACAAGACTGGCGAGGGCATCGAAGAGGCACTATGGACTCAATTCCCGCTTCTCGAAGAAGCTCTCTCGGCTGCCGGGGTTGTTGTTTGGCCGATGGTGGAGTTCGAAGCGGATGACGCTTTGGCTGCCGCCGCCCATTTGGCATCCAAGGATACTCGCGTGACGCAAGTCATCATCTGTACTCCTGACAAGGATCTCGCCCAGTGCGTTCGCGGCAGTCGTGTCGTGCAGCTAAACCGTCGTACAAACTTAATTCTCGACGAAGCGGGCATCATTCAGAAGTTCGGCGTCTCCCCGTCATCCATCCCGGATTATCTAGCCCTCGTCGGCGACGCGGCTGATGGATATCCGGGATTGCCTGGCTGGGGGGCGAAATCAGCAGCAGCCGTTCTCGCTAAGTATTTTCATATCGAATCGATCCCCGCAGATTGGCGCGAATGGCGAGTGAATGCGGCAAAAGCTAGCGCACTCGCGCAGACCCTTTGCGAACAAAGAGAGCTTGCCCTGCTGTTTCGGACGCTCGCTACTCTCAGGACTGACATTCCGTTGTTTGATGATGTCGAGAACCTCAAGTGGAGCGGTGAGCGTCCGGCTTTTTCCAGGATTGCGCAACGCCTTGATGCAGCGGTGACTCGGGGCAAGCGAATCCAGAAACACTAACGACAAGATGGGCGAAAACGGGGTCGGATGAGATGGATTGGTTTTGCCGTGGGAGCCCGATAAACAAAACTACTCTCCGCTATAACCCGTCTCGGAACGCGCGAGAATTTGCGCGTCGATCAGGCTCATATTGTCGAAGTTGACGTGCATGAACACTTTGTTTTGATAGTGCATCCTCTGTTGCTGCAGCAAGATTGCGCTCGGGTCGGAAGAGGGATTGTTACTAGGCGGGAAAACGGGCGAGGTCTTTGGAATGCTGTCTATCAGTTGCTGCGTTTGGAGATTTCGAACCGCTGTCTGCGTTTGCTCGACGTAATTGCGAATTTTGGCTAGCCTGTCGAGCGCGGCCTGGTCGCCCAGTTTGAGCGTTCTCATTACGTTGTCATAACCGAACAATATCCACACATACCCATCAACTCGGGATGCGAAGTGGTTTATCACATTCATGTCAGTTGCAGGCTGGGTGTGAAACGTGTTGAGTTCGCTTGTGAAACTCTGGAAACAAGTTTCTATAATGCTCGAGAGTTGCGCGCTCAGTGGCGAAACGTCTGTCATTGCCTTTTTCTGTTCTCCTCGTGCCGCGGGAATCGCAAATGTCACCGATACAGAGAGCAAACGTTCCCGAGCAAATGGTATCAGGCCTTCCGCAAGCAGCCCATCCTTGGCGGTCGATATGGCGACAGTGAACTTCCTTGAGGCATTCACCTATCAGTTAACGCGCCCTATCTTCTTGATGCTCGGAGTATCAGCAACGCGCGCTGTTCTGGTCACTAAGTGCTGGTAGGAATCATGTAGAAAACGTTCCAACATCGTGCCGAGCCATTAGAAAACGAACAAAACACGTCGCTGATTTTCAGAATGGAAACTCAACTGCAATCCACTTTGCCGTCCAGAGGGAATTCAATTCATGTCATTTCACCACGTCGTTGTTTTGGGTGCGGGTCCGATTGGTCTGCTCACCGCCATTGAGGCTCGTCAGAATTTTGTAAAGAATGTCACGGTTGTGGAGAAGCGCACGGCCTACACGCGCACGAATGTGCCGGTTCTCCAAACCGAGATTTACAAACAGTTCAAGAGTTTGGGTGTCCTCAAAGAACTGGGTTCTACCGGTCAGGCACCGTTCTCTCAGATTGAAGAAGCTTTAAAGGAAAAGGCTCTCAGCCTCGGAGTCAAGTTTGAGTTGGGCTACGTTGTGCAGTCGGTGATTGGCATGAAGAAGAACAAGTACGGCCGCTTCAAGTCCATCCACATCACCGTGAAACCGTGGGACGAGCAGAACAAGATGATGGCCCGCTATGGCGGCTATAAGTCTTTGGATGCAGATCTGTTAGTGGTTTGCACCGGCGGCGCCGCAGCCGCGGACCCGGCTGTCACGCAGACACTCGGCTTCACGTTTCACAAGTTGCACGCCAAAAACTACGGCGCCTATGGGGTATTTGTTCCGCATAAAAGAGACCTCGTCACGCCAGTTGAGGTCACCGATCGACGCAAGGACTATAAAAATGTGAACGGCAACGCGGTTTCGTCACCGCTTGGATTTGAAACGCCCGACCACAACTACTTGCTCGTTACGCTGGCGGGTTGCTCACGGACCGATTTCAAATTCTTGCAAGCGAACAGCAGCAAGCTGCGCACGCTACTGCTGGGCGTTGGCAATAGCCTGGGTACCGCCGTTCTAACGGAAATTAAAGAGGTGGGAAAGAACGTAGCACTCTTTAAGATTGCGATTCAGCGGGCCGATCAGTTCTACAGCGAAGAGTTCCCGGCCGTCATCGTAGGGGACGCTGCCGTGACGCCGCATCCGGAGGCCGGGTCGGGCATTGGAACAGGCTTCAAAGGTTTAGAGGAACTCAAGATACTGTTTGCGTCGCTGAAGAAATCGGACCGCTCTGACAACAATGATGCCGCGTTCAAGACCTTTAACGACGCATACGAAGTACATGTCTCGAAAAAGGCGCTCGAAGGTACTGGTATCGTGCTAGCCAACCTCATCAAGCTCGTGACTGCGTATTGCGATGACGTGAACGCCGCAGCCAATCAGATCGCGGATCAAAAAATAAAAGCACTTGCCAAAACGTTGATTGAGCAAGCGCTGCAATTGAAGAAGGACCTGGAAGAGGAAAAGGAAGATTGCAAGCGGTTTGAGGAACTGGTGGCGGAGAACGCGCCGAATAACAAGCACAAGCCGCTCGTTTGGGATCCGCGTATGGAGCGCAGCGTGGGGCAACTCTGGGCCAACATCGGCTTTACGTATGACGAAGTGAAAGCACTTACCGGCAAGATTCAATTGTTGGGGGATCGTTTGGACAAGATTGAGACGATGCTGAAGTTCGACGCCCAGAAGAAGGCGGTCGCCTAACGAATTAGGGAAGCGGTGTGACGGTCGATTGGACTTTGCAGCCGTTCCTTCTCTTTCGCTGCATCGCGCTCGTTTAGCGGCTGGTCGTTCTGCGCCACCAATTTGCGGTATAGCTTGCCTTCCACGAATAAGACGTCCCAGGGTCTGGAACGCCCGGGTTTAGGAGTGCCGTGGCTGTCAAAATTGAAGACTGTCTCTTTTTCAGAAAAAGCATATTGCTGCGCACGTGTGGCGTTTTGTTTCGCCGCATCCAGGTAGCGATTGAGGACGTCGTCGACGGTGTCGGCGGCAAAGAGGGGCGATGCCAAGAATAGGCTAAGCAGCCACTTCACTCGCAGAGTCTGGGTCCAGATAGATCGTTGCATTTGGATGCACTCGCAATATAGAAGCTGGCGCATCCGGCGAAACAGCGCCGGTTACACAGGCCTTTACCGCTTGCGCCTTTCTGGCATCCGGGACAACGCAAATGATTTCATTTGCCTTCAGCAACTGCCGGATGCTGATACTTAGCGCTTGCTTCGGTACGTCATCGAGCGTGGCGAACCAACCCTCACCCACCTGCTGACTGCGGCATGCTTCATCCAGATTGACGACGAGATAGGGTACATCGGTTTCAAAATCTGCAGGGGGATCGTTGAAGGCGAGGTGACCGTTTTCGCCGATGCCGCAAAAGGCGAGGTCGATGGGGGATTTCGAAATCTGCTCGCTCATGTCTTTTGCGATCTCCTCGGCAACTCCGCTCCCCGAGAGCAAGTGGAAATAAACAATGCCGAATGGCCGGATGATGCGCTCAGTGATGTAGTTCGCAAAGCTGGCCGGGTGAGTCACGGGAATGCCGACGTATTCATCCAGGTGGAACAGTTCCACGCGCGGCCAATCGATTCCCTTCTCTGCCCCGAGTTCTTGCAGGAATTCGAATTGCGACGCTCCGGTGGCGGCGAGGAGTCGCACATATTTTTTCGCGGCCAGTAGAGTGCGCAGGGAGTCGGCCGCATGACGGGCGGCGGCGCGCGCCATCTCAGCCTTTGACGGGAGTATTTTGACCATAATAGGCGGCGGGGCCGTGTTTACGGAGAAAGTGTTTGTCGCGCAAGACATCGGGAAGGCTGGCGACATCGGCTTTGATCGTCACTGTTAGGAAAGCCATTTGGGCGAGTTCCTCGACGATTTCGGCAGTGTGGGCGGCATCAGTGACACTGGTTCCCCAACAGAATGGGGCATGGCCGTTGACGAGCACGGCGGGCGTCTTCAGCGGATCGATTCCTTTGAAACGCTTGATGATCACTTGACCGGTGTTCCATTCGTATTCGGTCTGAATTTCGTCAGTGGACATGGCCGGAGTGATAGGGATGGGGCCTGGGAAATAGTCGGCGTGAGTGGTGCCGAGGCATGGAATTTCGACGCCGGCTTGCGCCCAGGAAGTGGCGTAGCGAGAGTGGGTATGGACGACGCCTTGTACGCCAGGAAAGGCCTGATAGAGGGCAAGATGGGTGGGCAGATCAGACGATGGGCGCAGTGTGCTGCCGGGAAGGATGTTGCCCTTGAGATCGGTCATGACCAGATCGGCGGGGGCTAGTTTGTCATAAGGTACGCCGCTCGGTTTGATGACGACGCGATTGCTGGCTGGGTCGTAGCCGCTGGCGTTGCCGAAGGTGAAGATGACGAGGCCACGGCGGACTAGAGATAGATTGGCCTCGAGGACTTCTTCGCGTAAGGATTTCAGGTCCACTTGGCGACTCTCACTTGGGCGGCGATGCGGCGGAGGCTGGGCAAGATGTCGCCAATTGTCATGGCTTCGGAGCGCTTGCTGCCGAGGGCGAAATAGAGGCGCTTGTACATGCGGAACAGTTCTTCGTAGATAGCGACAGCGGCCGGTTCTGGTTTGTAGATCTTGTATGGAGGGCAAAGCGCAGCCTGGGCTTGTTCGATGGTGCCGAACCCGCGCGCGGCAAGGAACGCGAAGATCGCGGAACCAAGGCTGGTGACGTCGCCTTGGGGAACGAGAATGGGCTTATTGAGAACGTTGGCGTAGACCTGATTGAGCGTTTCGTTCTTTTGGGGGATGCCGCCGCCGTTAATGATGCGGTCGATCACAGTGCCGTGTTCGGCCATACGGTTGAGAATGATGCGGGTGTGGAAAGCGGTGCCTTCAATGGCGGCGAACAATTCATCTTGCGGCCCATGGGTGAGGTTCCAGCCGAAGGTCACGCCACCGAGTTCGGGGTTGACGAGCACGGTTCGGTCGCCGTTATCCCAGGTCATGCGCATCAGGCCGGTTTGGCCAGGCCGGTAGCCTTCAATTTCGCGCGAAAGGGATCCGGCAGTTGTGCCGGCGCGGCGGGCGATGGCTTCGAAAATATCGCCAACGGCGGAGAGGCCGGCTTCAATGCCGGTCATCTGCGGATCGACAGAACCGGGAACTACACCGCACACGCCGGGCACGAGGCTGGCTTTATCGCTCAAGCCGATGATGCAAGTAGAGGTGCCAATCACGTTGACGACGTCGCCGAGTTTGACGCCAGCGCCGATGGCATCCCAGTGCGCATCGAACGCGCCTACGGGAATGGGGATGCCTGGTTTCAGGCCGAGTTTGGTGGCCCACTCGTCGCACAGGGTACCCGCGATAGAGTTGGAGGTTCGATAGCGGCCGCCCAACTTGGTGCGCATGCCGATGAGAAGCGGATCGACTTTGATCAGAAAGCCCTCAGGAGGCAGACCGCCCAGGGATTCGTTCCACATCCACTTGTGGCCCATGGCGCAGATGCTGCGCGGTGCGTTGGCAATGGTGTGAATACCGCACAGCACCGTAACTACGTAATCGCAATGCTCGAAGGCGGTGACGAAGCGGTCGCGCTTATCGGGGTTGTTGCGGAGCCAGTGCAGGAGTTTTGAGAAGCCCCATTCGGAGGAGTAGGCGCCGCCGCACCATTTGATCGCGAGCAGGCCGGATTCGTGGGCCTTTTCGGTGATCTCCTGCGCTTCCCTCCAAGCGCGGTGATCGCACCAGAGATAGTAGTCGTCGAGCGGCTCAAGGTCTTCGCCAACCGGAATGACGCTCGAACCAGTGGTATCGAGCGCAATTGATTTGACCGCGCTGCCAGGCACGCCCGCTTCGGCCAGCGCTTTATGCATGGCTTCGACAAGGGCAGACATGTGGTCCGCATGGCTCTGGGTGGCGTAGTCGGGATCTTCTCGTTTGCGGTGCAGCGGATATTCCGCCACACCAGACCCTAGACGGCCTTTTTCATTATCAAAGAGAGAAACGCGGACACTCAGGGTGCCAAAATCAACTCCGGCGACGACAATACTCATGCTTTATGCCAATACATATCCCAGTTTAGATACTTGGTAGTGGCTTCGTAAACAATATTTGAAACGGGCGCGAGGTTAGCTGCGGTGTGATGTTCGAAGCCGCGCTCGCAGATAAAGCGAAGGAGTTCCTGCAGCCGTGGAATTTCGACCACACCGGCGCCACCGAAAGTCAGGAGCGGATCGTCGGTGAAGCGGCCATCGCCCACGTAGCCGCGGACTCGGCCGGCGTTGTCATCGGTAGATATGCGGCAGTAGCTCATGGGCGATGCTTTGACTTTGCCCACAACGGTTCCGAAGGTGTTTATTTTGCCCACGGTGCCCGCGATGATCTCCTGGTAATCCATCTTCATGTCTTGGAAGAAGTGCTTGGGTAAATTGCTGCAGTGGAAACAGACGGCTTTGTTCGGATCGGTGCCGTAGTTGTTGTTCCAATCGAGCAGCGCGCTTGGGGTTTCGGACGCCAAACGTAACGCATGCATGCCGACCACACCGGCGATATCGACTTCGCAGGCGCTCGACATGAGGTCGTTGCTCATCATGCTCATGACAGTGCAGGGAACGACGCCGAAGTATTCCTCGAGCGAGGTCCAGCACTGGACGGCGGAGATGACGGTGTCGGTTTCCTTCATCCAGCCATCGACAACGGCTCCAAGTTTGGCCATTTTCATGAGCGAGGCGGCTGGGACGTCTTTGGTGGCCACGTAAGACTGAATGGCCTTGAGCTTTGCTTGGCCTGCAGGATCATCGTCCTTCATCTTTTCGATTCGGCCGAGAATTTCGGACAGATCAATGGTGACAACGGAGATACCGGCGGTTTCAAGAATTTTTTCGCTATAGCGCACTGTATTGAAGGCCTGCGGACGGGCACCGATGGCGCCAATGCGGAGATTCTTCAAGCCACGAACGACACGACAGACGCCGAGGAACTGAGCAAGGTCTTGCTTGAACTCGGGTGAATCGGGAGCTTCGGTATGCAGCGTCGTCAGCGAATAGGGGATGCCGTATTGCATTAAGTTATTGCAGGCGGACATCTTGCCGCAAAAGCTATCGCGGCGATCGGCGATAGTCATCTTGCCTGCGGAATCGGGCGTTGCTTGCACCAGGACGGGCACTTGCAGGCCGGAGCGGCGTAGTGTGTCGGCGATGGCACGTTCGTCGCCGAAGTTCGGCAGGGTGACGATGACGCCGTCGAGCGAATCACGATGCTGGCGGAAGAGATCGGCGAGGCGTTTGGCCTCTTCGAATGATTCCACTGCGCCATATCTGGATTCTTGTGGCGTTAAGGCAACGACCTCAACACCCGCCGCGCCCAAAACGCGCAGCATATCTTCACGCCCTTCAGCGGCGAGGTGGCCGGGAAAGAAACCGCGATTGCCGACGATGAGGCCGAGCTTAGCGGTGGATTTAGTTGTAGCTGACATTACTGTTTCCTAGGGTAAAAGCGTAAAACGTAGAAGAGTCCAACCAAGAGCAGGAGTACGCCCCACCAAATACCGATGTGGAGTTCGTCGAGCACGACGTTTGCCGGATGTGACAAACCGTACAGGCCCGCGCCCAAAATGAGGACGCCGTAGGCAGTGAGAAGGACACCGATAAAAAACCAGATAGGAATGCGACCGTGTTCATGCATGTTTGTTTACCAGAAAATGACGTTTACAATCACGAGCGCAATGGCCACCAGAACAGCCCAGAAGATCGGCCTTTGGAACCAGAGCAAATCGCCTTCTGACGGGATGTCCGTTGCGCCATAGACCAGGCCGGTGAGTTCCTCGTCGGTCTTAGGGGTGGTCATCAAGCTGACGACGACGGTGACGGTAACGCAAATGATCCAACTCCAAAGAGCGCGGTACATGTTTTCGGCCATGGGCTTGGCATTGGGCGAGAGGGCGATGATCGCCAAAGCGGAGGGGTCTTTCAGAACCCAGGCCCACATGGCGATGGAACTCGCGGTACCGGTGAGCAAGCCCCAGAAGCCGCCGGCGGCCGTGGCGCGCTTCCAAAGCATGCCCAGAATCACGGTGCCAAAGAGCGGCGCGATAAAGAAGCTGAACAAGGCTTGCACGTAATCCATGATGCTGTTGGACTGCATGACCAGATACGCAGTTCCGATACTGACGAGAACGCCCAGCACGGTACACCATTTGCCCATAGTGACGTAATGAGAGTCGTCGGCATCCTTCTTAATAACGGCGCGATAGATGTCGTAAGTCCAGACTGTGGCGAAGGCGCTGACGTTGCCCGCCATGCCCGACATGAAACCGGCGATGAGTGCGGTGATACCAAGACCGAGAAGACCGGGTCCGCAGTAGCGGGCAAGCATGAGTGGAAGGACGTCGTTGTAGGTATGGAGCGTCGGGTTGGCGGCCTGGGCGGATTCAGCCACGAGTTTGTCGGGCAGTACGGCTAGACCTAAGAGACCGGGCAGAATGACAATGAGCGGAACGGCCATTTTGAAGGCTGCGCCGATGATGGGCGCCATTTTGGCGCTACGCAAATCTTTGGCGGCAAGAACGCGTTGGACGACAAGAAAGTCGGTGGTCCAATAGCCGAATGAGATGACGAAGCCGAGACCCATGACGATGCCGGTCCAATGGATGCCCATCGGGTTGGTAGTGAACGAGCCCAAACCTGACCACATGTGTGTGTAATCGCCATTCGGCCAGCGTTCGTGGATGCGGTGAACGACACCGCTCCAACCACCGGCTTCATAGAGCCCGAGGATGGTGATGATCAGAGCGCCAAGCCAGATGAGGAAAAACTGCAGCACTTCGTTAAAGATGGCTGACAGCAGGCCGCCGAAGAAGACATAGCCGGCCACCGTCAGGGAGGAAACCCAGATGCTGAAGTTGAGATCCCAGCCAAGGACGATCTGCATGACCTTCGCCATGGAGAACATGTTGACGCCGCTCATGAGTACCGTCATGAAGCCGAACGAGACAGCGGCGAGCAGGCGGGACGATTCACCGAAGCGGAGAAAAAGATAACCGGGAACCGAGTGCGTTTTGGAAATGTAATAAAACGGCATCATCACGATCGCCAGGAAGAGCATGGCGGGAATGGCGCCGATCCAATACCAGTGGGCAGCGAGGATGCCGTATTGATAGGCGGAGCCGGCCCAGCCCATGAGTTCGAGCGCGCCGAGGTTGGCGGCAACGAAACTGAGGCCGGCGATCCAGGAGCTCATGTCGCGGCCGGCCATGAAAAATTCTTCGCCGGTCTTGGTGAAGTTTTTCAGGTAGTAGCCAATGCCGAGCACCATAAGGAAGTAGAGGGCGATGATGACGATGTCAATGGCCCCGAGCGAGACCAATTGTTTGGAGGCTTGAAAGAGGAAAAAAGCGATAGAGGGGTGCATGAATGTGTCGAGTTTCACTGGGACCGCAACACCTGCAATTAGGCGCGGCGATGCATCTTATGATTTATATCACGTGACAGAAAATGAAAGCGCTTGCGAGGAGGCTAGGCCGATTTGGGAGGATTCAAGCGGCCAAGCATGGGGCTGTTTTTAGGCGGTTACGAGGTTTCCGTCGCCGGTGACTCTGATAGGGCCGGCAAAGATCATTTGCCCAGCGCTGTTGTAGTAGTTGCCGTGATCGATATCACGATGGGCGTACAGCTTGGTGGCGCTTTGTTCGGCGGTGTGGGCCAGGAACGCGCCCAGAATTCCACCAGCGAGTTCGGTGACGGTGCTTTCCGGACCGCCCATTTTAAAGGCGCCTTCGCCGTCTATTTTGGAGATGGCCGCTTCGGCTAGCTTGAATCCGCCCGCAGCGCCGGCGATGTTGGACAGTGCGCCCAAGCCGCCGCCGAGGATGCCTGGAATCTCGGCTTGCTTGCCTTCCGGGGCAAGATGAAATGTTTCGGTTCCGGTGTTAGAGTTGACGGCGAAAGTGAGGACAACTCCTTTGGGATCGGCTTTGTAATCGGCGATGTCGAAGTTTGTGGCAGTTCCGTTAGCTGGCGTGAGGGTCCAAGTGGGCATATTGATTGTTTTGTTTTCTTCTTTCCGGGTGGTATCCCGATGGAGGATAGCAGGAAGAGGCTGGTTAACGAAAGTTCCGGTACTCCCACGTGGTTTTGTGAAGACTGTGTTGCAAGTTTCTTGAACAGATGTTGCGTGTGGCGATCAATTGATAATGAGTCGCCCGGTGGCGTCGTCCCAATGGGCGATGTGCTGATGAGGCACGGGGATCTTTGGCAATTCGTTGCCGAAATCAATGCGCTTGTCGTCGACTGAACCGTTGATGGCAACGCAGAAAGGGAAGGCGTTCTGGAGAAAGTAGACGCCGTTGCGGTAGCGAGGCAAATCGAGACCGAAGATTTTGAGGCTTGGATCTGTTCTGAGGTAGGCGGCAGCATCGCGGCAGGCTTGGCGGGCGGTTTGGGCGACGGGTTCCCAGAGTAGCTCGTTATGGACGAGCGCTGTGACTTGAAAGGCCAAGAGGAGTCCGCAGAAAGCAGCAGAGAGTTTGGGGTTGGGCACACTCTCCGCGACTTCGGCCCACATCAGTGCTAAGCCGACGGACGGTAAATAAAGGATACGGGCGCCAGCGAGGTCTGGACCGATGAGGAGAATGGAGATCGCAGGCAGTGCGGCGCAGAGGATAAAGAGCGCAAGCAGGGCAGCCCGCTTGGGTTTGAGAGAAGCCATCAGCGCAAAACCGACGACAGCGAAGGCAAGGCCGGTGAATGCGAGCTTAAGAAGTAGCCCCGGGGGATCGCTCCAGTTTAGGGGGACGAAGAGAATGGCCCACAAACGGAAACCTAAGGCCTGCAGGACGCTGGGCGCGTGGAGATGAGCAGCGAAGGGATTTTCAGCCGACTTGTAGTAACCGCCCAAGCCGCCG
>Ga0209698_10002751_pt1 | contig 19763 bp, 16 predicted proteins | sample LitLauG_LLR_2012_FD_187203 | JGI IMG/M metagenome (GOLD analysis project Ga0209698, IMG submission 187203) | Freshwater sediment microbial communities from Pennsylvania, USA - Little Laurel Run_MetaG_LLR_2012 (SPAdes) (version 2) | ecosystem: Environmental > Aquatic > Freshwater > Creek >...
GTTGTCGAGGTAGGTGCCTTTGCGGACGTCGAGGACGTGGGAGGATTTGAGGATGATCGGCGTGTGGGAGTCAGTGGCAGTTTGGGAGTGCGCGGCGGGGAGGGAGGCTAGGAGGAGGAGCAGAAGCGGACGCGCTTTCATGGGGAGAAAGGGTAGCGCGTGGGAGCGGCGAGGGCAAGGGATAGAGTCTTAAACGTTCACTCCAACCGAGGTGGGCAGCGAGTCAAGGCAACCGATAGAGGCTGTACACATAGAAGGGTGAGTGCTCGGGAACCCTCACATCCGCGATCTCCTTAAACTTCAGAGCGTCGTCGAAATTGGCCAGGAGACCAAATTCGTTGAGCCGGTGAGACCATTGGGGTCGCAATCGTTGCAGTTCTTCAGGACTGTACCCACAATCATTGAGGCCGCTAATCCTGCCTGAATCAGCCACGTCAAAGCCGAGAGGCAAACGGTTATCTGTTTGCTCGGGAGGTCGAACTTCCATCTCGAGGACGTCCGACCCGAACTGATCGATTGTGAGTGTAGATTCCGCAAAAAGATGGATCGCGATCGGAATTCCGCGCGAATTCACTTTCGTGTTCTCGGTGAACCACCCTCGCATCATTCGTGCATCGGACCAGAGTCCGCTAGCCGCGACTTGAGTGTTTATCGGAAGGCGACGATCATCCAAACTAGAATCGCCAATATTCGAATAACGAAACACCGATGGCCAGACAAGAGTGTCGACGGAAAGAGGCCACTTCGTCTTGGGTTGAATCAAATAAGTATCGCGTTTGGCAGCATCCCAGAATGAGTCGACATAATCGTTTGCATCGAGGCGAATATCAAAACCCAGGATGCGTTCCTCAATTGCCATGGCTTATCGTCCTCCCCCCGCCGCCGACGTCATTGGAATCGCTCCCGGCGGGGTTGGTCCTTCCCCAGTTATGTTCAGATTCTGCCAGAAACATCGGCAGTTCTTCGGATTCTGATTCATCTTGTAGAGGTGCCAATGATCGCCTTTGAATGGGTAATGCGGCTTACTCGGAGGAACTTTGTCGAGCCGATACCCGATCGTTCCCACTCCTGGTATGCAGGGCTTGCAAGGAGGTTGAGAGCACCCCTGAGTTCCTCCGACTGCGGATCCTGCGCCTGAACCTTGGCCAGGGCTGCTTGGATTTCCTGTCGCCATAAGATTATGGTTGCCTGTCCTCCGCAACCAGCTGCAGGAAGAACAATCTGGCGGTCTCGAGCAAACATTCGCGCCGTGCGTTGGAATCTGAATTAGTGCCATCAAGCAGTGCGGCCGATAGCGAGCGGAAAAGAGGATCCGCAAACCACCGATAGCCTAACGTAAATGCGATGAGAGATACGAGGGCTATTTCTTCCGGGCCCGTGAGTTCCAATCGGTGGGCTAGGTCGAAACACTGGCCGAACAACTGTCGGACGATCGGCTCGCCAACGTAGTCATATTTCTCGGGATGGATAGAATGCAACCCAAAAAGAATGGAGTTTTCGAGATCGGATCGCGACGATATAAACTGCCCCATCTTCACCTGACTCGCACGCCGCAACGCAGCAAGCCTATGCTGCTGGTCAGGCCCGTGGACTTCCGCCATGTAGCCCTGCAAGCCACCATATAGACGATCGGCGCGGTTGGCCTCGTCCAGCGGGGCAGTGTTATTGAGAATCCTTGACGCCCAAAAACATTGCGGATCAGAGTCGAATTCGCTGCCGAACATCAGCATAAGCTCGATATAAAAGCGTACCGGGCCTCGACTCGTGAAGCCGTACTTTCCCGAATTCTCCATCCCCGTGCGAATCACCTGTCGTACTGACGCTTCTCCAGCGATCTTGCACAACTTCGGAGCAAACTGCCTCAGGTGCTCCACCATCTCATCCTCAAATCTCGTGAGGTGACGCTGGCGGAAAGCGTTGGCTTGTTCTTGGCGAATCGTCCACATGACATTCTCGGCTCTATCGCTGTCCTTCCAGACCAGGGCTTTCAGTCACGGTTCCGTGGCTCGGTGCTCCCTCGGCCTTTCCAGCATTCTGGTTTCCCGATGCAGGCGGCGACAACGCCAGCTCTCGCTTCTCTGCGCCTCTGCCCATGGTCGTGAACTCCCACAGCTCTGTCGGTTCCTCTCCCTCCATGACGTAGCGTTTGATCGGACCAAAAAACTGATCTGCCTCCGCAGCGACGCACGTCGGGAGAAAGACTCGCATTACGCGGGGATCGTAGAAGCGGAAGTATACCTGCTCGCCGTCGGGTAGCTTCACTTCGAGGAAGTGGCGGAGATGGCGGCGGATTTCGTGGAAGTCGTTGGCGCAGGTCAGGTAGACGCCCCAGCTCTTGCCCCATCCCTCCTTTACCAGAGCCTCCAGCAACGTCGAGTCTGGCGGGAGCCTTACCAGGTAGGGTGCGACATGGGCCATTTTTGAGCCCTCCATGCCTTCGTACAACGACTGGCATTCCGCCTTGTGATGCACCAGCAGAGCCAGAATTCTGATGTCGCGGGCCGTGTCGAGAATCGCGAACAGCGGTTGGAGATCGCTGCGTAAGAGCGGGAGCACTCGATCCTGCGGGGTCGCCGCCGGGACGGGAGTAGCCGGAACCGCGGCGGCGCCGACTGTTGTCTGCTCGTCTGGCTGAATCCGGATGGAGAACGTGGTGTTCCCTGCGACAATCGTGTCGCCGTCGCGCAGCAACGCCGCCTTCACAGCGGCGCCGTTGACCAGGATTCCGTTGCGGCTGTTCAGATCAGTGATGCGGCAATCCGCCCCCTCACATCCAAGACTAAAGTGCAAGCCGGACATGTGTGTATCTTCCGCAAAAACAACGTCGGCGCGCGAGGTACGGCCCACGCTTAGGACACGTGCTTGCTCCAGGCGGATTCTTTTACCGACTTGTGATCCGGATCGCACCTCGAGAAAAACCGGCATAGATCAGGGGCTACCGCGACGCTTCAGCAAGGGCCTCGACCGAGGCCGGAATTACTCCTTTCAATGCTTGCAGAACGGTGCGCCGTTCTGCGCTGCCATCTGCAGCACTTTACCCATGCCCGTCTCCCCGATCAGCACGGTCGGAAAACCGAGGACGATCACGCCGCCGTGGGCGGTGGGGTCGCCCATGCGGGCGGCCATGAGTCCGCCGATTAACACGGTGGGCGAGCCCATCGCGATGATGTCGGGGGGGCCGACGCAGGTGAGCATGTCGGTGACGCGGGCGGCGGGCATCATGCCGATCAGGACCGTGGGGCATCCTGGCGGGAGGATGGGGCCGCCGACGTGCGGGACGACTCCCGTCACCAGCGGGCAGGTGTGCATGTCGGTTACGCGTGCTGCTGGAGGCATGGTGTTCTTGTTAGCCGCCTGACTGAAGCTGCTCCAATATCCGATGAGCAATCATCAGATTAACGGCTATTGTTCTTTCGCCCCTTCGGGGCTGATTCTCATCCCCAACTTTGTCCCACGGCTTACGCCGTGGGCTGCATTCTTTCGCCGCTTCGCGGCTGGTCTACATTCCTCAATTCTAGAGTACGTTCCAACGGCAACATTCAGAAACTGTCACTCGAGCCGCCACCGCCAAAGTCTCCACCGCCGCCCTCGAAATTCGAGGGATCGGCATTCTGCTTAAAGCTGCCATCTGAGTAGCTGCCGCCTGTGTCGGCAATCTGGGGGCTCTTGGGATTATCCGGTGCCTTGGGATCCTTGGGAGACTGCGGGCTCTTGGGCGATTTTGGACTCTTGGTGCTCGCGCTGGTAGCGGAACCTGCCGAGCCACCGCTATTGATCATCACCATCGTGCCTTGAATGGCGACGCCGGCAGGGCCGATGGTGATGAACCCGCCGGGGCCCACCAGGCTGATCTGCATGCCGGCCTGCAGGGTGATGTTCATGGAGCCTTCCACGGAGACATTCTGCCCCGCAGTTAAGGCGTAGTTGCTTCCGGCCATGGTGTCGATATTGCTGCCGACTTGTAACGACAAGTTGGAGCCGACCGCCTCGGTCCGATTGGATCCGATGGTCAAATCGAGATTACTGCCGATGTTTTCTGTGCGATTGCTTCCGATGTTGACGTGAACATCGGAGCCGACGTTCTCGATGCGATTGGAGCCAACGTTGATTTCCTCATTGGCACCGATGTTCTCCACGCGATTGGAGCCGATGTTGACGTGGCGGTCGGTACCGATGTTTTCCTGCAGGTTATTTCCGACATTGAGGTGTTGATCGGCCCCGATGCTTTCCATCAGGTCGGCTCCAACGGTCAACGACATATTGGCGCCGATTGACTCGACGTGGTTGGCGGCTATAGTGAGATGTTTGTCGGCGCCGATGTTTTCGACCTGGTTCGCGCCGATATTGAGGAAGCGGTTGCTGCCGACAAACTCGCGGGAGTCGACTTCGACGCGGTGATCCATGTCGCGTTCGGCATTGATGAAAATTTGTTCCTGGCCCTTTTTGTCTTCGAAGCGGATCTCGTTGAAGTTGCTGCCGCCTCCACCCTTTGAACTTCTCGACATGAAGGTGCTGACCGTCTGGTGATCCGGCAATGCGTAGGGCACGGTCTGATCGGCGTTATAGACGCGGCCGGTGATCAGGGGACGGTCGGGATCGCCTTCAAGGAAGCTGATGATGACTTCTTGCCCCATACGGGGAATCCAGGTAGCGCCCCAGCCTTTACCCGCCCAGGGCTGCGAGACGCGGACCCAGCAGGAACTGTTCTCGTCGTTCTTTCCCTGCCGATCCCAGTAAAACTGAACTTTGACCCGGCCATACTTGTCGACCCAAATCTCCTCGCCGGATTTTCCGACGACCACGGCGGTCTGGGGGCCCTGGACAAACGGTTTAGGAGTCATGCGCGGCGGGCGGAATGGAACCGAGGCCTGAGTGCAGGTGAAGTGGTTGGAGTAGTGCGCCGCACTGTCGGTTTCGCCCGGCGCGTAGTTCTGCGACGCGACGTGCTGCACTTCGGTGAGAACGTAGCTGTCGTTCATGTCGTCGCGGTAATGCTCTTTCAGATCGAACTTGTATCCGGAGGTGAACGCGCGACAGACACTCGATCCACTAATCACGATGTGGCTGGACTCTTCCTCCTGCATGCGAAGCTTGGCCACTTTGGTTCCATCGCCCGGCGTCATGTGAATGCCGGGATAGTCATACATCTCAAAAGGACTGTTGGGACCAACCTCAAACACGGTTGGTTCATTGGCCATCAGGCTGGTTTTGGGTGTCTCGAAGTTGTAGTCGGTGAGCGAATACTTGCCGGTGCGGAGTTCCTGCTCCATCTGCCAGCCGGTGATGACATCTTCGGAATCAAGATCGCCGGCGGTCTGGTTGTAATTGGCGGATTCCTGATTGGGACAGGCTTGGTGAGCGCTGGAGGAATCGGCGAGAACCAGGGTGTGCTTGCCGTCATCGTGCTCGAAATAATAGAAGATGCCGCTGTGTTCCATGAGCCGCGAAACAAAATTGAAGTCGGTCTCGCGGTACTGCACACAATATTCGACGGGATCGTAGGTGCCGGTGAGTTGAATCTTGTAGTCGGTATAACTGCGGCTGTCGAAGACTTTTTTAATAATGTCGGGTACAGACATCTTCTGGAAAATGCGGCAGTCGCTATAGCGAGTCAGGAACCACAGCCACGGGACGACTTCCATCTGGTAGTTGGTCAAATGGGTCGTAGCGCCGCTTTGCGCAAAACGGCTCACAACACCGTTGAAGTAGCGCTCGGAGCTGCCGTCGGAGAGCAGAACGCGGATGGTGACATTTTGGCCAACGATGTCCTTGAAACTGACGGCGTTGTTATCGGAGATGAGATCGAGATTGAACTTAAAGAGCTGCGAGATGCCCTCGCGCCCAGTAAAGCCCTGAAGAATAAGCTCGTCAGTGCCAAGAGGCGTATCCAGCTTGATGAGACGATTTTCTTGTGAAAAGGATGCCATGGTTGGAATCTCTCATGCCCCCATTGCCAAAATGGCGATGCGGGCAGGTCGGTTTCCGAATTCTTTCTGGTCTCCTATAACGGATCAGGAGTATGCAAACGCCCCGTCTGCGCCGATTCCTACATGAATCGATTGCAGCTTCTCGCCTTCCGCCATGCGGCCCAGAATCTGTCGGGAGATATCGGGCAACAAGGAGTTGGTGAGAATGTTATCTACATTTCTAGCGCCGCTTTCTACTTCGGTGCAACGCTTGGCGACTTCATTGATCAGGTTGTCGTCGTAAGTCAGGCTGATCTTGTGGTTTTCCTGCACCCGGCGCTGAATCTTGCCGAGCTTGAGCACGATGATCTTCTTGAGCGCTTCGTCGCGCACGGGATAGTAGGGAACGACTACCATGCGTCCGAGAAATGCGGGCTTGAAGATCTTGTTGAGCTCCGGCTTGAGCGCAATCACGAGCGCGGCCGGACTGGGAGCCGTCTCGGGATCGGCGGTCAGCTTCATCATCTGATCCGTACAGGCGTTGGTAGTCAGGATGATGATGTTGTTCTTGAAGTCGATCTGGCGGCCTTCGCCGTCTTCCATCATTCCCTTGTCGAATACTTGATAGAACAGTTCGAGAACGTCGGGATGCGCCTTCTCGACTTCGTCGAGCAACACCACCGAATATGGGCGACGGCGGACGGCTTCAGTGAGAACTCCGCCCTCGCCGTACCCGACGTATCCCGGAGGTGACCCCTTCAGAGTAGAGACGGTATGGGATTCCTGGAACTCGGACATGTTGATGGTGATGAGGTTGTGCTCGCCGCCGTAGAGCTGATCGGAGAGCGCAAGCGCAGTTTCGGTTTTGCCGACGCCGCTGGGACCAACGAGCATGAAGACGCCGACGGGCTTGTTGGGGTCGTCGAGACTCGCGCGCGAGGTTTCGATCCGCTGGCTGATGACTTCGAGCGCAAAGGGTTGGCCGATGACGCGGTTGCCGAGGAGCTTTTGCAGATTGAGGATGGTGGCGATTTCATCCTTCATCATTTTGCCGACGGGAATGCCCGTCCATCCGGAGATAACTTCGCCGACGATGTGAGCGTCGACGCAGACTTGGATAAGGCCGCTCTCGCCTTGAAGGGCGTAGAGTTCGGTTTCGAGAGCGCGAAGCTGGGAGCGGAGTTCGGCGGGGCTCACTTCGGGCGCAGCGGTGGCGACGCCGCCAGTGGATTCCGCGACCGCGGCGGAACCATTCCCGCCGCCGACAGCAGCGGGAGCGGGAGTAGCTGCGGTGGTTGCAGCGGCGGTGGTTGCGCCTCCGGAGTCGCCTTCGAGCTTGCCGCGAATATCGCGAATCTTGGAGACGAGGTCGCGCTCTTTGTCGAAGCGCTCACGCATGGAGGTGAGAGTCGCTTTGACTTCATTCTTCTTTTTGCCGATGGTTTCGAGGCGCTCGGTGTGGTCGGCGCCTACGGCGACTTCGCGATTGAGGACGCGCTCCTGAACCTCGAGGTCGTCGAGTTGGCGAACGGCGTCTTCGATGGCGGCAGGAGTTGCGTTCTGACCGAGCGAGAGACGAGCGCAGGCGGTGTCGAGAACGCTGACGGCTTTGTCGGGCAGCTGGCGTCCGGCGAGATAACGGTTCGAGAGGCGAACACCGGCGGCTACGGCCTCATCAAGGATCCGTACTTTGTGGTGCTTTTCGAGCGAGCCGACGATGCCACGCATCATGACCATGCACTGCGTCTCGGTGGGCTCTTCGACCTTCACGACCTGGAAGCGGCGAGCAAGGGCAGGATCTTTTTCGAAATATTTCTTGTACTCGGACCAGGTGGTCGCTGCGATGGTGCGCAGTTCACCACGGGCCAGCGCAGGCTTGAGCAGGTTGGCGGCGTCATTCTGTCCCGCCTGGCCCCCGGCGCCGATCATGGTGTGAGCTTCGTCGATGAAGAGGATGATCGGGATAGGCGAGGATTTGACTTCTTCGATCAGGCCCTTCAAACGATTTTCGAATTCACCTTTAACCCCAGCTCCAGCCTGGAGCAGCGCAAGGTCGAGAGTACGGATGACAACGTTCTTCAGCGGCGGCGGAACGTCGCCTTGCGAAACGCGAAGCGCGAAGCCTTCAACGACTGCGGTTTTACCCACGCCAGCTTCACCGGTAAGAATGGGATTGTTCTGACGGCGGCGGGTGAGAATGTCGATGACCTGCCGAATTTCGAAATCGCGACCGAGGACTGGATCGATTTTGCCCTTCTTGGCATTCTCGGTGAGGTTCACGGTGTATTGATCGAGGTTGGGAGTCTTGCCTCCAGCGGGACGTGATCCGGCCGCGGGCGCCCCCGGTGTCTCTAGAGCCGCGGGCAGTGCTTCCTCGTGCGAAGTGGCGACGATATTTGCGAAATCCTTGCGAAGAGCTTCCGGCTCGATCTTCTGCAACTCGCGGCTGGTTTCGCGGACCAGGCGGCGGAGTTCATCGTCGGTGACAAGGGCGAGGATGGTGTAGCCGGTACGGATCTGCCCGGCACCGTAGTCGATAGAACCGAAGGTCCAGGCGCCGACGAGCATTTTGAGGATGCTGGGGCTGATGGCTGGAGTCCGGGCGTTGCCGGTTTTGATTTTGTCGAGGCTGCGCGTCAGTTCGGCGGTGAGGCGCGACTTGTCGATCTCAAAATGGCGCGCGATGCTGGCGAAGTCGTTCTCGGAGGAGTCGAGCAGCTTCATCAGAAAGTGTTCGACTTCGATGTCGTAATGAGTGCGGGATAAACAGAGACCAGCGGCACCTTCGAGCGCGGAACGCGAGGCGTCGTTGAGTTTTCCGATCAGCGATTTGAGATTTGGGCCCATGGGAGCCTCCCACTTCGTATTAAAGGTTGAGAACTGTGTCGCCCGGATGGTGATCGAGGGGAGTGGATTTCAACCAGGAAACCCAGCCCAACCTCGGGCCAGCAGCGGTTTCACCGCCGACTTCACACCGGGGTACGTCGTCACGCTGCAAAATCAACTTCACTTCGAAATCGAACTCGTCGTTGGAAAAGAACCGGACCAGCGCTTTGAGCGGCTCATGAGCGGAACCGCCGGGGAGGAAGCTGCTGTACTGCTCCAGGCTCAAGGGGCCGAGGCAGACACGCACGCGCGATTGCTGATCCCAGATTTCGTCCCCGACGACGACGCCCGTGCCGAGTTGCTCGGACTCGCTGGCCTGATCGTCCATGCTGCATTGCGAGGACGGGTCTAGACGGTACCACGCTCCGGCGAATTGCTCAACTTCAACGGGGACTTCGAAGTAACCGGTCAGAATCTCCTCGAGAGCCTCGGCGGAGCGTGCGTGCGCTCCGACCAGCGCCGCATAGTGCAGAAGGGCGGTGTCGGGCACGGACTGGCGGTTCCGGAGTCCCGAAGTGCCGAGACCGATGAGGTCGAGCAGGTGATGGGTAAATGTGTCGTCACCGCGATAGTAGGTGGCGGGGAAACGATATTTTTCCCATGCGCGGTAAAAGAACGAAATCATGCGGTGGTTGAATATGTCGAAGAACGCTGCCATGGCGTTGTCCTTCGACCTCAACCTTTCGAGAACCTGTTCGGTGAAGCAGTACGGCAGGACTCCGTTGGGCCCGGTAAGGCCCATGAAGTTGACCATCATCTCGGGCGGTCCCTGCTCTTTGTATTCGATGGACTGGACCTGGCTGGCGGGGAAACTCAGGGTGTTGTGCACGCGGAAACGCACGGCTTCCTCTTCCGGCTTGGAAAACTGGCCGACGGGCTCGCTTTGCGCGCGCAGGCGCTGCAGGAGCGCGACCGCCTGGAAGAACTCAAACGAACAGGCGTCCTCTTGCAGCACTTGCTCCATGGGAGAATCGCTCATACGAGAATCCTCCGGCCGGACCTGGGTTTCCATTCGTGCAAAAGTTCCTTTCGTTGCGAGGTGGAAACAACGAGTTGAACAAAACTGTTGAGCGACGCGCTGAGACCGAGAAAATGCTCGACCACGCTGGCGAACAGGAAGGCGCCACCGCCGACGAACTGGTCTTCGTCTAATTCCATCTCAACGCGAATGCCTCGGGCGAACGTCGTGCCATTGTCGGATCGTACAGGCGCGAAGTGGCGTGTAGACCGCAACCTCACCACACTGTCGATGACGTTCTGCGAATACGCGGTGCGGCCGATGTCATAGAGGCGGAGGATCTGCTGGAACGCGTCCTTGCCCTCTTCCACCAGCGACAAATAATTCAAAGAAAGATGCGAGATCAGGCGCCACAGCGCGCTCTTGCCCGTGGGCGGACGTACGGGCGGAGTCGGCTTGCGCAGCGCGGTTACGCGCTTCAATGCGGAAGCGCCTTCGAGTTCGAAGTCTCCTTCTTCCATGCCAAAGGGTAAGCGCGATGGGAGGTCGCGATTGGTGCAGGTCGTGCGAACGGACAGGATGTTGCCTTCCGGCTGCATGGGGCGGAGAGAAAGATCCACCAGCGACAGGTACATGTCGGTGCCTTCGTCGTTGGCGCGGGCCGAAGGGCGGCGGCGAGAGGTCCAGAAGCACTGCTCCTCTTTGCCGGAGGTGGAGTGGCGAAGCGAATAGAAAGGCTCGAATGTGCTGGTTTCCTGGGTCGTGGTGTCGATGCTGTTGACTTCGTCGATGGAATAGATCTCCGTGGCGAAAGGACGACGGACATCGGGATTGACGAGGTATTCGTACCTGCGCTGCGTGAGGCGAATAGGCTCTGCGATCTGGGTGAAGAGATTCACGACCGGGGCACAGCCCAGGCGGAAGGTCTTCTTCGAGAGTTCGAGTTCAAGGCGCTGACGGCGTTCGTCGCCCTCGACATCGCCAAGCAGGAATACGAATTCGACGGACTTGTCGAATCCGGCCTGCCACACCATTTCCAAGCCGGTCAGGTCGACGAAAAAGAATTTCTCGGGGAAGGTAAAGTACTCCATCAGCAGGCGGTGGCCGGAGAAGGAGCGATCGGAGTAAGGGACCATTCCTTCGTCCCTGCCGAAGCCAACCGGCTGGAGCGCCGAGGCGGAGAGAGTAATGGCGTTGACCTTTGGATTGCTCGGATCGCGCACAAGGATGCGATTCAGCCGCGTGAACAGCAATTCGTAGAGCGTATTGATGAGGCCGCCTTCGCCGTCGAGATAGAAGCGGAGTCTATCAATCTTCAATTCACGCAGGTTAACGTCTGGAGCACAGGCCAGCTCGACTCGGATGGCAGCGGAAGAATCTCCGGTCTTGATAGGTGATGAGAGGCGGCTTGGCGCTTTCCACTCCGCGTTGGTGACGGTGACCGGCCAGAGTGTAGTGTCGTAGCAGGTGCGAAACGTGCAGGGCGCGCCGCCGACAGGGCGTGAATGCAGAACGGATCCGCGCGGAATGGGAAACGCCGTGCTCAGCTTGCCTTTCTCAGGATCGGGCTCGAACTCGACGATCGACATCGAGGGGATCGGGCGAACCAGTTGCGGATAGACGACCGTCAGCAGAGCTTCGCTGATCTCGGGGAATTCGTCGTCGATCTTGAGATGGACGCGAGCCGCGAGGAAGGCGAAAGCTTCGAGCAGGCGCTCCACGTGCGGGTCTTCGCACTTCGTTGGCTCGAGTACGAGGCGGGAGGCAACCTTCGGATTCTTTTCCGCGAACTGCACCGCACTTTTGCGCAGATAGTCGAGTTCGCGCTCGTAGTAGAGCAGGAGGTCGTCACGCATTGGCGCCTCCTGAGATCTTGCAGTTGCCGGACTTGAGGCCGATGACGGTGTCGAAAGAAACCGGCTCGGGAACGGGGTCCATGAGCAGCATGGCCTCGATGCGAAGGTGGAATTGCTGAATGCCACTGTCGCTGGTTTCGACTGGAACGACGCGGACGCTACCGAGGCGCGGTTCGAACATCTTGATGGTGTTGAGAATCTGCTTGAGAAGCTTCGCCTGGTCGGAGAGCGAGGCCTTGGTGTATTGGGAGAAATCGGGCAGGCCGTAGATGTAGAGCGAGCGGTTGATTTCTTTGAGGGACTCGTCGGGTTCGTCGGCGATGCGGCGCGTGTTGAGGAGCCACTCGAGATCGCGCTGGACGGCGGCTTTGAGAATGCGGACCGATTGCGAGCGCGAAAGAGGAGCTTCCGTCTGCGCTTTGGGCTCGCGGTCGATCAAACGATCGAGAACGGAGAGAGTAACGGTGATGTCGCCGGGTGTGCGTGCCATCGATTAACCTGCACTCAGAGCGCGCACAGGATCGAGACGGCAAATGCGTTCGAACAGCCGCTGCTTCTCGGATGAGTCGTTCTGTACTCGACTGCTGATCCTCATAATGGTGGCCAGGGCCGCAGCGACCATCTCCTTGTCTTCCCAATCGTCAAGCTTGTGCTCTTCAATGGCGGTGGCGAGATCTTCGAGTAATGGCTGCGCAATCGCGTCTTTCCCTGCGGAGACGCACAACTCAACCAGTTGCATGGTGCGCTCGAAGCGCCCGCGGCCGGAGCGCTGGCGCGCGATTTCCTTGCGCATGATTTCGAAAGCTTTTTCGGGCTGGCCGGCTTTCAGGGTTTCCTGCGCGAGCGCGTAGGGATCGGCGGAGCGTTCGAGCCAGGATGACCCGGATTGGTGGCCGTTCGAAGACACAGTGGCGGCGCCTTCCGCGGTTGGCGCAGGTTCTGCGGGCGCGGCTTCGGGCGTTCCCAACTGCTGCAGCCAGGCGCGAGTTTCGGAATTCGCCGCGGGAGTGTCGTCGAGCAGGACGGCATCGAGCAATTGAGGCATATCCGTCAAGAGCGCTTTGAGCTCGGAACGGATCGCGGTGGCAATGGGAGCATATTCGTCGCCGAGCGCGGTACAAGCGGCAACCACAAGCCGCTGCAGGTCGAGCCAGGCACGGCTGCACGGAAGCGACATCGAGTTCTCGGCGGCTTCCAGCAACTCATTCCACTTCTTGTTAAGGGCGAGCCGCTTGATGTGCTGGCGCAGTTCCGTGGTGGGAGCTTCCAGCAGGCGCGCGTCGGTGATGCCTTTCGCGCTGCGGAGTTCTCCCCAACGCAAGCCTCGCATCATGAGGTATGGGGCAGGATTGTGGGGATCCTGCTGGCGCAGCAACGCCGCGACCCGAGCCACGGTGGCGATCGCTTCGCGGCGATCGGGTGGTTCGGAACTGGTAAGGACAGAAATGGTGATGCCTGGCATGGCCGCGGCGGAGGCACCGGCGCCCGCGACTCCTGGAACGGCTCCATCTGCGGACGCGACTACTTCGACGGGGTCGGGCTCGGTTTCGCGCTTCTTTTCAAGCAGAGCGTGCACGGTGTGGCGAACTTCTTCCAGCGAACTGCGCAGCTTGCTAAATCCAGGGGCATCGCTGCCGAATTTTTCGTCGCAGAGATCACTGAGCGTTTTCACGGCTGCGAGGCATGCATCCAGTTCTTTCTCCGACTGGAGGTAAAACGCCTTGGGAGTCTCGACAAAGGCTTTGTCGAAGAGTTCGGGAGCGAGCTTTTTCTCGTCGTCGATCTTGGCCTGACGAACTTTGCGCTCCTTGTCGTTCTTGCACTGCTCTTCGTAACCGACGGTGCGGGATTCTTTGTACTTGAACCAATCGTATCCAGCCTTGGTCAGTGGACGGGTTTTGAGCGGAATTTCGAGCGCGGTTCCGATGAATTCCAGAGGGCCAACGCGCAACTCCAGGTCGCCGTCTTCCACCGGCGGATAGAGCGTATCCCAGAAATTCTTGATGAGCTCCGTGCAAAGATTCAGGCCTTGCAGCAGGCCGGCAAAGCTTTCGATATTCAACTGGGCTTCGGTGAGCCACGCAGCGAGTTGAAGGTCTTTGCTTTTGGTGGCGAGCGATTCTTGCGCGAGTTTGGCGGCCTGCGGGAAATTGGCGAGCTTGCGCTCGTGCTGCCAGTCACCCTGGGCAAGCTCGTCGTCTTGACGACGCGCCTCTTTGATCTGATCGTAGATCAGCAGTTTGGTGTCGTGGCGGAGATAAACGCCGCTCGGATTATCCCCCGCAATGGGGTTCAGAAGATCTTCGCGCAGTGGCATGGACAAGTACCCGATCAGTCGGCCGTGGCTTGAATGACAGGCTGCTCAAACTTCAGGGAACGCACTTCCAGAAACGGAATTTCTTCACCATCGAGCAACAGCATCTTCTGCCCGGATGGATATTCGTTGCCTTGCTCATCGGCTGCCCAGGAGGTCACGCGTCCCAGCCACACGTTCTCGTCGGAATCCTTCCAGGAAAACGGATAAATGACCGGAATGAGAACTTCACCGATGTCCTTGCCTTTGAAGGAGGGCCCGGTGGTGACCAGAGCGGGCATCCACAGCGTATCGCGGAGACGCCGGGGAGCGTCCATTTCCAGCGACGCGATGTGCTCGAAGGGAATCCAGAGATAGGCACCGGCAGCAAACACCTCGAGGCGGGCACCGATATCTGGGTCGGCGTCGCGTAAGGATTGAAACGGCTTCCCGTTGAGCGTTCCCGGGCACGGGTTAGCCGGATGATTCCTGGGGAAATCCTGCTTCTCGAAGAGTTCGTGGCGGAGCTTCTCGGCGTGCAGCGCGGAGTAATAAAGGATCGCGCCCAGTTCCCTGTCAGCGTTGCCCTGGGCGAGAACGCTGAGCTGTTTCTCGGCACGGGCAAAATCGCCAGAGAAGCAAAGGAGCTCAAACAAAAAAGTGCGCTGGGCGGCATCCATAGGATGGTCGCGGAGGTAGCTGGTCAGCTCCCGCTCCGCTTCGCGCACCTTTCCTGCGTCGAACAGCTCCTTTGCTCTCACTGGCACCGGCCTTGATGGAACGTCTTACCAAGTGGCAAGTTTCTCAACGTCCCAACCCTTATCGATAAAGCCTTGCAGTTTGCCGTCTTTCTCCGGGTTGTAGCTGACTTTGATCTTGGAGAAGGCGAACGAAACGGACTCGGTCGGATTCTCGCTGGATCCGGAGGTCTGCACGGAGGTGATGACGACTTTCTCCATATGCAGCTTGTAGTAGCACTCCTGCTTGTTGCCCATCGCCTTGAAGTATTGAACATCGACGGAATCGATGTAGTCGCCTGAGGTGCAGGCATCAAACAAAGCAGGGGTGGTTTTGTCGGTGACCTTCATGATGCTCACGTTTTGAACATCGGCACGGCCAGCGCGGGACTCACCGCCAGAGGCGCCCGAGCCGAACACGGCAGTGTTCGATGCCCCGAAGCTGAACGAAAGGATGTCGATTGCGTTGCTCAAGCTGGTGCTTGGGCCGTCGATGCCCTTGATAGTGCAATACGCATTTACCGCCATTTCATATCTCCTTGTAGCGAAATTGGAAAATCAAAACTGTTACAACGGAGCCCCCAACCGGATCGTCCGGAAAGCAGAACTACTTGGCCGCCGCCGGAAGATCCGCCACCAACCGCAACGATACAGTTAATTCATCCAACTGGAAGTGGGGGCGCAGGAAAGCTACCGCACGGTAGCAACCTGGCTTGCCCGGAATTTCCGAGACGTCGATGCGAGCCTCGCGCAGCGGACGCTGCGCTTTGGTCGCCGGCGACGCAAGGTCGTCGGGCGTCACGTAATTCGTGATCCAGCGGTTGAGGAAGACTTCTGCTTCTTCGCGCGACATGAAACTGCCGATCTTGTCGCGCATCATGGCTTTCAGGTAGTGAGCAAAGCGTGAGACCGCCATGATGTAAGGCAACTGGGCCGACAGGCGCGCGTTGGCGTTCGCCGAATCGGTGTCGTACACCTTCGGCTTCTGGCAACTTTGCGCGCTGAAGAAGGCGGCGTAATCGGTGCCTTTGCAGTGCACCAGCGGAACGAAGCCGAGGTCGGCGAGTTCTTTCTCGCGGCGGTCGGTGATGGGAATTTCCGTCGGGCACTTGAGGGCGATGTCGCCTTCGTCGGTGTAGAAGTTGTGGGTCGGGAGCCCCTCGACCAGTCCGCCGCCTTCCACGCCGCGCATGGCCACGCACATTCCGTACTGCGAGAAGGAATTTGTCATGCGCGTGCCGAGCGAGTAGGCTGCGTTCATCCACAAGTACTTGGAGTGATCCGTGCCGTCGACATGCTCCTCGTACGCGAACTCATCGATGGGCTTGGTGTCTTTGCCGTAAGGCAAACGGGAGAGCGTCCGCGGCAGGCAAAGGGCAACGTAGCGGGAATCTTCGCTCTGGCGGAAGGATTTCCACTTCGCGTATTCCGTGCTGTCGAAGATCTTTGCCAGATCGCGGGGCGCGTCGAGTTGGGTGAAGCTTTCGAGGTTGAGCAGTTCGGGAGCGGCCGCGCTGATAAAGGGAGCGTGGGCCTGGGCCGCGACGTGGGAGATACCTTCGAGCAGCGACAGGTCTTCGGGATGCTTGCCGAATTCGTAGTCGCCGACAAGGGCGCCGAAAGGAGCGCCACCGAAAACGCCATACTCTTCTTCGTAGACTTTCTTGAAGAGCGCGCTCTGATCGAACTCCGGCGCCTTCTCGATGTCGCGAAGGAGTTCTTTCTTGGTCACGTTGAGAACGCGGATTTTCAGTTGGGTTCCGGTCTCGCTGTGATCCATGAGGTGCTTAAGGCCACGCCAGGAGCCTTCCAGTTTCTGAAAAGCGGCGTGGTGCATGATTTCATTAAGCTGAATGGAGAGCAGGTGATCAATCTGCGCGATGCGCGCGTTGATCATCATCTCGGCGTCCTTGGCAACGGTCATGGAGCCGTCGAGGACTTGAGCCACAAATTCCTTGACCAGATTCTTGCCGCGCTCCTTGGCACTGGCTTCGGCGCCAAAGCGGCCCGATTCGACAATCTGGTCCAGCAGCCCAACCTGTTCGGTCTCCACCGTGGTGGTGGCCGCTTGTTTTGTTTTCGACGGATCAGCCATTAGACCCACCTCCCTTGGGTTCGATTTCATCCTTCAGCTTGTTGAGTTTCTCGGTATTGCCGACAGCATCGAGAAGTACTTCTTCCAATTTGTCATTGCCCTGCAGGTTGCCGCGGAGGTCGGAAAGCCGGGTGCGCAGGTCGAGCAGTTCCTTGAGAGGCTTAACCTGGCGGGCCACGTTGCCGGGCTCAAAGTCTTCCATCTTTCTGAAGCGGAGATCGACTTTCAGTTGAGCGGCGTTGGGATCATCGCTGAGCTTGTTCTCGACGGCGAACGAGAGGTGAGGCTTCATGCCTTCGAGGACGCTGTCGAAGTTGTCGGGATTGACTTCCACAAACTTGCGGTCTTTCAACTTGGGGAGCGGCTGTTCGGGTTGCCCAGTGAAGTCGCCGAGCACGCCGACGACGAAGGGTAATTCCTTCAGTTCGATGGCTCCGCCGATTTCGACGTCGTAAGTAATCTGGACGCGGGGTGGACGTACGCGATCAAGCTTGTGTTGGGCACTTTGTCTGCCTGCCATGATGTTTTTCCTCGTACTGCTCCGAGGCCGAGAGGATTGGGGGACTCTCCCGCCCTATCGTTAATAGTGCACTCACGGGGGATATCGTTACGCCGAATGATCTCGGCCTAGAGGCGTGCCAAGATTTATCACAGGCATTGGGGAGTGTCAAGATATTGCGCATTTTCGGGCGAGATTGTTGCGCAGTGCCGTGAGGTGGGCCGCTGGAAGCGGGATTGGGGGGAGACAGGGCTGTCCTCGTTGATCCAAGGGCGGACATTGGAAGCCGTGGATGGTGTAGTATTCCTTGCTCTTAGCGATACTGACGGCAGAGCGCAACTCCCCGACGGTTCCAAGGTCATCACGTGCTGAAAGATATCTCCAGAAGCGACGCCCAACGTTTACGAGAGTTCCTGGCGGAAGCAGGATACAGCGACGAGAATCTGCGCAAACAAGGGTTGTACACCGAGTTGCCATCGGCGAAGTTGCGCAATGCGGCACGGCTGCGCGATCTGGTAAGCGAGCCAACGTTGTTGAATAGGCTGCTTCGTTGGTTCTGGCTCGGCATGCCGCAGGAGACGGAAGGACCGGGGGGCCTGATTCCATCGTGGTTCACGGAAATGGCGTTGTCGTGCGGGCTGTTGCGGCAGGAAGGGACGTCGCTGGTTGCGACGGTCATGCTGTTCCCCAGCAAGCAGTTTCTGACGGCCTGCGATCCGGCGGTGCGGATCGATGCGCGAGATCCGGAGTTTGTGTTGTGGCCGAATCCGACCACTAAATTGCTGTATCACTTCACGGTACGCCGGCCATCCCGGGCGTCCCTGGATTTAGGGACGGGTAACGCCGTGCAGGCCATGGCCGCTTCGCTTCATAGCGATCACGTGGTGGCGACGGATCTCAATGAGCGAGCCGTGGGGTATGCGAAATTCAGCGCTCGACTGAACGGGGTGGAGAATGTGGAGTGCCTTGCGGGAGACGGCTTCGCGCCGGTGGAAGGGCGCACGTTCGACCTGATCACTTCCAACCCGCCCTTTTTTATCAGCCCCAGCGATCACTACCTGTTTTGCGACAACCCGATGGACCTCGACGGCTTGTGCCGCCGGTTTGTGAAGGAGGCTCCCGCTTATCTGAACGAGGACGGTTACTTTCAAATGCTGTGCGAGTGGGCGCAAATCAAGGGACAGCCGTGGACGGAGCGAATTTCGGAATGGCTGGACGGCACGGGGTGCGATGCTTGGGTTCTGATGGGCAACACGCAGGACGCGGCGGATTATGCGCAGCACCGCATCGCTGATCTGGCAGGAACGCCGGAACGCGATGCGGAGTTGTATGAGACCTACATGGCGTACTACAAGGCGCGCAACGTGGAAGGGATTCATGACGGGGTCATCGCCATGCGGAAACGGTCGGGGAAGAACTGGGTTCTGCTGGAAGAAACTCCTGAAGTTCCGAATGTGCCGTTTGGAGATTTTATTCTGGCCAGCTTCGAGGCGCGGGATTTCCTGAATGCGCACCAGGCCGATGAGCAGATGCTGACGGTCAAACCTCGGCTTTCGCCCCATGCGCGTCTGGAACAATTCTTTGAGCCGGGCGAGGGCCGATGGAAGCCCACGACTTTGAACTTACGGCTGAAAAAGGGGCTCCCGTTCTTTATAGGATTGCAGGCGGAGGTGGCGGGATTTCTCAGCGGCTGTGATGGCTCCAGGACGATCGGCGAAATGATCGAGAAATTCGCGCCGCAGGTGGACGCACCGTTTGAGAAAGTGCAGGCGGAGTGTCTGGGGATTATGCGGCGATTGCTGGAGCGGGGGTTCCTGCTGCTTTGAAAGTGCGGCCCGGTCCACCGCAGGACGTCGCAAAGACGGGGAATCCAGCATCGACAACGCCGGAGGCGGGGTGATCAATCTGACTCGAAAGAGGGGCAATATCTACGAATCCCGCGCAAAACTTTGATATAACTGGCATTGCATAAAGATATGGGGAGGTTGCAGTACAGGAGTGTCAGGAGAGTCTCCGCATGAAAAAACTGATCGGCAATATCCGCATCGCGCCCAACCCGGGCACGGAGACGATGGGTCCCCATTTCGAAGTCGTGTTTGTTCCTTACGTTGGACGGCTGAACACACAGACGGTGCGGATCAGCAGCCATGACGACCTGGTAGCTTTCCTGATCGGGATCAAGATCAGCGAAGACGAGGCTTCCCGCTGGGCCGGACGGGCGCGCGGGGATGTAGTGCTGATTCCGAGCGTGGAGCGAAGTGAGGAACTGCTAAAGGAAAACGGGCTGATCGCGTAGTTGGACCTTCCGGTTGCGTTCGAGTTGAAGGCCTTCGCCATTGTGGTTCTCTGACTTCGTTTGTTCCTCGTGATTGCCTTCCCTGCTTGACTCCCGGTGCTTCTCGGCCTTTGGTTGTCTCCCTTTGCTTCTGTTGGCCAGAATTGCTATTGTTCCCAGCGGGATCGTATGAAGCGACTGCAGCCGGTCATCTGGACAAAAGGGACGTTCCTCACACCGCAACATTTGCAGGTGCAG
>Ga0209698_10002752_pt1 | contig 19756 bp, 23 predicted proteins | sample LitLauG_LLR_2012_FD_187203 | JGI IMG/M metagenome (GOLD analysis project Ga0209698, IMG submission 187203) | Freshwater sediment microbial communities from Pennsylvania, USA - Little Laurel Run_MetaG_LLR_2012 (SPAdes) (version 2) | ecosystem: Environmental > Aquatic > Freshwater > Creek >...
AGGACTTGCAAGTTCTTGAAAAAATGGTGGGCGCTATAGGATTCGAACCTATGACTTCCACCGTGTGAAGATGGCACTCTACCGCTGAGTTAAGCGCCCAACCGTGTCTATTCAACAACTTGCGGTACTTGATTTTAGCAGCGTGGGTCCATTTGGGTCCAATAGTCCCATGATGCTTTGCTGCGCTTTGCGTTTCGCTGGTGTCACGGCTTGGACGTACGTGTCCATCGTGACGCTGGCGTTGGCGTGGCGCATTAGGGCTTGCACCGTTGCTACGTCTGCACCGTTCGCCTTGAGCAATGTTCCGAACGTGTGACGCAGCGTATGCCAGCCGATGCGCTTCGTGATCTTCGCACGCAGCGCAGCGGGACGGATGTGCTTCTCCATCGCGCTAGTCGGCCAGAGCGGTTGCTTGCCGTCCATCTCCATAGAAGCGAAGATGTAGTCCTCCGGCTGGTTGTAGGCGCATTGCCCGCGCCACTTCTTGAGAACGTCGGCTAATGCCGCTTCCATCGGTACAGGCTTGCGGCTCGCAGCAGTTTTCATCTCCCCAATGTTCTGTCGCACGACGCCACGGCTGAGACGGATTTCTCCGGCATTAAAGTCGCAGTCCTGCCAGCGCAAGGCCAGCAGTTCCGAGACTCGCAGTCCGGTTGTCGCAGCAACGTAGACCATGACCCAGTACGGTCCGCTGAGTTCTGCCAGCAGTGCATTCAGTTCTTCGGGTGTGAGAACTTCTGGCTCCCGTTCCCGCTTCGCTGACTGCCGCACCAGCGTGATTGGGTTTCGGTCAAAGAACTCCCAGCGCATCGCATGCGCAAAGATCGCGGACATGATGTTCCGCACCTTGGCGCAGCTTCCATTGGATAGTTTCAATGTGCCAAGCCAAGACTCAACGGCAATCGTCCGAACGTCGGATAGCGAATAGCTTCCCCACTTCGGCATGATCCACTTGGAGATATACCCCCCGTAGACTTCTTGCGTGTATGGCGTCTTGTTCGGCAATTCTTTCCCTATGTAGTGGGTCACCAGTTCACCGATGGTCAGCGGAGTTCTGGTCTCCCGGTTGATGGTCGCACGCAGAAACTCGCAAGCCTTCCGAGCAGATGCTTTGGTCGGGTGCTCTTCAACCGTTCCGATGATTTCCTTGCGTCGGATGGTTTGACCCTTACCGTCTGTCTCTCTCCATCGCAGTGTCCAAACCGCTGCGCCGTGCTTGCGTGCTTCGCGCCTAATACTGCCTGACTGATACCGTTCACGAGTTTTCATTGTGTCCTTTCGCTCGTGAGCGGCTGGCCTGTGGATTGTACGTCAATCCATACGTTGAGAGCACTGGCCCTAAAGCGCCAGTACCGCCCGATACGAATGGCGGGGAGTTCTTCCTGTCGGGCTAAGCGCTGCACAGTCTTGGGATGCAGTCCGAGCAGTTCTCCAGCTTGTACTTCATCTAGCAGTGGTTCAAAGTACTGGTGCCCCTGTGCCTGCAACGGTTGGGGCTGGGGCAATGCCTTTCCCGTGGTTTTGGCTGAGTCCATTCTTCTCCAATTATTGGATCGGCTGAGCAGCACTCGCTGCTAACGCTCAGCCGCTTGCTGATTGAAGGTCTACTTCTTCGGTAAGTGCTTTCCTGTGTCAATCGCTTTCACGATCTCTGCTGGTGTGTGATCTTTCAAAAGCCTGTTGAACACTTCCTCACGAGTCACAGATCCTTCCCCGCGCAGCTTGCCACGGCCTACGGTTTTCTGGCCCATGTCTTCACCTAGATCAATGGCTAGTTGCCGAATCTCCACGTTCGATAGATCGTGAACCTTGGCGCGGTCTTCTTCGGAAAGATCGTTGACCCATTCTCCGTTTGCTCTCGCGTGTTGTCCCAAGTGCTCAGGCTCAGCGGTTCCGGGCTTGCCTCGATCTTTTAGAGGGACGTTCCGCTTGAGTGGTTCGTTTCCTAGCGCACGGTTGAGTTCTTCTTCAACCTTGGGAGGCTTCAGACGTGAACCAATGGGTTTCAGTTCTTCTGGTGTAGGCTCGTCAGTCGGCTCAACCGTTGGCTCGTCAGGAAGGATGGGTTTCAATCCTGCTGGCTTCGCTGATCTGCTTGGAATGTAACTGTTGTCAACCAAGTTCGGATCAGTTGCAGTTGCAGTCTTCGCAGAACGCGAAGGGATTAGCTCATCAGCGGACGCAACAGAGGAGTTCTCAGCTTCCTTCAGATCAGAGATTTTGTTTGCAATCCTCTTGGCTGTTTTTACTACGTCGTAACCGGGGATTTTTCTCAGCGCGTATTGCTTGGCTTCATCTGTGAGAATTTTTCCAACAGGAGTCTTTGCCTTGTTGGCGATGTCAGCAGCTTTGCCTAGCGTGTCGCTAGTCATGTCTGCGACTTTGCCAATCGTGGGGAAAGCTGCTTCACCTTTTGTTGCTGATCCCGGTAGACGGCCTCCCGGCATCGCCTCTTTCGTAACCTCCGGGATCAGTGCCATAGCACCAACGTCAGTCACAGTGCCTGCAATGTCACCGCGTCCAGCGCGTTGTCCTTCCCCTTCGACAAAAGGCCCGATGAGCGGCACGGCAGACACTGCGCGATTGAGAACCTTCTCAGGCGTCTTGTGTGGCGTTCCCACGGCTGCATCCTTTTCCTCGTGCTGCTTCTCCTGCTCGATTGCTCGTAGGCTAGCGTCAATCAATAGGCGCTTGGTAATCCTGTCCTGCACGCTGAGTCCTGCGTCATCCAACGTAGGCTCGTCAATCACCGCGTGAACTATGCCTGCTCCCATATTGGGGATTAGCATCGCTGTGCGTCCCAGAGATGATCCGATGCGATGCAACAGGTTGCTTGCATATTCTTTGGTCGCAGCCATCGGAATGGCTGGCCGTCCCTCGTAGTACTGGTTCGCTGTTTCGAGTAGTCCGGGTTCTTTTGGTTCAGTCCTCTCAGGTGTGCTCTTGGCGCGAACGGAAGGCACAAACCCATCGCTTGTGCCTCCGTCTACACCTTCACTCTCTCTCTGAGGAGAAACTACGCTTACAGGTTTGGTCGCTTCAGCATCCGCCGCTGGTGTAGCAAGTTTTGCTGTTGGCTTGCTCTGAATAGACGGAATGAATCCGTCGTTGTTGTTGTCACCCATAATTATTTCTCCTCAGCGCTGGTGTTGTACCAGCCATACCCATGCTTTCCGTCTCGCAGCGTCTTTCCACCAAGTTCCGTCACGCCGATTTCTTCGGCTCCGTTGAATGCCTCATTCGACAAAGGTCCGACACCCTCTTCGATACCCACTTTCATTGTGTTCTTGAATCGGTTGTTCATTTCTCTGTAGCGAGCACTGACGGTGTGAGCCATCTGCTTTAGGGCTGCCTGCACCTGTGCTGGAGTAGACGAATCGCTGAGAATAGTCTCTGCTGCCCTGCGATCTTCCGCGTAGAGCGCACGGCCTCCGAGCAGGAACCCTTCAAACTCTTTGCGCACGGGTTCCAACGCAGCAGCTAACTGTGTTGCGGTAGTTCCCCAGCCGTGTTTCTCCAAAGCATTCAATGGAACGTTCAGGATTTGTGGTGTGACACCGTTTCTGATGCTCTGAACGACCCTGTTAGCATCTCCAGCGTGCTCCAAGAATGTCCCGAACGACTGAAGGGATTGTCCGTCTTTTCCGCTCGTGAAGCTGTCCAGCATTTTCACCCTGCGATCTACTTCAGCAGTGTTGAACTCTGGGTTCAGTTCTTTGGCTCTGGCGTAGATCAGTGAACGCTGATCGCTGCGCATCGAAGTGATGGTTTTCAGTTGGCTCAAACTGCTCACATCCATCGGTGCGATGTCCTTTGCGATCTGCTCAACCATCTTTTCTTCCTGCGTGCGCTTGTCCAGCGAGGCTTGTGCCAAACGATTTGCAAGGTCTTCTCGTTTACCCGCCAACTTGGTAGTGTTCGCTTCACGCAGCAGCTTCTTGTTTTCTTCGATCTCCCTGAGCGTTGGCTTATATCCCGCTGGGAATGCGAAGGTGCTGCGCTCGTCTGAAGACAACGCTGGAGCGATGGTTGCCATTTGTGCAGTGAACTCCGAATGCTGTGTCTCGTTTGCTGGTGCATCCATGCCCTTCTCGGTTTTCTTGCCGAACGTGGGCTGCTCAAAAGCTGGTGGTTGCGCTCCAGCAGGCGCAGCAGACAGGGTTGGTGCTCCGCTCTTATCGAATGTGATTAGCTGAGGCGCTTGTTTGCTCAACTTGTCCACGCGCCACATGCGGCCTTGGTCATCCGTCTTGATTTCATACTCAGCAGGCTTCTCAGCAGGCCCTGCTTTCACGTCAGCCTCTGTCTTTGCAGCTTGCGCTGTTTTCTCGTCAGCTTCTGCGTCCGGTAGGATGCGCCCGTATGCGCTTCGCTCTTTAAGAGCACGATTAAGTTGCGTACCGGGGATCAGAGCCATCACGTTCGGCGCTACGATGTCTCCGGCGATGTTTCCTGCAACACTGGCGACGTGACCAATCTTCCCAAGCAGGCTGCGATCACTCCATGGCGTTTTCTGAAGTTCAGCCTTTGCGACCGCTAATCTGTCAGCAGTAGTCAAGTCTCCAGCGGATAATGCAGCCTGTCTCTGCTTCTCAAGGTCTGCAACACGCGCCGTGCGTTCCATGTTTCTCAGATCACGTTGTTCGGCTGATGTCTCTGAAGTTGATGCGGCTGAGATGAGTCGGCCTCCAGCAGTTTCTTGGTGCATCTCTTGCGATGATGCGATCTTTGGCAAGCCAGCAGTCGGACGCTCTTTGATTGGCTCTGTTACCTCTGAGGTGCTGGGTTCCAGATGCCGCTCTGCGAGTACTGCTTTGCCTAGTGCAACGAGGTCACCATTGCCCATTGCCTTCTGCTTATCAACCCTGATCGCTGTACGCTCTTCTGGGGCACCTTTTGTGGGTTGTCCGGTCGGAATCAACCGATCCGATGTTGAGCTGTCACCCTTCATCGGAATCAGCGGTGCTTGTGCAGCAGGCCTCCCCTCAGCATGTTCTGCGTGATATGCATCTGCTTCCTCTGGAGTGAGCACCTTCTCTCCATCTTGCAGGACCGCTACCTCATGTTGACCGTCGTTCACGTCAACATCACCGCCGTTGTCATAGACTGGCAGGTTGATCTGGGGGTAACCGTTCTTTTTATCCTGCTCTTTCTTTGTGTGGCGAGCAGCGGCGTTGATGATCAGCGACATTTTGTCTTCGCCTGTAGATGCCGCACGCTGGGCAGCATCCTGCGCAATTTTCTTCAACGACATTTATAACTCCGTTTCTTTGGGTGGAACTTTGAAAGGTGCGCGGCGTTGTTTCGGGCCGCGTCTTGGCGGTGCGATTACTTCTCCAGTGCTGGCTTCGTTGGATCGGGATTCATGCCCATGCGGATGATTAGGTCTTCCGACATGCCCCGGCGTGGATCACCAGCGCGGTACTTCTCGGGCAGTGGTTGAAGCGTGATTGACGGCTTCCGTTTGCAAGGGATCAAACCAGCCGCATCGACAAACCCTTCGGGCGGTTTGTTGACTTTTGGTCGTGGGTATCTCGCTTGCTCTTGCGCCTTCAGTGTTGCAGCATCAGTCACAGGTTCAAGCACGATAGGTCTGTTCGCTTCGGCTGTCGCTCGCTCCTCAGCTTCTTTCGCAAAGAACGCCTCATTCGTACCTCGGGTTGCAGCAGCGGATTGCTCCTCGCGTGCTCGTTTGGCGTCGGACTGTTTCTTTTCCTCAGCCAAAACACGATTCAGGCGCTCAGCGCGTTGCTGGGTGATCTGCTCATTCGTTAGATCGGTTTCTTCGGTCATGGATTACTTCACCCCGCCTTTCCAAGTGCATAGGATCGGCGTCTTGCCGTCCTTTGCGAATACAAACCCCTGCTGTCTGGTAGCTTGGAGCGTGACAAGGTCACGACTCCTCAGTTCCTGCCCCTTGAAAACGATGTCCTGATGCAGCAGATTGGCAGGGCGAGTTTTGAAAACAAAAGCATCAACAGGTATTCCATTGATTGTGGTCTTCACGGTCGTAGGCTTCGCAGCTAAAACAGGCTTTGCAGCAAACTTCGCTGGGAACTTCTCACGGCATACTCGCTCAACCAACTTCTTGCCGAAGTCCTCCTTCTTCAACGCAGCCTCGAACTTCTGCATCAGCTTGTCTTTTTGCGCCGGAGTCTTCATTTCTCGATACAGCTTTGAAACTTCCGCAACGTAAGCCGCGTCTTTCCCGAGGGCCAGTTTGGCCTCAGCTTTGATCTGTGAGGCGAGTGATTCTAGTTCCGGTCTGCTAGTTCCCTTCAAAGCACCTTTGAGAAACGGTGATAGGAAACCACCAAGGATCACGTTCATTGACTTGTCTACGGAGACTTCTGACTCAGCACGTAGCTTTGTAACGGTCGCTGCCACTTCTTTCGCCGCTGCTGCCTTTGCTTCTGTGCGTGCCTTTGCAGCGTTATCATTAGCCGCAATCTCTTCAGAGAAGAAACGGCCGATGTTCTTCAGCAAATTCGCAGCCGACTTGGTGTCACCAGTCGTGATGTAACCGTTCAGCTTATTCAGCGAGTTGATTAGTCCAGAAGTCTCAGAGGCCGCAAGGAACGCACTGCGTGTGATCCGCGTGTGTCCGTCAGGGTCAGTCGTCTTCAGCTTCTCCAGAATGTTTTCGCTTAGTTCCGACAGGCGTGCAGGGCCTTCCTTCTCACCTAACTCGCTTGTGAGGTCCGCCAGAATGTTGTCTACGAGGGCTGCGTGCTGCTCGCCTCCTGCGTAGAGCATTGCGTCGGTATCTTCGACAGATTGTCGGTAGTTCTCCGTAGCCTCATCCGGTTTGGAAAGCAACGCCTTTGCCTCAGCAAAAGTCTTGGCTCCGACTTCCTTCAGGAATTTCTGACTCTCAAGGCCCTGCTTTACATGCGAGTGAATTGCCTTCGCAAGAGGCTCATTCGTCTTCTTGAGTTCGTGCAACTGGTCAACGATCTGCTTTGTGGTGATCGGTGCAGAGGCTGTGTCGCTCACGGCTTTGTCCGCTGGCTTCTCAGTCTCCGCTGCTTCTGCTCCAGCTTCTACGGGTGTTTCTTCAGCAGGTGATTCAGCGGGTGTCTCAATCGCTTGAACCTCTGCCTCTACTGCTGTGGCTGTTGAGTCAACTGCGGCCACATCTAGGACTGCTTCTGACATAGTGAAATCCTTCTGCGCGATGTGCGCGGTGTGAGTCTGGGTCTAATCTCTTGCGACATGTCTCTCGTAACTCTCAAACCAATCAATCGGCTTAGCTGGGTCAGGTGTTTTGGTTTCTGCCTCAGGAAGCTGTATTGTCGGGATGGCCTTCGTTGCTTTCTTGGGTGATTGCCGCGAACGTAGAACATCCATCATTCGCGCAGTATTCACAGAGGAATCAAGCAGCGTTTTCTTGCGGCGTCTGCTCATCGTCAACCTCCTGAAATGGCAATGGCTCAGGAATGACAGTGCCTTCGACAAAACTGAAAGGAGCGGTGTCACCTTCGTCGTAGATCGTGCGGACGTGCAGTCGTGCCAGAACCCGCTCTGAGATGTACCTCGAATTGCACTTTGCTTTGCAGAAGGCAATGACCTCTGAGTGCCCCACACAGTTCTCTTCGGTCAACCCGAGTCGCTGGAGAAGCTGCTCAAACTCTGTCGTGTATTCTGATTCCTTCCTTGTGAGTCCTGACATTCCCGAAACCCAGTCGTTACGCTGAGCCTTGATCTCTTCTCTGGATTTACGCATCGCCATTCTCCAGTAGTGACTCAACCGTTAAGCAGAGTGCGTCGTAACCGATAGGACGTTCCTTTGCGATCTCGATTGCCTTCCGCACAGCGGCGAGCAAAGCATCCGAGTTCCACACACTGCTCCACTGATCCGCACGCTGTACGTTCAGGTTGAAGTGAAGTTCATCTTTCACCAGCTTGATAACGTCGTTGCTAGATGTGGTGTCCACGCACGGCTGAGCCTTACGAGCAGGAACCTTCACACGTGCTATGCGATCTGCCTCGCATTGCAGTCGTGCGTTCTCTTCGCTGCTGATTCCTTGTGCTGGGGCAGGCTGACTTGCAGACATGCCGAGTATTGATCCGAGAGGAGTGGTGGCAAGTGTGGGAGGTTTCAGTTCCTCTTTTGGAGTCTGCGCTTTAAGTAGTGCAGCCTCTAACGCCTTGGCGTCATTTTCGACCCGCTGCGCCTCCTCTGCCACCTTCTTCACAGCTTCCTTTCGCGCTTTCTCATTGCGGATTGCTTCGTTGCGTGCTTCGACCTCTTGCTCCAATCGGCGTTGCTCTGCTGCTCGCCGTGCATCCGCAATACGGATCGCTTCAGCCTCTGCGTTGCGGCGATCCAGCGCACGCTTGTCAGCTTCCTCTTGTTCCTTCTTCAGACGAGCTAAGCGTTCCTGTTCATCTGCCAGCCTCTTTGTGAGAGCGGCCTGTGCGGCGAGCCTTGCGGCCTCTTCGGCCTGAGCCTTGCGAGCCTGAGCAGCAGCAAGAGCCTTCTGGGCCAATTGCAGTTCTATGTCTACTTCGTTCTTTACTTCTTCCATGGGGTTCTTTCTTTGGGCTTGAATTTGTGCCTGAGTCGGCGCGTGAACCTTAAACCTGCGGGTTTGGAATGCAGAAGGGTCTAAGGGTTGCCGTAGCGTGCCTCGCCACTGCCCATTCCCGCAGGCAATCGCAGGACCGACCGTAGTCAGTCCCTACACCCAGCAGCAATGGCTCAACCTCGAAAGAGTGAGCATCGCCCTGTGGTATTTCGTGTTGCTGAAATTGAAGCGGAGTCGTGTTGCGCTCCATGCCGTGGGCATCAAAGCTGCGTCTGGACTCCGCTGAGACTTAATGTGCAGCGATGAGCTGCATGACGTTTGACTGTGACGCGGGCCTTGTTCCGGGCTGTCGCCTGGCCCTTTCTGCCCACAACCTATTTACTAAAACCTCAGACTCAGGCCAATGGGCGCAAGCCCTGATTGATGCTGGTTGATAAGCATTTTGGTTGATGTGGTTGATGACGGGTCAAATGTCATGCTCAGGGCATGACGTTTGCGCATCACAAACATGACGTTTGCCTGTGACAGCATGACGTTTGACCGTGACAGGTGTCATCCGCTGATCGCCGTTTTGAGCCTCTGGGATAGTGGGGTTGGAGGAAGAGTGTCACCCCTCAATCGTTGTCTCTCGCGCCAGCGAGCGTGGCGTTCTTTGTCTGCATTCCGAAGTAGAATCTTCGCCTTGACTGCTTCGTCTTCAAGGTTGAACTTCGCAGCATAGGCTTGCCATGCCTTGAGGTGCAGTTGATAGTCGTTCGCATTGTTAGAATGCTTCGCAGGCTTCGTCACTGTGAGTAGTCCCAGTTTCGACCACGCCTGATTGCTGCGCGTGATTGTGCTGTCACTCACTCCGGTCTCTGCTGAGATGTTGAAGTTGGAATCAAAGAAGCGCCCATTCTCATCTGCTCTAATGGCGTAGTAGAGGAGGAGGCATTTCTTTGGCATGGTGCTGCACTGAATCTTTTTGGCGGCGATGCAGAAGGCCATGTGTCCCGTGATCGGTTTACTCATGCTCTTCCTCTTCTGCTGCGAGGATCAGAGCCACGTCCAGAGTCTCTACTGAGTTCAACGTGTTCAAAATCTTCCTCTCGGCTACTGTCGCACCTGTTGTTTGTGGCAGGCGATGCAGGGCACGGAGTTTCCGCAACGCATCTTGCGCGATGGGAGTCAAATCCTTGAAGGACTTCATGTAATGCTTCTCTTTCTTCATTTCCTGTGTTTGTACTTCAGGTAGATCGATTTGTTTCGGTTGTGTGAATCGATAAATGATGCAGGGCACCAGCCGACCCAAAGCGGATACCCTGCACATGCGTGGAGACTCAATAACCACGCAAGATAGATGTGATGATTTACTTCCGTAGCAGTGCGCGGAGTTCTCGGCGCAACGTGGCCCTGTTTGTTGAACGGGCGAGCAACTTGGCGAGATTGTCTCTCAGTTGCTTCTCTGTCATTTTGTTTGGTCCTAAGTTTTATGCCCGGTCAACAATTCTTCTGCAAAGTGTCGGTATCCGTTCCTCGCACGTCCAACTACACGCAGATGTTCACAGATCGGCGCATTGTCTGCGTAGATGTCCTCTAAGTCTTCGACTGTGATTTCTCCCTGCTCTTTCAATTCGAGCAGTGCCAAAGCCAAGCGAACAATATTGTGTGCTCTTTCGTTGTTCGCGTTGCCAAGCAAAGTGCTGAGGTGACGTGCAGTGTAAGGTTTGCTCTCTGTGTTATGCGCTGGACGGCCCATTACGTAGCTCGGAGTCCAACGAAGGGATTGCAGAGGAATCGAGCCCTTTGTTGCAGGGAGGCGTCCGGTATGAATCGCAGAGACTAAGGCCTCAACTGCTTCGATTGTCGCTTTGATGCTTCTTCCCGATGAGTGCATGGTCCTCCCTTGGAGCGATCTAAACTGCTGATAACAAAGATTTGTTGAGATTTGTGCCGGGATTCGTGCGGATAATACAGGTGGAGCGGAGAGGAAACTACCCTCTCATTAAGTAGGCAGACTTGTCCGCAAAACACTGAAACTACTGGATGTATGGTTTTGGACGGACCCTTCCTTCCTGCTTTTCTAAGCGCATTCGATCAACCATCTCAGCTACTGCATCTGGCACGCCCCAATAGAAGACACGCGGGTTTTCTCCACGACGCATTGAGAAACCTGCTCTTTGCAGTTCGTCCTCCCAGTAATCAGCGTCAGTGGGTGTTAGGGTCGGCTGCTGCTTGTTGCGATGCCGACCGTCATACACTGATCCGCGTTCTCTCATCTGCTTCTGTTTTTCAGCAAGCGTTCTTCTCATAGCGCCTCGCTCAGTGCCTCACTCAGGCGTTCGTTTACCTGCTCAGCGAAGAAAGAGTTCGTTTTCACGTCAGGGAAAAGTTTCAGCAGTTCCTCACCTTCGATTCGCTGTCTCAGAGATTCGCGTCTGGTCTGCTCGTACAATGCCGCATCGAAATGCTTGTCAATGAATGCCTGCACAAGTTCGCGCTGTGTGTTCGCATCTAGCGCCTCCACTTCTGCGCACCATTCCCCGTATCGCGCTTTGAACTGAGGTGCGCATGTATCCTTACCCTTTTTCGTGTCTGCCTCTGAGCCAGTTTCTGGGTCTATCGAGCCGTCTTTGAGGTGAAGCCATTTTTTCGGGTCAAGGCTTTTGAATTGTCCCTCAGTGAGTAGTACTCTCTCCCACGTTACGTGTTCATCCATTTCTAAATCGTGGTCCCTCATCAACAGATCGCGTATACCCTTACGTTTGCCCTCTGGGTTTCCATTGCGTGCGCACTCTTCGATGCGAATCACACCAGCGGCATCGAAGTCTCCAACGTAGCCGATGGCTACTTTCCTGCCTGTTGCCACAATGTCTGATATGTCATCAGCAATGCTCTTGATTTGTGCGCGGCTGAACGTGCCTTTGCTGGTGTGCAGAATGACCTGAGCAGGATCGGTGATCCTTTCCAGAACAGGCCCGTGTCCGTCTTTTTCACACAAGATCATCGGCACTACAAGTTGATCTTTCCAACGATCTAGCTTGAAGATTGAAAGCCTAGCTTCTAACGCTTCCTCTACACTCCTGTCTCCAGTGGAGCCGTACCGAGCGCGTCCTCTGTCAGCAAAGTAATCGTCTGATACGTAGTCAAGGTGACGTGGGTCTCTGTCGTGGGCAGTCATCAGTTTTGGATAAAACTTATTGAACTCTTCCACACTCTTGAATCCCCACCATTCCCCATTGATGAGGTTGTAGAACGCTGTACGCTTTCCAATCGGGTAGTACCTCGCATCGTTCATCTCGCAATACTCACGAATTGCCTGCAGCCTGAGTTGTGTTTTTTCGTCAGGTCGATGTGTAGAAGTAAATTCCTCTTGCTCTTCGGCTTCGGCGGCTTTTCTCTGGGCGGTCTTTTCAGCCTTCCTTGCGGTCTTCTTAGCTTCTTTGGCGAGTCTCTCTGCGTCTTTGTCTTGGTGAAAGAAACCGCAATAGCCCGGAGTCTTATCGCTCTGCTCCTTGGAGCATTGCTCACGGTTTGTTTTGATGTAGCGGCAGGTGTCCATTACTGGGCCTCCCACGTGTTAATCGCCTCGTGTTCTTCTTCGTATAGAAACAACGCCGCGTCTGAAGCGTCTGCAACGCTCAACTGCGCGTAGACTCTTCTTTCCGCCGGGAGCATGCTCACAGGCAGAGACTTTCTGAGTGCTTGGATTCGCTCGATTGCTTTTCTTGCTTTGCTGCTTCGTTTGGTTGGTTCCATTTCGGTCCCTCGTTGTTGCAAATTGCGGAACTGCTTGCCGATCCGCTCGGCTTTGCGCGTCCCCACGGGACACTACTGATTTCAGACACAACGCGGTGGTGTTGCACGGATTGGTCCGCGCCCTCCGAAGGATCAACTTTCCTTCTGGCTGCATGGCTGCAGGACTTACTGTGTGTCCGGCTCTTTATTCCGTTCCGAGCCTGCCCTTCAGTCCTCTACGTGCTGCCTGTCTCAGTCGGCCTACCGTTCGGCTAGGCTGTTGCTATTCAGTTGTTGATGAATTGGTGCTTTGGGCCTCATCGTTTAGCCCCGCATCTGGCTTGGTGCCGGACCAACGTGGAACGGTGAACTGTCCTCGTCTGGTGGAACATCCGCTGAGGGATGCTCGCTCTTGATGCAATTTCAGAATGACATATCATGATGCGCAAAGCTACGAATCTTCGGTAACCACACTGCTGTGCTACTAAATCGGGGTAAAGCCGTGCCCGCAACGAGCGCCTTCATCGGTAGAAAAGAGGCTTACACTCGCGTCTTTGAATCGTTAAGCAGCTTTTCTGAGAACTTGTTCAGTCTCCTCTTCCAGTCATTTGGAGCGCGATCCTTTTTGGCGAGCTTTTCGCTGAAAGGAGAACGATTGATTGTGACCCATACCTTATCGACCAATGCGTCTATACGATCAGGCAAAGGTCTAGGGCGCGAACCTGCAATTATGATTCTCCAATCCCATTCATACCCAATTCCTTGCAGGACTTCTGTAGCGCACTTGGCATTGAATACATCATAGAGAACGCTGTCTAGCGAATCCTTCTTGTCAAATTCTGACCAGATTAAGTGGTTTCTGGCGGTTTCTTCTCCTTCTCCCATCACCTGAAAGCCCTGCCAGTCACATGGATTGATCTGCCCAGACGGAGTGCTGGAAGAAAATATGTGCGGCCCTGCTGCGTCAAACCCGCAGAAAATCATTGAGCAGTCGTTGCGGTGATCTGCCATTTCTTGTGCCAACATGTTTAGATATTCTGCATTTAACAATCTTGCATCTCGCTCTTCTGGCGGCTTCGACGTTAAGGATTCGCGTGTAAGAAGTTTCGGCTTCAATACCCTATCTTCTACCTCAAGCTGCCACTGTTCATAGAAGGCTGTCTTTACCGCATCCTCCATCACGGCACGATCGATCTCTTCGCGTTTCTTCTTGCCAACCTCTCTGGCTACAATCCTCAGCACTTGTTCTGGAAACGCCAAATCCTCGCTTGAGAACATCGCGCACCAGCGAGTATTGGGTATGTCAACTATCTTGGTCACGCCACTGTCGGTTTGGGCGCTGGCAGTTGCGCCAGCGAAAGTCAAGGCGCGGTCGGCAATGCACACAATGGCTTTTGATTCAGCAGCGATTGCCGCTATGCAAACCGTCATTTGCGATGGACTTCCTTCTGGGGAAAGGACGCTTCGGGCCTAATCATACCGCACCCCTGTTCATAATCGAAACGAAGGCAGCACCGATTCGACTAGCAGACTTGACGGGTGGAGAGTTAAAGAAACTGTATAGAGTCGTGTCTAATCAAAAGGTCCTGAGCCATGTAGATCGCCACGGCAAGGCCGCACGGACGCGGAACAAAATGCCAGACAGTCTCCGACAGCCATCGCCAAAAACAAAATCGGCGACGGACTAGGCAGAATCTGGAATCAAGGATTCGTTCTTTCTGATCTCTGATCCGCGATGTGGACCATGACATCAAGAAGGAAAATCACTCTGTATGAATTCAATTCCGAGCCATAGTCAACGACTCTGCCATGCAAGATGCCGTGGCGATTGACACTGGACGGAGGTCTTTTGGCGGTCCTAAAGTCATAGTCCTTGTAAACGAGTCCGAATACAACCTGCTCAACACATGCGCTCCAGACCTCCGCTTCGTCATCGTTGTGCATTTTTGCCACATCTTTGGTGTACATGGTCTTTGTCTTGAGGTTCGGAGTGTGCGCAGCGATCTCTGCTGCCAATCCGTCAATCAATGGCAAGAGAGCAGGAATCGCCAATTCAAAATTACGCTTCTTGTGCGCGTTGATTGCAGCACGGATCATCTTCTTACGCTTATTCATGTAAGGCACCCGCCACCAGTGCCGCACCGTGCGATTGAGCAGCAAATACTTCTTCATTCGGAACTTCCGAAAGACATACTGCTGCACTGCTGCCTTTCCCTTCTCCTTCGAGAGCTTCAAGATATAGAGCAACTCCGAACGCGTGAGGTGACTCTCTAAGCCCGTGAACCCGAGCTTAGTAAAAAGATCAGAGGCAGGCTTTTCTACAACGTAGGCCAACTTCAATTGGAAGCTTTCAGCCAATCCCACAAAAGACTGACGAAAAGACGAGAATTGCTCAATTGGGAGTGCGGTAAACGCTTCACGAATCCGTTGCACAGGCTCAAGGGCTGCACGAAAATTCTCCTGCATTTGCTCTACTGCGCGCATTACGTTCACAAACGGTTGAAATGCATCTTGAACTGTCTGCGCCAACATCGTCTGGAAGCCGAAGGCAGAACGCACAACATCGTGCAGGACCGTGCGGTTCTGTTGGAACGCGCGTGCGGCTTCAGCAACCGCGCCAAGTAACGTTCCAGTCTGGCTCTGTTGGAAGGCAGTCGCCAATTCCTTCGCCGTTGTCTCGAAGGCAAGAACTCCGGGTGGCTTCACGGCCCCAACGAGTTCACTGAGCGAATGGCGTGGCAGTGCAGCAAAGCCCGTCGCATTCTGCAAGAGCTTCGCACCTTGCTGAAGTCGCTCCAGTTCCTTCTTCAAAGGGTTATCTTCTGACATGTCACGCTCACCACAACTAGTCTAACTTTGACGCTCGGCATCCGCTAGGCGCTGCGCATGGGACAAGCTCCGCACGGCCACGGTACAAAATTCCAGACCACCACCCCCGTTTCCCGAGGAGGACCCGAATTTAGGGGGTATGCCCCCACCTCATTTTGCCCAGCGGATCGCTTGGCCTATCGCCTTTGCAAACGCCCTAGCGTCGATGGCGTAGAACTCCCGTTCACCACAGTTCGGTGGTTGGCTTGGAAGATCGGTGCGTCTTCTGCTTTGTGTTTCCTATTGCTTCAGGAGAGGAGGCTGACCCTCCGGCTGACAGCTTGGCAGATGCGTAGTAATCGCATGGCGAATGCAGTAGGTGTGAACCTTCTCCGCAGGAGCTAAGCACACCTGCGTGGCTACTGTCCTCTGTTGTGTTCTCTCTATCAAGCACTCGCCCTCATGCGCCGGATTCGAGCGTATCGTGTACGGCTGCGCAGTTCCCGTGCCGATCCGCGTAGTCAACACAGTGTTGTGCAGACGCACTGCTCCCTGAGTTCGGAGGTCACTGTATGCGATGGTCGTGCGTGCGCGTAGCGTTGCGCTTAGGGATAGTCAGAGCAGATTGGTGGTGCAGTGCTACTTCGCGGCTGGCCTGTTCAGGATGTTCTGCACCGTCTTCGTCGTGAACTCGCAGCCGTAGCGCGTGCGTGTGCCTTCAGCGTTCAACCGCTTGGCAATCGCATAGCTGCTGACGCCTGAAGCCTTCTGCTTGCGGATGCGTGCAACCACGGCGTGCTCAGAGTCGTAATCGTGTGATGGATGCTCACCATAGGGCCAGCGACCTTCCACACGCTTCGTTCCACGCCAGTGCTTCTTTCCTTGCTGCAAGCGTGCGACTGTGGCGTCACGGTCCATCTCCGCAAGCATTCCGTTGACGCCTCCCATCACTGACTCACAGAGGTTCGTTCCGTTCGCATCTAGCACGGCGATGCTGTTGTCACGGCAGAGACCGATGAAGGACCAATACGCAGGCTGTGTGCGGCCTATTCGCTTGGCGTCGTAGCAGAGCACCGTGCGCACGCCGTTGCCGAGCAGCGCGGCAATCAGCATCTTCCCCTGAGGGCGCTGGTGCATGTGCAGCTTGCCTGTGACTCCATCGTCTGGGAACTCTTGTGCGATCTCGTAGCTGTTGCGCCCAGCGAACGCTGTGCAAGCGTCCCGCTGAACGGGAAGCCCAGCTTTGTCTTTCCCATCGTCACCGCTCGTTCTGAGGTACAGGAAGGCTTTCGTCATGGTGTAATAATTGCACTATGATTACACCATCGTCAAGCGTATTCCTAAGCCCCTTGCTTTCAGTAAAACGTGCGGGAATGTCCCACTTTGCCCCTTTCGGAGCCGACCCGCGCACCGTGTACGGCCTCCCGGCGATCCTGCCACCAATAAGCGAACAACAGGCGAATCGCTGTGCAGAATGCCCAGCGCCGCTCCACAGAGGCCCTAGGAACGGCTACGGAGGCGACCAGCGCGTTTGGGGCGCATAAAAGGCGAAAGTCTCAGGAATCGCCCCGTATGGGCCAAGGAAACGAACTGGGCAGGGTTGGGGAAAGGCGGAATGCACGGCGAAGGCTTGGGCAGGGGCTGAGGGTGCAGCTAAGTGATTGCAGGCGGGAATGTTAGATAGGTTTCTACAGAGGGCAGAGGCATGGGAACGCCTACGGACCGCCACATTACCCAAGAAATGCGGTTGGATGGTTTGCCTCCATCTGATGCAGGGAAAATACTTAGCGGTGTTTATTTAATGCTACAAGCTGTAACAGATAGTTGCAGACATGGTGAGGGCTTGGGAACGGTTCGGGACATGGCTTGGCAGACCGCTGGGAGAGCCTGAGGCCCTGTGCTTGGGTGTTCTGCCTCAGCGCTATTTCTTCTCTGAATCGGCCTTCGATTTCTGGCGCGGCTTTGGTTGTCGTGTGTGCGCATCACCGGAGACTTTGGCTGTGCTTGAGTAGACTCCGGGCGCACGGTAGTGCTTGCGTTTCTTCTTCCATGGCTTCCCCGGATGTTCCTTCTCCATGTGCGCGTCTAAATCCTCTTGCTTAGTGGACATCGGCCACTTCTTTGGACAGTAGGGGCAGACTAGCTTCGCCTCATCGCTCATGTCGAGCCTCCCGGTGATGGCAAATTCTAGCAGGGCGCACGCTGGGCATTCTGTATCGGTTCGGTGCGGACTCAGAGAACACAATGGTCACAGTTCGCGTCACCACTGATCCATGCTGCCGTCTAGGTTGTAGAACTTGTTGATCATCGACTGAATTCCTATCGATGTAGCAGTCAGATACAACGGCACATGTGGAGTGCCATCAAATAAGTTCTTAAGCGTCATTCTCCATTCGCCCCGCTGCGGTTTAGATGCATTCACATGCGCACGCTGCCATTCCCACGCCAAGAGATCAGGTGCGAAGAGTTGAGGAACCTCCGGCCCTTTTGGCATAAACGAGAACTCATGCATTCGATAACGCTTATTCAACTCCGGCGATAAAGAAATGCGACGCAAGAAATCGTTCGCCTCGCGTTGATGCCTGTCGCCAGCCTCAAATACATAGTCAATGCCGCCACCAAGTTCCTTCTGATCAAGCCAGTCGCAAATGATGTTCATGCAGCGTACGAGACAGACCGAATACGGAGAACCCGAGCATTCCACAACTGGAGGTGAGGCGTCTCTCGCCTTTTCATACTCAGCTCTTGGCAGAAGAACAGCAACACCCAACGTCGCACTTTGACTAATACACTGCACCATTAGGTCTATGATCTGTTGCCGTTCAGAGTCGTCCATGCCTTCGTATTCTCTGCTCCCAGTGGCGCACCGAGAAGTGTGGTACAGACGAACCCCGTTCTTGTTTAGGGGAATGCGGTTGTGAATATTGCTCTCGTAGAAGTGCCTGAACTGCTTTGCGCCATCGTCAGAAAAAACATACGCAGCAACTCCCGATAAGTCGCGCTCAGGAGTTCCAGTTTCATCGGCGTATGCAAACATTGTGCTTCAATCCCCTGCTTAGGCGTCTACTATCTCGATTTTTCCGCCAACAGCCAACTTTGCACGCTTGAAGAGAACATGTTTCAGCTTTGGATTCGCCGCGACAAGATCACGAATCTGCTTTTCGAGATCAGGAGTTGTACGGCATCCGAACGTAATGCTCCGCACTGCTTCGGGTGGAACGTCAAAACAAACTTTTCCCGGACTCATCTCCGTACCATCCTTCAGCGGCCTGATTATCCTCCACTCTCGCTCATAGGACCACTGACTGCTCTTCGTGTAGAGAACCTCTGCCGCTTTTAATTGTTTCCATGTGCGGGGCATCGGGTTTTCTACATAGGAAACCTTCTCTAGATGCCGGAAGTCATCCGCGTCAGCTATTTTTTGACTGAACCACGGATGTTTCTCATCGAACTCGACAACAACTCCAGTATGCTGACTCGCGTAGTGGCTCCACATGAGGGGATGTGCCGGGTCCTCGGTAAGGCTGAAAATTCCTAGTGCTTGTCCTAGGGTTTTTTGAAATTTCTCCCATTGGGCCTCCCATACAACTGCCATCTTAGCGTCGTCGAGAATGTCGGCTTTGTGGTGTTCCATGGCTACCATGAATTTCTCGCCTAACGCAGGATTAGCGGCAATCATCTTGCGAAAGACTCCAATAGGAACTGCCAATTTCGGGTAATGAGGATCAGACGCCTGTTGCTTTTCCATCAAAGCAAGAACACCATCGACAGTACCAAACATTTCCGAGAGTTTAGCGTCAACGACATCACGAACCTCACCGGCAGTGCCCTTGAAATCGATAATCGGACTAAACTCAAAAGGATCATTAAGGTCAGACGGCTGAGTGAACCGTACTTTCAAGGATTTAGCAAACAACGGAGCGACTTCGGTAGACATATATTTGTACATAGAAGTCCTGATAGTTTTTCAATCCGCGCGATGGGGACGGATCGCAACTGAAGCGAGTCGAGGTGCAAAGATTTCAGACTACTCAATCTTCCCAAAGAACACGAACGTCAAACTTTTTGAATTTCTTGTTTACCGGATTCCTTCTTCCTGTCGCGTTTGTCTAGCCAATCTATGTACATCAAACGATTCGACATGTTGTCACAGTCAAGTCTCCTCTCATTGAGCCAATCATGGTAAGCCTGCATCGACAAGTTTAACTTCTTTTCCATTTCCGGCATTTCCTGCTTCAGACTACTAAACCACGGTAGGCCCAAAACCTCCCCGTGAAAACGTCCCGTGTCATGTAGCACCGCCCATGACTTTCGCATCTTTCTTTTGACTGGTCCGATCCGGTTATCCCACGCCTTCATTACCTCTCGAACAAACAGGTCTCCGGCCTGAAGGCGACCATTGTCTCGGGCGTGTTCAAATCTCATTTCGTCAATGTGCTTGGACCACTCAGGTATAGCTTTCATCATGCGGAACATCAGGGCGGCGTTAAATGTGCTTTCTTCGCGCAGGTCGAATACATATTTGACGGCCTGCCCGTTGTAATGGGCGCAGTACTTCATGTGTTCAGCGGTCTCACTCAGAGCCTTGTAGTAAGACATGTCCATTGCTTCGGGGAATATGTCCCGTTGTGCAATGAGATCAATGGCACACGCATACCCTCCCATTCCGCTGTCTGCAAGAAGATGGATCAGGTCTGCAT
>Ga0209698_10002753_pt1 | contig 19754 bp, 17 predicted proteins | sample LitLauG_LLR_2012_FD_187203 | JGI IMG/M metagenome (GOLD analysis project Ga0209698, IMG submission 187203) | Freshwater sediment microbial communities from Pennsylvania, USA - Little Laurel Run_MetaG_LLR_2012 (SPAdes) (version 2) | ecosystem: Environmental > Aquatic > Freshwater > Creek >...
CCTGGCCGTTTTCGTCATGCAGGTGCGCTTTGAGGTCGGGAAATTTCTGGTCGAGCTGCGAAAACAGTTCGCCCAGGTTGGCGACGGAACATTCGAAACAGTTTGCGCCTGCAGTCAGCTTTCGCAGGGCACTGGGGATTTGTACTTTGATAGACATGTTTTGCCTCGTGGTTCGGATTTCGTTTGCTCACGATGAAAAGCAGGTTCCTCCACTTCGCTCGCTGTCGCGTCGCTCCGGTCGGAATGACAAAGTTCTTTTGGCTCACACAGTCACTGGCTCCGGTCTCCGCTCATCTTCGAGCGCGCGGGCCAAGTAGCTTTCAAACTGCGCCATACGCGGGGCGATCGGTTCTTCCTGTTGAAACACGCCTTGCAGCGCGTCGGTCGTCTTCAGACCGTTGCCGGTGATGCAGATGACCGTGGTCTCTTCCGGCAGAATGCGGTCCTGGCGAATCAGCTTCGCAGTCACGCCCGCGGTCACGCCGCCGGCGGTTTCGGTGAAGACGCCTTCGGTCTCGGCCAGCAAGCGAATCGAGTCTACAACATCGAGATCGCTGATGTCCTCGCTCCAGCCGCCGCTTTCTTTGATGGTCTTGATGGCATAGTGCCCGTCGGCGGGATTGCCAATGGCGAGAGAACGTGCGATGGTCGCGGGCTTCTGCGGTTCGATCTCTGATCCGGTCTTGATTGCAGTCGAAATCGGAGAACAGCCCGTGGCCTGCGCGCCAAAGAATTTCACCGGCTTGTCCTCGACCAGCCCGAGCTGCACCAGTTCGCGGAATGCCTTTCTGATCTTGGTGATGAGCGACCCGCCGGCCATGGGTACGACAATGTTGTCGGGAAGTCGCCATCCCAGTTGCTCGGCGATTTCGAAGCCAACGGTCTTGGAGCCTTCCGCGTAGTAGGGACGCAGGTTGACGTTAACAAATCCCCAGGGATGCTCGTCGGCGATCTGCGAACACAAGCGGTTGACCTGATCATAGCTGCCGGCGATGCGAACGACTTTCGCGCCGAATACGCTGGTGCCGAGGATTTTCGCAGGCTCGAGATCGGCCGGGATGAAGACCCACGCCTGAAAACCTTCGCGGGCAGCCTGCGCAGCGACGGCGTTGGCGAGATTGCCCGTGGAAGAGCACGATACAACCTGAAAGCCGAACTCGCGCGCCTGCGCCAGTGCGACGGCAACAACGCGGTCTTTGAAACTCAGCGTGGGCAGGCAGACGGCGTCGTTCTTGATGTAGAGGTTCTTCGCTAACGTCGCACCGCCGAGGCGCCGGCCGAGGTTGCGCGCGCGCAGCAGCGGAGTGAAGCCGACCGGCAGCGACGGTTCGTAGCCCTCGGGCAGCGGCAACAGATCGCGGTAGCGCCACATGCTGGCCGGGCCCTGGGAAATCTGCTCGCGAGTGACGGACGCGCGAAGCGCGTCGTAATCGTAGGCAACTTCCAGGGGCGAAAAACAATTTTCGCAGATGGAGCGGGGCTGGTTGCCCCACTTGCGTCCGCATTCCCGGCAACTAAGTTCGTAATTCGGCATGGCTCGCTCGCTTTCCGCTGCGAGTAGTGAGGAACCTTCACGACGAGCCAAAAACGGCGGGCTCTCCGGAAAAATCGGCCGGAAAATACAAAGGCCTCATTTTCCGGGAAAAAGGAAAAGAGGCTACGGAAATGCAATACCGCCTGCATTTGCCGAATCTCATGTTCCCCGTTTCCAGGAGAGAGTTGGCACCAGCATGCGGGATAGATGATCCCGTATCGGTTGCCGTGGCGTCTCAGGGCTCGTCCCTCAGCCACTCTGCATGAATTTCGGGTCTGCCCCGAAGGGCAAACTTGTGATTGAAATACTACCCCTTGACCGAAACAAGGTCAAGGGGGCGCGCTTGCCCGGATTGCCTACTTTTTGTCTGCGTCTTTGGGCTTTTCCTGAATGGACATCAGCTCAACTTCAAAGATCAGCGTGTCGCCAGGGCCGATGTCGGGACTGGGCGAGCGATCGCCATAGGCCAGGTCAGCGGGGATAAACAGCTGCCACTTCGATCCCACCGGCATGAGTTGCAGAGCTTCGGTCCATCCCTTAATGACTCCGCCGACGGCGAAAGTTGCGGGCTGGCCGCGCTTGTAGGAGCTGTCGAACTCTTTGCCGTTGATCAGCGTGCCCTTGTAGTTGCAAACGACGGTGTCGCTGGCGGTGGGCTTGGGGCCAGTGCCAGCGGTGAGAATTTTGTACTGCAGGCCGCTGGGGAGGGTAACCACCCCCGGCTTGGTCTTATTTTCAGCCAGGAAGGCATCGCCAATTTTTTTGTTGCCGGCGGATTCCGCCTGCATCTTTTCCATCATTTTTTTCTGCATGTCCTGCTGCATCTGCGTGATGGCGGCGCGCGCTTCGTCCTCGGTCAGCTGGGTCTTAGTTCCCGCGAGCGCGTCACGAAGTCCGCGGGCCATGATCGCCGGATCAATGGGGACATTCTGCTTTTTCATGTTCATGCCCAGGTTCATGCCCATGGCGTAGCTGAACTTGTCTTTCTGGGTCTTGAGCGGTGGCCGGGTGGTGGCTGCGGTGGCCGTTTTCGGCTTGGCGGCAGTCGGTGGAGCTTTGGGTGCGGGCGCGGTCTGGGACGAGGCCGCGGGAGCTGAAGCCGGCGGAGTGGAGGCTGGAGTTTGCTGCGCGACGGCGGCGCTAAGCAACGCGGCGCTGGTCAGCACAGTACAGGCAAGAGTTTGGAGTTTTGGCATATTTGTTTATTGTCCCATTGGCAGGGGATTTCGGGCAAATACGCGAGCCGATGAGCGGGGCGAGGGATCCTTCGCTCCGCCTGAAAAACGGCTTCGCTCAGGACGACGCCGCCTCCTGAAGAGAAATCGCGCTACCGGCTGTACTGGTTCTTCTTCTTCTCGGCGTGGCGCTCCAGGCCGAGTCCGATCAGCCGGTCGATCAGGTCGGGATATCCGAGGCCAGACGCCGCCCACAGCTTGGGATACATGCTGATGGCGGTGAATCCGGGCATGGTGTTGACTTCGTTGAGATAGATTTTGCGCGTGACCGGGTCCATCAGAAAATCGACGCGCGCGAGGCCGGCGCAATCCACAACCTGGAATGCTCGCACGGCGAGGTGCTGTACGCGCTTCATCTCGGCTTTGCTGAGCTTGGCCGGGATGATCAGTTGCGATCCCTCGTCGAGATATTTCGCGTTGTAGTCGTAAAACTCCTTGCCTGGGACGATTTCGCCCGCGACCGAAGCCTCGGGATGGTCGTTGCCCAGCACCGAGCACTCAATCTCGCGGGCCTTCTTCTTTTTGCCGCCGACTCCCTCCTCGATGACGATCTTGCGATCGAACTTGGCGGCTTCCTCGATCGCGGGGCTGAGTTCCCTGTGGCCGTGGGCCTTGCTGATTCCAACGGACGATCCAAGGTTCGCCGGCTTCACAAAGAGCGGATACTTCAACTTGTTCGAAACCAGTTTTTGAATCTTCTTTGGATCTTTTTCCCAGTCGCTGCGCAGAATCGTCACGTGCCTGACGATGGGAAGGCCGGCAGCCTGGAACAGCGCCTTCATGATGTCCTTGTCCATGCCGGCGGCGGAGCCCAGGACGCCGCTGCCTACGTAGGCGAGGTCGGCGAGCTCGAGCAGGCCCTGAATGGTGCCGTCTTCGCCGAAGGTGCCGTGAAGAACGGGGAAGATGACGTCGACGTTGATGGCGCGGTCGGCGGCGCGTCGCAATGGCGCGGCCGTCTCGAAGGGCACGAGGCCGGTGTCACGATGCACCGGTTCGGGCGGGACGACGACCGATTCGCCGCGCGCAATCACTGCGGCCGGCGACGTGGTCTGCGGATCGCCCGCGCGCAGGCTGCGCGGCTCGATCATCAGCTTGCCTTGCAGCAGGTTTTCGGCATCGCTGGCGGTGACCCAACGGCCATCTTTGGTGATGCCGATGGGCACAACTTCGTATTTTTCTTTGTCGATGGCGTTGAGGACCGAGGCGGCTGAGAGCAGGGAGACTTCGTGCTCGCCGCTCCTACCGCCAAATAGTATGCCGATGCGAAGCTTTTTCATGACCTATCAGTGTGGACGGGCGAGGTGTGGGGCGTCAATCGCATGTGGGCACTGAACTCAAGGCCATAAACATTTGGCCACAAGGTCCCTGTGCCCGGGCTACAGAATCTTCTTCCCAAACGCCGACAGTGCCAACTCGACCGCCAGATCGGCCGTCTGATTGTGCTCGTCAATCACGGGATTCACTTCGACAATCTCGAAGCTCAACATCCGGCCGTGGTCGGCGATGATTTCCATGGCGAGATGGGCCTCGCGATAGGTCGCGCCGCCGCGCACCGGCGTGCCGACACCGGGGGCGTCCTCGGGATCGACCCAGTCCATGTCGAGCGAAACGTGATAGCCGGCGGTGCCGCGTCCGGCGAGGCGCAACGCTTCTTCCATTATGGTGCGCATGCCGCGCTCGTCAATGTCGCGCATGGTGAAGATGTGAATGCCGGAGCGGCGCACGTTTTCGCGCTCGATGGCATCAATGTCACGAATTCCGACCAACACAACATTGTCCGGCTTGGCCTTGGGCGTGAAGTCGAAAATTCCGCCGAGCTCGGCCGGGCCGAGCCCCATGAGCGCGGCCATGGGCATGCCGTGCACGTTGCCGCTGGGAGAAGTCTCCGGCGTGTTGATGTCGGAGTGGGCGTCAATCCAGATGAGGCCAATGTTCTGCTTTTGGCGGCGATAAAATTCGGCGACGCCGGCCACGGTGCCAGCCGCCATGGAATGGTCGCCACCCAAAGAGATGGGAACTTTCTCAGCTTCGAGCGTTTTGACGATCAACTCCGCATGCTTGGTGCAGGTCGCGGTGATTTCTTTCAGGTATTTCGCGTGAGTGTCGCCTTCTTTTTTCTGTTCAGGAATCGCGACGGCGACGTTGCCGCCGTCTTCGACTTCGTGACCTAAGGCTTCGAGTCGAGCCTCCAGCCCCGCGACGCGAACTGCGGAAGGACCCATGTCCACGCCGCGGCGCGACTGGCCAAGGTCGAGAGGAACACCGATCACCCGGATTTTCTTGGGAGAGATGGTCGAGGCGGTTGTCATAAGTTTCGAACTAATCGGCGACTTGAATCATTGAGGGATTGACTCATTGAGTCAATGATTCATTGATTCAATCTCTTCAATTCTTACGGATAAATCCGGTTCAGCATGCGCGGGAACGGAATGGTTTCACGAACATGTTCCAGGCCGCAGATCCACGCCACAGCGCGTTCGATGCCCATGCCGAAGCCGCCATGAGGCACCCCGCCAAATTTGCGCAGATCAAGGTACCACTTGAACGCCTCTTCGGGCAGATTGTGCTCGTGGATGCGCTGCAACAGCAATTCGTAGGAAGCCATACGCTGCGAGCCGCCGATGATTTCGCCGTAACCTTCGGGCGCGAGCACATCCACGCACAGCGCAAGCTCGGGCCGCACCGGATCGGGTTCCATGTAGAACGCCTTCACCTTGGCCGGGTAGCGGTGCACCATCACCGGGCGGTCGAATTGCGCGGAAAGATAGGTTTCATCCGGCGAACCAAAATCGCCGCCCCACTCAAACCTAGCTTCCAGAGCGCCTTTGGCGTGCCCCTCCTGCAAGATCTTGACCGCTTCGTCGTAAGTGATGCGGGGGAACGGAGCAACAACTTTTTCCAAATGGGTCACGTCGCGGCCGATGACGGCCAGGTCGGCGCGGCGTTTTTCGAGACAGCGCTTCACCAGAAACGAGAGCAGGCCCTCGGCAATTTCCATCACATCGTCGAGCGTGGCGAAGGCGACTTCGGGCTCGACCATCCAGAATTCGGTGAGATGGCGGCGGGTCTTGGATTTTTCCGCGCGGAAAGTCGGCCCGAACGAGTACACCTTGCCCAACGCCATCGCTGTGGCTTCAATGTAGAGCTGGCCGGATTGTGTCAGATAGGCTTGCTCGTCGAAATAATCCACCGGAAACAATGTGGACGTGCCTTCGCAGGCGGCTGGCGTAAGAATCGGAGGATCGGTGAGCGTGAAGCCGCGCTCGTCAAAGAAATCGCGGGCGGCTTTGATGATTTCGGCGCGCACCCGCAGAATCGCAGCCTGGCGCAATGACCGGACCCAGAGATGGCGGTGCTCCATCAGGAATTCGGTACCGTGTTCCTTGGGCGTGATCGGATAGGGATCGGCTTCCGAGACGCGCATCAGAACCTGCACGTTCGATACGTCGAGTTCGTAACCGCCGGGAGCGCGTTTGTCGGCACGAACCTTGCCTTCGACAATGACGCTGGATTCCTGCGTAAGCGTCTTGATGGCGTCGAACACTTCGGGCGGCACGGCGTTCTTGGGGACGACGCCTTGAATGACGCCCGATCCGTCGCGAAACTGCGGGAACAGCAGCTTGCCGCTTTCGCGCAGGTTGTAGAGCCATCCCCGGATGGTGACCGACTGGCCGTCGTGCTTGCCGATTTCTGCGATGGTGGTGATGGGGGAAGACATAATCGACTGAGTCATTGAATTCATTGCCGGCGCTTGTTTCACTGAGTCAATGGCTTATTGACTCACTCGGTTCAATTTCTATGCGGTCTCCAGCCTCTCGAAAGCAGTCCGGATTTTCTCCAGCGGGCCGCCTTTTTCGTCGCCTTCGACTTCCAGCAGCAGCGCCGGAGTCTGCGGAGCGGAGCGGAACAGATCCATCGCCTCTTTCCAGTTGATGGTCCCGTCCCATGGCCAAAGATGCGAGTCGCGGTCGGAGGCATTGTCGTGCACGTGGGTCGAGGCGATATAGGAGCGCAGGACCTCAAACGCGTCGCTCATGGATCCCATCATGTGGGCGTGGCCAAAATCGAAACAAACCCCCACGTCGTCAAAGTGCGCGCTGCGGATCATTTCCACCAGGCGCTCGGGCGTAGAAAGTTCGTTGGGAATATTTTCGATTAAGACCCGCACGCCGAGCGGCTTGGCGAAGGCGCGCAGGTGCTCGATGGAAGTCATCGCGGCCTCAAACTTTTTCTCGTCAAAACTCTCGTTGGGCACACCGATGTGCTGCACCAGGAAGCGGAATGGAATGTGCTCGGCGATTTCCAGGGCGCGCTTGATCTCATCCATGGCCGCGACCCGCGCCGCCCGGTCGGTAGAGGCGATGTTCACCGGAGGGGCGCCGGCTCGTCCCCATTCGTAGTCGGGAAAGATGGGCGCGTGGACGGAATGCAGCGGTACGGTGTTGGCCTGGAACCACTCGGCGATTTCTTTTACGTGGGCTTTGCGGTTGGCGTAGTCAAAATGCTGGCGCGCGCCGAAAATTTCGATGGCCTGCGCTCCCTGCCGCACCAGGGCATCCAGCAGCCCGGGGTGCAGCCGCTCCTTGACGCACACGTACGTTGAGACCGCTTTCAACATGATCGCCCTTGGAGAAAATTGCTGATCGTTGATTACTGATGGTTGCTTGAAAACCTAAAGACCCACGCCTTTGATTTTCAATCAGCAATCAATAAATCAACAATCGACCTTTCAGTATCCCACAGCCTTGCCGGTTGTGTTGCGGCCGTCGGTCGCACCCAGGCGCTCGCCGGTCTTGGGATCAATCGCGATACATTCCGCGTCGCTCCAGTAGGGACCGCGGTGCGGGCCTGCCGGGATTCCGTATTCAACGCGGTGTCCCATTTTTCGCAGCAGATCCACGGTGTCCGGGAAAAACGATCGCTCCACGTCGAGTTCATCGGGCAGCCATTGGTTGTGAAAACGCGGGGCGTTCACGGCTTCCTGGATATTCAGTCCGTAGTCGACCACGCCGATCAACACATTGGCGACCGTGGTGATGATCTTCGAGCTACCCGGCGACCCCAGCACGAACACAACCTGCCCGTCGTGGACCACGATGGTCGGTGTCATTGACGACAGGGGACGTTTCCCTGGGCCAACTGCATTCGCCGCGCCCTGAATCAGGCCGTCGGCGTTGGGTACGCCCACTTTCGCCGCAAAATCGTCCATTTCGTCGTTTAGCAGGAAGCCAAGCCCGTCGGCGGTCACGCGCGAGCCAAACCAGTCGTTGATGGTCGTGGTCACGGAGACTGCGTTGCCGTCGGAATCAACGACGGAGTAGTGCGTGGTATGAGGTGATTCCACAGGCGGATTAGGTGATGCAGCCTGAGCGTATTCCTTCAGTTCGCTGAAGATCGCGGGGCGCTTCAGGTCTTTGCTGGCAGTGGCGTGGGCGGGATCAATCGTCTCGCGCCACGCGGCAGCGTACTTCTTGTCGGTCAACTGCGCGACCGGAACCTTCGAGAAGTCGGGGTCGCCCATGAACTCGGCGCGATCGAAGAAGGCGCGGCGATAAGCCTCTGTGGTCAGATGGAACGCCTGCGCGGTGCGGCCAAGACGGGCCAGATCGTAGCCCTCGAGAATGTTCAGGCTTTCGATCAACACAGTTCCGCCGGATGATGGCGGCGGCGCGCTGATGACTTCGTAACCGCGATAGGTACCATGCAGCGGCTCACGCTCTTTCACTTGAAAGTTGGCTAGATCCGCTGCGTTGATGATGCCACCGCCTTTTTGAATGGCCGCGGCCAGCTCGCGGGCCAATGTGCCCTTGTAGAAATCGTCGGGGCTGGCGGCGATGCGCTCCAGAGTGCGCGCCAGATCGGGCTGCCGGAAGACTTCGCCCGCCTTGTAGTAGTTGCCATTGCGCTGGAAAATGCGCCGCGATTCGGCGAACTCGCCGAGGTGCGAATCGTACTGCATGTCGCTCGCTTCTCCCCACGTAAGCACGTACCCTTCGCGCGCCAGGCGGATGGCCGGAGCCATCACCTGTTTGAGCGTGAGCTTGCCGAACTTGCGTTCGGCGTAAACCATACCCGCCACCGACCCCGGCACGCCGATCGACTTGTAGCCCACCAGGCTCAAGTCTTCGATGACGTTGCCTTTGGCGTCCAGATACATGTCGGGAGTGGCTGCGGCGGGCGCGGTCTCGCGGTAGTCGAGAAAATGCGTTTTGCCGTCGGCCATGCGGATCAGCATGAAACCGCCACCGCCGATGTTCCCCGCTGGAGGGTGCACCACTGCCAGCGCAAAACCCGTGGCCACCGCGGCATCCACGGCGTTGCCACCAGCCTGCATGACTTCGACGCCGGCTTGAGAAGCCAACTGGTGAATGCTGACCACCATGGCGTGCCCGGCCGGGACTGGCTGAGTGCCGGCGAAGACGGATCGCCCGAGTGAAAGGCTGATGACAACGATCCACAGCGCAATCAGCAGTTTGCGAGGGTGTCGCATATTGGATGAGATATCAGAACTCCTGCGAATCTTTGAGGCTAGCCGAGGGCATGAGGCGGAGTCAAATTCGATCGGCCTTCTTTCTTCTTTTTCTGGCGGGTCTCTTATTCTTTAAGGCGCTTTTCTTCTTTGGCGCCTTGGCCGCGACCATCTCGTAAGACACAGCAATCAGTTCTTTCAATTCGGGAGATGAGACGGCGTCCAGTCGGTCCAGCATCACCCACTTGTAGCGGCCCACGTAGGGTGCCGGGCGAATGTCCTCGCGCTCAATCAGTTCGGCAAAAGTTTCGGGCGTGCACTTGAAACAGAGCCTCGGATTGTCCAGGCCGAGTGTGACGAAAATCTTCCCGCGAATTTTGAAGCAGAGATCGTCCTCCCATTGCAGGTTTTCGGTCGCCTGCGGGAAAGACAGGCAGTATTCGCGGATGGAATCCGTGTTCATGACACTCCATAGATTCTTCGCCTTGCTCAGAATGACAAGGCATTTTATGACAGGCACCTAATTCGACGATCTCTCCATCACAGATTCTTGATTAGCGTTGCCTTGCTGTAGGCCACACGGAAACCCAGCCGTTCGCAGTTGCGCTGGGACGGTGAGCCTCCATTGGTGACCACGACGGCAAACTCGCATCCCGCGTCGGCTGCGGCTTTCAGACGATAGCGAAGCAGCGCAGTTTGCAGTCCGCGGCCGCGAAACTCGGTCAGGGTCCCGGCCCCGCAGATGCCGAATATTTTATGCTTTTCGATGACCAGCCCCGTGCCGCAGGCAGCAATCGTGTCTCCAACTCGCGCCACAAAGGCCCGGGCTCCGGGCATCGAGTAGAAGGGCGCGAGCAAACCTTTGTACTGCGGAGGCGCCCCATCCGGGAAGAACGCCCGCTCGACTACGCTGGAGGCAACATCCGCCTCCTCCACGCGACTGGCACGAATTTCGCAGTGATCTGGCGGAGGTGGAAATGTTTCATTTGCGTGCAGCCGGCGGAAGAGGACATTGTTGAGTTCGGCTACCGCATAGCCGCGGACCTTGAAGATCTCCCAAACCTCGGGAGGATGCAAGGGAGTCAAATCCACCTGAGCTGGGGCCTTGTGTGAGCGATAAAAGGCTTCGATGTGGTCGAGATCGCTTTCGGTGAAATGGCGATCAAGTCCCATGCCGACGGCCCGACCCACGGGTGATCCCAGGCCGCAAAAGCTCATGTGTCCGCCGCAGAATTCTTCCGCGGCAGCACCGATTTCCGGCTTCGTTTGCTGAAACGCAAGCGCGCAGAGCAGTTGCGGGAGTTCTTCCGCCGATTCAAGTCGGCGGGCCATTGCCTTGTCCACAAATGTCATGGAAGAAATCCTTTCTGGATTGTGTGAAGGGACAACCGGGCCGGACGCACATAAAACACACCGAGAGCCCGGCCTTTGGGATTTCGGAGTTCGCGTTAGCGGACGGCGGTCATAGGCAGAGCTTCAGAATACAAGGCGGGGACAGGATCTGCAAGCGCAGGCAAGAACGGGCAGTGACGGAATCCCGCCGGCTGCGTTGCTTAGGGAGTCTTCTACTTCAGTTGTTTTCTACACCTGCTCGCGCGCCTCGGCCAGCAGCACATCCACATCCATGCGCTTCTTACCGCGGTAGAAGGTAATCTTCATCCGGTCTCCGGCGCGGTGGTTGTTCATGACCTCGGAAAGGTTCTGCTGATCTTCAATCTTTTGGCCGTCAATTTCCACGATCAGGTCGCCACCAATCATGATCGGCATGTTTCCCAGATACGCACGCTCAGAACCGGCACGCAGACCGGCCTGCTCGGCCGCGCTGCCGGGCGCGACCTGAACGATCAGCAGTCCGTAATCAGAAGCCAGGCCCAGCTCGTCCGCCAGTTCCGGGCCAATGGGAATGGTGTGCACACCGAGAGCCGGACGCCGTACCCGCCCCAGCGTGACCAGGTCGTTGAGCACAGCTTTCGCAGTGTTCACCGGGATTGCAAAGCCAATACCCGCACTCTGGCCAGAGTTGGAGTAAATAAGGGTGTTGATGCCTACCACTTCTCCATGCCAGTTGAGCAACGGCCCGCCGGAGTTGCCGGGGTTGATGGCGGCATCAGTCTGAATGGCTTCGTCGATGGTGGCGCCAGAGGATTCGCGCACCGGCCGTATGGAGCTGACGATGCCGCGCGTCATGGTCCCCGAGAGCCCAAACGGATTGCCGATGGCGTAAACTTTCTGACCGACCTGGAGGCGGCTGGAGTCTCCCAGCACGGCGGGGACCAGGTCGGGCGCCTTGATCTGAATGATGGCCAGATCATGTGGCGGATCTGTTCCCACGATGGTCGCCTTGAACTTCTTCCGGTTATAGAGGGTGACCTCCACCTGCCGAGCCTCGGCGATCACATGGTAGTTGGTGAGAATGTGGCCCTCTTTGTCGATGACGAAGCCCGATCCCTGACCCTCCTGCGGCACCATGCCGTAGAAGAAATCGAAGGTCACCGCGCGCGAGGTAATGTTGACGATGGATGGGATGTTCTTCTTGTAGACGCTGATGTTGTTCTGCTCTTCGGTGTCGAGCGACTCGCTTCCGGCGGCCTCAGTGATTTCGACATTCGCAGGATGGCTCATCCAGCCGGGGGCATGCAGGCCTGCCAGGGTCGAGTTCGAGTGCCAGGTGGTGAAGTAGAAAAACGCGCCGGCCAGTGCCAGCCCCACGATCAGCAGTTTCGCGGTTCTCATGATTGCAGACCTTCCAACATCTGTTTAAGGGCGTGCTCCCTATTCTAGCCAATCCGCATGGTCATAAGCACGTGGGCTGGTGCTGTTACGGGAGGATCTTCGGTGTCTCACCGAAGTGCTGCGCGGTTTCGGTCAGGTATTTGTCGATCGTAGCTGTGTGGCCGAACACAAACCGACTCAGAAAGCGGAAGATGGGGTTAAAGACCTCGCCGTCCTCGGTGATGCGAAGGTCTGTCCCCATCGCGGTCGGAGTGAGATCGTAGGTCCAGGTGCCGCTGTAAGGCTGGTGGCCGGCAATGCGGATTACCAGCCGTCGTGTCGGCACCTCCTGGACGCGCTCATAGACAACTTCGTTGTCGTAACTATCGACTTCCATCCAGAGCTTGCCTGCGCTCTGAGGCAGCGGCTCATATTTCTTGACATCCCTGCGCCACGTGCTCGGACCCGAAATCAGCCCAAAGACCGTCTCTGGCGGTTGGCGCAACTCCATGTGCCGCGAGGCAACGTGATGCTTGGGCAGCATGTATCCAACGCCGGCAATGATGCCGAGCGTGCTGAGCAGCGCAAAACCGATGAACACGATCCACTTCATTGCAGGACCTCGGGCGCGAGGGCGCCTGGTGCAAACTTCTTCCAAACTTTCTGCACCTGACGTTCAGTATTTTCGAGGGTGCCGGAGTTGTCGATCTCAAATCCCCCGCGCTCCCGGGCGGCTTCGACCTTCTCATCGTCGGGAAGCTGGGCTGCCATTCGACGCCGTACTTCCGCGCGCGCGGTTGCGAGATCAATCTTCTGGCGGTGGGCGAAACGCTCGACGCGTTGGTCTGCTGTACATGTCACCACAACTAGTTTGTCGAAGGGCACTGCTGTGTAGGCCTCGAGGATTAGCGCCGCCTCGACGATGGCGACCGCCGACGGATCTTCCCGCTCCACCTCGTCCATCCATTTTTCCTGAAGACGGATTACTTCAGGATGCACAATACGGTTCAGTTCCACGATCCGCGACGGATGGGAAGCGCTGCCAAATGCCTCTTGCGCGAGGCGGGCGCGGTTAATCGTGCCGTCGGGATGGAGGATGTCTCTTCCAAAATGCTGCACCACGTCGTCATAAACCGCCTGCCCCGGTTGCATGAGGTCGCGCGCGATCTGGTCGGCTTGCCTCAACCGCGCCCCCAGCTTGACGAACATCTCGCCCACGGTGGTTTTTCCGCAAGCGATCCCGCCGGTGAGGCCGACTCTCAGCATGAAGGCTCCATGTCGGCTAAACGCGCACCGCCTCCGGCACGCCGTTCCCTCTTCGCAAGCGCGCCGCTTTGACGGTGTTCGCCATCAGCATAGCGATGGTCAGTGGACCCACGCCGCCCGGCACGGGTGTGATTGCTCCAGCAATTCGAGCGACTTCAGGATGAACGTCGCCAACCAGCGTCGACCCCTTGCTGCGGAACGTATCCTCGCGTTTTGCATTGCCGGCGAACAGGCGCTGGAACTCTGCCGGATCCGTGACCGAGTTGATGCCGACATCGATCACGGTCGCGCCGGGTTTGACGAAGTCGCGAGTCACCATGGCGGCCCGTCCAATGGCTGCCACAAGAATGTCGGCACCGCGGCAAACCGCGGGCAGGTCGCGCGTTTTAGAGTGGCAGACGGTCACGGTGGCGTTGCCGTTCAGCAGCAACATTGCGACCGGCTTGCCGACGATGTCGCTGCGCCCGATCACCACGGCTTCCTGGCCCGCGACTGCGATCCCGCTTCGTTTCAGGATTTCCATGCAGCCTGCCGGGGTGCAGGGGACCAGACCCGGCCGCTGGGTCGAGAGCAGGCCCACATTCATGGGGTGGAATCCGTCCACGTCTTTCTCCGGACCCACTGCCAGCAGCACTTTCTTCGCGTCCACCTGAGGCGGGAGCGGCAATTGCACCAGGATGCCGTCTATTTCATCGCGACAGTTCAGCGTTTCGATCAAGGTCAGCAGATCTTTAGTGGTTGCGGAGTCGGGCGGTGTGTGCTTTTCGCTGTAGACGCCAACTTCGTCGCAAGCCTTTACCTTGCCACGAACGTAGATCTCCGAAGCGGGGTTGTGTCCGGCAAGAATGACGGCAAGTCCCGGCCGGATCCCAGAGCCGGTAAGCTTCCGCGCTTCGGCAGCGACTTCACTGCGAATCTGCGCGGCAATTTTAACGCCGTCGAGGATGGTGGCGGGCATTCGGGCTAAATTCTATCGCAACCGGTGCGCGGACCACCCACCACTGAGGCACGGAGGCACGGGAGTGGAGCCTTCCGTTGCCTTCCCGGCCCTGCTCCTCAATGGTGGATTTTGCCGTGCGTCGCTTTAAATATGCGCCCCGTGTCGTACAATGCAGGCGTCATGATCGCCAAAGATCTGCTGGAAGTCCTGGTTTGTCCCGCCTGCAAGCAGGCCCTCGAATACCGCCAGGATCCCGAGCGTCTGAAGTGCGTCGCCTGCCATCGCGTCTACGTGGTGAAAGACGACATTCCCATCATGCTGGTGGACGAGGCTAGGATCGAAGGCTAGTTTCTCGAGCACGTCAGACGATTACCGGCGATTTCGTCCGGCCTCGCCGAAAGTGACACAGAGTGTCATAACTGAGACATCCTGCACGGGTTACGTCTGCCTACTTTCCTCGGTACTCAAACCTGGACCACCGCAACTTATGAAATCCACAGGGGTTTATGAAACCAAAGGGCTTTCTGGCACGTACTGTGGAAAAGAAGGGGTTGCGGCAAGCGAATTGCATGCAACTTCTTAGGCAGCTGGAGAGTCTAATCGGTCAAACGCAGTCCGGGTCGGAGTCGGAGGTGATAACGGCCATGAACATGAAAGCGCATGACAAAGACAGGTTCACCGAAACTGAGCTGCTGGCGCTGCGCAGCGATCTGCTGCAAAGCAGCATGATGGACTGGCGCGAAGGCGCGGAGTTGTTGCAGATGTTCCTGATGGGCCGCGGATACGGAGTATCGCCCGCCGCCGCCATGGATGCGGTCGGCCGCGTGGAAATGGCCGGATGCGCCCTACCGGTTCTTCAGCATGAACTGGAGAATCTTGCGATGGTGATGTAAGAACTGCACGCCGCGGGAACGCGGCATACAGAAAAACGACATTCTGGATCGGGCATCGGAACCCCGTAATCTCGGTCCAGTTCCACAGAGAAAGAGCCGGGCGAACTTGCCCGGCTTTGTGGCGTCTGGCGAGAAGATCCGAGCTTGGGCATAAACTCCCTGTGAAGTGCCCTGTCAACTTTTCCCCATTTCCTACCGAACGCTCATGAGATAATTCACGCCGTCATTTGCCGGCGTCGCGGACCGTGCGCCACGGGCCATCCTAGTTTAGGGCACAGCCTTCGGGTTGCCGCCCGGTGAGGAGTTGATGTGAAGAATCGGATATTCGTTACCCTAATTCTGGCCACAGGATTCACACTTCCTGCGCTTGCCCAACAAACCAACTCAAATTCAAGTGCACCCGCATCAGCAAGTCAAAATGCTCCAGCATCGCAGACCGCCACGGCGACGGGCAAAGAACCGTTGGAGACTCCCCGGCCCACCGACTTCTGGGACGGAGAGGAACCCGGCCTGGGTCCGCTGATCATGCATCCATTTGCCACCAAGAAATACGTCAAGCGGCAAACTCAGCCCATCCATGACCGGCTCAACGAACTCGATGAGCTGACCAATTCCAACCGGACAATGATCCGTGATGTGGACACCCGTGCCCAAAAGGGCATTCAGCTGGCTTCCGACAGAACCAAGTTGGCTGACGATCATGCAGCCGACGCAACGAGCAAGGCTCAGATGGCGGGCCAGACAGCAGCTGACGTTAACGCTCACCTCTCGAGAGTCGAGACCAAGGTTGGCAATATCGACAGCTACAAGTCCGGATCGTTGACTGAGATCCGCTTCCGCCCCGGCCAGTCTGCGCTGAGCAAGCAGGCCAAGGAAGCGCTGGACGCAATCGGCAGCCAGGTCAAGGGTCAACACGGTTACATTCTGGAAGTGCGCGGCTTCTCCGCTGGCGGTGGCCAGACCGCGATCGCGAACTCCCGCAAAATGGCGGACGCAGTGGTCCGTTACATGGTGCTGAACAACGAGATCCCGGCCTACCGCATTTATGTGCTCGGGATGGGCAATGCTGACTCGACCAGCAAGACGCGCGTGGAAGTCTCGGTGCTGAAGAACGATCTCGAGCAGACAGCAAAGCAATAGTTCACTGAGTCCTAACCACGAAGGGCCCTAAGGTACACGAAGGTTTTCTTTCGTGATCCTTAGTGTCCTTCGTGGTTTTGCTTGAGGATATGTAGCCTGTGACAAACTGGTTCGCACGCCCGGTCCTACACAGTGGTCGATGATCCCGACGGCGCCGTTTTTCCCGTCGCCACATCCTACCCCAGGCTCCGTTGACTAGATCGCTCCTGCTCCCTAAGATGGACGCCGGAGCGTGACGCCTCTTATCAGGCTCGCCGGACCGTGATCCGGGACTGTGATCCGAACTATGATCGGCCAGACCATTTCGCACTACCGAGTGGTGGAAAAGCTCGGCGGCGGCGGCATGGGGGTGGTCTACAAAGCTGAAGACTCCCGTCTGCATCGTTTTGTCGCGCTCAAGTTTCTCCCCGAAGATGTCACTCGCGATCCGATGTCGTTGAGCCGGTTCCGGCGTGAGGCCCAGGCGGCTTCCGCGCTGAATCATCCCAACATCTGCACCATTTACGACATTGGCGAAGTCGACGGCCAGGCCTTCATCGTTATGGAGTACCTGGAGGGCCAGACGCTGAAGCACTTGATCGGTGCTCGTCCGCTCGACATCGACAAGCTGCTGGCCATCGGCGTTGATGTGGCCGACGCTCTGGATGCGGCACATGCCAAAGGCATTGTGCACCGCGACATCAAGCCCGCCAACCTGTTCGTGACCCAGCGCGGGCATGCGAAAATTCTGGATTTCGGCCTGGCCAAAGTGAGCGAGGCGGAACGCCGAACGCTCACTCCGGTCGAAGCCTCGGCCCCGACCGCGGCCACCAGCGACGACCGCCTGACCAGCCCAGGCGCAGCCGTGGGAACGGTAGCCTACATGTCTCCGGAACAGGTGCGGGGCAAAGAGCTGGATTCACGTACCGACTTGTTTTCCTTTGGCGTCGTGCTCTACGAGATGGCGACGGGAACGATTCCCTTCCGGGGAGAAACGTCGGGCGTTATTTTCGACGGCATCATGAACCGCGCCCCAGCCGCTCCGGTCCGTCTGAACCCTTCACTGCCCGCGAAACTGGAAGACATTATTAACCGCGCACTGGAGAAGGACCGGAACCTGCGCTATCAGCATGCCTCGGAAATGAAGGCGGAATTGTTGCGGCTGAAACGCGACCTGGATTCGGGACAGTCCCAGACTCCTTCTTCCGGTTCGGGATTTCCGCAAACCGGGTCGGGCGTCGTGGTGCCTGATGCGCATCTCTCCCCTCACCGGATAAGTGGCTCGGCGGCGGCTGTTCCGGCTGTTTCGGGAACGTCGGCGAGTGCGGTTGCGGTGCCACACGCCGAACCGCAACGTCTCGCATGGTTGAAATGGGTGGTTGCCGCGACGCTTCTTGCTGTAGCAGTTGCTGGTTTCCTCTACTGGCGCAAGCAGCAGGCTGCCAAGCTCACGGACAAAGACCAGTTGATCCTCGCGGATTTCACCAATGAGACTGGAGACGCAGTGTTCGACTCGACGCTAAAGGAAGCGTTGGCGATCCAGTTGGAACAATCTCCACTTCTCTCGCTCGTCAGCGACGCGGAACTGCACAATAATCTGCAGTTCTTGGGACAACCGCGGGACCAGAAGATCACGCCGGAACTGGCGCAGCAATTGGGGCAGCGGCTGGGAGTAAAGGCCTACCTGGCCGGCACCATCGCCAGCCTTGGGTCCTCGTACGTGATTCAGATCAATGCGGTGAATTGCGCCACGGGAGACGTTTTGGCGCGCGAGCAGGTCACTGCGCAGGACAAGAATAGCGTTTTGTCCGCGGTTTCCAGCGCAGCTACCGCGATGAGGTCAAGGCTGGGCGAGTCCATGGCGTCCATTCAGAAGTTGACTACCGCCTACACCAACGTGACCACAGCCTCGCTGCAGGCCTTCCACGCATTTTCGCTGGGAGAGGACGAACACCGCATGGGTCACGACTTTCCTCAGGCCTCATCTTTTTATGAGGAAGCGATCCGGCTGGATCCAACTTTCGCCATGGCCTACGCACGCATCGGCGTTGCCTATGGGAATCAGGGCGCCGTGGCAAAGTCGGTCGAGTACATGAAAAAAGCCTATGACTTGCGCGAGCACGTAACCGAGCGCGAACGCATGTACATCGAGGCTGAATACGCTCTGCTGCAATTCGATCTTCCCAAGGCTTTGCAGTCCTACAAGCTTTATGTGGCTACGTATCCGCGTGACGCCGCCGCGTGGAACAACCTGGCCTCGACCTACCAGATCATCGGCGATTTTGATGAGGCAGCTCTGGGTTTCAAGAAAACCTGGGAGATGGCCAAGTGGAACAATGTCGCGGCCAACAACATTGCGGGTACATTGCTCGGCATTGATCGCATTCCGGAGGCGGAGCGCTACCTGAAAGAGGCCAAAGACCAGGGCGGCGGCAATGACATTTTCTATCACGGCAATGCCTTGGAAGACGACTTTCTCTCCGGCCGGCCCGATTGGGAAAAGCATGTGCAATGGGCCGCAAGCCGCGTGGACGGATTCATTCTGCAATCCAGCGCCGCGACGATTTACTTTTACCTGGGGAAAATGCACGAGGCGGACAAGCAGTGGGAACTGGCCGCGCAGAGCGCCGAACGGCAGCACCTGCCGGATGCGGCCGGAGGCATCTACGCGGTGAAGGCGGTGCATGATGCGCTGGTTTCTGATTGTCGGGGAGCGCTCGATGCCGCGCACCATGGAATGACACTCGATCGCTCTGCAGCGACCGTTCCTGACGCAGCGCTGGCGCTGGCACTTTGCGGAGAGGCCTCCGCCGGGGTGAAAGCAGCGGATCAGCTTGCCGCAGATGCGCCCACGAACTCGCTGGTCAATGACGTGTATGCTCCCGAACTAAAGGCAGCCGCGGCACTGGCCGCGCACCATCCGGATCAGGTCGCGTCGCTCCTCACCCCGGCGGGCCCATACCTGCTCGTGACCAAGGTTCCCCATCTTCTCGGCCGTGCGTCCCTTGAAATGAAACACTGGCAACAAGCTGTGACTGACTTTGAACCGGGAATCCGTTACCGGGGCCTGGCATTGAGCGAAGGACCAAACGGCGCGGCGCAGGCGCCCGACTATGGCCTTTGTCTTCTGGGAACCGCGCGCGCGCAGGCGCAGTTCGACCCGGTAGCGGCCAAGCGTACTTACCAGCAAGTGCTCGAGATCTGGAAGGACGCCGACCCTGATTTCATTCCAGCCCAGGAAGCGAAACGGGAACTGGCCGCGGTGAACAGTTCGGCGAAAAACTAGAGGCTACAGGATTTTCGAGGCATGAAGCTCCCCGACAAATTGCTGTTGACAGTTTCAGCAGATGGCCGACCGCTGGCCGAGATGATGGTAAAACTCGAGTTCCCCATGGCCGCGAAGAATACGCACCACATGGTGTTCGGCCCTTCTGATCCATCCGGGCAGATATTCATTACCGGGGAGCAGATGAGCATTGAGGCAAAGCGAACTCAGGCGATGTTCCTGAACGACTACGACCGGCTTGAGGTGGGATGGACGGGCAAACTGAAGATCCGGCCGATGAATCTGCCGATGATCAAG
>Ga0209698_10002754_pt1 | contig 19751 bp, 20 predicted proteins | sample LitLauG_LLR_2012_FD_187203 | JGI IMG/M metagenome (GOLD analysis project Ga0209698, IMG submission 187203) | Freshwater sediment microbial communities from Pennsylvania, USA - Little Laurel Run_MetaG_LLR_2012 (SPAdes) (version 2) | ecosystem: Environmental > Aquatic > Freshwater > Creek >...
TTTGGAGGATTATTCCAATACGAAGATATGTCTCTTCGCGCACATCTCCTTCAGGATTTTGGGCCACACCGTCACGCTGACCTCTCCCAGGTGTGCCTTTCGCAGCAGAAGCATGAGCGTGCGCGACTGGCCGATCCCGCCCCCGATCGAGAGGGGTAGTTCATTCTTGACGATGGCTTGGTGATAGGGGAACTTCAGATTGCCGAGCAAGTTCGAAATCTCCAATTGCTTCCTTAGGGTCTCCGCGTTTACTCGGATTCCCATCGAAGTGAGTTCGTGACGCCGTTCGGTGACGTGGTTCCAAACCAGGATGTCGCCATTGAGCCCGTGAGTGTTGCGCTTGGTCTCGGCGCTGGTATCGGTCACCCAATCGTCATAGTCGGCGGCTCGCATCTCATGTGGATACCCATCTGCCAGCGGCCATCCGATTCCGACGATGAAAATTGCTGGATATTTCTGCAGGATAACCGTCTCGCGGCGCTTGCGCGGCAAGGTCGGGTACATCGCGAGCAGTTCTTCCGCATGGATGAAAGTGAGTTCTTCCGGGAGGTTGGGATAGCGGGATTGGCGCAGGTCCGGGAACAGTTCCTGGGCGAACTTCTCCGCCCCTACCAGAACCTTCCAGATCTTTTTCACGATGGCTTTCAGGAATTCCACATTGCGCTGCTCGCCGGTGATCACCCGCTCCCAGTCCCACTGATCGACGTAGGCAGAGTGATCATGATCAAGGAAGTAGTCCTTCCGGACGGCGCGCATGTCCGTGCAAATGCCTTGTCCAATGCCGCATTCGAATTGCTTCAGCGCAACCCGCTTCCATTTTGTGGCTGCCTGCACCACTTGAGCATCGATGGGGTGCTTGTCGCGATCGTTGGAGATATGGAACTGAATCGGGGTGCGCGAGCCATCGCGATCGAGCATGTCGTTAACCCCGCTTTCCGCGTCTACGATCAGCGGAACCTCGACCATCATCAGGCCGAGTTCTTTACATAGATTGTCTTCGATGTAACGTTTGACATGAAAGATGGCCTCCTGCGTTTCTCGCGGAGTCAGCAGGGAGTGATAGTCGCTGGGCAGGATGCGCTCAAGTTCCGCATAATCGCCGATCCCGGGCCCGGCCAGATCAGCTTTCTTGCTTGCCTGCGGGTCGCTGCCGGTTGCGTATTCTTCTACGGCCGTGTTGGCCAGGGTTTCTACACGGTCCGGTGGGATGTAAACGCTCATGATGAGGCTCCTGAAGAAGTGGATTGCTAGTGCATATCATTGAAATTTGTGTGCCGGGGCAAGGCAGTGACGAAGATCACAGAGGAAGGTGCGAGGTAACACAGGGTTTTTCGGCCAGCGTCCTAAGCATTGCTCTGGTTCGTCGGAAAGGCCGGCGCTCACGGAATGATGGGCAACGCAGAATCATGGACACCTTCGTGTGTGTTAGATTGAAATTCTTCTATGAAGCACGTCAGCAATTGGGCCCTGAACACTGCTTCGGTGCGGGGGGCGAGTTATGCCGACGCGAGGGTCATGACGCAGCGGAGTCGGGCGCTCTCGACCAAGAACGGCAAGGTGGGAAGTGCCTCAGACGCGGAATCCGTTGGCATGAACGTTCGAGTTATCGCCGATGGGGCGTGGGGATTCGCCGCGTCACTCGAACTGGGCCGAGGTGCTGTCGAAGCGACCGCCGCCAGGGCAGTAGAGATTGCCCGGGCTTCTGGGCGGGTGAAGCGTGAGAACGTCGTGCTGGCTCCTGAAAAGCCCGTAGTGGCCGAGTGGAGCACACCATTTCAGATCGATCCTTTCAGCGTTTCCGTCGAACAAAACATTGACCTGCTGTTGAGGATTGACGCCGAGTTGCGTTCGGTGGGGGGGATTACGCTGGCCGAGACAAATCTGAACTTCAATCGGGAAGAACAGTGGTTCGCATCATCCGAAGGCGCTGCCATTCATCAGGCGAAGGTGTCCACCGGCGCCGGATACGCGGCGTACGCCTTCGCCGGGAACGAGATTCAGAAGCGTTCATATCCGAATTCGTTTGGGGGGCAGTGGCAGAACAAAGGGTACGAGTTGGTTGGGGAACTGAAGCTACTGGAGAATGCGCGGCGGATCGGCGAAGAGGCGGTTGCGTTGCATAGTGCCGACCAGTGTCCCGAAGGTACGTTCGACATTATCCTCGATAGCTCGCAATTGGGACTGCAGATCCACGAATCAATCGGACATCCGATCGAACTGGACCGGGTGCTGGGGATGGAAGCCAATTTCGCGGGTACTTCGTTTTTGACGATCGATAAGCTGCGGACTCTCCGCTATGGAAGCGAACTGGTGAATGTCGTGGCCGATGCGCGACAGGAGCATGGGCCGGGTCTGGGAACGTTTGGGTTCGATGACGAAGGCGTGCCGGCTCAGTGCACGCCGATCATCGCCAACGGGTTGTTCACCGGATATCTCACCTCAAGGGAAACGGCGCACACGATCGGCTTGAATCGATCGGGGGGAACCATGCGCGCCGAAGGGTGGAACCGGCTGCCGATGATTCGGATGACGAACATCAGCATCCTGCCGGGCGAGAAACCGCTCACTCTGGAACAGCTCATCGCATCGACCGATCACGGCATCCTCATGCAGACGAATCGTTCGTGGTCGATCGATGACAAGCGGTACAACTTCCAATTCGGTTGCGAGATCGGGTGGGAGATCAAGGGCGGCAAGCGCGTGCGGATGCTCAAGAATCCCTCGTATTCCGGCATCACCACGGAATTTTGGAATTCGCTCGATGCGATCTGCTCGCGCGACGAGTGGACGTTGTGGGGTACGCCGAATTGTGGTAAGGGCCAGCCACAGCAAGTAATGGGCACGGGTCACGGTGCAGCGCCATCGCGCTTTCGGGGAGTGAAGGTCGGAAGTGCTTTCAAGAGCTAGTCCACCACAGAGACACAGAGTCACAGAGAACGGCAAGAATCTCTGAATGCTTACCAAAGAACAAGCCGGCGACATTTTCGATCGCATTCGCAAGCTGTCATCAGCGGATGAGTTAGAGGTTCTTTTTTCTGGGGGGCGGTTTGCGCTGACCCGGTTCGCCAACAACACGATCCATCAGAACGTCGCGGAAGAGAATCATACGGTTTCTGTGCGCACGGCTTTTGGCAGTCGGACGGCGCGCGCTTCGACGAACAAGTTTGACGATGAGAGTTTGCGGCAGGTGGTGAAGGCATCGGAGAATCTTGCGAAGGTCCAACACCCGGATCCGGACTTGCTGCCAATGCCTGACGTGCGTGAGGCCGCCGGGCTTCGCCAAGGCGGAACGGGCGAGGCGTCCGTTCCCACACGGTCCGTTCCGTCGCGCCATTTTCCGCGGACCGCCGCCGTCACGCCTCAGTTGCGCGCCGAGGGCGTGAGCAAGATTGTCGGGGTCGCTGACAAGCATAAACTCAACACCGCAGGAGTCTTTTCCAGCAACGAATTTTGTGAGGGTATTTTCAATTCGCGTGGCCTGAGCAAGTGGCACACCCAAACGTCTGCCGAAATCTCGATCACCATGCTGGCTGCGGATTCTTCGGGTTGGCAGAAGGCCAACTCCCCAGATGTGGCGAATCTTGACCCGTTGAGGCTGGCCGAGGTGTCCGCTCAGAAAGCGCTCGACTCAGCGCGCCCGCGCGAAATGCCGGCAGGGAAATATACGGTCATCCTCGAGCCCGCGGCTGTGCTCGATATCGTTGGTTTCATGTTCTGGGATTACTCCGGAATGGCCATCCTCGACCAGCGCTCGTTCTTAACGGGGCGCATCGGCACGAAGTTATTCGGCGACAACGTAACAATCTGGGATGACGTTGCACATCCGCTGCAGGCTGGTTCGCCGTTCGACGGCGAAGGTGTGACGCGTCAACGAGTGTGTCTCGTGGAGGATGGGGTTGTGCGGCGCGTGGTCTACGCCCGGAGTACGGCTAGGCGAATGATGCACTCAGAGTACAAAGAGAAAGTCGGTCCGATTGAAGCAACCGGACACGGATTTCCCCTGCCGAATGAGATTGGGGAGATGCCGCTAAACATCGTTTTCGCCCCCCTGGGTGATCCGCAAACAATTCAACAGATGATTGCATCGACCGAGCGCGGCGTTCTGGTGACGAGACTCTGGTATATCCGCGAAGTGGAGCCGTTCGAAAAAATGCTAACCGGGATGACACGGGACGGAACGTTCTACGTAGAGAATGGGAAGGTACAAGGCGGAGTCCGGAACTTCCGCTTCAACGAAAGCCTGATTCACATGCTGTCGAGCGTCGAAGCGATGAGCGTTCCGGTAAGATCCTGCGGCGAAGAATCTTTCGACATGGTGGTTCCTGCCATGAAGGTGAGAGACTTCAACTTCACCGAGGTGACGAAGTTCTGATTGTGCTTGCCCTCGCGAATCACCGTGCGGTTGTGGAGGGAATCTTTTCTGCAAATCCAGTGTTCCTCGCGCCGATACAACGCGCCTCGTTCATTTACAATCCAAATAACCGAATTCATCTGAATTTGTTAAGGTCGTGAGGAACCATGAAAAAGCTTGTGGTAGTGGCCCTAGTTGTGTCGCTCTGTTCGTTTGTCTTGGCGGTTGATGATCAAGCTAAGGAGTCGAAGGCGTCGGATCGCGCACAAGCGGCTGCGGACGTGTTGAATGAAATTCAGTCGGCGCCGGATTCCGGCATCCCGCAGGAGATTCTCGGATCGGCGGAGTGTGTGGCTGTCGTTCCATCCATGCTCAAGGGCGGTTTTATTGTGGGTGCTAAATATGGGCGCGGGCTGGCAAGTTGCCGCACTGCCAAAGGTTGGAGCGCACCGGCATTTTTCAGCGTAACGGGTGGCAGCGTCGGATTTCAGATTGGCGGGCAGGCGGTGGACCTGGTCATGCTGATCATGAACAAAGATGGCATGAAGCATCTGCTCTCCAGTCAGTTTGCGCTGGGAGCGGATGCATCGGTAGCGGCTGGACCGGTAGGTCGGCACGCTGAGGGAAACACAGACTGGAAGATGCGGGCACAGGTGCTCACGTATTCTCGGGCGCGCGGCATTTTTGCCGGCGTGAGTCTGAACGGCGCCGTCGTGAAGCAGGACAAGAACTCGACCCGCGAATTCTACGGGCACATGGTGACCTCGAAGGCGTCGTTGACTGGCGAGGTGGACTCTCCGGCGGCTGCCAACACGTTCCTCACGACACTCTCCAAGTGGGCGCAGGAAGCGGCTAAGTGAAGGGAAGTGGCGCGCACTGGGCTCCACCTTAACTCTGGAGCGAGTTTGACATTCCCTTTTTCGGGGTGATAGCGTCACGCTTCCCTGATGCGGCGCGAACTTGAATACGCGGCAGCGTGGCCTTTCATCAAACTTCTGGGATGGCTGCCCCGTCCACTGTCACGAACATTCGCGATTGCCCTAGGCCGAGTCTTTTACTTGCTGCATTTTCGGTTGCGCCGCGTGGGCATGCGCAATCTCGAGTTGGCCTTCCCTGAAAAGAGTGAGGCGGAACGGGCGAGAATTCTGCGCGGAGTGTTTACCTCGTTAGGGCGCCAGCTCGCCGAGCTTTGTCAGTTTCCGCGATACACCCTGGAAAACGTTGATCGAGTCGTTGTCTACGATGGTCTGGCGAACTTCGAGAAGGCCTACGCACGAGGTAAAGGAGTGCTGTTTCTGACGGCGCACTTCGGAGCCTGGGAGCTTTCCGCCTTTGCTCATTCCTTGCATGGGCATTGGCTGCATATCGTGATGCGGCCGATGGACAATCCTTATCTCGACCGCATGATTGAGCACTACCGCACGATGCACGGGAATAAGACGGTCGCCAAAGACGATTTCGTGCGTGGATTACTGGCGGCCATGAAGGCAGGCGAGACGGTGGGAATCTTGATGGATACCAACATGACGCCGCCGCAAGGGGTGTTCGTCAATTTCTTCGGGATACCTGCATGTACGGCCAGCGGAATGGCGCGCATTGCACTGCGAACCGACGCCGCGGTGGTGCCGGGGTTCACAGTTTGGGATCAGGAATTGGGCAAATACCGCCTTAGGTTTGATCCGGCGGTGGAGCTGATTCGCACTGGCGACTTGGAAGCGGATCTGGTGGCAAACACCCAGAAGTTCACGAAGGTGATTGAAGATTACGTGCGCAAGTATCCGGACCAATGGTTGTGGGTACACCGGCGCTGGAAGACGCGCCCGGAAGGCGAGAAGCCGTTGTATTAGTCCGATAACGCGATGTTGGGTCTATTTCCCGGATGCGTCCCCGATCCTTGCACTGAGATTGAGAAGAGACACGAACCTATTCGGTGGAGATCCCACCCGTGGGGCCATCCTTCCGGTAAAATCGTCTGTTCCCCTATGAATAATTTCGAACAGATTGCAGAACGTGAGCGGCAGTTTCTGCTGCAAACCTATAACCGGTATCCCGTCGTGCTGAGCCGAGGCAAGGGTGTCTTTCTCTACGACATCGAGGGCAAGAAATATCTCGACTTCGTTTCTGGGCTGGGAGTGAATGCGCTGGGGCATGCGCATCCGCGGATCGTGAAAGCGATTCGCGACCAGGCGGCGAAACTCATTCACGTTTCGAACCTCTACTACCACGAGTATCAAGGCCCGTTGGCGGAGAAGCTTTGTGTGCTTTCCGGACTGAACCGGGCGTTCTTCTCCAACAGCGGAACCGAGGCAATCGAGGGATCCATCAAACTGGCGCGTCTGGCCGGACACCGTGCGGGCGGAAACGCGAAATGCCGGTTGGTGGCCCTGGACGGCTCCTATCATGGGCGCACGTTTGGCGCTCTCTCGCTCACGGGACAGGACAAGCACCGCAAGGGATTCGAGCCGATGCTCGAAGGTGTCACGTTCGTGAAGCAGAACGACTTAGACGGACTGCGAGCGGCGGTTAACGACAACACCTGTGGCATTGTTCTCGAGCCCATCTTTGGCGAGGGCGGAATCCATGAGTGCTCGGTTGAGTTCTTGGGCGAATGCCGTTCGCTCGCCGACCGGCACCGCGCCGCGCTGATCTTTGATGAGATTCAGTGCGGACTTGGGCGGACGGGGACGATTTTTGCATTTCAGAGTTTCGGCGTGACGCCCGACATTGTCGCCATTGCCAAGCCGATTGCGGCAGGGCTGCCGCTGGGCGCGTTTATCGCGAAAGAGGAATTTGCGTCTGCCATATCCCCGGGGCAGCATGGAACCACGTTTGGCGGGGGGCCGCTGGCTTGTCGAGTTGCTTTGGAGTTTCTCGCCATTGTTGAGGAAGAGAAATTGCTCGAGAACGTTAACAAAGTCGGCGCCTATCTGCAGCAGGAGTTGAAAGGATTGGTCGAGAACCGGGCTGCAGCGATCGGAGTTCGTGGACGGGGTTTCATTCAGGGAATTCAGCTGGATATCCCGGCACGACCGATTGTGGATGCTGGGCTGGCAGAGGGTGTGCTGTTCAACAGCACGCAGGACACGGTGGTACGTTTCCTGCCGCCATTCCTTCTGGAAGAGAAGCACGTGGACAAGGGAATTCGGGTCTTGAAAAAGTTACTGGGCAAGAAGCGCAAGGCCGCTGCCTAAGTTGGCTTGCAAGCTCAAAAAAGGGGGGAGCCGAAGCTCCCCAAAGTGAAGCGACAGAGGCGTTGTTTCACTTACATAGACTCGTGCGGCCTCGAAAGAGTTGTCCTGCCGGACAGAAGATTTTTGGCATGCTTGAAGTTCCAATGAGTCAGGGCCAAGTGAGTGTCGCGGGTAGGCCGTTCGCGGCCGGCGGAGGCGTGGACGAATGCTGGATGGATTTCGACGGGGCCCGCATGCGCTATTTGCGGGCGGGGTCCGGGCCGGCGCTGATATTGCTGCATGGGCTGATGGGGTATTCATTTTCCTGGCGTTACACGATGCCTGCGCTGGCGCCGTACCGGACGGTCTATGCGCCTGACATGTTGGGGGCTGGGTTCTCGGACCGCCCCACAGGCATCGATCACTCGGTGAGAAGCACTGCGTTGCGGGTAGTCCGGTTTGCGGAGAACCTTGGCCTCAAGACATTCGATTTGCTGGGCACGTCGCGGGGCGGGATTGTTTCAACGGCCGTCGCGGCGGAATGTGTTGATCGCGCAAGTCCACGCGTTCGAAAATTGGTGCTCGTCTGTCCCGTTAATCCATACTCTTCGCATGGGAGGTGGCTGGCACCTTTTTTTGGCACGCGCTGGGGATCCGTGGCCTTTCGTTTTGCGATTGAGCGCAGGCCTTCGCTTTATCCCTATTTTCATTCGAGACTGTTCGCCGATCGCGGCAAAATTCCAGCCGGAAGCCTCGATGGGTACAAGGCTCCACTGGCGATTCCCGGACTGTTCGAGCACGCGCTGAGCATTGTTCGCACTTGGACCGAGGACCTGCAGCAGCAGTTAATGCTGTTGCCGAAAGTGGCGGAGATTCCCACGCTACTGATGTGGGGCGACAAAGATCCGGCCGTGTATGTATCGTCGATGGAGCAGTTGGCAGGACATTTTTCGAACGTTCAGAAAGTTGTATTCCCAGGAATCGGGCATCTTCCGTATGAAGAGTGTCCGGAAGAGTTTAACCAGGCGCTGATTAAGTTTCTGACTCAGTGAAATGCGGTAAGAAAGTAAAGACCGGCCTTGGCTCCATTAGCAGCCCTGGCGCGACTGAATGGCTCACTCCATCTTCGACTTGTTGCGTAACGCGCTGGTGCAGTATGGGTATTGGGCGCTGGCGCTGACGCTCCTGCTCGAGAATGCGGGTATTCCCTTGCCAGGCGAGACTATCCTTCTGCTCGCGAGTTTTCTGGCTTACTCAGAACAGAAGTTGAGTCTGCCGTGGATCATTTTGGTGGCTACGATTGCGGCCACCCTCGGTGACAACATCGGATTCGCAATTGGCTATTACGGCGGTCGTCCGCTGCTTGAGCGTTACCAGTCCATCTTTCGAATTCAAAAGAAAACTCTAGACCGAGGGGAAGACCTGTTTGCCCGGTACGGAGCAGTCACGGTTCTTTTTGCGCGTTTTGTGTTCGGTATGCGCATCCTAGCCGGTCCACTGGCCGGTGTCCTGCGGATGTCCTGGCGCAAGTTCCTTCTCTTCAACGTTCTCGGCGCGGCACTCTGGGTGACCGTGATCGGAGTCGTGGGGTATTTCTTTGGGAGGCACTGGGATCGGCTAGAGCATTTCGTCAAACGCTTCGATCTCGGGCTGGTAATGATTGTGCTGGTCGTAATCGCAACCTGGTGGTTCAGGAGCCGGCGAGAATCCTGAAGGGAAGCATCTCCGGAGTTAACTTTGCCCGAAGGAAACAGGGCTGCCGTGACGCTATACTGAGCCGAGTCGCGGAGGGGAACGGGTCTCACGGTACAACCGCTGTCCGTGGCTATCAAAATAATCACCATGGCGCGTCCGAGCCGCAATCCGGACAGGAGGAACACATGAGAAAGATCGGGTTTCTGACTCTGCTGATCATGGCAACACTTCTGTTGACTTTGGCCTTCCCGGCTGCCGCAGCGGGACCCAAGCCAGCGCCCGCGCCGGCTCCGGCAGTCGCCGCCACACCGGTCCCGACCGCCACCGCTACTCCTGTGCCGGAAAAGCATCCGCATATCGATGAAGCTCTCGAGCACATGCGGGCCGCCAAGCATGAACTAGAAACCGCTGCCCACGACTTCAAAGGACACCGCGTAAAGTCTTTGGAACATCTGCAGCAGGCGATCAACCAGGCGGAAGAATGCCTGAAAGTCGACGCTGACTGAGGACCAACAGTTCGGTTGAATCGAAAGCCTGCGCTGGAAGGCGCAGGCTTTTTTGCTGGAACTTTGAATCGCGGCAACTAGCGCCCGAAACTGTAACCGATTGAGGCCCCGAGGCGCAGTAAGTTTCCGGAGTGGAACTGATAGTTGTTCACGATCCGGTAATAGTGGGCTTCAGGGCGCGCAAAGAAGTTGCGCCAAAAATAGTAGCGCACATCGCCTCCAACGTGAGCCATGAAATGAGTGCTGTTGACGGAGTTCGGACAATTGCCGAGGCCACAGTTGGCGTATTGGGTGTAAAAGAGGAGCGTCTCTCCGCCGACTCCGGCCATGAGGTCGGCACCGATCTTTTCTTTCAACTGGCGTGAGTAAACTCCGTTGAAGTCGTACAGGACCGGACGAAAATACTGATATCCGTTGTAGAGAGCTCTTTTGTCCCGTGCCACTAATTCCGCATTGAAGCCGAACGGACCTTTGAAGACAAATTGGGCGCTGGCGCTCGGATAAACACCACCCCTTAGACCGGGAGGCAAAAAGGCCTGTGAGGAGATCGTGGGCTTCGAGGAGAGCACAGTGCTGCCGCCGACCGCCAGGTCTAATTGTTGGGCGAGAGCGCAGGTGGCGAGCGGAAGGACCGAACAAGCGAATGTCAGCAGCAGGAATCTTCTCAACGAACCCCCTGGGATCAGAACTCTGGATTTAAGCGATGTATCGGATCAGATCCCCACGGGCGAGAACCTGAAGAGTTCAGCCCGTGGAGAGCCGCTTGCATCGATCTGTAGTTTTATTCCGGACCGATAGTGTATCCGATGGAAGCCCCGATGCGGACGAGATTGGGGGAAGTAAAGTCGACCGAGTTGTTATTGACCCAGTAGTAGCGGACCTCAGGCCGTACGAAGACGTGTCCCCACACGTAGTAGCGCAAACCCGCTCCCACATCGATCAGGAAGTGGTGTGAACTCTGAAAGTTAGTGCAGCTGAAGTAGCTGCAGGTGTAGTTTGAAGAATAGAAGCGGGTGGACTGAAAGCCAACGCCGCCGACAAGATCCAGCCCGGCTTTCTTACCCAGGCGAGGTTGAAAGACCCCGTTGAAGTCAAGAAGAATGGGACGATAAGGAATTCCGCTGCCTCCGTAGTTTCCCTGTCCTCCTCGCCAAGCGACATCAAATCCCAGTCCAACACGCCTGTGGAATATCACGTCCGCACCGATATTGGGATACACGCCGCCTTTTTCGGGGCAGGTGAAAAATCCGCTAACCGAATTGACATTACACCCTGAAGCTCCGGGTGCCGTTAAAGCGGCGAAGCCTAAGGTGGCATCGGCCTGCTGGGCGGAGACGAAGTTAGGAAGGAGCAACAATATTGCTACGACGCTGGTGAGGAACGCAACCTTTCTCAAAGGAACCTCCAGTCTATTTCAGTTGTGGGCCGTAAGATGCTATTTCCAAACCGTTTGGATGCAAGCACCTGGGCGGAATATTCATCTTAAATTCGAGGTCCCAGGCTTTACAAATCGATCGTCCCGGGCACGGCATGTGGACCAACAGTGCAGCTTTCAAGACCCGGGAGTTGGCCACCATTCTCGAACCCACGATAGCCGAACAAGTTGCGCATCTTGACGTGCCTCTTCCAGTCGTCGAGGTTATGAGCGCTTCGCCACACCAGTCCCACCTCCGCGGACCACGTGGTCCAACGAGATTGGGCCAGCGCCGAAGAAAATCAGTACAAAAGCCAAGGTCGCGGCAGCTAGCGGGAACTCATAACCATGATCTCCTGTCAGGCCGTTGTGCCAATGTACCTTCCAGATCGCTACGGCCAGATCGATGCAGATGGCAAACGCGGCGGCTCGGGTAAAGAATCCCGCCAGAACCAACAGCCCGCCGAGAAATTCTGTAAACGCAGAGAAGTAGCCCAGCCACCCCGGTAAACCAAGGCCCGCGACCATCTGGGCGTGATGATGCAAGCCTCCAAAGACCTTGTGGGAGCCGTGAACCACCATAATCGCGCCCAACGTAAGGCGCACAGCTACCAGGGCCAGCGGTTGCAGGCGATCGAGATAGCGCACTTCTCCTCCGTGAAAAAGTAGAGTACATCACGCGGAAGATAGGAAAAAGTGCTGCGAAGGGAACGGGCGACGAATGAAGGCGAGTCACGTTTGCGGGGCTGGATGCACTATACAGAGTGGCTCAAGCCAGGTAGCGGAGCAGACTCTTGACCGGACCGTATCGGGGCGCTACTCTTTCGGGCGCAGGTTCTACTTGATGATTCCCGACGACAATCTGCCGGTTAGGATGGGGGATTTCCATGCTTAAGAGGTTCTGGTCTCATGCGATGGTCGCAATTCTGCTGATTGGCGTTCTGATGCCAGCCTCGGCGGAGCCGCGCAAGAAGCGTGTGGCGGTGCTCAATTTCGAATACGCCACGGTGCAGACGACGGTAGCGGCGGTGTTCGGAACCAATGTGGACGTGGGCAAGGGAATCTCCGACATGCTGGTGCAGCAACTTGTGACCGATGCCAAGTACTCGGTCATCGAGCGCAATGCGATTGACAAGATACTGGCGGAGCAGAATTTTTCAAACAGCGACCGGGCCGATGCGTCAACGGCGGCGAAGATTGGGAAGATACTGGGCGTCGATGCCGTGATCATGGGCAGCATTACGCAGTTTGGCCGCGACGACCAAAACAAGACCTACGGAGGAGGAGTCTCCACGCTGAACAAGTTCGGACTCGGCGGCCTGCAGAAGCGCGAGGCCAAGGCCGTGTGCGCCGTAACCGCTCGTATGGTAGATACCAGCACTGCGGAGATTTTAGCTGCCGTAACGGGTACCGGCGAATCCGCGCGCAAAGGCACATCGCTGGTTGGAGCCGGTGGCGGCGGCGGGACCGCAGCCGGCGGCGCCTACGACATGACCAGCAAGAACTTTGGCGAAACCATCATGGGTGAAGCGGTGAAACAAGCTGTAAGCCAGATGGCGACGCAACTCGACCAGAAAGCCGATGCACTGCCGAGCCGCAAGGCGGAGTTTTCAGGGGTAGTCGCCGACGTTAGCGGGAGCACCATCATCTTGAACATCGGGCGAAGCTCGGGAGTGCAGGTGGGAGATACCGTTGATATCAGTCGTCCGATACGTACGGTTAAAGATCCGACGACCGGCAAAGTGATTAAAACCGTCACCGACAAGATGGGGACAGCGACCATCACGGAAGTCGATGCGGATTCCTCGACCGCGAATTACGCCGGCGGCACACCGGCAAAAGTGGGAGATGCGGCCAAGAGTCAATAAACCTCGTCTAAGAAACAGGCAAAGGGCTGGTTGATCGAAGGGGAGCTAACGCGTGTCGAATCCAGCACTTTGCCCGCCGACGTAGTACCTCCGTACCGTGCTTAGTACTTCAGTTACCGTTCTTCTTGTGACCAAGCGAGAGCTGCATGGTCACTACTTGTAATTGCGTCATCTCCTGCTGGAACCACAAGATATAGTAAAACCCTTCCTGCTGTTTTTCCCTCGATTCCAGAAAACAGGCAAAAAACCCTGAGAAACGGGGATATTCGCTCCGAGCCGAGGCTTTTCCGGGCTGATATATCCTCAGGACACCGAAAGCCCTCGGAGCCGATATTGAGGGCGAGGGAGTCTCCCGACGCAAGCCCGTGAAGTCGAGAGGTTGCGCGGGAGAAGTAGCGGCGAGAGAAAAGGGACTATGGCCGACTCGCGAGAAGTGATGAATATTCGCCAGGCGTCGCAGTATCTGGGGGTGAGTCCAGACACTTTGTACAAATACGTCGGCGAGCAGAAAATTCCCGCGTTCAAGCTCGGCAACCGCTGGCGCTTCAAGAAATCGAGGCTGGACCAGTGGATGGAAGAGAAGTCGAGCGAGATGGAACCGCAGGCGAAACGCAAGCCAAAGGCGGCAGCGAAGGCTGCGGGGCAAGTTTAGTAAAACGTCGCGGGCATGTGAGCCCGCGCCACACAAAAAGGTGGGCACATGTTTGGATTCGGATCGAAGTCGATTGTTGGCCTGGATGTGGGCTCCTCGAGCATCAAGGCAGTGGAGCTGAAGAAGAAGGGCGGGCAGATTGAGGTGGCGCATCTCGGACTGGAACCGCTGTCCTCCGACATCGTTGTCGATTCGATGATCGTGGACTCGGGCACGGTTTCGAGCGCAATTTCGAAACTGTTCCTCGACAACCAGATCAAGACCAAAGCCGTGGCCACCGCCGTCAGCGGACACTCGGTGATCGTAAAGAAGATCTCGCTGCCCTCGATGAGCGATCAGGAACTGGCTGAGACCATCGAGAAGGAAGCCGCGCAGCATATTCCGTTCGATCTTGCTGACGTCAGCCTCGACTATCAGATCCTCTCTGACGAAGTGGGAAGCCCGCAGATGGATGTGCTTCTGGTTGCCGTCAAGAAGGACAAGATTTTGAACTACACCAACGTACTCTCGATGGCGGGACGCACCCCGGCTATCGTGGATATCGATGCGTTGGCTCTGCAGAACTGCTACGAGTACAACTACCAGCCAGCACCAGGCCAGGTCGTGGCGCTTCTGAATCTGGGCGCCAGTGTGATGAACATCAACATCGTGAAGGGTACGACGCCATTGTTTCCGCGCGACGTCAGCGTGGGCGGGCACCAGTACACCGACTCGCTGCAGAAAGAACTCGACCTGAGCTTCGAAGATGCAGAGTCGCTCAAGCTGGGCCACAAAGTAGGCACGGTGAGCGAGGACGCGAAGCAGCCGATCTTGCAGCAGGTGACCGAGATCATTGTGCTGGAAATTCAGAAGACGTTCGACTTCTTCCGTGCCAGCGCGGCCGGCGAGCACATCGAGAAGATTTATCTCGCAGGCGGGTCGTCGAAGGTGCCGGGACTGGTGGAAGCATTGCGGCAGGAGTTCTCGATGCCAGTGGAGTTGTTGAATCCGTTCCAACGCGTGACCCCTCCGGCGGAAGGGCTGGGCGCGGAACTGGTGGAGAAGAATCCCGGCCAGATGGCAGTGGCAGTGGGCTTGGCCCTGAGGAGCTTTGAATCCCTATGATCAAAATCAACCTTCTCGAATCTTCCAAGGGGAAGAACAAGCGCGGCGGCGGTGGCGGTCCGTCGATGCCCACGATGGAAATGGGCGACATGGGATCGCCCAAGCTGAAGGTCCTCGTGGTGCTGGTGGTCGCGGGCTTGTTCAATCTCGGCTACTGGTACCGGCTGGATCATCAGGCCAAGGCGATTGACGCGCAGATGAAAGTCGCCGAGCAGAAGAACCGGGAACTGGCCGATGTGAAGGCGAAGTTCCTCGACCGGCAGAACCAGGCCAATGCCTACAAGCATCGCGTCGACGTCATTGACGGGCTGCGTCAGAACCAGACCGGTCCGGTCAATCTCCTGGCCATGCTGGGCGAGACCGTCAACAACACCGAGGCGGTTTGGCTGAGCAAGATGGATGACACCGGCGCCACCGTGAACCTGGAAGGCACGGCGCTGAGCACGGATGCTGTGGCGAACCTGATTGCGAATCTGCAAAAGACCGGCTTCTTCAGGAACGTTGAGATCAAGGAAACCTATCAGGACGACCAGATTAAGGAAATGCAGGCGTTTCAGTTCACCCTGACTTGCGATAAGGGAACCGATAAGGGGAAGTCGTAGAGGCAGACCTATGGCGACGAATTTCAGCGAACTGTCGGGCATCAAGCAGTGGGGCGCAGTGATTTTAGGGGGCGCCCTCGTGACCGCGGCTCTGTACTTCACCATGTTCAAGAGCCAGAGCGAGAAGAACGCGGCCGCTCAGCACGCCCTCGAAGACAAGATCCGCGAAAACAACGAGCTCGAGTCTTATCGGCCGAAGCTGAAGCAGATCGAGCAACAGCTGGCCGAACTGAAGCAACAGCTCGAGATCGAGCAGCGCATTGTGCCCGACGAAAAGCAGACGGATGCCTTCATCAGCATGATGGATGGTGAGGCGCAAAAGGCTGGGGTCGAGCTCCGACGCTACACTGCGAAAGATACCAAGACGCAGCAGTACTACACCGAGGTTCCCTTCGACATGGAACTGGACGGACCATATTACTCGACGCTGAACTTCTTCGATCGAGTGAGCAAGCTGGAGCGCATCGTCAATATCAGCAACATGCTGGTTTCGACGACTAAGAATCCAAGCGGGGCGAAGGCGAAGCACACCTATCAGTACGCCCCGAACGAGAGCGTTGTGGCGACGTTCACGGCGACGACGTACTTCAGTCACGATTTGACACCTTCCGCGGCAGGCACCGGAGCGAAACCCGGAACGCCGGCGGCGAAGTAGGGATAACTATGAAGACGGCGATGAAGCTGACGACAGGCATTCTGGCAATCGCAATGATGGTGGGCGGGTTCTGGGCCGCGGCAGCGGCACAGAACGTGGACGCTATCGATCAGGCGCGCAGCATCGCGAAGTCGCTGCAGCAGAAGCAGGCCAACGATAGCAACGCGGCTCTCGATGCCGCTGGCGTGGGCCAGCCATCGGATAAGCCGGCACCGGGAGCGCCGGCTCCCGCGGTGAAGCCGGTCGCGATCCCGCAGTCCGAGCCTATCGTGCTTGCTCCGTCTAAGCCCGCGGCGAAGGCTGCTGCTCCCGCTCCGAAAGCGGCTCCCAAACCGGCTGCCCCGTCGGAAGGCGTCAACCAGCTTCAGCGCGTCAACGTCGTCCAAGCAACGGATGGCGTCAAGATCGAAATCATCTCCAGCGGAGCGGCGACACCAAAGCTGACGAAACTGTCGTCGCCGCCGCGCGTCCTGGTCGAACTGCCGGAGACCGTGGTTGCCACTTCGCAGAACAAGATTGCTTTTGGCAGCGCCGGGGTCAAGGGCGTGCGCATCGGGATGGATGGCAAGAATCCACCGACCACGAGCGTAGTGGTGGATCTTGAAAGTCCGCTGGCTTACGAGCTGAATCCGGGTGCAGACGGCAAGCTGGTTTTAACTCTGCATGGCGACGGGGCAGTTGCGAAGAGTACTCCAGCTCCTGAGAAGTCCGCTGCGCCTGCGGCCCAGCCGAAGGTATTGGCTGCCAAAGCTACGCCAGCGTCGAAACCGGCGGTTGCAAAAGAATCGAAGCCCGCGAAAGCAGAGACGAAGCAGGCAAAGGCGGAGCCTGCACCGAAGCAAGCCGCTCCTGCTGCCAGCGCGCCCGCGCCTGAGACGGCCAAGGCAGAACCTGCCAAGCCGAAACAGGAAGACAAGAAATGGGCGATGAACGGCAAGCGTGATCCGTTCTTCAGCCCGGTTGTGCAGCAGAACGGCTCTGGTTGCTCTACGGGTAAGAAGTGTCTGGAGATCGGCGCCATCAATCTTCGGGGTGTGGTGAAGTCCGACAACGGCTTTATCGCGGTGGTCACCAACAACCTGAACAAGGCTTATTTCCTGCGCGAGAACGATCCCGTGTTTAACGGTTACGTTGTGAAGATCACGGGTGACTCGGTGGTGTTCCAGGAAACGATTCAAGACAAGTTGGGCAAGCCGTTCACGCGGGAAGTTGTGAAGAGGATCTTCACTCCGGCGGTATAGACGAGGTGTTTCAGTAGGACGGCTGTCCTGAAAAGGAGAGCCGAAATCAAGTTTGAAGAAGGACACGCGGGCCCCAGGCCCGCGGGTTGGGGAGAGGCGAAATGCGAAAGCAATTGCTGACAATGTCCATAGCGGTGCTGGTCCTTGGAGTAGGAGGGGTGGCAACCGCCCAGACGCCGAGCCAGCTCGAGCGAGTCAACGTAGTCCGTGGCACGGACGACATCCGGGTCGAGATGAGCTCGAACGGCGCGGTATCTCCCAAGCTCAGCACTCTGGACTCGCCCAACCGCATCGTGGTGGATCTCCCGGCGACCGTGATGGCGTCAGGCAAGAGCCGCATCACTGTTGGCGCCTCCGGGGTCAAAGACGTGCGCATTGGCATGGACGGCCAGACGCCTCCGACCACGCGCATCGTCGTCGACCTCGAGAAGGCATGCGCCTACGAGTTGACGCCTGGCCCTGCGGGGAAGCTGGTACTGACACTGCACGCGACTGCCGTCGCCAAGGCTGGGGAGAGCAAGGCTGTCACAGCCGATGCAGGCAGAGAGGGCGGACGTGCAACGCTACCGCACCCGATGTCGCCATTCTCGCCGCGCGTGATCGACAGCCGCGCCATTCCGGCGTCCAAGTCTGAGAGCGCACCGGCGACGAAGCCCACCGCCAAGGATTCCGGTTCGCAAGACTACGTTTTCCTGGAGCCGACCTATCAGGCGAAGGGTGACGCCGCCAAGGACGAGGCCGGCGACCCTGTGCTTCGTGCGCAGGAAGCCGCCGCCCGCTACTCGGATAAGACTGCGGTCGAACTGCTTCCGGTGAGTGCTCACGCGACCCAAGCGCAGAATCCGGCTCCGATTCAGCCCGCTGTGAACCTGGCTGCCGAGCAGAGAGCGCAAGCCGGACAGCAAGCGGCGACAGTCGGTCCGAAATATACAGGTGAGCCGATTTCGGTGAACCTGAAGGATGTTGATCTGAAAGATTTCTTCCGTCTGATTCACGAAATCAGCGGCCTGAACGTTGTGCTCGATCCGAACGTACACGGCACGCTGACGATCGTGCTCGACGATGTGCCGTGGGATCAGGCACTCGACATCGTGTTGAAGAACAATGAACTGGCTCGCGAGTTAGAAGGCAATGTCCTGCGCATCGCTACCGTCGACACTCTGAAGCATGAAGCCGATGCCCGCCGCGCGCAAATCGAATCCGAAGCGCTGGCCGTCGAGAAAGTCTCGGTTACGCGCTTCCTGAGCTATGCCAAGGCCAAGGACGTCATCATCACGGTCAAGAAATTCCTCTCGCAGCGCGGCGATGTGGTTGCGGATGATCGCACCAACGCTGTGATCATCAACGACATTCCAAAGGTGATTCCGACGATCGACCGTCTGCTGACCCAGTTGGATCGGAAAACGCAGGAAGTCGAAATAGAAGCTCGCGTCGTGGCGGCCACGCGGCAATTCGCGCGTGACATCGGCACGCAGCTTGGATTTGGCTGGGGTAACGGCCACAGCGCCGTCGGTGGAAATCAGGCGGCCGGCACTTCACCAACAACGACCAACGGTCTGACGCCGGGCTATATCACAGTGCCGGGAACCGGAAGTGCCAGTGGCTCAACGATTCCATTGTTCTCGAACCTGGGATCGACGGCGCCAACCAGCGGTCTGACCTTCGTGAACGCCAGCAACAACGTGCGGATTGATGCCATCTTGTCGTTGGCCGAATCGCGCGGTCTGTTGAAGGTGTTGTCGCGCCCGCGAGTCGTAACGCAGAACAACATCCAAGCGCTCGTGAAACAAGGCGTGCGCGTTCCGATCGTCACGCAGGCGCAGTTGGGTGGTCCGCCGACCGTTACCTACGTTGACGCGTTCCTGCGGTTGACGGTGACTCCGCAGATCACGTCGGAAAACACGATTTTCCTGAACGTCGACGTGGAGAACACGACCCCGAACTTCGGTCAGGAGGTCCAGGGCAACCCCGAATTGATCACGCAGCAGGCGACTACGCAGGTGCTGGTGACCGATGGCGGTACGGTGGTGATCGGCGGCGTCATCCAGACCCAGAACTCGATCAACATCTCGCAAGTGCCTCTGCTCGGAAACATCCCGTACCTGGGCAACCTGTTCAAGCACACGCAAGTGAACACGTCGAACCAGGAACTGATCTTCTTCATCACGCCGCGAATCATTCAGACATAGCCGCGTGCCGAAAGATTGAAACCGCCGGTCTGGAGAAACTGCCAGCCGGCGGTTTTGTATTTGGGATCAGTGTCTGCCCTTCTCGACTTGCGCGCTGAGGCGGACCGGGATCGCCAGGACGGTGAATAATGCGACCGCAGGCGCCCCCCTTTTTCTCATCAGAGCTATCGGCGATCGCGTCCGCGGAAGGTCATCTTAGGGTGCGCACTGGTGCGCAAACCCGGTCAAGCCCACCGTCTGCGGACTCGTACCGTCACTGTCACTGATGGTGACCGAGCCGCCGTCGCCGCCGGGACCAGTCATG
>Ga0209698_10002756_pt1 | contig 19745 bp, 12 predicted proteins | sample LitLauG_LLR_2012_FD_187203 | JGI IMG/M metagenome (GOLD analysis project Ga0209698, IMG submission 187203) | Freshwater sediment microbial communities from Pennsylvania, USA - Little Laurel Run_MetaG_LLR_2012 (SPAdes) (version 2) | ecosystem: Environmental > Aquatic > Freshwater > Creek >...
GTATAGGCAAAAGAAGACGTCAGGCCATGCCAGGCTCTCAACCGCAGCGTGGCCTGGAGCGCGTTGTAGTTGGAAGTGCCGATGCTGTTGAGCTGGTTGATGCCACCGTAGTTCGGGTACTGGCTGGCAAACTGGCCGAACTGGTTGATGTTCAACATCACAGAGAGCTTGCGTCCCTCGCTGCCCACATAGCCTACCTGCATTACAGCCGTACCATTCCCGAAGCTCTTCTGGACATTCAGGTTGTAGTTGAAGAAGTACGGCGTGCGGAAGTTCTGATTGACGCTGAAAACGTCGAAAACGGATGTTCCGCACTCGGCTGGCTGACCCGTGACGCAGGTCGCGACACCCGGGAAGATGGGTACGTTAGGTTGCCAAGTGGTTGGCCCGGTGCTGTACGTAGAGACCGGAGAAGGTCCGGCAGGGTTGTCTTCCAGACCGTCGGCGGCGTTGGGCGGCCGGAAATCGAGGAAGGGATTCATATTGATCTGGTCGTAGAAAACACCAATACCGCCGCGGACGACCAGATCCTCGCGTTTCGTCGGCTGGTAGGCAAAGCCGAACCGAGGAGCGAAATTGTTCTTGTCCCCCGGAAAGATAGCATCGATGCCATTGCCCTGGATCTTGATGGCGCTGTTCGGGATAAACACTGCGAGATCCTTGCTGCCGTTGTGGAGTGGGCCGAAGTAGTCCCAGCGTAGACCCCAGTTGACGTTAAGTCTACGCGTGATTTGCCATGAGTCCTGGGCAAAGAAATCGATTCCGTTGACCACGACTTTTCTCTCGGCGTTTCCAACGGCAATGCCGCCCGACTGAATGTCACCTGCCAGGAAATCCGCCAACGCGGTTGTGGCGAGGCAAACCTGATCACTGGCAGCACAGCTTCCTGCCCACGGGCCCTGCGAACCGTCAAACACGAACTTGCCAAGGGAATGACGGTAATAGAACTCGTCTACGTGGCCTTGGCGAAATTCACCGCCGAACCGGAACTGATGCTTGCCGACGTTGTAAGAGACGATGTCGGCCAGCATGCCCGTGATGTCGTTGCGACCTTCCGGCGGGGTGATGCCGACCTGTTCGAATCCCGAGATCTGGATATTCGGGGCGCCCAGAATCGGCTGGCCCTTGATACGGGCATCCGGACTGAGATTAAGACCGTAGGAAGCTGTGTCGAAGCTGTGATTGGCGTCGTTAAACGTCTGATTGAAGTAGTTCACCCCAAACAGCAGCTGGTTGGTCAGGCTGGGTGTGAGCACCGAATTCAGAGTGGCAGCGTAGTTGTAAACGTGAATCGGCGCCTTCTCAAAGTAGTACGGGAGGTTGGAGCTCGCGGTCGCCAGTGCGGCACTGCCGCCGAGGGGTGCGGTCTGGCTCCCCTGACCGCCAAACCAGCGAAACGAGAAGTGGTGCTTTTCCGTAAAGTTGTGATCGATTTTGGCCAGCCCGTTATAGCTGTATCCCGTCGAAGGGTTGGTGGCGAAATAGTTGCCGGTCTGGGCCGGCAGGTTATCGATCAAGCTCGGCCAGAAGTTCGCCATCATCTGGGTTGAGATCGAATTCGGAGTAATTTCGTTCGCCGCTAATAAAGCAAGCGCCTTCGCCTGGAACGCCTTCGAAGGTTCAGTGTTCAGTCCGGAAAGACCGATCGTGTACTTCTGCCTCTCGTAACTAATGAACCAGAATGTCTTGTCCTTGATGATTGGGCCACCGAGGGAGAGCCCATAGTTCTCATTACGGAGCGGGGGCTTGCTGGTAGGGACGCCCGGCGGAAACGCACTGGGATTGAAGAAGGGCGTAGCGGCGCCAAAAGCCGTGTTGCGGTTGAAGTAATAGGCGGAGCCGTGGAGGCCGTTGCTGCCAGATTTGAGCACGACGTTGACAATGCCGCCGGCGTTGCGTCCACCTTCAGCGTTGGAATTCGTTTGCGCGGCGAATTCGTCGATCGCATCGAGCGGCATGATGACTCCAGCGATGCCGGAGACGCCGCCCTGGTTAACGGCTGGGATGTTGTGCCAGAAGTCGTTGTTGTCGACGCCATCAATCTGCCAGTTCATCTGGTTGGCGCGGGTGCCGTTGAGGGAACCGAAGCCGCCGACGGAGTATCCGCCATAGCCGGGCTGCACGGCGGCGAACTGGGTGAAGTCGCGGCCGTTCATGGGAACGTCTTGCACGGCTTCGGTGGTAATGATGTTATCCTGCGCCGCGGTCGTAGTGTCGAGCGTTAGGGCAGCGGCGGAAACTTCGACGACTGTGGTACCCGCTGATCCCGGAGTGAGTTTGACGGGCAGGGTGTAGGCACCGCCTGCAGTGACCTCCACCTTGTCGATGACGGTGGGACGGAAGCCAGACGCTGTAACGTCAATTTTGTATGTACCGAGCGGAAGGTCTTGAAAGGCGAACTGGCCGTCGCTGGTGGTCACGCCGGTGATTACAACTCCGGTTGCGGTGTTGGTCGCTTTCACATTGGCGCCATTCACGACGGCGCCGGAAGCATCGGTCACGGTGCCGTTAATCGCGCCGCGGAAGGTCTGGCTGAACAGGGTCGAAGCAAACAGCAACAGCATGAGGGTCGACCAAAGAACGTGTCTCATCATCGCCACTCCGGCAAATTCGGATTTTTAATCTTGTATTCTGAAAAACATTGGCTCAGACGTGGAGCCCCAGAAACCTGGAACTGGTTTGCTCCTAGGGTTGCACTTCAGCACCCAAATCTGGCGGGAGTTCAATGCACTCCATTTTCAACGTCTTACCTCTCAAATGACGATGAGAGCGTTGCGCAACGTCGAGGAAGAATATGAAAATCGGTAGAAGAAATCCGCGAAATAACATCCGCCAAAGAACAAAGTTCGTCTCTCAGGTTGTGTCTTCACGGCTGATCAGTGTTTTGTCTTAATGAAGAAGTCGATAATGAAGTCGATCTGTCTTGCGCATTCATTCCGCGGTTGGCTCCAAATCTCTTTGACGTAAAGAGATGCAGAGCCCTGACCCAAAAAAGCTGCGAAGAACAGTAATCAAACATGCGTGGGAGAGTCAACTGGAGAGTTTCTGGGATGCTGGGCGGGATCGTGCACGGGGCGCCACAGGCGGGAGAATGCTGCCGACGCTCAGAACGGCGTGAAACATTTCACAGCGACCCGAGAGAGTAAGTGCTGCCCCTCAAGGGCCAAAAGAGTGTGCGTGAGAACGAGTGCCGTCCCTACGGGACTCGCGCCGATTTCATTTTTCCGCAAGCTGTGAAGCGCTGCGGCCACCCAAAATCGAGTTTTACGGCAAGACTGTAAAGCGGGTGTCTTTGCGTCTGAGCGGCGCGGCTGAAATCGCACCTCTTTCATGGCGACAATCTGAAATGGCAGGGATGCTTCGACTACGCGGGAACGATCGCTTCGCTCTCGTTCCCGCTACGCTCAGCATGACAAGACATCCTGGTGAGACCTATGGCTCCAGCGCAGGGGAGCGCCAGGTTCGAGGTTGAGGATCGGGAATGAGATTTTCCGCAGCCTGTGAAGACGTGCCCTGCCCAAAACCAGCAAGAGATCAGCGACTCAGAATGTGAAGGCTACTCCGCCGCGGATGGAGCGGGCTGAATCGACGAGGTAGACGGTTTGACCATCCTGGCCTAGCACGGGGACGTAGCCTTGGGCGAGCAGGTTGCGGAGGTCAATCAGCGCTTCCATGTGGCCGCCTAGAGTGGGAATAGGCTGGCGAATAAAGACGTTCAGGTAGGGATCGCTGTGTCCCGGCGAGGCATTGAACATGTCCACCGGAGTGAGGGCCGAACCGTTGATCCAGCGGTAGGAGGCGATCCAATGAGTGCGCGTGCGCGCAACCGTGCCGCTAAATTTGGCAGACAAGGCGTGGCGGCGTTCGGTGGACATCCACTGCTGGGCTTGCTGGAGCGGAACGTCGGGGCGGGAGAGGTCCAGCACGCCACCGAATGCGTAGTCGAGCGTCGCCGTGAGATCGGAGGCGAATTTGTGCTGCAGCACGACTCGAACGCCGTTGGTGTCGAGATTACGGCCGGCGTAGCTGAAGGTGCCGGAGGTCAGGTCGGGCAACAGGAATCCGTTGGAGGATGTCACATACCCGACGCCGGTCAGTGCGGGATCAGTGATGCGATCGGAAAACATCGCGACCTGCAGATTGGTCTTTCCCACGCGCTGCGAGAGGCTCACTTCCTGGTGATGGGCATTCTCGATCCTGGGTGAGAATCTCAGAAGGCTGATCCGGGGATTGGATTCGCTCAAATCGGCGGGAGCGGAATCGAATCCTTTTTCGGTGCGCGTATCCGGACGCGAGGTGGTGTAGTCGTATTCGACCACAGTGTTCGGCGAAAGATGGACGTCCGCTGCAGCATAGGGACGGAACGCGGTCAGGTGACCGAGGAACTGGATGGTCTGGAGTTCGCTGCCGAACTTGAGTTCGAGGACATCGCCGAGGACGAAATCATCTGCTGCCGAAAGGGCCAGCGCTTGAAGCACGGCATTGTGCAGGTTGGGATCCGCAGCAGCGAAGCGGCTCACGCTCAGAGCCATCGTCGGCTCGGAGCCATTCTGCAGGCGGCGCGAGTAACGCGCGCGGACCACGGCGGATGGCAGACTCTCGCCGTAGGCCACATTGCCGCTGAAGGCGAGGCGACTGTCGGAGAAGATGGAGCGCTCAAGGGTGAAACTGGTGCTCATGTCCGAACCGGTGCCGTAACCTGCGGCCGCCGACCCGGCGACGAAGGACACACTCCCGGTGAAATCGTGATTCTGTTTCTCGGCGGGAAGAGGATCGTCGAAGATTCGCAGAATGGGGCGGTTGGCAACGGAACGCAGGGTCCACTTCCAATCATCGTCATCGGGCAGATTGCGGACTGGACCGAGTTGCATCGCGCCAAGGAGCGTGCTCAGCGTGATGTTGATATTGACGCTGGCGCCGGGACGCAGTCCAACTTTCTCGCGAAGCGCGGGCAAGAAGGAAGGAGCGGTGACTTTCAGGGTGTACAGGCCGGGCAAGAGGCCGGTGGCAGTGTAGTGACCAGCTTCATCGGTGAAGACGGTGAGGGTGCGGTTGGCAGCGCCGAGAATCTGGACGACGGCGCCCATCTGGGGAATTCCGGAGTTGTTGCGGACGAACCCGGAGATCGCTCCTGGCCGCTCTACAGCCAGAGCGGGAAGCGCGAGCCCAAATATGAATGCCCAAGTTGCGAGCTTGTTCAGCGTCAACTGTGCCCCACCCCCTGGGGGAATGCAGGGAGTTACTCTACTGCAAACATCGCAGACGGATCAACGGTCTGCTTGGAAACATTGTCATTCACCTTGATGTGAATGCGGTAAACGCCCGGCTGAAGATTAGCAGCCGTGATCGATTTCTGCAAGGTGACCTGATCACCGACATTGCCCATCGTGTCGGTGCTTTCGAGTTTCTGCACCACCGATTTATTGGTGGCGACGTTGGTGATGTCGTATTCGAAGGTGGCGGAAGCCTTGTGGGTCTTCTCGTCCACACTGAGATTATAGACCTGCATCCAGAAATTGAGTTTCTGATCCTTGTCGCGCTTGAAGACGGCGGGCTTACCATCAGCGGGCCCGACGCGCGGACGGACCTTGGTGGTGCCGATCACGAAATTTCCGCTGCCGATGGCCTTGGTCGGGACCGGCTCCATCTGATCGGCCACAATCAAGGTGGAGGTCGCAAGTTTGTCCTCGGAGTACTCAGGAACGGTGACGCTGCGGCTGAACACGCCTTTGCGATCGCCGTTCACATCTTTGACCGCGATGTAAAGCTTGTAGTGGCCAGCCCGGAGCGGCAGGGCCTTCCAGTAGACGGAGGCATTCTCGGCGGTGCGAGGTAACAGCTCCGCGGGTACATCGACCTGTACGGTGTCTTCGAAGGTCTGAACGATTTTGCCGGTGAGCGTGGACAGCTTGCCGTAGATATTGACAGTGCCGCGCTGTACGCCTTCCTTATTGACGAAGGTGATGTCGCGGTTCCTCATCTGGATGGTGACGGGGACCAGCACGGTATCGCTCGTCACTTTCACAAAGTCAGAGCGGACGTCGAACGGCATCGGGTTGAGGATGACTTTGGAATTGACCTCTTCGGTCAGGTCCGTGAACTTGATTTTGGGCGCCTGCTGCAGCTTGGCAAACTGCTCGAGCCGATCGAATTGCTTGGTCTGGAGCGCCTGGCTGTCAGGACCCTGACCGAGACGCTCGAGGCCGCCGTTATTGAAGCGCGCCGCCTTGTTAGACATGCCCATTTGTTCCCACATGGTCAGGCCGGCGTTGGGTGTCATCAGCAGCGCATCTTTTTCGGAGCGATCCATCGTCATGTGGTATTCGCCGCACATGCAGGTGTCTACGAACTCGATGATGACTTCCTGACCGATGCCTTCGATGTAGCGGTAGCGCCATTGCTCAAAGGGGAAGGTAGAGGTCTCTCCGCCGCCTTCTTCCATGGGACGCTCGTAGGAACCACCGGAGGGGTGCGCTTCAACTTCGTCAGCTTTGCCAAAGACGATGTAGATGCGACCGCGATCGGTCCTCCAGCCGGGAACGCCGGCGGCGAAATGCTCATTGGCGTAGGCAATGCGCTGGTAGTGCTCTTCCTTAAATTCGTTCTCTTCGGTGTCGGGCGTGGGGTCGCGGCGCTGCCAGAAGGCTTCGATGAAGTTATCGCGCTCTTCGTCGTTGGAGAGCTGCTTGAAAGCAGCGCGCTCTTCATCGGTGATGATGTAAGCGACATCTTCGTCCAGCCACTTCTTGTAGGGCTTGCTCAATTCCTGCCTGAGGGCGCGGGCATTCTTTTTGCGCTGCTTCTCGTCGGTAGGGCGCTTTAAGGGATCAACAGCATCGGGAGGTTGCGCCTGGGCGGTGGCAGCCTTGTCGGCGGACGGTTGAGTTGCCTGGGGTTCGTCTTTGGGCTGGTCTTTTGGCGGATCTTTGGGTTGATCCTGGGCGACGGCTGCGGAGGCCATAAGACCCAAAACGATGAGCGAAACCTGGAGAATGCGGTTCAGAGCAAGCCGGAACATGAGGGGACTCCTACCAGACAACCGTCGTCTGCTTATTTTAGGCTCTTCCCTTGGTGAAAGCAAGGTTAAGTCGTGCCCGGAGAACTAATTGAGGCCCTTGTACCGCGGTATGTAGGAAGCTGTGGATAGTTGCTGAGTTGCCTGAGAGGACCTAAAACTTCGGGAAGATAAAGATCCTGCCGGGAACCAGGGTCCTTCCCCTGGTGGGCTGCGACGGGCGAGACGCCTGTCGCCACAGCCGCCGGGGACAGCGGCGCTACCAAGGGCTTGAGTTACGGGTCTATAATTGGGATGTTCCGGGGGCGGTCGGTAACATTCCCCACGTAACGGGTTTCGGCACTCCTAACTAATCTGATTGGGAACTTTCTCTGGGACAGCCACGTAACAGAGGATGTGTGGCCGTCACCGTGACCGGCGGGGATAGTTCCTTTTCTTGGAAGATTCACGTTTTGGCGCGTATCTCACACCAAGAAAACAGGTTCCCCCGGATGTGACGGGAGCTATGAAAGCCTGGAAAAAAATTGCAATCGGCGTCGGGGTGCTTGTTGTATTAGCGCTCATCATTGGCTTCACGGTCAATCAGAGCAGTAAGAATGTGGCGACCGTGCAGACCGGAAAAGCGCAGCGCCAGGATCTGTCCACCGTTGTGAGCGCTTCGGGCGAGATTAAGCCGAAGACTTACGCGAATATCGGTGCCAACGCGTTCGGGAAGATCACCCACTTGTACGTAAAAGAGGGCGATCACGTAAAGAAGGGCCAATTGCTGGCGCAACTGGAAAACGTGCAGTCGTCGGCGGATGTAACTGCCAACGAAGCCTCGCTGCAAGCGGCGCAGACAGATGCGCAAGCGGCCGACGCTGCGCTCAAGACCTCGCAGGCCGATCTGCTACGGGCGCAGGCGGACTACGACCGCAACAAAATGGATTGGGAACGCGCCCAGAGTCTGTTCAAGGATGGCCTGATCTCCAAGTCGGACTTTGATAGCCGCAAGAATGCGTGGTCCACAGCGGATGCAGGCCTGGTGCAGGCGCAGGCTCGAGTAGCACAAGCCAAGGCGCAGCACGACTCGGCGGATCGGCGTATCGCGCAAGCCAAAGCTACGTTGGTGCACTATTCCGACCTGTTGCAGAAGACGACGAATACGTCGCCGTTTGACGGAGTCGTAACGAACCTTCCTGTGCGCGAAGGCGAGACCGTTGTGGTCGGCATCCAGAACGCGCAGGGCAGTACGTTGATGACCGTTGCCGACATGTCCGTCATCACGGCGGAAGTGAAGGTGGATGAGACCGACATTGTGAATGTGCGTTTAGGTCAACCGGCGGAAGTGACGATCGATGCAATCCCGAAGAAGGTTTTTCACGGGACGGTTTCCGAAATTGGAAACAACGCCATCATCCGCTCCAGTGGAGTTTCGACCTCGCAGTCAAACACGGCCAGCGAAGAGGCCAAGGACTTCAAAGTCGTGGTGACGTTGACTGACGCTCCAACGGATTTGCGGCCGGGGCTCTCGACGACGGCGAAGGTTACGACCGCGACTCGAAGCAACGTGCTCTCGGTGCCGATCCAGGCGTTGACGATGCGAACCAAGGAGCAGATGGATCAGCAGAACAACGCGCCGGGGTCGGTGCACGCCGCTGCGCCGGCAGCGAAACAAGTTGCATCCAAGTCGAAAACCGATGACGAAATGCAGGGAGTGTTCGTGATTCGCAACAAGAAAGCGATCTTCGTGCCAGTCGCGACCGGGATTACCGGCCGGACTGACATCGAGGTGCTTGACGGGTTGAAAGAAGGGGACGAGGTCATCACCGGCAGCTACAAGGTTTTGCGCAGCCTGCGGCCGGGGAGCAGCGTCAAGATCGACAATACGGCCCCCAAGAAAGAAGAAGAAACGTCATAACCTTAGCCGGGCTGGCGCGTCCAAAGGGAAACCGGTAAAGGTCTCAGAAATCGGAGCCCAAAGCAGAAGGAACTTAGCCAAGATCGGAGAGGTCGAGTGGCAGGGGACCAGGAGAAAAACATGGCAACCGCAGAAGTCATCAGTATGCAGAACAGCAGTATGCCGGACGCCGCGGCCGTAGCGCCGCCGGAGTCGTGCATGATCGCGGCCGAAGATCTTTGGAAGACCTACGACATGGGCTCGGAGCAGCAGGTGCACGCCCTGCGCGGAGTGAACCTGCGCATTCAGCGCAACGAATATGTGGCGATCATGGGACCGTCGGGTTCGGGAAAATCTACGCTGATGAACCTGATTGGTTGCCTCGATACACCTTCGCAGGGCAAGTACTGGCTCAACGGCCAGCTGGTCAGCGAACTGGACGACGATGAGCTGGCACGGATTCGGAATAAGGAAATCGGATTCGTATTCCAGACGTTCAACCTTCTGGCTCGCGCCACTGCGTTGCACAACGTCGAGTTGCCGCTGATATACGCCGGCGTGCCGACCGAGGAACGGATGGAACGAGCAAAGGGAGCGCTGGGCGCGGTCGGCATGGAATCACGGATGAGCCATAAGCCGAACGAGCTCTCGGGCGGGCAGAGGCAGCGTGTCGCGATTGCGCGCGCGCTGGTGAACAAGCCCTCGATCATCCTGGCGGACGAACCGACCGGAAACCTTGACTCACAGACTGGCCTCGAAATCATGGCGCTGTTCGACCGTCTGCAGTCCGAGGGGAACACGATCATCCTGGTCACGCACGAGCACGATATCGCCGAATACGCGCATCGCGTGATTCACATTAAAGATGGGATCATCGCCAGCGATCAGAAGAGCAGCAATCATCGCAACTAACGCCCGTTGTGTTTTGAAAGGAAAACCGCCCAGCCGCGTGGCTGGGCGGTTTTGTTTGGAGCATCCAGACGGCGACCTCCCTGCTGATCCTCGCCCCCGGGGACTCTGTAGCGTAGTCTTGGGCAACAGATAGGGCCTTGGTGCTATTGTTGCACGGGAGGACATAGGGAATGGCATTTCCTGATGATGATCCCACGGTCCAGCACGGTGACCGTACAATACAACTGATTGACTGGTTGGTGGGACGCTTGGAAGAGTGTCTCGGCGAGGTTCTACCACTCCAGACAGATGATCTTTTGAAGGGCTATGCGAAGGATGCTCGTAACAGCATGGCATCCGCAATCGAGCAACTGAGCCTTGCACGCGTTAAAAAAGAACAGCAACTCGGAGGCCGAACCAGCTAGAGACACGCACACTACACGGACAGTGCTTTCACAGCCAATTGCGGCTTTGAGTGCAATGGCCTGATAACAACAGTTACCCGACAAGATCTCCGATACCATGGCACATGCGAATCCTGAAAATGCTGAGTAAGCCCGCTGCTTGGGCAGTGGCTGGACTAGTCCAGTCCTTTGTTTCAGCGCTGCCGCCGGATATTTGGGAGCTGGGGAGCACCGCCGAGCAATCTGCTGGGCAGTGCTCGGCGCGGTGGAAGTCGGAGCCATTGTTTTGTAGAACGGAAACCTGAGCCCGATCAGACGCGGCTCACACCATAGGCATGCAGCACATCCCGTAGATTGACGATGCCTTCCAACTTGTGCACATCGGCACGGTTCACCACCGGCAGGATGTCGATCTGGTTGGCCCCCATGCGTTCGAGCGCCAAGTCCAGCCCCTGGTCCGGGTGAACGTGCGGAAAAGCCAAAGCATCCACCAAATCTGCGAGTTTCTTGTCTGCACCTTCGGCTAGCTCTCGTTCAAGTTTCGTAAGGCTGATCACGCCAACAACACCTCGTCGATCCGTCACAAGCCACGTTCGGGATTCGTCTGAGTGAACCCGTTCCCATGCTTCTCGAACACTGATCTCGGAAGGCAGCAACAGGCCCGCACTTTTCATGACTCTCACGACCTGACGCCGACCATGTCGTTGGCGTGTCTCCGACGTTGGCAGGTGTATGCCATCCTGCACGGCCAGGGCTTCGTAGATCGGCTCGTGCTGCAACCGAGTAGCAACGAAAAGACTCACCAGATTGGCAATCATTAGGGGGACGATCACCGCATAGTCCTGCGTCATCTCGAAGATCATCAGCACCGACGTCATCGGTGCGCGCACGATTCCCGCAAAGACCGCCCCCATGCCAACCAGCGCGTACGCTCCCGGCGTCGCTGTGTAAGCAGGGAACAAATGATGCGCCACGGTCCCTACCGTGCCCCCCAACATCGCGCCAATAAACAAGGACGGCCCAAAAATGCCGCCCGCGTTGCCCGAAGCATAACTGGTGGTGACGGCGAAAAGTTTCAGCACCACCAGTACCAGCATCATTTTGAACGCCATGTTTCCATTCAGGGCGTCGCCGACAAATCCGTAACCGACGCCTAGAACCTGCGGCACAAACCAACCCATCACACCAACCAGCAACCCGCCTGCCAACGGTTGTATCCAAACCGTTTTCTGCGAGAGCCGCAAGAATCGTGCCCGCATGCCCAGCAACAACTCCGTAAAGGCCACCGAGACAACACCGCCAACCACGCCTAACACTGCATAGACCGCAAATTCCACTGGATGGACCAGTTCATATTGCGGAACCTTGAAGAGGGGATGGTTGCCGAGGAACAAGCGAAGGACTACCCACGAAGTTGCTGAGCCCAGCACCACTGCGCCCATCACTGGTGCATGGAGATCACCCATGATCTCCTCAAGCGCAAACAGTACGGCGGCCAGTGGCGTATTAAATGCGGCTGCAATGGCTGCCGCTGCTCCCACGGGAATCAGCTTCTTTACTTGCTCGGGGCCCAGCCCGAGAAGCCGTCCCAGCACGGAAGCAATGCCTGCTCCAACTTGAACGGAAGGCCCTTCGCGGCCCAGTGGGATTCCGCTGGCAAGGGTTGCCGATGTGCAGAAAAACTTGCCGAGCACGGTGCGCAGAGTGATGCGCCCTTCGCGCGCGAACAGCGCTGCCTTCGTCTGCGGCACACCGCTACCTCGTGCATTGGGAAAGTAGCGATATAGCAGGTAACCGATGCCGAGCGAGCCCACGACCGGGAACAGGAGGCGTCGCCAGGGAGCGCCACCCACCGGATACAGCCGCATCCCCATTCGTTCCGTCAATAGGATGAATGCGACGACCGCCAAGCCAGTCAATGCGCCGATCACCAGCGACAGAACGAGAAAGACCTGATCTTCACGTTCCCGAAGGTTTGCGACTCGATGTAGGAGCGGAGTTCCCCACCAACTAGTGCTCGTCGTCTGGCCGGACTCTGACATTCTAGGATCAACTATAGGATACCCACTCACAGGATCGTTGGCGAAACATCCCCATTACGCTCAAATCCCCCTTGCTCCAAGGGAAGATGAGCGTAAACGCTTGACTGCAACAGAAACGATGTGGATGGGTCTGTTGCGCTTAACTTCCCTCTCTATCCGCTTCTGCACGAACGGTAGATTCCTGGGGCGGCGGTTTGGCAGAAATCGAGTAAGGCCTCGAAAAGCACAAAGCAGCGACTCTCCGTTCGCTGCTCTGGTCCTCAGCTTCAGCGTCACGCCGGATGCGGTTATTGGTTGAGGGGGACGAAGGTCAGGATGCCTGCTTCGTCATTGGAGCACGCACCGGCTGGGTCCACGTGAACCACAGCATCTTCCTCAGAACAGAAAGCGCGGATACCCGTCTGGTTGATCGAGATCGGCACGGCCAGAACGGTGTAGCCAACGTTTACGCCACCCGCAACCGTTCCCGCACCAGTCGTGAACATATAGCCGCTCTTGCCGCTGCCAGCCGGACTGCCGTTGTTCGACAGAACGGAATCAATCAAGCATGCAGTCGTCGAGGCCGGAATGCACCCCGCGCCCAAAGGGCCACCCAGGTTCGTCAGTGCGGGGGCAAAGCCGACGTCTGGATAGGTGGCGTTATACGTGATTTCCGCCGTGTTGATGGTGCGAATCGACCCGACGGCAGACGCCTCGTTGGCCGCCATGCGGGCGCTAAGCAGGTTCGGAATGGCGATGGCTGCGATGATCAGGATGATGGCTACCACGATCAGCAGCTCAATCAGTGAAAAACCCTTTTGGTTACGGATCCGGTTACGCATTTGGTTACGCATCTTGAAGTCCCCCTTCGTGCTATGTAGTTAGTGCAAAGGCAGGCCCAAACAAAACGTCGGTAACCGGCTGAGATTACTGGGAGGTTGAAACAGCTTTCCGCGGAAATCGGGACATTTTGTCCCACGCTGCGAGACAGGCGACAGTTTGTCCCATGTTACTTCTCCACTTTGGTAATCGAGAGATAGGTGGATCCGCGAAAGCAGTCCGGGAAGATGTCGCAATGTCCATCCGTGGACATTCTTCCGTAGTTCAGCCTGACAAGAGCCAGACTTTGTGCGCTTGATTCCGCGCATTCGCAGTGAGCTGAGGCTCCGCAAACGTGGGTTCTTGTCGGGCGTCGTCCCAATTGGCGTCAAATCTCTATTACACTCATTGACTCATTGACTCCCCTTTTTCAACTTTAGAATCCAACGCCGGCTCACGCTCGTCTGATATGTTGTAATCCCCTGTTGCCCCAAATCTAATGCATTCTGCTCAACGCCCAAGCCGGTGGATGGTGATGCTCGCCTTCGGACTCGTGTATCTGTTCTGGGGCTCGACGTATCTCGGGATTGATATTGCGGTGCAGACGATTCCTCCTGCTTTGATGTGCGGGCTGCGCTTTTCGGTGGCTGGAGTGGTGATGCTGGCGGTGTGTGCGGCGACGGGGCACAGGATTCTGTACTCGCCGCGGCAGATCGCGCTGTCGGCGATTGTTGGCTTGCTGCTGCTGATGGGGGGGAATCTCACGCTGTCGTACGCGGAGCTGACGGTGTCGTCGGGGCTCTCGGCGTTGATTATCGCTATCACACCGCTGTGGTTTCTGGTGCTCGATTCGTTGCTGCTGGGGGACCATCACATCTCGGCTCGGGGCAAGGCGGGGCTGGCGCTGGGGATCGTGGGATTGTTCGTGCTGGTATGGCCGGACTTGCAGGCGGGCAGCCTGGGACGGCGTGAACTCATCGCGTCCGTCAGTCTGATCGGCGGGTCGTTCAGTTGGGCGCTGGGCTCGGTGCTATCGAAAAAGTGGCAGTCGGGCATGGACGTGTTCGGCGCCACGGGGTGGCAGGTCACGGCGGCGGGCGTGGGGAATCTTCTATTCGCACTCGTGAACGGCGATCTGAAACACGCCACCTGGGCGCCGCGCAGCCTGGCGGCGGTGGGATATCTGGTGGTTTGCGGGTCGTGGGTCGGATACACGGCCTACATCTGGTTGCTGGAGCACGTGCCGACCTCGAAGGTGTCGACGTATGCGTATGTGAATCCGGTGGTCGCGGTTTTTCTGGGATGGCTGGTGCTGCACGAGAAGGTGGACCGGTTCATTCTGGCGGGAAGCGCGATAGTAGTGCTGTCGGTCATCCTCGTGACTAGCGCTAAGGTGAGGGAAAAGGCGGTCTCCGAGAAGATGGCGGCGGTGGAAGCGGCGGGGGACTGAAATAGATTTCGGATTTCGGATTTCAGATTTCAGATTTCAGATTGCTCTTCTTGCGATGTCATGCTGAAGGCGCGTGAGGAACCGTATGACGGGCGGAAGCTTCGATGTCGTGGGTAAGGCTCAAAGTGCATGCGGCGTACGAGATCTCGGGTACTGCACTGCCGTTTTACGCGGTTCGTAAGGTCTTTCGGAGGGCTATCGCCCTCCTCAGGATGACATCGATGATTGTCGATTGCAGATTTCAGATTTTAGATTGCAAATTTTAGATTGCAAATTCTAGATTGCACCTCTTTCGTCGGCCCACTGTTTTTCAATCTGAAATCTGAAATCTACAATCTGAGATTACCTTCTCGCTTCCTCGTCGTCCTCAGCATCATTCACTATGTCCGCCACGTGGCCGCGGATGGCGAAGGTTTGCTTGTCGGAACCGGGGGCTTCGAAGCTGACTCGGACGGGGGATCGCTGCCACACCGGGGCGGAACAGGCGGAATCGGGGGCTGCGTCGTCGGGCAAGGGCGCTGAAAGAGGCTTCTTCAGCACAGGCTTTTTGCGGTTCAATTCGGCGACGATGGCGAATCGCTTGTTTCCGTCGTCGGAAACTCCGCAGTAGGCGACGTAGTCGCGATACCACGTGGCGGCGGAGTAGACCACATCGAAGTCCGGCAGGTTCACGGGTGAAATGCGGCCCGACAGCCGATCGACCAGCAGCCAGCCGCCGCGCTGCCATTGCCATCGCGGGGCGGAGTCTTCGGGGAGGCTGTCGTTCACGCGAAAGACGCGGCGCATCACGAACAGGCGTTCGGTAACCTCGTGAGGCGATCCCAGTACGTACTCCCGCACTCGGGCGTCGATGATTAGAGGACGAATTTTCAGGGTCACTGGCTTGTCGTTGGCGGTTGTTCCTGCTGTCCAGCTCACCGGTGTCCATTTTCCGAAGGAGATCACATGAGGTTTCGTAGCAGCTTCGGACGAGTTGGTAAGAAGAAGAGCCCAGAGGAAGAGATTGGAACAATTGGCTATAAGATTGCACCGCATACTGGTGAGAGTAGGCACAGGCGTGTGGTGGCAGCAAGGGTTAGGGTCACATTCTCGGGGGTGGAGTTCCGATCCGGGAATTGCGGGTAAGTTCCAAAAAGAGGGTTCCTGTTCAAAAACTCGACACCTACCTTCGAAAAGTGGACAATGGCGGTAGGATTGCGCTAGAAAAACGATTTTCGGTATGAGTGGCTTTCCCTCCTCGCGTACCCAGGGTCCCAGAGCACGGACAACTGCGGGGGAGGAAGCGGCTTCTTATCAAGCTATGGGAGATCTACTACCAAGACGTCACGCGCCGCGGATTCTGGTGGTCGACGACCAGCCCAGCATCGCTGGACTGATGAGCCAACTGCTGACCATCCGGGGATACAGCGTGGTCACCGCCTCGAACGCGGACCAGGCAGAGGCGGAGGTGCGGCGGCAAGCTCCCGATCTGATTCTTTCCGACGTGATGATGCCGGGCAAGTCAGGATACGACTTGTGTCGCAGCCTGAAAGAGAATCCGGCGACACGGCTGATTCCGTTCGTTCTGATTACCGGGCTTAGCGACAGCAGTGACAAAGTGCGCGGGATTGAAGCCGGCGCGGACGATTTTCTGAACAAGCCGGTGCTCGCTGAAGAGCTGATTGCGCGAGTGAAGTCGCTGCTGCGGCTGAAAGAGTTTACCGACGAGCTTGAGACTGCTGATTCCGTGCTTTGCACTTTGGGGCTGATTGTGGAAGGACGCGATCCGTATACCGAGGGACATTGCGAGCGGCTGTCGGTACGTGCCTCCGATCTGGGAAGGCATCTGGGGATGGATGAGGACTCCATTCTTGCTCTGAAACGTGGCGGGTATCTGCATGACCTGGGCAAGATTGCGGTGCCGGACGAGATTCTGAAGAAAGGGAGCGATCTGACTCCGGCGGAGTGGGACGTCATGAAGCTCCATCCCGTTACTGGGGAAAATATCTGCAAGCCTTTGCACTCTCTGGGGCTGGTATTGCCGATTATTCGGCATCATCATGAGCATTCGGATGGGTCGGGGTATCCGGATGGGCTGACGGCAGCGGAGATTCCGGTGCTGCCGCGAGTGCTGCAAGTTGTGGATGTGTATGACGCGTTGCGGACCGCTCGCTCCTACAAACCAGCCCTTACGCACGAAGCGGCTGCACAGACCATGCGCGAGGAAGCCGCGCGCGGGATGTGGGATGCGGAACTGGTGGCGGAGTATTTCTCGATGCTGGAACGGAAGCGGCAGGTGGCGTAGGAAAGCTGGCGTCGGGCGTCAGGCGTCAGGTTAAGACCTCCAACCGGAATCCTTGCTCAGGCCCCATCACAATTACGTAGTTTTATTCGCGCTTTTGCGGGAATCTCTTATTTCCGAAACCAACAATATACAAAGTACAATGGCGATGATTGCCAGCGCAGACAGCGAAAAGGCGCGCTTTGGCATCAGTACCTGACGCCTGACGCCTGACGCCTGACGCCTGACGCCTGACGCCTGACGCCTGACGCCTGACGCCTGAGAAGCTGAGAACGAAACTTGCCGCCTACTTACAGCATCGTCATTCCCGCTTACAACGAGGGCGCCCGGTTGGGTGCCAGCCTGCAGAAGGTTCTGTTTTATGTGCGCCTGCAGAGGTGGGATGCCGAAGTGATCGTCGTGAATGACGGGTCCCGCGACAACACGGCGGAGATCGTTCTGAACTACATGGCGAAGGACTCCAGGGTGAAACTGCTGGAGAATCCTGGCAACCGGGGCAAGGGATACAGTGTGCGCAACGGGATGCTGCATGCGCAGGGGCGGATCATCCTGTTCACCGATGCGGATCTGTCAGCGCCGATTGAAGAGGCTCCCAAGCTTCTGGGTGCGCTTGACTCCGGGGCTGACATTGCGATTGGATCGCGCTGGCTGCGCGCGGAAACGCAGACCCAACGGCAACCGCTGCACCGGCAACTTTTCGGGCGCATTTTCAACCTGATGTTGCGCGTGTCGCTCGGCCTGCAGTACGCCGATACGCAGTGCGGGTTCAAGGCATTCAAGCGGGCGGCGGCACAGGCGATCTTTCCGTTGCAGAAGATCGAGCGCTGGGGATTTGATCCGGAAATTCTTTTTCTGGCGCGGAAGTTGAGATTCAAGGTTGAAGAGGTTCCCGTCCTGTGGGGACATAGTGGTGGGGCGCGCATTAATCCTGTGATCGACGGGGCGCGCATGTTTCAGGAGATGCTGCGAGTACGGTGGTATTCCATCACGGGGGCATATGAGAGTGCGAGTGCCGTGCGGACAGCGGATAATAACCTAACAGTTCCAATGGCGGGTAAGAGCCACAAAGGGAAAAGCGTGGTGTAGGGGTTTCTTTCGCCGCTCCCGCGGCTTGGTCCACTTTCCGACTGCGTACCCACGGCTTGCGCCGTGGGCTGCATTCTATGGCTGCTCCGCAGCTAGGTCATTCTTCCTTCCAACGATTGAGTGTAGGTTTTCGCGGGAAAGCTGCGCCAGAATGGGGCGGGCCGGCGAAGATCAGGAACCACTAAGGGCACGAAGGTTCACGAAGGATTCTTCCCGTTAGGCTTATTTCGCTTCCTTTACTGCTGCGACTACGCGGCGTCCCATCTCGTCGGTTGAGATCTGCGGATGCGTCTTGCCTGCCAGATCTGCGGTGCGAGCGCCTTTCGACAACACTATTGAAACTGCGTGTTCGATACAGGCGGCCTCGCGCTCCAGGTGAAGCGAATGGCGCAGCAGCATTGCCGCTGACAGGATTGCTCCCAGAGGATTGGCGATTGCTTTGCCTGCGATGTCGGGGGCTGATCCGTGGACTGGCTCGTAGAGGCCGACCTCGCCGCCGATGCTGGCGGAGGCGAGCAAGCCTAGCGATCCTACGACGCCGCCGGCCTGATCGGAAAGGATGTCGCCGAACATGTTCTCGGTCAGGACGACATCGAAATCGGTGGGGCGTTGCACTAGCAGCATGGCGGCTGAGTCGACGTATTGGTGTCCCAATCTCACCTCGGGATAATCTTTGCCGATACGCGTCACGACGTCGCGCCACAAGCGCGAACATTCGAGGACGTTGGCTTTGTCGACCGAGAGAACTTTCTTCTTGCGCTTCATGGCGAGATCGAAAGCCACGCGCGCGATTCGCTCGACCTCATGCTCGGCGTAGCGCATGGTGTTGACGGCCACGCGCGCGCCCGGCTCACCATCGATCGATCGCGGCTGGCCGAAGTAGGCACCGCCTAGCAGTTCGCGGACGATCATGATGTCGGTGCCGCGGACGATTTCGGGGCGCAGCGGAGAGGAATCTTCGAGCGCGGGAAAGAAGATGGCCGGGCGCAAGTTGGCATAGGCGCCGAGCTCGCGGCGGATGCGGAGTAATCCCGCTTCAGGGCGCAGATGGCCGGGATTCTTATCGAACTCAGGACTACCCACCGCCCCCAACAGGACTGCTGAGGAGGACAGGCACGCCTGCACGGTGTCTGCGGGCAAGGGATCGTTAGTGGCTTTGAGCGCGGCGCCGCCGATTAATTTCTGCTGAAGTTGCAGTTGGTGGCCGAAGCGTTCGGTGACGGCCTGCAATACGAGAACTGCTTGTTCGGTGACTTCGGGACCGATGCCATCGCCGGGGAGAACAGTGATCTTTAAGAGCATTTGGAATCAGGTGATTGAGCGATTTTGTGATTGGGTGATTTTGCGAATGGCCATTCTAAGCGCTCAAGAAGAATGCCGCCAGTTGTCGGCTCAGATTGGCACCAAACCTCGACGTCGACCCTCAGCGGCTAAAGCCGAACTTCATTTGGGGTGATTGACGGCGCGGCTGGAAGCCGCGCCCTTTCAATGCAAAGAGTGGCAATCGAAGCAGAAGAGCACCGCAGCCAATCCCTAGACTCCCCAGAGGTAGTCTTCCTGCTGGGTCTGCTCGTGTTGGGAATCCGACTGCACGGGCAGGGGCACGCCGAAGGGGTTGGTTTCTGGCGCCACCGATCTGGCTGGCTCAACCGAGGGAGCGCTTACCACCGCAGCATTGGCAGCGGGGAGGACTGGCTCGATCAGCGGGGTGGCCGACATGGTGGGCTTGTGGGTGTCGCGAATCAGTTCGAGCAGATGATGATCTTCGACATGCTTGATCTTGTCGGCGAGGCGCACGAAGCGGCGGTAAATATCGTCGAGCGCGCGGCGGTCAAATTGATAGCCTAGCTGCTCGCAGCGAATGCTGAGGGCGTGACGTCCGGAGTGCTTGCCGAGGAC